>Ga0196970_1000808_pt1 | contig 29038 bp, 30 predicted proteins | sample S1v_513CmetaG_FD_148672 | JGI IMG/M metagenome (GOLD analysis project Ga0196970, IMG submission 148672) | Soil microbial communities from Anza Borrego desert, Southern California, United States - S1+v_5-13C | ecosystem: Environmental > Terrestrial > Soil > Desert | place: USA: California... | reverse complement strand
TAGGGCCTCCAGGGCTTCGATGCCGTTCGACACCAGTTCGGCGGCGATCCCGCTGTCCGCCAGTTGCTGCTTCAAGGTGCGCGCGATCAGCGGCGTGTCTTCCGCGATGAGCGCGGTGGCGATGGGGGCGTGGGCGGAACGGCGCCTTTGGTCGCGCTGGTGTTTGCACGCGCGGGCAATCTCTTCGATGAGGGCGTGGTCGGAGATCGGGCGCGCGAGGCGGGTAATGTTCGGTGAGAGGCGGACGTCCGCGGTGTGCGGTGAGCGCGCGTGGTGGGAACGGCGGTGCTCGGGCGTGATACGGCGGCCGTGGATGATGATCCGCAAGGACGGCTGTATGGCCAGCAGGCCGGGGGCGAGCTGCACGGCGGTGCAGTCCTCGTTGCCGGGATGGGCGAGGATGTCCTCCAACAGCACGAGGTTGTAGGGAGGGCGGGGGTGGGCCCTGCCTCCGGGAGCCTGGTTGTTGCGCAGCGACAGGCCGAAGGCGTGGAGCGCTTCGGTGGGGTTGGTAAAGGGATCGACCATGGCGCCGGCGGCCTGCAGCAGAGAGACAAGCCGCGACCGGGTTTCGTGCTGGGGGACGATCAGGAGAATGTGGGCGCCGACCAGCGGTCCGGGAACGGCGAGCGGAGCGCCGGTGGCGTTGGCTGCGGTTCCGGGCGCGCAGCGCGCGGAGGACGTCGGAACGCCAGCGGTGAGGAGGTTGCGCGGCAGGCGCAGGGTGAAGGTGCTGCCGGCGCCCGGTTGCGAGGAAACGGTGATGGTGCCGCCCATGAGCGTCAGGATGCGTTTGCAGATGGCTAGGCCGAGGCCGGTGCCGCCGTAGTTGCGGGTGGTCGAGCTGTCTGCCTGGGTAAAGGGGGTGAACAGTTTTTGGATCTGGTCCGGGGTCATGCCGATGCCGGTGTCGGTGATGGTCATCTGCACGGTGTTGTCGGAAGGGGCGGAGACCGCGATGGTCACGTTGCCTGGGGCTTCGGTGAACTTGATGGCGTTGTGGATGAGGTTGTTCAGCACCTGGCGCAAGCGGGTGGTGTCGGTGACGATGGTTGCGGGCACCGACGGGTGCACGGTCAGCGTCAGGTCGATCATCTTGTCGGCCGCTATGCGGGCGTGGGCGTCGCGCACCGAGCGGCACAGGCTGTGTATGTCGGCCTCGATGGCCTCGATGGACATGCGGCCGGCCTCGATCTTGGAATAGTCGAGGATGTCGTTGAGGATGCGGTGCAGCGCGCCGGTTTGGTCGCGCATGATGTCGATGACGTCCGACTGCGCCGGCGTCAGCGTGGTGTTCGCGAGTTCGTCGAGCATCCCGATGATGCCGGTCATCGGGGTTCGGATTTCATGACTCATGGTGGCGAGGAAGACGCGTTTCGCCTCGTCGGCGCGCTCAGCTTCTTCTTTTGCCTGGTACCAGTCGCTGACGTCGAGAACCACGGCGTTGAAGATCGTGTGTGTCCCCATGTGGGTCAGCGTGCCGACGATGCGGTTCCAGGTGGTGGTGCGATCGCGTCCGCCCATGCGGCCGGTCCAGTCGATGGTGCGGCTGTCGCGGTCGAGCGGGGCTGTGAGGGCCCGCGCGATGGCGGGCCGGTCGTCCGGGTGGATCAGGTTGAGGATGTCGGTCAGCCGGAGCGTGTGGTCTCCGGACGTCGTTGCCGGGGCGGCCAGAGGATGGTTGACGGTCGGATGACCGGTGATGGCGACGTAGGCGTTGTGTGGGTCCTGGCCGGACGCGAAGTCGGCCTCGAGCGTGAGGGCTTTCGCGGCGAGGAGGACGCTGCGGATGTGCTGCTCGTGGCGTTCGGCACGGCGGCCGGTGTCGTCGCCAGCGGGGACCGCTGGGTTGGCGTTGAGCCAGACGGCCCAGCAGGGGTGGTCTTCGTAGGTTACGGCGTGAGCGGTGATGCCGTGGGTGCCGGAGGCGCGCGGTGAGCGTGGCGGCTGGTGCGGGTCCAGTGCTTCGCCGCGGACAGCGCGGATGCGGTTCATCAGCGCCTTGAGATCAGCGGCGCACAGGAGGTCGGCGATCGGCTGATCGACACCGGTTTGCCCGGGCGTTTTGATGAAGGCGCGAGCCGCGGCGTTCGCCCACACCATGGTGTGGGCGGTGTGGTCACAGATGAGCACCGGGTGTGGGCTGGCGTCGTAGATGGAGCGCAACACCGTGTCGGCGTTCCGGGTGTGGGCCATCTCGACCGAGATATCGCGATCCACGGCGTGCTCCGGCAAGTCTGCATAGGGAGAGATTATGGCGTTTTGATTCGGTTCTGGCAATGACGTGGGGGGTGGCGGGAGGCGCCCCCTTGATTGGGCGTCGGTTCCCCGCATATGCGGGGTTTTGCGCGGCCGCGAGCGGGACGGGTGGTTGAGCCATGGCGGTGGTGGGTTTTCGACGGGTAAGCGCTGAGGCGACGGAAGCGCGGTCGTTTCGCGGCAGGCGCTATCGTTTGGCGTGGGTGCACGGGTTGTCAGCGGACGCTGCCAGCGTGGTGGGCGCGATCCGCGAGGTGTCGGACCGGACCGCAAGGAGCCAGGTGGGGAACGTTCTTTTTGAGGTTTTGGCGGGTCGGCGTTTTGGTCCGGAGCAAGCGGCGTGCTTTGTTGGCACGGGCGCTTTGGCCAAACGGCGAACCGCGCAGCGTGTGGTCGGTGCGCTGGAGCGCGCGGCCGGCGGTGTCGCCAACGGCGGGTTTGGGGCGACAACGCGCGTTGAAAGCGCCGATGTGTTGCTGGCTGCGGTTGAGCGTGGTCGCTCCGTTGTCGTGTTCAGTGACAGTACGGTCGCGGCGACCGCGGCCGCGGCGCTGGTCGCGCGCACGGTCAAGGTTCTCGGTGGACAGGTGGTGATGCGCGCCTCCGCCGGGATCAGGGGGGCGGGGTCGCGGGCCTGGAAGGATACGGTTGTAGCGGCGCAGGCCGTATTGCTCGGGATCGATGCCGGGATGCCGGGCGGAGCCGGTGCGCTGGTGCTGGTGTGCGGCGGCGGGTTTGGGCTGAGCGCTTCGGCACTGGTGACCGAGCGTCTTGGTGGCGCGGTGCCGGGCGCGGTGACGGTGGGGCCGGCGGATTTCGGTGCTGGAGGCAGCGGCGAAGACTCGTTGCTGCTCGCGCTGACCATGGTGGCGCGGCGGCGCGGTGTCCGCGCATGGGAGGATTCTGCAGCTGATGCGTTGGTTTGTGACCTGACGGCGTTGGCGGCATTGGCCGTGTTGGCCGAGGGGCAGCCGTTGGTGGGGGTTGCCCGCTGTGCGGTGGCCGTTGGTCTGGACGCCGGCGCTGGCAGTGCCGGATTGTGGAGCGCGTTGATCGGACCTCGTGCGGCGTCTGGGAGGCTTGGTGTCTGCGACGTGGTCGGCGTCGTCGTGGCAAGGCTGGCGGCGGCGGGTGCCGTCGGTGAGGACGGTATGGGAGTTGCGGGGCGCGGAGCGCTGCAGGCGTGGGCTTTGTCGGAGACGTTGCCGGCGGACGGTGGTGTGGCGCTGCAGCTTCATGAGGTTCGCCAACGGGACTGGGAAGCGGTGTGGCGGCGCAAGCTGGTGCACGCTTGCGAGTTCAGACGGGAGGGCGAGGCGTTGGTGCTTCGCGATGAGCGGGCGCCAGCAGCGGCAGCGGTCGGTCTTGCCGCGGCGGTGTCAGCGGTGAGGACTTCGGGCCTGGTGTTCGTCGGCAGACCGGATGTTGATGGCGTGGTGTGTCTCGCCGCCGGCGGCGATCCAGGGCGGTTGGTTGACGGGCTGCGCGACGGGGTGCGCAGCGGCGTCGTGCGTGGCGTTGTTCGCGATCGTGGCGCGGTGCTGGTGAATGTCTGCCCTTCACAGGTAAACGCGTTTGTGGAGATGGCTGTCGCGGCGTGCTGCGCCACGACGTCGGGCGTCGAGGAGATCGACGCCCTGGTGACGGCGGATGCGGCGTTGCTGACGCTGGGAGAGGTGGCGACCCGTCTGGAACCGTGCGGGCCGGGCAATCCGCCGCTGCGCGTCGGTGTGGTTGGCCGAGTGGAGCGTGTTGCGGCGGTCGCGGGCCGGCATGTCGAGGTGGAAGTGTCGTGGAAAGGCAAGCCGCTGCGTGGGCTGGTTGTCGACGCTCTCGAGCACGCGGATGTGCCGGCCGTGCGCGCGGCCGTCGGGTGGGAACTGATGCGGCGCGTCGGGCAAGTGGTGACGCTGGTGGGTGTGCTGCAGCCCGTGGACGGAAGCGCTCACACTCGGTACCTGGTCAACGACGGTTGGTGTGGCGCAGGACTTGCGGCGGGACTTTAGGGCGGGTTGCGCCGGTCCGGGGGTTCCTGCCGCCGAAGGACTTCGTCACCGGGTTATGCCCGCGTCTCGTCGTATTGGTCGAGGCGGTCGGCGATCTCGGTGAGCGCCCAGGCCTCGATGTTCGCGTTGCCGGGTATCTCCCCGCAGGCAATCAGCTCGTAATACTCTTCGATGATGTCGCGGTAGGCGCGTTCGACGCGGCACCGCGGGATGCCAGGAGGCAGGAGGTGCGGCGGGATGCCGGGCGGGAGTTGCCGTCTTGGCCTGGAGGTCAGGCGCTCGATCTGCTCGGCGTACCATGAGGTCAGGTAGAAGGCTTTGCTGGTGGCGGTTGCCGGTTCGCCACGGCGGTGGACGTAGCGGCGATGGCTCTCGTTCCACGCGCTGGAGTCCACCGATCCGCGCAAGCTCGCCGTCCCGGTTAGGCGGGGGTGGTCGCGGAAGACGGACAGCGCGGCGGATTCGACGCCGAACAGGTGAAACTTGATGGAAGGGTCCAAGGTGCGATCGAGGCGATCGATGATGGCCTCCATGTCGCGTGTCGGTCTTCGACAGAACGAGCCAAGGCCGATGAGGGTTCCAGCTTCGGGTTCAACGTAGTCAGCTGAGATCATGTAGTGATCGGGACGAACACCCTGAAGCACAGGAATGAGGTTGACGCGGTGCTTGTCGGCGTAATGTTTGCACCAGTGATACATGTTGGCGGTCATTGCCAGGCGTGCGCGCACCGCTTCTTCGGTGGGGGCGAGTTGTGGCTCGCAGGCATAATCCATTTGCGCGACCCATGTAAATGGAAATGAGGCGGCAAATCGGATATACGCTTGTGGGCTCCAAATGAAGGAGCCGTAACGACGCCACATGACGTATCCGGCGGAATCAAGGGCGACGTCCAGCCCCAGCAACTCTTGCGGTACCGGGCGAAAGCCGTTGAAAGTGCGGCCGAAGGACCGCAGATGCTTCGGCAGGTCAAGGTTTGAGTATCCTTTGCAGGCGAATAGGTTGGCGGATACGAGAATGGGCATCCGGTGCCGGCGGATGGCGTTGAGGATCGGCTTGGACGTTGGTTCTGACAGGCCGATGCGCACGAGGGGTGGCATAGTGATCTGATGTGTCATTGGATGGGAGGCACTGTGTCTTAAGCGGTGGGGATCATCGGCCTATCGCTAGGCGTTTCATCGCATAATAGGTATTTAATTCCATAATACCCCTTATGCGACCTTCGCCGCCTTACAGGTAGGGGTATGCCCCGAGGAAGAGATCGCCTGCCGCGCGGCGCAGCATGATCGGCGACCTTGTGTCCATGGGCGCGGCGGCGCGCCGGCGGGCAGCGTCGGGGGTACGATATGGGCGGCGAGACGATCACCCGGAGTGTCACCGAGACAGTCGGCTTCGCGGCCGTCAGCCCTTTGGTCGCCGCCGAGGCGGCCAAGCACGGCGGTCCCCGCATGACCGCCTCGGCGGTTCCGCTCGACGGCGGTCCGGTCGAGGAGTTCAACCTCAACTGCATGATGCCGATGGCCGGCTCGTGATCCACGGCCCCCGCGACGTGATCGACGCGGCGCTGGACGCCGTCTCGCGCGGCACGCTTGGCCTCGACTTGTTGGACGTGCCGGGATCCGAAGAGGCGTTGTCGCAGGTCTAAGGGGCACCCCGCGTGGCTTCGGCACGACCGTCACCAAAGTCCACGCATCCCAACGAGTCGAGGCGATTCCCAGGGCGTCACCAAAGTCCGCGCCATGGCAAAAGTCGGCGTGCCAGCATGGGACAGTCCCGCGGATGACGCGCCGCCGGCATCGTTCCGGAGGCGATTCATTCGCAGGGCAACGCCGGAGCGCGGAATTTGGTGACACTCTCCTATCATGGAGGGGCGCCACCGCCCGGCGGGGCGCCCGTTTGCGGACTTTGGTGACGCCCCTGCCCCATTGAAACCGTTCGCGGGATGCCGGACGCTCCCTGTCACCGTGGGTGCGGCCGGACTATGGTGACGCGTCGTCACGACCGGCAGGGCCACGCCCAGGCGTGGACCTGCACGGACTTTGGTGACGGTCTTCTCCGCAGACGGATCGCACGAGATCCGCATTGTTCCGCACTCCGGCGTGGCTTGGAACGGACTTTGGTGACGCTTCCATCGCGCGTCGCCTACGCCCGGCCGTGGATAGGTGCGCGGACTCTGGTGACGCCCCCTGCCCCGGCGGTTGCGTAGAGGCCGGTACACCGGGCATAGGAGAGCTTTCGACCAAGGAAAAGCGTGTGGAGGTCAAAAATCGGGAACCCGAAGTCTCCCTTGTCGGAGTCGGATGCGATTCGCAGGCCCAAGTACCGCCCAAGCTGCCACGGCGGGAACCCAGCCGAATTTATCCACGGGACTCTAGTGACGCCGAACGCGGACTCTGGTGACGCAAAGCGGGTTATCCCACGGACTCTGGCGACACATACAAGTAATAGAGCAAATATCTTCTCCAAATAGCCTTGTCACCAAAGTCCGCGTTGCCGGATCGCCCCGCCGAGCGTTATCGTCCCAATGACCGATGGAGGTGGGGCATGGGTGAAGTCCACGAGTTGATCCGGGTGCATGGCGCCGACGGCGCGAGGCTCCAAATGGGACCGGAGAAGCGGGCCATCGTGGATCATGCCCAAGGCTTCCTGTCGGACGAGGGGGCCGACATCGGCTACCTCTATTCCGGATTTTGCATGGTCGGACTCCCCCATCGCAAGATCGCCGACGATGCGGACTGGAAGCTCTACACCCCGAGCGCCACACTGATCGTCACCCCTGGCTCCGAGTCCGACGGAACAATGAAGAGCGGTACCGGAGGCACGCGCAAGGTCGGCGTGCCGTTCGGTTCTAAGGCCCGCTTGATCCTCCTCTACTGGCAGACGCAGGCCGTCCTTACGGGAAGCCCCGAAATCGAATTGGGGCGCTCGATGAAGAACTGGATGGAGCGAATGGACCCCAAGGGCGGCAGCAGCGCCGGGGGGAAAACGTACAAGATCGTCCGCGAGCAGGCCAAGCGACTTGCCTTGTGCCACATGACCCTCCACGTGAACTTCGAGCGCGGCACGAACATGCGTGACCTCAAGATCGTGGATGAGGCATTCTTCCTGGGGCACGGCCCCGACGACGAACAGCAGTTCCGCCTGTGGGAGGAACGCATCCGCCTCAGCAACACGTTCTTCAAGGTGCTGAAGGAGCACCCGGTCCCCGTTACCGAGGCGGCTGTGCGCCAGCTGGCGAACAACAGCATGGCCTTGGACTGCTACGTCTGGCTTGCCTACCGCCTGCATGCTCTGGGCGAGGACACCCCCATCTCGTGGAAGGCCCTCTACACGCAGTTCGGCACCGGATTCAAAGAGGTTCGGCAATTCCGCGCCAAGTTCCGCGACGCCTTGCAGTTGGCGCTGTCTGTCTACCCGGAGGCCAGGGTCACCATCCCCGCCGGAACTGAGAGCGTGATTCTCCACCCGTCGGCCCCACCCATTCCCGAGCAGCGCAGGCTCCGCAGCGCCCTGGGCATCTGACACTCAACACTGGGCCGGGCGCCGGGCTCCCGCAGGGGCGATGCCAGCGCGATCGGCGCCTCGGCCACGACGCCATTCATGGACACGCGCACCCCACGCAGCAGCGCCAGCCGCCTTAACGGGCTGCCTTGCTCTCTTCTCGTGACCGCCCTCGGTTCCGCCGTCGGCGGTCGTGTCGCGTCCGGCGACGGCGTAAAGGCCCCATGCAGCGCCCCGTCGTCTATCAGGTCGAACCGCGGCATCTGGCCCGGGGGCACCGACGACGTGGTCGGTCGACGGTTTGGCGGCTTGTTGGCCGTGCGCACCGGCTCGGGCGCGGCCTGGGGCGTCGGCGTGCCAAAGTTACACGAAGGCATCCAACCCATGATCCGCAGGACTGGCCAGCCACACGGCTCCCGGCTCGACCGGATCCGCTGTGTCGTCGAGCACGCGAACGCTTGGTTGTTGGCGGGAGAACGCTAGGGTCGCTGTCGTGACAGGCTGGGTGCCACCTTCGATGCCCTGGTCACCATGGCATGCATCAGCGTCATCGCCAATCGGTCCGTGGAGCTCTGAAAGTGCCTTCCTAACCCCCCTCCCCTTCTCGTGTGTTTGCCGTCAGCTGTCCCATGGGTTGATGATGGTGAGTCCACAGTCCAGAAAGTCGGTCACGTTTCGGGTTGCCAAGGCGGCCCCCCGAGACGATGAAATGGCTGCGATCTGCGCGTCGAACGCCTCGATCGGACGCCCCTGTTGGCGCCGCCGTGCTGCGATGGTCCCGAATGACGTGGCGGCCACGGCGTCGAAGGGCAGTACGCGGCCGGCAAAGTCGTCGGCGAACATCTGTTCCGCGGCTGTCAGGAGGTCGCTGCGGCGACGCCCTGTGGGCAACAGCGCGAGACCGTAGAGGATCTCGGCCTGTGTGATGGATGTTGTGTAAAGGCTGGTGTCGGGTTGGCGGGCAACCCAGCGGATCACCGCTTCGGATGGTGCAGGACGCATCAACTCCGAAAGCACGTTGGTATCGAGGATGATCATCAGTCGAAGTTCGGCGGATCTCGCAGGGGCTTTCGGTCCAGCTCGGGCATGTCAACCCCACCGAACGGCGCGAAGCGCCGACGGATGGCGTCACCAAGATGCATTATGGGCTGGCGCTCCTCGGTGAGTGCGGCGCGCAGAATGTGACGGGCCTCGTCTTCCATGGAGCGACCGTTGTGGGCGGCACGGATACGCAACTGTGCCTTCAAAGGGTCTTCCAGGTTCCGGATCGTGATGCTTGCCATCGGTGGCTCCTGGGTACGTTGCGAGCATTATGTTAGCAATGATTGCAGTGAGTGCAATGATGGCCCCTGTGTTAGGGACGCCGCTGGTGCAGGCTTGCTGCAAGATGACGGTGGCGTCTCGCCAGTGTCGCGTCGAGCAGTGCAGGTGACGGCGTCGCAAAATCTTCTGCGTCCGGCAGGGTTTCGCAACGAAGCCGTGTTTGGCGTTGGATGAAGGAAAGCGCCATCCCTTAGGGGGGGCGGTCCAGGGTTGTCATGCGAAAGGCGCGGGCGAACTGGCGTGCCTCGTCGAGCTTGGCGCGAAAGGTTGGGATGCTGTCGAGGCGGGCTCGGTCCTCGTCGCGTAACAGCGCATCCATAGATGCGATCAGCATGAGCGTCTGGGCGGCGCGGCGTTCGCGGCGATCACGGCTGAGGGCCTGTCGCTCGGCGTCGGTGGCCGCGTTGGGTTTGCTGGGACGGCCGCGTTTGCGCGGCGCTAGTTCAGCAGCGGGTATTTTTTGTGACGTCACAAAAAGTCGGTCTCCGCCAGGCATACGCTTGGGCAAGGTCGGCGTCTGGCAAGAGGCCTGCGACGACCGCCACCAGATGCCCTTGGATGGCTGTGTGCGCGTCGTGGCGAAGCAAGGCCACAACCGCGGGTGCGACGGCACGGCGGTCGCGCTCGAGGTGCCAGGTGGTCCCTTCGGGCGTATGTGTCTGGATCAGGCGTTCATCCGGATCGCCGAGCATGACGGCAATCGCGTCGGTGTGATTCGTGATCGGCGGACGTGGCATGCGCGGACCTGGCGACGGACGCGGGGGTGGTTGGCGACGCGGCAATCATACATCAAAACGCCGTCCTGGGTAGGCCGTTAAAGGGGGCTTTGGACACGCTCAAGGAAAGGCGCCGGGAGTGGTGGCCTGTCCCCCTCCCCTCCCCTGCCCTTTGCTCGGCTGTCCGCGCCGTCGGTCAGCGGTGGTAAGGGCGTCCGCTGGCCCAGACCTTGAGCAGGATGGTGTTGACGTTGGTGCCGACCGTCGAGAAAGAGCCGGCGGGGAGATCTTCAAAGTCGGCTTTCATGCGCAGCATGAGTTCGCGGAACGCGGTGGCCTTGCGTGTGGATCGGAACTCGGTTCCGGCCGACATGATGGCGATGAGCAAACCATCGGGATTGAGAAACTTCAAAGCGTGCAAGACGTGATCGATGTCGCGTTCCCTGTCGAAGGGCGGGTTCATGATCACGCGGTTGTAGAGGTTGTCCGGGTCGGGAGGCTGCAGGGCGAGGAAGTCGCACCCGATGACGGTGCGGTACCGGCCACTGGACAAGAGGTCGGCCGCGAGGTGCGGTTGGATTTCCACGCAGTCCACAATGGCGCCGGTTGCGGCCGCGCGGGATGCGAGGTTGCCCGTGCCTGCGCTCGGTTCCAGGACCCGTAAGGGACGATCTTCCGGCAAGCGATAGAGATGAGCACGCTCGATTGCGGTTTGGGCTGCGGCGTCGGGTGTCGGGTAGAAGCCGTAGTAGCGTGCCGGCGTCGTCTTCTGGTTCGCAAAGCCGGTGTCGGGGTCGGGCTCCCTTTCTTCTGGGATGACTTCACCGTAGTATTCGGCCAGCAACTTGTTCGCCTTCGCAACGAGGTCGTCGCGTTTGAACCAGACATGGGCGTTGCCGTTCTTGAAGGTGCGAATGGTGAAGTAGTCGGATTCGACGGTGCATTGGTGTGGGCCAAAGCGGCCGCGGCGGGCGTGCTCAACAGCGCCGACGATCCCGCCGTAGTTCGGCGGTGGCTGTTTCCCGTCGAGTATGAAGAAGGTTCGTTCGATGTCGAAAAACGTATCGCGGTGGTTTTTGTAATAATTCCACGATCCAATATCGTTAAAGGCGTGGTCGAGGATCACACGGCTGCCGATCTTCCAGCCATCGTGGCTGCGGAACCGGCGGTCGAGCGCGCTGAAGCAGGTCGCGATACCGCGTTTGAAGATGGTGTCGGCGTCCATCAGGAGGGTGGTCATGGTAGCAACGATGTTTTCTTCGGTTGCCTCCGGCGGGTCGGTAAGGAGCTGCCGGTTGAACGCGTCTTTGGCTGTTTTGTCCATCAGCTGCTCAAGGTCGGTCAATTCGACCAGGTGAGCCCAAATGTCCACGTCGACGATGCGCCGGGCGGTGTTCAGGAACGCGTCCCGGTCGGGTAACTCCAGTCCGGCGAGGAAGTGCTTCTTGGCGTCCGAGATGTGCACGTTGTAGCGGTTCGTTCGCGGTGCGGCCGCAGTGATGAGCTCCCGCGCGGTTCCAAGAGCCTGGCCAGCCGCGCTGAGGCAATCGTAGGCTGCGGTGTACATGGCAAGCGCGTTGGTGCGGGAGGTGCTCAGGGACTCAAGCGTGGAGCGCGGAACCGGTAGCGCGGTCATGGGGGAGACCTCTGAAGGTGCCCCCTCCCCTGCCCCGCGGTGGCGGTGGCAGGGTCGCGAGGCTTTAGACTGGAAAGCCGCAGGGTGCGGCGGTTGGTGTCGCCCCTGTGTTCTAGGGGCTGGGCACGAAGACAGCGGATGCTGCACGTGCGATCGGTTCGCTGCTGTGGGGCGCGGAAGGCGGATGCCGCTCGCCGCTGGAGCGGCGGGAGGCCCGACGGTTGGCGCAGCGCGCCGCTGAGGTAATGACCAGTTCCGGGCCACCGAAGTGGGACACGGCCTCCCCTCCTCCGAACTTGAGTTCCTCGCGGTGCAACGCGCCGTTGCGAGCAGCGACATACGTCCAGAGGGCGTTTACCGCTTCGGTCTGCGATAGCGCGGCGGTCCAGCGCATTGCGCGGAGCAGACGAGGAAAGCGGTCGGGAACGCTGTCCATCGGGAGCGTGCGATAATCGTTGATTACGAGGTGGCCGTTCAGTTTGCCCGTGGGGGCGGGTGTGTTGGGATCCTTCCACCGCACGGTGCCGAAGGCGTAGAACACGGCGCGTGGATCCAGTGCCATTGCGATGCGCTTGGCGGCCGGAACCATAGCGAGAGCTTCTGCGTGCGTCCGGAATGGACCGGCGAGAAAGCCGGTGCGGGCGCCGTCGATGACGGTGACGAAGTATGGGCCAGGTCGGGTATCGGCGTCCTCGATGCTGCGGTCGGCCGGTGTCGTGGCGGTTGGGTGCAGCGTCATGGGTCAGGTCTCCTGAGTCCCGTTGCGTGGATCGTGGTCGGGTTTGCTGCGGATCGCCTGACTGTTGACGGTGTGGCAACCCGGCAAACGACCGGTGTCGAGCAGCATCATGAGGTCGGCGCCGATGGGATCGCCGTAGGCTTTACGGGCGTTCTCCCAATCGGTGTCGCTCATGGTGAGAGCCTGGGCGCTCTTGGCGGCGGCCGCGGCCAGGGCGTCGTTGTCGAGGACGCGTACCGTCAGGGTGAATGTGTAGGTGGGGGGCTGGGGCACGTTCTGGATCTCCGTGGTCCGGATGGCGTGGACGGTCGGTGCGACGGCCGGTCAGGTGGCCAGCAGGAGCGCGCCGGCGATCGTGTCGATCACGGCGGCGACGTCGATATGCTGGCCGGCGGCAAGCCGTATGCGGTAGTCGGCGAGGGCGCTCTCAACTCGAAGGACGCGGACGGCGTTGCCGCGGGCGGTTCGGTGATCGATGGCGTCGCGCAGCTCGTACAGGTCGGCCATCCGTCGGCGGATCTGTTTGAGATCGCGTTTCGCGACCGCTGCGTCAGCGTTGGGCTCGGTCAGCCAGAGGTAGTCGGCCGTTGCCGTGCGCAAGGCCACGCCGTACAGAAGTTCTTGTCTGTTGGATTTGCCATGCGTGGTGCGGATGTGCGGGACGAAGGTGGGGGGAGGGCCGCTGCGGCGCGATGCATCGAGAGTGCGGGGGCACGAGTGTTCAACGGGCTGGGACAGCATGGCTGTGAGCTCCAATCGAATGATCGCCGAGGGGGTGGGTGCCGGACTCGTCGCGGCGTGGAGGTAGTAACGGTGATGGTCGAGGGGCTGGGGTACAGGCCCCTCCCCTGCCCGCTTGTCGCGGCGGCGGACACTGGCCCGGGCTTGGGTTCCGGCCTGACCGGTACGGCGCATGGCGCAAATGGTTGGCCTGTCAGGCCGGGTGCATCGAGTACATGCGGCCGTCGATGATCCAGAGACGTTCGGCTCGGGTGACGATCTTGTGGGAGTGTAGGATGTGGAAATCCCGTGCCACGTAGACGTTGTACCGCAGTGGGACGGCGTGGTCCGGCGCTTGGAGGGCGTCGTCGTGGGCTACGAGGCGGCCTCGCGCGACGGCGTGGACGTTGCGCCGGCGTTCACGGATGGCTCGTTCCTGTCCGCCACGCTGGATGCGAAAGGTGACGGCGCACAGTTCGACCGCGGCGGCGTGGCCGAGGACACGGCCGGCGGTTGGCCCGGAGGTGCCGCGGACACTGAGGCGGCCGTTGTTGAGGTTACGGTAGACATCGACCGTCTGGCCAGTGACGGCAACGAGTGGGCGTGCGGCGTGGGCCATCGCGGGAACTCCCTATGCCGCCTTGTGGTGGCGCGTGAGGTCCTTGCGGTTGATGACGCGCTGCCAGGCGCGGTCGCCCATCGGATCGGGGCTGTAGAGCTGCCAGAGGGCGATCGCGTCCGCCTCGGGAAGGGCCAGGAGATCCGAGAGCAGCTCCTGCTCGACGTCGCCGTAACGGTAGTTGGGGCGGTCGGCGTAATCCCACCACCAGTCGAAGCGCTGCATGCGTTCCACGAGGCTGGCGTGCTGGGCGGCCAATTGGACCGGGTCGACCATCGTGGAGACGAGAGCGTCGGCCTCGGCGCGCAGCGTTGCGGCTCGCTGGGTGTGAACCAAGCGTTCGGCGTCGGCTGCTTGCATGGCGCAAATCGTCGGGTTTCGGCCGGCCGCGGCGTTTGCCGCGTAGGTGGCCATACGGCGATAGGCGCCGTGATTGAGGGCCGGGCCATTGAGCGGCAGGTAGACCGGGTTGTAGGCGAAGGAGGGGTGACAGCGCCAGGGTTTGGCGTCGTTGTGCGGCGTGCCGGCGAGTGCCGACGTGTCGTTCTCGCGAAGGGCATGGGCCACGATGGTGTCGTCGGCTTCGCGGTAGACGAGAGGGATGGCGCGGACATGGCGCACGCAGTGCGCGACCATGGTCAGGGGCGCGCGGTAGGAGCCGAGATCGATGTGGAGGTAGCGCGCGCCGTCGTGCGTGAGCACGCGGTGCTCCAGGCGGGCGACGCCATCCTTGACGTTGCTGTGAAGATCTTCGATTTCGCGGTGCACCGCGGAACGTAAGGTGTTGCGCTTCGTGTCCACGGTGTGGATAGCGGTGTTCAGGGCCTGGTTCTCGCGGACCAGGGTGGACAGTGCGTCGATAAGCGTGCCGTTGGTCTGCGACATGGCGCTGTTCCTTCTACTTTTCTTGTGATGCCCTGATTGGCTCTCAGTGTGTTTGTTCTTGGGTGTCCCGCCACGGGGTGGCGGGATGTGCGCGCGTGAGCGCGTCCGTGAACGGCTGGTTCGGGGCGCGTTCCGGCGACGCAGTTCCGCGCGTCGGCGTCAGGCGGCGGCGCGCAAGCTGAGCGGAGCTTTCGCAACGACGAGGAGGTGGGTGGCGACGTTGGTTCCGGCGTCCTTGAAGGCCCCTGCCGGGATGTCGTGGACGGTTGCCCGGTTCTGATCGAGCCAGGCGCGAAAATCGGTACACGTGCGCTCACCGGCGAAAAAGCCGTGGGGGCTCATGATGACGATCATGCGGCCGCCGGGTAGTAGCCAATCCCAAGCTCGCAAGGCGTGGGCGATGTCGCTGTTTCTCGTGAACGGCGGGTTTGCGATGATCAGGTTTGGACGCAGAGGGAGGGGGACTTTCAGGAAATCCCCTTCGATGACGTCGAGCCGCGTGCCCTTCGCGTCGAGGGCGCGCAGAAGAGCGGTGTTGGCCGGATCGATCTCGACGGCTGTGGCGCTGCCAACGATGCCGAGACATGGCTGGAGGAGACCCCCCTGCCCTGCGCTCGGTTCGAGCATGATGTCGTGTGGCTGAGGATTGGCGGCGCTGGCCACCCACGCGGCCAGGTCCGCCGGCGTGTAGTACTGCTGGTAGGTCTGTTTGGCGTTGACCACGGATCCATTGTCCAGGGCGTCGGCCAGGATGTCGGCAACGTCGGTTTTGAAGACGTGCGCGCCCTGCCCGCGGGACCATTTGCCGCCGAGGGCGTCGAACACCTTGTTCACCTGTGCGTACAACGAGCGTTCGAGCTGGGTGTTGATGACCACCCGGTTGCCAGTGATGGTGAGGTTGTTTCGGAGGACGGCTTCCACCTCCGGGCTGATGCTGATCGTTCTGGCCATGTCGGAATCCAGGTGTTGTTGCGGTGAGAGGGCGATGACCCTGAATGCAAAGTCCGGATTGTCGGCGGCGTTGGCGTCGATGAGCGCCTGATTCGCGGGGCTGTGGTCAGGCGCGCCGGCGGGCGGTCAAGTCGGTTGTCGCGCTGAAGCGCGTATCGACGGGCAGGGCGGTCGCAAGATCGGCGAAGACACCAGCACCGCGCCAGACGTTGAGATTGCCGACGACGTAGAGGGCCGATTGGGCGCGGGTCACGGCAACGTTGAGCAGGTTGGGGCGCCCTCCGGCCCATTCCATGGCGGCCGGACGGGATGGATTGCCGCCGAGCATGATGGCTACGGCGTCATACTCCTTGCCCTGGCAGACATGCACGGTGCCGATGTGCGTGCGGATCCATTCGGACACAAGACCCTGGGGCAGGTGTGGCCAACCGGCGGCCACGTTCAGGACGAGGCGGCGCATCTGCGCTGCGCAGCTTCGGTAGGGTGAGATGATGGCGAGATCCGGCAGGTCGTCCGGCTGGCTGCCGACCACGTCTTCGATCAGTTGCAGGACGGCGTTGCCTTCGTCCGGAATCCAATGGCCGGATCCTTCGGGCCGGCCGGCGATGTGGAACCAGCGGCTTTCGCCGAGCGAGGCGGCGAGGGCGCTGGGTCGGTCCGGCGTGGCGTAGACCATGCCGTTGCCATACGCGATGCGATTGGCGATGGAAAAATGCGGATCCCGGCAACGGCGATGCACGACCAGGGGGCAGCCGACCCAAAGCCGGGCGTCTTCCGGGCCACGGTGTGCGCCGAAGGCCGTGGCCCGGTTGGCTACGGTTTGTACCGACGCCGTGCCGATGTCCCAGTCGCTGGGGACGGCGTAATGCCGGCGGAGCGCGGCGAGCAGAGGGTCGGGCGTGGTGACGACCGGTTCGACCTGGAGCGGGTCGCCGACGGCGTAGGCGCGGCGAGCCCGGAGCATGGCACCGGCCGCGGATTGTGGAGTGCCTTGGCCGGCTTCATCGACGAACAGCCACGGGATTGACTGGCGCTCCATCGTCCGGAACAAACGGCCGAAACTCGCGAAGGTCGTGGACACGACAGGAATCACGAGGGCGGCAAGAGCCCACAGGTCCGGCTGAACATGCGCCGGCATGCGGGTACCGCGGATCATGGCGAAGGCGGCGTCGAGGCCGGAACGGACGCGCGGCCAAGTGTGGACGAGGAAGGACTTGTGGACGTCCATGGCGAGGGAGAAAAGGAGGGCGCGGGCGTCTTCGATCTGCGGTTTGGTCCAAGGGCGGGTCATTTCGCGCTCGGCGCGGGGCTTGGACCAGTGCGCATCGGCACGGGCGCGTTCAGCGGCGCTTCCTTCGAGCCGCGCCATGGTATTGCGCACGAGTGTGTAGTGCTGCAGGTAAGCGATGCGCACCTCCTCCCAAGGCCTGGCGTCATGGGACGGCGGCACGGCGGCCCCGTTTTTGTCGATGTAGCCCTCAATGACGCGCGGCAGCGTGATGTCGCTGGCGCCGGCGTTCGACCAGACCGTGCTGGCGACGCGACGCCGGTTGGACATGTTGCCGAGAGGCGCTGAGATCAAACCCCAGGCGGTGCGTCCGCGGCCGTCGGTGGGGCCGTCGATTAGTTGGCTCGCCACGGCGCCGAAGTAGTCCATCGTGGTCGGCATGCCCGGAACCGGCTGGATGGTGCGGACGGCAGGTAGTTCCCGGGTGATGTTATCCACCGCCCCGTTGTTGGTACTGGCCACCACGATGAGGTGGTCGGCGAGGTCGGGTTTGAGTGGATGGTAACGGCGGGTTGTTCGCCCCGCTTGGATGGAGACTTCGGAGCGGTAGGCAAGATCGGGATCAGCGTAGCCGGCGAGAATAGCGGCACGCTGCGTGATGATGGCTGCGATGCAGTCTCGTAGCATCGTGGTTTTGCCGGTGCCGGGGGGGCCGTCGCTCGACGCCAGGGAGGGCATGGGCGCGGCGTTGGCGTTGCGGGCGTTCGGTCGGCCGAGACCGGTGGCCAGGTTCACCGCGGCCTGCTGCATTAAGGAGAGCGTGGTTCGCCCGTTGGGCCAGCGGGCGAGCGGCCAGTTGGCCGGGCGCAGCAGGCGCGCAAGCACCGCGGGTTGCTCGTTGAGATCGTACCGTGTTGCGGGCGGGTCCTTGGCGAGATAGCTGCTCAATACCGGCGACAGCGCGTTGTTGTCGGCGGCGACGCGGCATTTCTCGAGATCCTCGACGAGGAAGGAATTGAGCGCGTCGGCGTCGTCCGCCGACTCCTGGGAGTGAACGAGCGCGACGCATTCGGCGTCCCAGCCAGCACAGGGCGACTGATCGTCCGACAGGGGAGCGGCGTTGGCGCCGCGGGTGAGAGACAGCACCAGGCTGTAGAGCTGGCCGATCTCGGTGGTGGCGAGCGGCGCGGGCAGGCGGCGCGTTCGGGGATGGGCGCTGGCGGCGGGGGACGCGGCGGCGGCCGGAACCTCGACCATCGGGCGGTCAGCAATCCATGCGTTGATGCGATCGGCGGCGTGGGCCATGGCATCGCTGTAGCGATCGAGCCAAGGGCCAAGGCCTTGTGCGGTGGCGCACTGCACGGCGGCCCAGCCGAAGGCACTCAGGGTCGCGGTTTCCGGAATGGGCACGCCGCGCTCGTCGAGGGTGACCGCGAAGGCGGCGGTTCTGCCGCCGACGGTGGCGTGCAGGTCGGTGTCGTCTTCGTGGTCGGACGGCGCCCCGATGGTGGCGATGATGCCGGCGGTGGCGGCCGGCATGTCGATGAGGCCGATGTAGAGGGTGTGGCGGCGATGTTTGGTCGACGACGCCCACGGGAGCGCGGCGTCGAGTGAGGTGGGGATCCAGGTGAAGACCTCTCCGGGAGTGGGCCGGGCCGGTACCGGCCGCGGCGTGAAGATCTCGGCACTGCGCCAGTAGCCGAGAATTGCGGACGCGTGCCCTCGTTCGGTCATGGTCCTTTTCCTTTCGGGTCGGGTTTGGTCGTTTCCAGTGCCGTGGGTGGCGTCGAGGGCGCTGTGCGCCGTTGCGCGCGCGGGCGACCGTCGAAGGGGCGGGCGCCGGGAGGATCGGTGAGGTGCGGCGTGGTGGTCGACACCGCTGCGTTCGGCGCTCGTCGGTCATGTGGCGGCCGATTGAGCGTCGGCGTTGCGGCCATCCACGGGAGGTAAGCGCGCGAGCGGCTATTGGGTCGGTGGCGACCGCACTGCGTCAGCAGGGGAGGGCATGCCCGTGCGGACGTGAGGCGCCCTGAGTTGCGGGCGGGCCGTCAGGAAGGGCAGGGGGCCGCTTTTTGCCGCGGCCCGGTCCCGAGACAAAACGGCGCCTCGCGAACCGCGGTTGAGGCTGCGCTTCGCTATGCCGGGGCGGGAGTCGGAGGCCGGAGCGTTTGGCGGCGATGCGTTGGCGGCGGCTGCAATGAGGCGCACGCGCCTGGCTGGGCGCCGTTGGGCGTTGGCGCGTGCGGCGACCTCTGCCGATTTAGCATGCTAAAGCGCCAATAACGTGCATTGCCTCGGGTTGAGGGCCCGCAAAAGAAGTGGGCGGAGCTGCTCGGCTCCGCCCTTCTCGCCACAGCATTTGCGCGCGAGCGTCAAATCTTCTTATGTGTCGGTTTCGGTTGCGCGCCTTTTGCACAACGGATGATGTGTCGCCCTGGCTCGGAACGGCGCCCGTCGATTTAGCATGCTAAAGCGCCAATAGCGTGTGCGCTTCTTGTGTCTGAACACGCAAAAGGCGTCAGCGCGCGGCGGGACGCAGCCGGCCCCCTTTATGACTTGGCGGTCTGCGTGGACAGGAGGCGGTCGATCCGGTCACGCAAGCTCACAAGCTGTTCGTAGTGAGGGGGAGCCAGTGCCTCGACGTTGAGTTCGAGTTCCTGGATTTGCTTGTCCGTTTTCGTGAGGACGGTGCTGACGCGGCGCAGCACGTTGCCATCGGGCGGCTTGGGCGGGGCCTTCTCGCGGCGGGCCGCGCGGATCTGTTCGCGGGTAACGCCGTCGCCTTTGGCGGCGGCCCATAGCTTGGCCAGGAGGTCAGCGTCGGTGACGTAGGCGAGTTCAGCGAGCAGGCTGCGCGGGATACGCTCGGCGACTGCCGGATACTCCCGCTTGATCGTGTCGGGCAGGTGGTTGATCTGCAGCGTCAGACGGAGATCGGCGGGGCTCTTGTTGACCATGGCTGCGATCTCTTCGATCGCCATGGCGTGATCGTCGAGAAGACGCTGGTACGCGGCGGCCTGGTCAACCGCGTTGAGGTTTTCGCGCTGTTCGTTGTCGATCAAAGCCAGCCGGGCACCGTCACCTTTCGCGACGATCGCGTAGACTGAGGTCTTGTCCAGCAGTTTGAGCGCTCGGACGCGACGCTCGCCGGCGATGATGTGGTAACGATCCGGCCCGGCTTCGGTGACCAGGATCGGGGTTATCTGGCCGAACTCGGCGATGTTCGCCGCAAGGTTGGCGATGGAGGCGTCGTCGAAGTGCCTCCGGGGCTGTGCCGGATGCGGGCTGAGTTTTTCAATGTCCAACGAGACGACGGTCTGGAAGTCTCGGCTGATGCCGAGGGTCATGCTGCCGCGGGAGGGGACCGCGCCCATCGGCCGCTGGTCCACCATATGCGAGACGGTGCGCTGGGGTTTAGGCGGCATTCGACTTCTCCTGACGGTCGGCTGCGGTCTTGTAGGCGAGGCGGCGAACGGCCGACGCGACGCTGGCGAGGGATTGCGCGCCCGGGGTGCGCGGTGCGTACGACAGGGTGATGCGGCCGGCGGCCGCCCCTTCGGCGTAAGCGATGCAACGGGGGACGGGCTCGAAGACCGTATGGTCCGGGCCATAGAACGTGGTGATGTCGGCCAGGGTCTGCTGGTGTTCCTTCAGGCCCTTGTTGTACATGGTGGGCAATAGGCCGATGACGTCGAGGCGCAGGTTGGCACCAAGACGGATCATGCCAACCGTGTTGAGGAGGCGCTTCACGGCGGCAAAGGACTGCGCCTCGGTCTGCACGGTGATGAGCAGGCCGTCGGCGGCGGCCAGTCCGTTGACGGACATCTTGCCAAGGTTCGGCGGGCAATCGACGATGATGACGTCGTAGTCGCCGCGCACCGTCTCGATCGCGGTCCGCAGCGCCGAGTGCCCGACGAGCGCGTTCGCGAGGATGAGGTCGGCGTCGGAGAGCTCCTCGCCGGTGGGCGCGATGCTGAGGTTTTCGACGCCCTCGACGGGGCGCACGATGTCGGAAAGAGTGGCTTCCTTGGTGATGACGGACAGCAAGACCTTGTTGGCTTCCGCGAGGGCAAGGATGTCTTGCGCCGTTATGCCGACGTGCAGGGTCGCGTTGGACTGGGAATCGGCGTCGATCAGCAGGACGCGTTGACCGCTGGTGGCAAGCAGGTAGGCCAGATTGACTGCGGTTGCTGTTTTGCCAACGCCGCCCTTCTGGTTGGCGACAGCAACCACGTAGGCGGAGCGGCGCGGCGGGTTCGTCTCGCTGTCGGCGAGGAACTTGGCGGCGCGCGGGGGCACCCGCTCGGATCCGCCTTCCCAGCGGGAGACGCGGTTCTTGTCGTAGCGAAGGCCCAGGTTGGCGTTGATCCAATCAGCAAACTCGGATTGCGTCATGCCGCGGTTCTCGCGCATGTGCCGTACGTTGGCGCCGTCCATGTGGCTGCTCCGTTGGAGGGTGGTGGTGGGATATTGGGGGAGTTGACGCAACTGTGTCAACTCGAAAGGACGACACATGGCCTATTCGAGTTGCTACCAACGGGGCGTTGCGATGAGGATTTCGCCGGGCGGGTGGCTAGGCGGGAGGATTCGTTGCGGCACACCGATACCAATAGGTCTGCTCACCGCGCAGAAAATTCCTGTCGCTGGCAGCGCGGGCCTGGCGGTCTTCCGTGAGAGCCACGATGCCGGCGTCCAGCGGAAACACCGGAAAATTGACGGAGCCATAGAAGATGGTGGTGCGGTGAGCGATCGCGGCCGACAGCGTCGCCAGCGCACCGCGCCGGGCATGAAACGGCGTGAGATAACCGATCACCGCGGCGACGCGAGTGGGGGAGGGCGCTTCGAGCGCAGCAAAGCCGGAGCCTGCTATCACCGAGACCGTCGGATGGTGGCGCAGGCGGAGGCGGGCAACGATCCGCTGCAGCGGCCCAATCTCATAACTTGCGATGCAGTGTGCAATGCCGGCTGCGGTCAGCGTGTCGGCCGTTGTGGCGGCGAGGTGGCCCCAGCCTGTACCGATCTCAACGATGGTGACCGGCTCGGCGCCGCCGCGCAGATGTTCCAGCAATTCGTTGGCCAAGCGCTGGCGGGTCGCTTTGCGTGACGGCACGGGGGGCGGTGTGAGCGGGTATGGGTGCACGATCAGGTACAGGCCGACGATGATTGCGGATGCGATAAGGGAGCCGGTCGGGATCATCGTTGGCGTTCCCTTGGATTGAGCCCGAACAGGTGATGCCTGGTGGTCACTTCGGTTCGAACAACGTGAACTGGCCGTTCGGCTTCGCCACGAGCACCTTCGAACGCGGCTGCATCTTGGCGCGGGGGGCTGTGGATGGCGAACGGGTGTTCGAGGGAGTGGGGGAGACGCCTGCCGGCGGTGACGATCGAGCTGCGTCGTTGGTGGTAATCTGGTTGCGGGTGTTGTCAACGGCGACCATGAGCGGCCGGGGAACCGCGGGGTCGGCGTATCGCAGGCTCAGTCCGTACAGATCGTCGATTTCGACGGAACTGGTGGCTTCGGGGTAAGCGGCGAGGGCGAGGCACAGCGCGCGGCGGAACTCGCGCCGGTACTCGTTGTCCTCGCGGTGTTCGCCAAACTGGTTGGCGAGCTGCTGCCATGGAATGGTGACCACCTTGCCTTTGGGGATGCGCCAGAGGCGGTAGCTCAGGAACAGAAACAGGTCCATGGCGGACGCCGAGCGCGTGAGCTGCTGGAGGCGTGGGGTGCTCACGGGGACGCTTTGACTGCGGAAGCGATCGAGAGCCTTCTGAGTGAGGGCGACCGTTTCGGGCCATGGAACCTTGGACACCTCGCCGCGGGCGTAAGCGGTCAGCATGTCGTTGTCGAAGATCGCGGCCTCGATGATGCGTTCGCTCTGCAGGATGACATCGGTGGGCCGGGATTTATTGCCCGCTTCGGCCGTGGTCGCGGTGCGCGGGTGGCGTTTCCACATGGACCAATTGGCGAAGGTCAACCGGAGCAGCTGCTCCTTGACCGCGGTGATCGATCCCTTTTCGCCGCCGGTCAGTTTGATGTTCATCCGGGCGAACCATGCGGCGATGTTGCCGAAATGGACGTAGGGGTCATTGGGATCGCGGCCAGGTTCTTTGACCGCGGTGGCGAGATAGAGCGAAATAAGGCGGGCCTTGGGGCCGAAGGGAATTCCCACGTGCAGTTTGGTTCCGTCAGGGAGCGTGGTGAAGGATGGGGTGATGGTCAGGCTGAAGTCCCCATCGAACCGGGACCACATTTTGAGGTCTTTCTTGTCCTGATTGCGCAGCGGCAGGCCGACGGAACAGAAACTGTGGTGGAGGAAGCTGATGTCTGTGGCGTCGTCTTGCAGCGCCTGGTGTGCGACGTTGACCTGGTGGAGCGCGATCGGCGGGAGGTTGGCTTCGGCGCGAAGCGCGTCGATCTGTTTGGCGCGCTTTTGAGCCTCGGTAATGCCGATGGTTTCGATGAGCCGGAACGGCGCTTCCGGCGAAAGGAGGTCGAGCTGGGGGGTTCGCTGGAGAGCCGCGGCTCGCGGCGTTTGGACGGCTTGGATACGCGGTGCAGACATCGGGGATCACCAGCGGCCTATAGGACGTTTAGAGGTATATACAGGAAATCTTCTTATAAGGTGAAGCCTGAAAAGTCTGCGCGGAACGGGGCGGTTCTCAGGAAAAATATGCGTGAAACGCCGGAATTTTCTGCGCAAACGGCGGAAAAGTATGCGGAGCATGGCCGTCGTGGCGCCGGCGTTGGATTAGTCTGCGGGGAAAAGCCCGCCAAGCCCTTGGGCGTGCGCGTGTTGTGCGATCAGAAACGGTGGTGATCAGCGAAAAAGTCTTCGTGGATGACGGGAGGCTGGTGGGTGTTGTGACCGACCGCCCTGTGGATAACCGTTTCGCCCCGGCGGGAGGGTGGTGTGACGGTGGGATGTGGCCGCCGGGGTTTGTTGCCGCGCAGACTTTTCCCAAAGCGGGTGGGTTTTGCGACGGTGTTGCTGCGGCGCTGTTCCTGACAGACGGGGGCTGCCGCGACGGGCGTGCGCGCAGAGTTTTCCAGGAGAGGCGTGTTGTGGATGACGCGACCGGCGATCGCAGGGTGGTGTCTGGGGAGCGCGACGGCTGGGTGGACAGGCGGTTACAGTTCGCTGGGCCCTCGCAGGGGTGCGCTGGTTGAAAAGTCTGCGTCTGATCGAGGTCGGAGTGGCAGGGCGAGCGTTTGAAAAGTCTGTGTAGGGTCGTTGGTGGCCAGTACGGCGTATCAAGGATGAGACTGCGCGGACAGGGGGCGCCTGGCTGCGGCGGGCGTGTTCGCCAACGGATTGAGGGAATGAGGAAAAGGCGCCGCGATGGAAAAGTCTGCGTGAGGTGTCCTTGGCTCGCCGGCGACCGTGTTTTGGAAAACTCTGCGTGCACCGGCGGGAAGCGACTCGGCCGCGGATTCAGCAGAATTTGGAATCTTCTGCGCGCCCTGGCGGACGGGCGTCGCTTGTTCAGCTTGTGGATGATTGGATTTTTCTGCGCGGCTGGGCGAGGCCGATCGCCGTTCGTCGTTGGTACCGCAGTGGACGGCAGGGTGCGGATCAAGCGGCCAGCGGCGGGTGTTCGCCAGCGAGCAGGAGCTCGGACTCGTCTGGGGCGTCGAAGACGTCGAGGTCGGCGGCGCCGGGGACTGTGAAGATGGTTGGCCCCGGAGCGTACGCCGCTTTCGGGTAGAGAGCGGGCGTGAGGTCGTAAGGTTCGAGCGCACGTCGGGCGTGGCGCGTCTGCGGGAAGAAGTAACGGTGGTTCCCTGGATGCACCGCTTTGTGGAAGGGCCCTTCAGTCAAGGCGCGGGTGAGATAGGCCCGTCCTGTCTCGTGCGTGAGGCGGGCTGGTGCGCCCATGGTGACGAGGCGCTTGATGGCGGCGTCGATGCCTTCACGCTCGTTTGCTATCTTTGACAGTGAACGCGAGTTGAGGATATCGCCTGTTTTGGTGGCGACGTAGACCTTGGCTCGTCTGGTACGTCCCGTGTAGATGGCGGATAACGTTTGATACACGCCGCCGAGATGACCTCTTTTGACAATATGCCCAGTTGTTGTCATTCTTACGGTGGGGTCGGAATAACTGGTGATGAGTTCGAGGGAGCGAAGCTCCGGGTCAGTGGCGATCTGGCGGAAGACTTGGGCGGTGAACCAGCTTTCACCATTGTAGGGGACTGAATCGACCAACAGCAGCCTTGAAATGTCAGCGGTTGCTCGGTCGGGGCCGATGAGCTTCTCAGCGGCCTTGCGGTTGATGGGCACTCCAAGGACCAGGGTTCCGACCAGTTGTGCGGGGGCCAGTCCTGGGGTGTAAAATAGCCCCCAGGACGCGATGGTGTAGGGCATGGTGCGCAGGTAATGGTGCTCGGCTATCAGGCGGCCGGCTATGGTCGACGTGATGCGCTCGACGGCGTAGTCCCGGGTGGGGATCTCCTCTCCGGGGCGGCGGTAGCTGTCGTAGCCGTTGCGCCAACGCTGTGCAGGCGGGAGCGGGAGGGGGAGGGGGAGCTGCTTTGCCATGTTCTGATCCAAAGCGTCGCGAGACGGTGGGGGGGAGTGGGGCGAACAGTTGGTGCGTGTCACCGAGCGCGCGCGGTAAGCGCAGGCGGCGGTGTCCTTACTTCTTGGGGGATGTTGTGGGTTAGTCGGTTGGGTGATAACGGTGCTGCGTGTGGCGCTGCGGCCGGTCAGGCGTTGGCGGTAGCGCACTCTGGAGCTGGAGGCGTTTTGCCTTCAGCGGTGTCGATCAGCAGTCTGACGGCGTTTCACCCAGGGAATCGCGCAACGTCGTCATTTCAGCGGGTGGGCAGGGTCGTGGCGGTTTTCCGCTCTTTGTCGCTCTAAGGTGACGGTGACGGCTTTCAGGTCGTCTTCGAGCTTCCAGGTTGGCCCTGCTATTCGATGCTCCTTCGGTTCTTTATCGTCAGCGCGCGCAGGCGGAAAAGGGTGAGGTGGGCCCCGGATCTGAGACAGGTGGCTAAGCGAGAGTCCTGCTCCTATAAGTGGCATAGACACAGGAGCAGTACGTGAAGCAGACTCGGCAGAAGCACAGCGCCGCGTTCAAGGCGAAGGTGGCATTGGCCGCCATCAAGGGCGACCGCACCGTGGGCGAACTGGCCAGCGAGTTCGGCGTCCATCCCAGCCAGATCCACGCCTGGAAGAAGGCGTTGCTCGACGGCGCCGCGGGCGTGTTCGAGAGCGGTCCTAGTCGCGAAGACAAGACCACCGAGGCGGAGGTCGGTGAACTCTACCGGCAGATCGGTCAACTGAAGGTCGAACGCGATTTTTTGGCCAAGAGGCTCGGCAAGTAGCCCGAGCCCAGCGTCGCGCGATGATCGACCGCGCGCATTCCTCGCTGTCCATCAGCCGCCAGTGTGCCCTGCTGGGCGTCAGCCGGGCGTCGGTGTACCGCCGCCCGCGCCCGGTCAACGCCGAGGACCTGCGGCTGATGGATCTGATCGACCGCCAGTATCTGGCACGGCCCTACTACGGGTCGCGCCGCATGGCGGCGTGGCTGGCTACCCAGGGGCACGTGGTGAACCGCAAGCGCGTGCAGCGCCTGATGCGGCTCATGGGTCTGGTGGCGATCTATCAGCGTCCCAACACCAGCAAGGCCGCCCCTGAGCATCCCAAGTACCCGTACCTGCTCGGCGGCCTGAGCATCGAGCGTGCCAACCAGGTGTGGTGCAGCGACGTGACCTACATCCCAATGGCCAAGGGCTTCATCTACCTGGTCGCCATCATGGACTGGCACTCGCGGGCGGTGCTGGCGTGGCGGCTCTCGAACACGCTGCACGCCGACTTCTGCGTCGAGGCGCTGGAGGAGGCGCTGCGGCGCTTCGGCACGCCGGAGATCTTCAACACCGACCAGGGCTGTCAATTCACCAGCACCGACTTCACCGACGTGCTGAAGGCCCATGGCATCAAGATCAGCATGGATGGCAAGGGCCGGTGTATGGACAACATCTTCGTGGAGCGCCTGTGGCGAAGCTTGAAATACGAGGAGGTCTACTTGCACGCCTACACCTCGGTGCCGGAGGCGAAGGCGGGGATTGGGGCGTGGCTGCACTTCTACAACGAAGAACGCCTGCATCAGACGCACGGCTACCAGACGCCCCGGCAGGTCTACGAGGCGCAGCGCCCGTGGACATGGGGACGATTGGCTGCGCCGAGCGGCTCCGCTTCCCCCGCCTCCCGAGCAAGCTCGGAAGGCAGGGAAATGCTCGCCTTCGCCCCCATGCCCACCGGCACCAGCAACAACAAGGATTTGGAGATTGAGGATGTAGGCATTACCCTGCGACCCGCGCCCACGCCGATGCCGAGCATCGGCCCGGCGCCGTGACCCCGCGGGACTCTCGCTTAACCCGCCACCTCGGCTGTCTCGCCAATCGGGTCCACCTCAGTGATTTCCCCGGAGGGGAGTGGCCCATCGGCCGGGTTGGCTGAAGGGAAGGTCGGCGTTACGCTGTCGTCATGTGCGGTCGTTATTACATCACCACCGATGCGGACCAACTCGCCCGAAAATTTGGGGTGTCCGGGCCGTTGCCGAACGTCGAGGCCCGCTATAATGCGGCGCCGACGCAGATCCTGCCTGTGGTGCGGCGGAACCCGGAGACCGGTGAGCGTGCCCTTTCGATGCTGCGGTGGGGGCTTGTCCCCGTGTGGGCGACAGACCTCAGCGTCGGCAATCGGATGATCAACGCGCGCTGCGAGACGGTAGCTACGACGGCCGCGTACCGGAGCGCGTTTCAGAAGCGCCGTTGCCTCGTTCTGGCCGATGGGTTCTTCGAGTGGCAGAAGGCTGCCGGCGGCAAGCAGCCCTACGCGATCACCACAAATGCGCCGCCTTTCGCCTTCGCGGGCCTGTGGGAAGGCTGGAAGGATCCGGCCACCGAGCAATGGGTGCACACGTTCACGATCATCACCGGCCCGGCAAACGCGGCAGTCGCTGCCGTTCATGACCGTATGCCGGTGATCCTGCCGGAGGAGCATTGGGCTGCTTGGTTGGGGGATGAACGGGGCAGTGATCTTCATAGCATGCTTCGCCCGTTCCCGGCCGAACGCACTTGCCTTTGGCCCGTGTCCAAGGCCGTTGGCAATGTGCGAAACGACTCGCCTGAGCTTATTGCTCCAAACCCATTGTGATTGGGCGGTTTGGGGTGATCGCGTCGTTGGCCGACGCGTTTGGCGCGGCAGCTGCAGTAGGTGCATTTCGTGATGGTGTGGGCACGGCCGGCTTTGGTGATCGGGCACGTCTGTGCTTGTGCGAGCTTGATCGGTTGCAGCAGGCCCATGATCTTGTCAGGGTGGGCGAGGGTATCGCTCTGCTGATGTGTGGCCTCTTCTTTGAGACATGTTTAACTCATACCAAAGGCGCTTGATGGATTCCATCAAGCGCCTTTGGTTCAAACCCGGCAGCACATTGCACAGCAATGTGCGGGAGGGTCATACGGCCGGCCGATCCTGGAAGCGTCCAGGCGCCGGCCGTATCAGAGGTAGGCGCGAGTGCTCGCTCAGGGATCGTCGCGTGATCGGCCTTGGCGTCGCGCTGAGGGGCTTGCCGGCGAGCCGGCTGAATGCCCCCATCAGTGTCGATGACGGTTCTGTGGGTGGCCAGGGCTGTGCCGCGGCCTGTCGTCTGTCAGACGGAGCAAGGCCGCTGATTGAGCTTTTGAATGAGTTCGGTGGCGGCGTTGCCGGCGTGAAAGCGGTCCGTGGCTGCGAGGCTGCGGAGCAAGGTCGGCGCGGGGCGGCGGTAGCCGTCGCGTAGGCAATCCCTGATCGCCTCCTGCTTGGTTTGGTAGGTGGAATCTCCGCTGAAACCGTCGACGTCGAAGTAGGTGACACGCCACGCCCCTGGCGACAGGATGCTTGGGGTGACGAGGGCGCCGCGTTTACGTTCGCCGTGCTGGGCGAGGATCAGGCCACCCGGCCTGGCCGCAAGTTGGCGGGTCCGCCGTTTCAGACGATAGCGTTGCTGGCGGAGCCTTGCCAGCAGAGCCCGGAAGTCCGGGTTGGGCTTCGATGTGTCACGTGAGGATACATCGGTCATGGCGGTCAACCTCGTGGAACGTTGCGCCTTGAAGGCGTGCGTTTAGGGCAGGAGCGGGTAACCTTCGCCGCGCAAACGCAGGGCGCGTGCCGTGGCGACGCTGCCTCGGATCGCCCTCTTAGCAACGGTGCGGTGGATGGGATCGGGGTTGGTACGAGCGACGCTCATGTCGTCGCTGGCGGTGTTGAGCAGCCCCTGGGCGTGGTTGCGCCAATGACCACGCAGGCCGTCGTTCAGGTACTTGCGGATGTCCGTTCCGGTGCGGCGGCCGCAGCAGCGCAGCGAGCGGCGCAAGGTGTCGCGATCCATGGCTTTCGGTCCTTCAAGTGGCGCGGGCCGGCAGGCCGTGTCCGACCCTGACGGGCCCGGTCGTGGCGTGATCGGCGTGG
>Ga0196970_1000807_pt1 | contig 29103 bp, 27 predicted proteins | sample S1v_513CmetaG_FD_148672 | JGI IMG/M metagenome (GOLD analysis project Ga0196970, IMG submission 148672) | Soil microbial communities from Anza Borrego desert, Southern California, United States - S1+v_5-13C | ecosystem: Environmental > Terrestrial > Soil > Desert | place: USA: California... | reverse complement strand
TCAGCCGCGACCGTCATCTGCCAGATCGCGACTCCGCCCTGTCGGGGCTGAAGCCCCTCCCACAAGGGCCCCAGCGGCATTCAATATGCCTGATGGGTTCACTGTGGGAGGGGCTTCAGCCCCGACAAGCGAAGAGGCCTTCTGTCAGATCGCGTCGCGGCTGAAGCCGCTCCTACAGGTGGCGGAGGGCACCACCGCCGGTAATGCCTCAGCCGTAAGCCACATCCACCACCACAAAGCGGGTCAAACCACCCGGCAGCAGCACTTCAAATTCGTCGTCCACGCGCTTCTTCAACAAGGCCCTGGCCAGCGGCGAATCGATGCTGATCCAGCCCAGCGCCGCGTCGGTCTCGTCCGGGCCAACGATGCGGTAACGCACCATCTCGCCATCGTCGATGCGTTCCAACTCCACATGCGCGCCGAAGAACACGGCTTGTGGGTCGGATGGCGGTGTATCGACCACGCGCAAGGCCTCCAGCCGCTTGCTCAAATAGCGCACGCGGCGGTCGATCTCGCCCAGTTGTTTCTTGCGGTAGGTGTACTCGGCATTTTCGGACCGATCGCCTTCAGCGGCAGCGGCGGCCAGCGCCTTGACCACTTCCGGGCGCCGTACGCGCCACAGTTCGTCCAGCTCCGCCTTGAGCCGGGCGTGGCCGGCGGCGGTGATCAGGGCGGTGCTCTTTTCTGCGGGGGGACGCCAACGGGTCATGCGGCTGGGGCTGCGTGCAATGGATCGGGGCCCGGATGCTAACGCGGCATGGCTTGCATGTCGCCCGGCCAATCGCCGAAGCTGCGCGGCGGGCGGCCACGCGCGCCGCCATGCCCGGGCTGACAAGGAAACGTTGCCGATGTTGATCCTGCCATTGCACAAGCCGCTGACCTGGGCCACCTGGCCATGGATGACCAGCGTGCTGCTGCTGGTGAACGTACTGGTGTTCTTCGGACCGCAGTCCGGGGACCGCGACGCGATGCTCGCGGCGCAGCGTTACTACGCGCAATCCGGCCTGGCCGAGCAGGAAATGCCGGCCTACCGCCGCTACCTGGTGGACAGCGGGCGCGGCGACGAGATTGCCGCCTTTGAAGCCGCCGACGAGAGCGAGCAGTGGCAGCAACTGGCGCAGGCATCAGTGAACGACCTGGGCTTTCGCAGCTACCTGAGCAGCAAGGGTCCTGATACTGACGCCGAAGCCAACGCGCGCTGGCGGCCCACGCGCGCCGAGTACGACCGGCGCCTGGACGACATCTTCACCCTGCGGCACATGCAGCGCAGTTCGGAATGGTCGCCATGGCGCATGCTCTCGGCAGCCTTCCTGCATGCCGATCCGATGCACCTGATCGGCAACATGGTGTTCCTGGTGGCACTGGGCCTGCTGCTGGAAGGCGCGATTGGCGCGTGGTGGCTGCTGGCGGTGTACGTGGTGGGCGCGTATGGCTCATCGGCGGCCAGCGTGTTGTGGCGCTGGGGCGAATACGGTGGCGGGCTCGGGGCTTCCGGCGCGATCGCGGCGATGATGGGCGCGTTCTGCGCGGTCTGGGGTCGGCAGCCGGTGCGCTTCTTCTATTGGTTCGGCGTGGTCTTCGACTATGTGCGCGCGCCGGCGATCCTGCTGTTCCCGCTGTGGCTGGGTTGGGAAATCTTCAATCTGCTGTCCGATGATGGCGCGGGCATTGCCTTTGAAGCGCATGCTGGCGGCCTGGTCACCGGTGCCTTGCTCGGTGGCCTGCTGGTGTGGATGCGGCAGACGCGGCCTGCTTTTCTGGCCGACGAGGGAACCTTGCAGGCGGTGGACGACCGCTGGGAGCGCGCGCAGCGTCACCTCGGGCGCATGGAGAACGCGGAGGCCGAGGCATTACTGGGCCAGCTCGCGGCTGAGCAGCCGCAACGTTTTGAAGTTGCCCTCGCGCGCTGCCGCGTGGCTCGCAATGGCGGCCAGCGCGCGGCGTTGCAGCGTCATGCCAGCACCGTGCTCGGCCTGCGGGCGATGGATGCCGCGCAGGTGCAGGCGCAATGGGGGCTGATGCAAGCGGCCTTCGCGGAGGGTTGGGCGCCGGCGGCCGAGGTGCGCGCCGCCTTGGTGACGCAGTGGTTGGCGCTGGGGCATCTGCAGGAGGCCGAGGGCCTGCTGGATCTGGAAGGTGAAGCCGGCGCTCGCGAAACCCAGGCGCAGCTGCTGTTGAAGCTGGCGCTGGCGCATGGTGCGCGGCGGCAGATGGAGCAACAGCAGCGGTTGCTGACGCGGCTGCTGGCGCAATTTCCGGAGCAGCCACAGGCGCAGAAGGCGCGTTTTCTGCTCGACAATGCCTGAGCGCGGGTGGGTGCGCCATGCGGCATCCGAATGCCGCTGGTGCCGTTGTAGGAGGGGCTTCAGCCCCGACCGGGCGGAGTCGCGATCTGACGGATGACGGTCGCGGCTGAAGCCGCTCCTACAGTGCATCCATCAAGGTGCACCCATCAAGGCGCACCCATCAGGCAATCTGCCCCAACGCCGCCATGGCCGCCTCCACCCTGCGCCGCTGTTCGTCATCCTCGCAGCGCGCCAGCGCGTCGCGCAACAAGGCGCGCGCCTCGTCATCGCGGTTGTAGCGCTCGGCCAGCAGCAGCGCCGCGTCCAGCGCCCATTGCACCGCCTCGGGCCGCTTGGGCCACGCGCGCAGCATGGCCTGCAACGCATCGCAGGCGAGCTGGAACTGGCCGCCGAGGCGCGCGCGCTCGGCCAGCAGCATCGCCTGTTCGACCTGCGCGGGTACGAAATCCGGGTCCTGTTCCAGGGTTTCGCGCAACACCACCAAGGCGCGGCGGTCCTGCTTCTCGGCCAGCAGGCGGCTGATGAACTGCTGGCCATGCTCGCGCAGCTCCGGCGACGGTCCGCCCTGGCGCAACAGCCGCTGGTACAGCTCCTGCACCGCCAGCGACACGGCGCGGCCGCGGATGGCACCACGCAAGGCTTCACGCGCGTCCTGCGGACGGCCCTCACGCAAGTGGGCCTCGGCTTCTTCGAGCAGGCGCTGGTCCGGATCAGAACGCTGTTGATCCTGCAGGGCCTCGGGCTCGAAACCCAGCACCTCGTGGTACTGGTAGACCAGGTAGCCGAGCAGGTGGAAGGTCGAGAACAACCCCCAGATGGTCATGAAACTGAAGGCCAGGTCGCTCACCAGCGGTGGCAGATACTGGTGCATCCACTTGCCAGCCATCATCGAACTGAGCTGGATGACGAACAACAGGCCGAAGGCGGCCAGATACGGCCAGCCAATGCGCATGGCCAGTTCCAGCGGCACCAGCGGGTTGAGCGCGCGGCGCAGGCTGCCCTCCATCGCCAGCGAGATCACGCTGCCCGGCTGCAGCAAGGCAACCACGCCGATGGTGATCAGCCCCAGCACCGGGCTGCGGGTCAGCACGACCACCGCGATCACCGCGAAGATCATCAGGAAGATCAGCGCGAAAAGGCGCAGCACGGCGCCGTCGTCCAGGTCCAGACCATAGTCCGGCGCGCCGGGGTGGCCATTGGCGGTGTGGCGCAGCACTTCAAAGGCGTACCGGTACGCGGCCAGCCACGTCACCAGCACCAGAATCCAGCCGATACCCGGCAACATGCCGAGCAAGGTGCACAGGCTCAGCGCCAGCAGTGACCAGAACGCGGCCCCCTGCAACGGGAACAGGGCAATGGCGCGCACGCGCGTCCAGAATGGCTCGGGCTGGCTGCCCAGGTTGCGGGCCTGCCTGCGGCGGTCTTCCATGACGTCCCCCCTGGACGATGTGCTGCACGGTTGTGCAAGCCCCGATTGTGCGTGCGCGCCATGCGCCAGTGCAATCAGGGGGGGCGACCTGACCACCAGGCGGCGCGCCAGTCCGGTTCGCGGGCGGTGCGGCTCAGCGCTTGCCGCCGCCGAAGATGCCGCCGAGGATGCCGCGCACGATCTGCTGGCCCAGCTTGCTGCCCACCGTGCGCGTGGTCTGCTTGGCCATGGTTTCCAGCAGGCCCTGGCGGCGTTTGGTGCCAAACACCACGTCCTTGACCGCCTGACCCCAGTCATTGCCTTCGGCGGCGTCCTGCTCGGCGGTCCGCGCGGGCGGCGCGTCGGCCCGGGCCACCTGCTCGCCGGCACGCCGCGCCAGCATTTCGGCGGCCGATTGGCGATTGACCGCGTTGTCGTAGCGGCCACCGACCGGGCTGCTGGCGCGCAGCTGCGCGCGCTCGGCCTCGCTGATCGCGCCCATGCGGCAGCGCGGCGGCGCGATCAAGGTCTGTTGCACCGGCATCGGCACGCCCTTGTCCTGCAGGGTGGATACCAGCGCCTCGCCGGTGCCGAGGCTGGAGATCGCGCGTGCCACGTCCAGTTTCGGATTGGCGACGAAGGTCTCCGCGGCGGTCCTGACCGCCTTCTGGTCGCGCGGCGTATACGCGCGCAGCGCATGCTGCACGCGGTTGCCGAGCTGGCCGAGGATGTTGTCGGGCACGTCATCGGGGAACTGCGAGCAGAAATACACACCCACGCCCTTGGAGCGGATCAGCCGCACCACTTGTTCAATGCGCTGCACCAGCGCCGGCGGCGCGTCATTGAACATCAGGTGCGCCTCGTCGAACACGAACACCAGCCTGGGCTTGTCGAGGTCGCCCACCTCCGGCAGCCGCTCGAACAGTTCCGACAGCAACCACAGCAGGAACGTCGAATACAGCCGCGGCTTGAGCACCAGCTGCGCCGCCGCGAGGATGCCGATCACCCCGCGCCCGTCCGGCGTGGTGCGCATCAGGTCGTCCAGGGCCAGTGCCGGCTCGCCGAAGAAGCGCTCGCCGCCATCCTGGGCCAGGCGCAGCAGGGCGCGCTGGATCGCGGCCACCGACTGGGCGCTGACCAGCCCATAGCCGGTGGAGATTTCCTTGCGGTCTTCCACCACCAGATTGAGCAGGGCGCGCAGGTCATCGAGGTCGAGCAGCAGCAGGCCGCGGTCATCGGCGAGCTTGAACACGATGTCGAGCACGCCGGCCTGGGTGTCGTTGAGCTCCAGGATGCGCGCGAGCAGGGTGGGGCCCATTTCGCTGACGGTGGTCCGCACCGGATGGCCGAGCTGGCCGTAGAGGTCCCAGAACACCACCGGGCTGGCCTCCGGGGCGTAGTCCTGCACGCCAATGTCGGCGGCGCGCTGGCGCACGGCGGCGTTGCCGTCGCCGGCGACCGCCAGGCCGGCCACGTCGCCCTTCACGTCGGCCAGGAACACCGGCACGCCGATCCGCGAGAAACCTTCGGCCAGGGTCATCAGCGTCACCGTCTTTCCGGTGCCGGTGGCGCCGGCCACCAGGCCGTGGCGGTTGCCGAGCCGGGGCTGCAGGACGACGGCGATATCGTCGGTGACACCTTTGCCGAGCAGGATCGGGTCCATGGCCTTCCTCGCATTCAAGTTGCGGGGATTCTAAGGCGCTTGCTGACACCGCACTGTACCTGTACTGCAGCATGCCTTGCCCGGGCGCGCGGCCGGCGGCTACCCTGCCTGCCTCATCGTCGCCGTAGCTGAAAGATGCCGCTTCCGCTTTTTTCTTCGCGCCCGCCCGCCCGGCGCGCCGTCGCCCTGCTGGCCGCCGCGGCGCTGTTGCTCGCCGCCCCTTCCGCATTGGCGCTATCCAAGCGCGACGAAGCCCGGGTCCAGGCTCTGCAGACGCGCATGGGCGCGGCCGAGAAGCGCTACCGCGATGCCCAGGTGCTGATCGCCAATGCCGACCCGAAAGGGCAGGCCGAAAGCGATGCCGCGCTGGAGGACATGGAGGATGTGATCAGCGCCTGCACCGAGCAGCGCGGCTGCGAGCTGAGCACGATGCTGGCGACCTACAAGCGCCTGCTCAAGGCCAATGCCGACGCGCAACAGGCCGATGCCGACGACGGCGCGGACGACGGCCTGCTTGAAGCCGACCCCGACCATGTCGGGCCGCTGGCCGCGGACGTGCCGGAGGCCGCGCGCGCCGCGGCCCTGCTCAACGACCACCGGCACGAATTCGACAACATGGTCGAATACAACGCCGCGGTGCAGGCCGGCATCCGCCGCTGGCTGACCGACCTGCGTCCGCAGCTGCTCACCAGCTACGAGAACTACGAGAACCTGCGCGGCATCATGTGGCCGGAGTGGCAGCGCCGCGGCCTGCCGGAGGCCTTGCTGTTCGGGATCATGGCCAAGGAATCCAACGGCAAGGTGCACGCCAGTTCGCGCGTGGGCGCGGCCGGGCTGATGCAGTTCATGCCGGCCACCGGCCGCCGCTTCGGCCTGGGCGTGGACGAGACCGGTTTCGACAGCCGTTTCGACCCGCGCAGCGCGGCCATGGCCAGCGCTGCCTATCTCAATGAGCGCATGGGTGAGCTCAACCGCAATATCGAACTGGCGCTGGCGGCGTACAACGGGGGCGAGGGCCGCGCGGCGCGTATCTACGGCGCGACCGGCGGGCGCAGTTTCTGGGAGCAGTCGGTGTATGACCAGTTCCCGGCGGAGACCAAGGACTATGTGCCGATGGTGATCGCCGCGGCCTGGCTGTTCCTGCACCCGCAGCAGTACGGGCTGGAGTTGCCGAAGGTCAACGCGGTACCGGCGACGTTGACCCTGGCGCGTTCGACCACGATCTACGAGCTGACGATCTGCCTGGGCAGCGCCGGCACCCGCGATGGCTACATGCGCGCGCTGCGCAACCTCAACCCGCGTTACGAGGCGGACGGCTGGATCCCGGCGGGCACGACGATCAATGCGACCACGCGCATCGTCGGGCTGTACAACCGTTATTGCGTGAAGGGGCCGCGTGCGGACCTGGCGCGCACGCTGATCACGGCCGATCTGAATCAGGCCATCGTGCGGCCTTCGCCGCAGTCGTACACGGGCAACGTAGCGGTCGGCAGTGCAATGCCGATGGCCGGGGTGGCGACGACGGTGGCGACCGGGCAGCCGGCGCCGGCCAAGCCGAAGGCCAAGCAGGCGCGCAGCTACAAGGTCGCACGCGGGGACACGCTGGGCCGGATTGCGGACAAGCACCAGTGTGATCTGCAGGATCTTGCGAAGGCGAACAAGCTGCGGGCACCGGCCTATGCGATCAAGCCGGGGCAGGTGATCAAGCTGGTGGGGTGTGATCGGTAGTTGGTGGTCGGCTGCGGGGCGGCTGCCACGGGCTATCGCGAGGCGACCGAGGGCACGCCCTGCCAGGACACGCCGTTAACCCATCCGTGGGGGCTCGTAGGCAACATCCATGTTGCCTACGGTCCTGGCAGGGCCCGCCCCCGGTCGCCCGACAGCTCAGCGCGATCGGCGAAGAACGGCGCTATCAACTGTAGGAGCGGTTTCAACCGCGACCGCGGCCGCGTCGGATCAGCGCAAACGCGCCAACGCCTCACCCAGCTGCACTGGCGATTCGGCTTGCAGCCGTGGCGCGAATTCGGCCACGCCCGGTGGCAGCAGGACGATCACGGTCGAGCCGTAATTGAAACGCGCCATCTCCGCAAAGCGTTGCAGCGTGATGCCCTTGCCGCGGTAGTCCTTGCGCGTGATGCGGTCGCCATAGGCGGGAATTTCCTCGCCGCTCCACACCGTTTCCACGCCCGAGACCAACAGCGCGCCGACCATCACCGAGGCCATCGGGCCGAAGTCGGTATCGAAGTGGCAGACCAGGCGCTCGTTGCGCGCAAACAGGCCCGGCACGCCACGCACCGCGGCGGGGCCGACGCTGAAAAGGCGACCCGGCACGTGCACGGTCTCGCGCAAGGTGCCGGTCCAGGGCATGTGCACGCGGTGGTAGTCGCGCGGGGACAGATAGACGGTGGCGAACAGGCCATCGCGGAACGGCGTGGCGGCGGCTTCATCGCCGAGCAGTTCGGCGGCGGTGAACGACTGGCCCTTGGCCTGGAAGATGCGGCCATCCACGATCGGGCCGAGCTGGCTGATGCGTCCGTCGGCCGGCATCAGCAAGGTGCGCGGATCGGGATCGGCGCGGCGCGCGCCGTCCTTCAGTGCGCGGGTGAAGAAGGCATTGAACGAGGGATAGGCACGCGGGTCCGGCTGCGCGGCTTCGTCCAGATTGACCTGGAACTTGCGCACCACCGTATCGATCAGCCACTGCTTCAGGCCCGGGTGGGTGGAGTAGGCCAGGCGCCGCGCCAGCGAGGACAGCGCGCGATGGGGCAGGACGTAGGTCAGGGCGGTAACGAAATTCATGGGGCGGTGGCCTGGGTCAGGCGGGCGAAATCGCTGGCGATGGTCGGAACCTGGAACGGCGGGCGGATCAGCCCGGCCAGGCGCCCCTGCGGGTCGAGCACGGCGATGCCGGCCGAGTGGTCCATGCTGTAGTCGCTCGGGTTTTCGTCGAAGTGCTTGCCCGGCACCTTCTGGAACACCAGGCCCAGCGAGGTGGCGAAACGTTCGAGCTCGGGCACGTCCGCGGTCGCGGCCAAGGTGTCCTTGTGGAAGGCATGGGCGTATTCGCCGACCCGGGCCGGGGTGTCGCGTTCGGGATCGACCGACACGAACAGCAGACGCGGGCGCAGACCCTCCGGGATGGTTTCCCACTGCTGCTGTGCCCGCGCCAGCTCGGCGAGCGTGGTCGGGCACACGTCCGGGCAGGACAGGAAGCCGATGAACACCAGGGTCCAATGGCCCTTGAGCTCACCCGGCACCAGCGCGGTGCCATCGGACTGGCGCAGGCTGAAGTCGGGCACGGGGCGCGGCTGCGGATACATCGTGACCGATTCGGCGGCCGGCCACGGCGAGCCGGCCGGCCCGGTATTGAAGAATTTCTGCGCGGCCAGCAGGCCCAGGCCGGCGGCCAGCGCCACGGCGATCACGATGCCGGTTGTACGTCGAGTCATGCGGCCAATCACCTCGAAGGGGCGCGCCAAGACCGGCGCAGGGCGGCGGGTACACCGCCAGCGGCGTCGCCCGGGCCGGCGGCACGCCTGCGCGCGCCGAAGTTTCCCTTGCAACAGACGCTCATGATAGCGGCCGCGCCCCTATAATCGACGGCCAATTCCCACCAGTTGTTGCCATGACTGCCGCCGCGGCCGACGAACTGCACACGATCATCGACCTGATCCGCTACGGCACCAGCCGTTTCAACGAGGCCGGCCTGACCTTCGGCCACAGCTACGACAACGCGCTGGACGAGGCCACCCAGCTGGTGCTGCACAGCCTGCACCTGCCGCACGACCTGGGCCCGGCCTATGGCGCGGCGCGCCTGACCAGCGCGGAGAAGGCGCAGGTGCTGGCGCTGTTCCAGCGCCGCATCGACGAGCGCATCCCCGCCGCCTATCTGACCGGTGAGGCGTGGTTTGCCGGGCTCAGCTTCAAGAGTGACCGCCGCGCGCTGGTGCCGCGCTCGCCCATCGCCGAGCTGATCGAAAGCGGCTTTGAGCCGTGGCTGGGCGGGCGCGAGGTCAGCCGCGCGCTGGACCTGTGCACCGGTTCGGGCTGCATCGCCATTGCCATGGGCCACTACAACCCGAACTGGCAGGTGGATGGCGTGGACCTCAGCGACGAGGCCCTGGCCCTGGCCGCCGAGAACAAGGCGCGCCTGCACGCCGACAACGTCACCCTGCTCAAGTCCGACCTGTTCAACGGCCTGACCGGCCGCCACTACGACCTGATCGTCACCAATCCGCCGTACGTCACCAACGACGAGACCGACGCCCTGCCGCAGGAGTATTCCTACGAGCCGGAGATGGGCCTGCGCGCTGGCGACGATGGCCTGGACCTGGTGCTGAAGATCCTGCGCGACGCGCCGATCCACCTGTCCGAGGACGGGCTGCTGATCTGCGAGGTCGGCGAATCCGAACAGCACCTGGTCAAGCTGCTGCCGGAAGTGGACTTTGCCTGGATCGAGTTCAAGGTCGGGCAGATGGGCATCTTCGCGGTGGAGTGCCGTGAGCTGATCGCGCACAACGCCCGCATCGCGGAGCTGGCCGCGCAGCGATGAGGCCATCACGCAGGGGCAAGGTCCGATGAGCGCCAACAGTTTCGGCAAGCTGCTGACCGTCACCACGTTCGGCGAGTCGCACGGCCCGGCCATCGGCTGCGTGGTCGATGGCTGCCCGCCCGGGCTGGCGCTGGCGCCGGAAGAGTTCGCCCACGACCTGCAGCGGCGTGCCACCGGCAAGAGCCGGCATACCTCGGCGCGGCGCGAGGACGACGCGGTAGAGATCCTGTCCGGCGTGTACGAGGGCCTGACCACCGGCACGCCGATCGCGCTGCTGATCCGCAACACCGACCAGCGCAGCAAGGACTACGCCAACATCGCGCGGCAGTTCCGTCCCGGCCACGCCGACTACAGCTACTGGCACAAGTACGGCATCCGCGATCCGCGCGGCGGCGGCCGCTCCTCGGCGCGCGAAACCACCATGCGCGTGGCGGCTGGCGTCATTGCCAAGAAGTGGCTGGCGCAGCGCCACGGCGTGCGCGTGCGTGGCTACCTGTCGCAGCTGGGCCCGATCGTGCCGCAGGGCTTTGACTGGAACGCCGTCGAGGACAACCCGTTCTTCTGGCCACACGCCGCGCAGGTGGCGGAGCTGGAGAGCTACATGGACGCGCTGCGCAAGTCCGGTGATTCGGTCGGCGCGCGCGTGGACGTGGTCGCCGACGGCGTGCCGCCGGGCTGGGGCGAGCCGATCTACGGCAAGCTCGACGGCGAACTGGCGGCCGCGCTGATGAGCATCAACGCGGTCAAGGGCGTGGAGATCGGCGACGGTTTCGACGCGGTGGTGCAGAAGGGCAGCCAGCATCGCGACCTGATCAGCCCGCAGGGCTTCCGCAGCAACCATGCCGGCGGCATCCTCGGCGGTATTTCCACCGGCCAGCAGGTCGTGGCTTCCATCGCGCTCAAGCCCACCTCCAGCCTGCGCCTGCCGGGCGAGAGCGTGGACGTGGACGGGCAGCCGATCGAGGTCGTCACCACTGGCCGCCACGACCCCTGTGTCGGCATCCGCGCCACGCCCATCGCCGAGGCGATGATGGCCCTGGTGCTGATGGACCAGGCGCTGCGCCATCGCGCGCAATGCGGCGACGTGGGTGAGGTGAGCCCGCGCATTCCGGGGAGTATCGATGGCTGAGGCCCGGCCCCGCGTATGGGTCAGCCAGCCGCTGTTCGATGCGCAGATCGAACGGCTCGGGCAGTATTTCGAGGTCGATGCCGCCACCGCGGTGACGCGGTATTCGCCAGCCGACGTGGCCGCGCGGCTGGCGGCGGTGGATGGCGCGCTGATCACGCTCAACGAGCGCGTCGGCGCCGCCGAGCTGGCCACGGCCACCTCCTTGCGCGCGATTGCCAATGTCGGCGTCGGCTACAACAACCTCGACCTGGACGCGCTGAGCGCGGCCGGCGTCATCGCCAGCAACACCCCGGACGTGCTCACCGAGACCACGGCCGACTTCGGCTTCGCCCTGCTGATGGCGGCGGCGCGGCGCATCACCGAGTCCGAGCGCTGGCTGCGCGAGGGGCAGTGGCGGCAGTGGTCGTTCAAGACGATGCTTGGCCGCGACGTGCACGGCACCACGCTGGGCATCCTCGGCATGGGCCGCATTGGCCAGGGCATTGCACGCCGCGGTGCGCTCGGTTTCGGCATGAAGGTGCTGTATCACAATCGCAGCCGCCTGCCCGAATCGGTCGAAGCACAGACCGGCGCGCGCTACGTCGGCTTCGATGAGCTGCTGGCGCAGGCCGACCACCTGGTGCTGGTGCTGCCGTATACGGCGCAGTCGCACCACCTGATCGATGCGGCGGCGCTGGCGAAGATGAAGCCCTCCGCGACCCTGATCAACATCGCCCGCGGCGGGCTGGTGGACGAACTGGCGCTGGCCGACGCACTTGCTCACGGTCGTCTGGCCGCCGCCGCCCTGGACGTGTACGAAGGCGAGCCCAGCGTGCGCCCGGAGCTGCTGGCGCTGCACAACGTTGTGCTGACCCCGCATATCGGCAGCGCCAGCCTGGACACGCGCCAGGCGATGGTCGGTCTGGCGGTGGACAACCTGATTGCCGCGCTTGGCCATGGCGCGCAGGCCGGCAACCCGCCCAATGCGCTGAACCTGGCGCAGATCGAGGCCGGAAAAGCGGCGGCCGCGACCACGCGCGCAGGCAAAATCGTCGGCGCCAAACGGTAGGGAGCCTCCGCGTCCGCTTACCGGAGGTTCCCCGAACCCAGCGATGCTGCGCCCCCTCCCTTTACCCTTTCGAGCCATCGCGTTCGAACCATCGAGTAACGATCCATGAGCCAGAACAACAACGCCCGTCGCCTCAACGTCGCCATCGTCGGTGCCACCGGCGCCGTCGGCGAGACCATGCTCAACATCCTCGCCGAGCGCGACTTCCCCATCGCCACCCTGCATGCCCTGGCTTCCGAGCGCTCGGCCGGCGGCAGCGTGAAGTTCAAGGGGCAGAAGGTGCAGGTCCAGGACCTGGCGACCTTTGATCCGACCGGCGTGGACATCGCCCTGTTCTCCGCCGGCGGCAGCGTGTCCAAGGAATACGCGCCGAAGTTCGCCGCGGCCGGCGCGGTGGTCATCGACAACTCCTCGGCCTTCCGCTACGACGACGACGTGCCGCTGGTGGTGTCGGAGGTCAACCCGGAGGCGCTGAAGAACCGCCCGCGCGGCATCATCGCCAACCCGAACTGCTCGACCATGCAGATGCTGGTTGCGCTGGGGCCGATCCATCGCCGCTACGGCATCGAGCGCATCAACGTCGCCACCTACCAGTCGGTGTCCGGCGGCGGGCGCTCGGCGCTGGAAGAGCTCGGCAAGCAGACCGGCCAGCTGTTGAACTTCCAGCAGATCGACCCGCAGCGCTTCCCGGTGCAGATCGCCTTCAACCTTATCCCGCACATCGACGACTTCCAGGACAACGGCTTCACCAAGGAAGAAATGAAGCTGGTGTGGGAGACGCGCAAGATTCTTGGCGACGACTCCATCCTGGTGAACCCGACCGCGGTGCGCGTACCGGTGTTCTACGGCCACTCCGAGGCCGTGGCCATCGAGACCCGCGAGAAGATCAGCGTGGAAGCCGCGCGCGAGCTGCTGGCCAGCTCGCCGGGCGTGGAAGTGGTGGACGAGCGCAAGGCTGGCGGCTATCCGACGCCGGTGACGCATGCCTCGGGCAACGACGCGGTGTACGTGGGCCGCATCCGTGAAGACCTGTCGCATCCGCGCGGCCTGAACCTGTGGATCGTCTCGGACAACATCCGCAAGGGCGCCGCGCTCAACGCGGTGCAGCTGGCCGAACTGGTCGCCGCCGAACAGGCCTGAGCCACGCGGGCGCCGCGCCAGCGGCACGGCGCCCGCACGTTCCGGTATCCAGTCCTGGGGCGCGACGTTATATTGGCGCCCATGAAACCCAGGGGCAGGGGCGCCAGGCGCCCAAAGCAAGCAATCCAAAGTCTGAGCGCGCTCATCCTCACGCTGTGCAGCGGTGCTGCGATGGCGTTGGGGCTGGGCGACATCCGCGTGCTTTCGCGGCCCGGCCAGCCGCTGCTGGCCGAGATTCCGGTGATCTCCAACGAACCGGGGGAGCTGGAGAACGCCCGCGTGGCGCTGGCCTCGCCGGCGACTTTCGCCCGTGTCGGCCTGGAGCCACCGCAAGGCCTGGTCAATGAGCTGCAATTCCAGCTCTCGCAGGATGCCGGTGGCCGCGTGGTCATCCGCGTCACCAGCACCACGCCGGTGCAGCAGCAGGCCATCGCCTTCCTGATCGAAGTGGACTGGGGCCAGGGCCGCCTGGTGCGCGAATACTCCGCGCTGGTCGACGCGCCCAATACCGCCGCGGCCATTGCCGAGCCGGTGATCGAGGCGCCTGCCGCCAGCGCCGAGGACCGCATCGTGCGCGAAGTGGAAGCCGGGGTGCCGCCCGAGCCGACCGCCACCGCGCCCGAGCCGCAGCCCGCGGCGCCCGCTGTCGCTGCGGCACCCGCCGCCACACCGGTGCCAGCGCGCAGCGCTCCCGCCGTGGCCCGCCCGCAGCCGGGCGACGAACTCACCGTGCGCAGCGGCCAGACCTTGTCGGGCATCGCCGCGCAATTGCGCGATGACGGGCAGACGCTGGACCAGACCATGGTCGCGCTGCTGCGCGCCAACCCCGAGGCTTTCATCGGCGGCAACATCAACCGGCTCAAGGCCGGTGCGGTGTTGCGCACGCCCGCGCAGGACGAACTGGCCCGCGTCGGCGCGGCCGAGGCGCGGGCGATGGTGCGCGAGCAGGCGGCGCAATGGCGACAGGCGCGTGCGCCGGTGCCGCAGCCGGCCGAGGCCGGCGCGCCGGCCACGCCGGTCGCCACTGCAAACACGCCCGCAACGACGGCGCCTGACGCCGCTGGCGCGCGGCTGGAGATTGCGCCGGCCGTGGCCAGCGATACGAATAATGCCGGAACGACCAGCGGTACCGGCGCCGGAGGCGAGGGCGACATGGCGGCAAACGCACAATTGCAGCAGGCGCGCGAGGACATTGCCGCGCGCGATGCCGAGATCCAGGAGCTGCGCTCGCGTGTGGGCGAGCTGGAAAAGCTCAAGCAGGACCAGCAGAAGCTGATCGCGATGAAGGACAGCGACCTGGCCGCGGCGCAGCAGCGCCTGGCCAAGAGCGCCACGCCCGCGCCGGCCGAAGCCGGCCTGCCGATGTGGCTGTGGGGCGGCTTGGCCCTGCTCATTGCCGGCCTCGTCGCCTGGCTGGCTTCGCGCCGGCGCAAGCCCTCGCCGCTGCCGCCGCTGCCGCGTCACGGCTTCGACGCCGCCGCGCTCACCGCTGCCGTGCCGGCCGCGCCGAGCATGGGCGAGCGCGAAGTGGACCGCGAGGTCGAGCTGGAAGAGGTGGACTTGCGCGAACACGAGCACGCGCCGTGGCAGGCCCCGGTGGAAGAGCCCGAGCCGGTGCTCGATCGCACACCCGAACCGGCTCGCGAACCGGTGCCCGCACCGGCGCCGATTGCACCGGCCTGGCATGCCGACGCCGTGGCGCCGCTAAACCCGGCGCCGGCCGGTCGCGACCGCCTCGAACTGGCCGTGGCCTACCTGGACCTGGGCGATACCGAAACCGCGCGCAGTCTGCTGCGCGAAGTGGCCAACGGCAACGACCCGGCCGCGCGCGCTGAAGCGGTCGCGCTGCTCAGCCAGCTGCATTGACCGCCATCGCGGCAGCCGCGCGCATGCGTTACGCCCTGGGCGTCGAATACGACGGCAGCCAGTTCCTGGGCTGGCAGCAACTGGGCGAGCACGGCGGCCCGAGCGTGCAGGCGACCGTGCAGGACGCGCTGTCCTCGGTCGCCGATGCGCCGGTGTCGGTGGTCTGCGCCGGGCGCACGGATGCCGGCGTCCACGGCGAATGCCAGGTCGTGCACTTCGACAGCGATGCCCGCCGCGATCCGCGCGCCTGGGTGCTTGGCACCACCACGCGCCTGCCGCCGTCGGTGGCGGTGCGCTGGTGCGTCCCGGTGGCCGACGACTTCCACGCCCGCTTTTCCGCGCGCGCGCGCCGCTACCGCTACCGCCTGTTGAACCGCGCGGTGCGGCCGGCGCTGTACCGCCAGACCCTCAGTTGGGAACGCAGGCCGCTGGATGCACAGGCCATGCATGAGGCCGCGCAGGCGCTGCTGGGCGAAAACGACTTCAACGCCTTCCGCAGCGTGCAGTGCCAGGCCCTGCATGCGCGCCGTGAATTACAGGCCATCAGCGTGCAGCGCCACGGCGAGGTGGTGGAGGTCGCGGTGCAGGCGAATGCATTCCTTCATCACATGGTGCGCAATATCGTGGGCTCGCTGGTGCTGGTAGGCACCGGCGAGCAGCCGGTGGAATGGATCGCCGAACTGCTTGCCGGGCGCGACCGGACGCTGGCAGGCCCGACCGCGCCGCCCCAGGGCCTGGTCTTCGTCGGGCCTTTGTATGCCCCGCAATGGCAGCTGCCCGCAGAGGTCACGCAATGAATCGCACGTTGTACCGTACCCGCATCAAGTTCTGTGGCATGACCCGCGCTGGCGACATCCGCCTGGCGGGAGAACTGGGCGTGGACGCCATCGGCTTCGTCTTCGCCCATGGCAGTCCGCGGCGGGTGGCGCCGGCCGAAGCGCGCGCCATGCGCCAGGCCACCGCGCCGATGGTCGACGTGGTGGCGCTGTTCCAGAACAACAGCAAGGACGAAGTGCGCGAAGTGGTGCGCACCGTGCGCCCGAGCCTGCTGCAATTCCATGGCGAGGAAGAAGACAGCTTCTGCCGCAGTTTCAGCCTGCCGTACATGAAGGCCATCGCGATGGGCGGTGCCGAGCCGCCGAACGCGCGCGCGCTGCAGATGGCCTATCCGAACGCGTCGGCGTTTCTTTTCGACAGTCACGCGCCTGGTGGCAGCGGCGGCAGCGGCCGCACCTTCGACTGGCAGCACCTGCCGACCGGACTGCATCGGCCGTTCCTGCTCGCCGGCGGCATCACGCCGGACAATGTGTTCGATGCGATTGTCGCGACCTTGCCGTGGGGCGTGGACGTGTCCAGCGGCATCGAAGTGGAGCCGGGCATCAAGGATGGAGACAAGATGCGCCGCTTCGTCGAGGACGTGCGTCGCGCCGATTGCCACGAGATGTCCTCCTGAGGCCGCGCGCCTTCAACCGCGCTCCGACAACTCCCCGCGCAGCCACTGCGCCAGCGCCTCGATCCTGCGATCGGCATTGCGCGCGTCCGCGCACAGCATCCACTTGGCCGAGGTCTCGACAAATCCCCAGGGCGCGATCAGCCGCCCACTGGCCAGGTCCTCGCTGACCAGCGGCGCGGGCGCGATCGCGATGCCGAGGCCGGCGACCGCCGCTTCCAGCAAATAGGATAGGTGCTCGAATTCCTGGGCAACGCGCACTTGGCTGCCATCCAGCGCCTGCGCCGTGGCCCAATCCGTCCAGGCATGTGGCCGCGAGCTGGTGCCGATCAGTGGCAGCTCGAGTAGTTGCCCGGGCCGATAGCGCGAGATCAGCGCGGCGTCGGCCATGCGCGGGCTCAGCACCGGCCCGATCCGCTCCGGTCCCAGTTCGTGCACGCGCCAGTTCGTCGGCAGCGGCGGTGAGGTCAGCAGCAGCGTGGCATCAAGCCCGGCCAGGTCGGCACCGGGTGGCTGATCGGTGGCCGACAGGTGCAGCACCAGACCGGGCAGGTCGGTACCCAGCCGCGCCAGCCTCGGGATCACCCAGCGCGCCAGCACGCTGCCGCTGCAGCCCAGCACCAGCGGCGCCTGCCCGGAACCGCGGCGCAGGCTGCGCCAGGTTTCGCGCAATCGGGCAAAGGCTTCACCGCTGGCATCGCGCAGGCGTTCGCCCGCTTCGGTCAGCACCAGGCCGCGGCCCTGGCGGGTGAACAAGGCCGCGCCCAGCGCCTCTTCCAGTGTCCGGATGTGCCGGCTCACCGCGCCGTGGGTCACGTGTAGTTCGACCGCGGCGCGGCTGAGGCTGCCCAACCGCGCGGCGGCCTCGAAGGCGCGCAGGGCGGGGAGCGGCGGCAGGTCGTTGCGCATGTGAGTTCTGCTCACAGATTGGCGAGAATGGCTCGATTATCGCCCAGCCGCACCTGCGGTAAAGTGCTTGTCATTGCGGCCGAGCCGGCCGCGCGCACGAGTGACGCCCCGATGTCGACCCCGCCGATCAGTGACTTCCACGCCTATCCCGATGCCGCCGGGCATTTCGGCCGCTATGGCGGCCGCTTCGTCGCCGAGACCTTGATCGGGCCGCTGCAGGAACTGGCCGCGGCCTATGACCAGGCGCGGCGCGACCCGGCCTTCATCGCCGCCTACGACAAGGATCTCAAGCACTACGTCGGCCGTCCCAGCCCGATCTATCACGCCGAGCGCCTGAGCCGCGAGGTCGGCGGAGCGCAGATCCTGCTCAAGCGCGAGGACCTGAACCACACCGGCGCGCACAAGATCAACAACACCATTGGCCAGGCGCTGCTGGCCAGCCGCATGGGCAAGACCCGGATCATCGCCGAGACCGGCGCCGGCCAGCATGGCGTGGCCAGTGCCACCGTCGCCGCGCGGCTGGGGCTGGAATGCGTGGTGTACATGGGCGCCACCGATATCGAGCGGCAGAAGATCAACGTCTACCGGATGAAGCTGCTCGGTGCGACGGTGGTGCCGGTGACCAGTGGTTCGGCCACGCTCAAGGACGCGCTCAACGAAGCCATGCGCGACTGGGTGACCAACGTGCGCGACACCTTCTACATCATCGGCACGGTCGCTGGCCCGGATCCTTACCCGCGGATGGTGCGTGATTTCAATGCGATCGTCGGCCGCGAGGCGCGCGCGCAGATGCTCGAAGACTACGGCCGCCTGCCCGATGCGATCACCGCCTGCGTGGGCGGCGGCAGCAACGCGATTGGTCTGTTCCATGCCTTCCTCAATGATCCAGGCGTGGCGATCTATGGCGCCGAAGCCGCTGGCGACGGCATTGCCAGCGGCCGGCATGCGGCCTCGATCGCGGCGGGCCGCCCCGGCGTGCTGCATGGCAATCGCACCTATGTGATCTGCGATGACGACGGCCAGATTATCGAGACGCACTCGGTGTCGGCGGGCCTGGACTACCCCGGCGTCGGCCCCGAGCACGCGTTCCTGGCCGACAGTGGCCGCGCACAATACCTGGGCATCACCGACGACGAGGCGCTGGCCGCCTTCCACCTGCTGGCGCACACCGAGGGCATCCTCGCCGCGCTGGAGTCCAGCCACGCGGTGGCGCAGGCGATCAAGCTGGCGCGCGAGCTGCCGAAGGACGCGCTGGTGTTGTGCAACCTGTCCGGCCGCGGCGACAAGGACGTGCACACGATTGCGGCCCGCGAAGGAGTGCAGGTATGAGCCGCATTGCAGACAGGTTTGCCCAGCTGCGCGCGCAGGACCGCAAGGCGCTGATCCCGTTCATTACTGCCGGCGATCCTTCGCTGGAGGCCACGGTGCCGGTGATGCATGCGCTGGTGCGTGCCGGGGCCGACGTGCTCGAACTGGGGGTGCCGTTTTCCGACCCGATGGCGGACGGCCCGACGATCCAGCGCAGTTCGGAGCGCGCGCTGCGGCGCGGCGCAGGGCTGGCCTACGTGCTGGAAGCGGTGCAGGAATTCCGCCGCGAGGACGCCGATACGCCGGTGGTGCTGATGGGCTATCTGAATCCGGTGGAGATACATGGCACCGAGCGCTTCGCCGCGGCGGCCGTGGCCGCGGGCGTGGACGGGGTGTTGCTGGTGGATCTGCCGCCGGAAGAGGCGGCACAGACGCGGGAGATTTTCGACAAGGCCGGGCTGGCGCTGATCGTACTGGCGGCGCCGACGACCGACGATGCGCGGCTGCCGTTGGTCTGCGCGCTGGCGCAGGGCTATCTCTACTACGTGAGTTTCGCCGGGGTGACGGGCGCGGACCGCCTCGACACGCAGGCGGCGGGGCAACGCTTGCAGGCGTTGCGGCGGCTGGCCACGGTGCCGGTGGTGGCGGGTTTCGGGATCAAGGATGCGGCGAGCGCGGTGGCGATGGCGGCCGATGCCGACGGGGTCGTGGTCGGCAGTGCCCTGGTGCAGGCGCTGGAAGGCGCGGCGGACAGCAGCCAGGCGCGGCAGCGCGCGGAAGCCTTCCTGGCTCCGCTGCGCCAGGCGCTCGATCGCCGCTGACGCCCGGAGCGGTCGCGGCTCAAGCCGCTCCTACAGGACAGGTTGCAGGAGCGGCTTCAGCCGCGACCATGCCGCCCCAACGGCCCAACGTACGCCTGCGTCCTGCACCGTATCGGGGTGGCTGGGATAGACTGACGCCCCTCTGCGGCCTCCCGGGGCCGCCCTGCAAGGATCGTCATCAACGCATGAGCTGGCTCAGCAAACTGATGCCCTCGGGCATCCGCACCGACAACACCCCGAGCAAGAAGCGCAGCGTCCCGGAAGGGCTGTGGGAGAAGTGCAGCAATTGCGGCGCGGTGCTGTACCGCCCGGAGCTCGAGGAAAACCTGGAGGTGTGCCCGAAGTGCGGCCACCACATGGCCATTCGCGCGCGCGCGCGCCTGGCAGCGCTGTTCGACGAGGGCAGCAGCAGCGAGATCGCCGCGCACCTGGGCCCGGTCGACGTGCTCAAGTTCCGCGACCAGAAGAAGTACGCCGACCGCATCAAGTCCACGCAGAAGGCCACCGGCGAGTACGACGCGCTGGTCGCCATGCGCGGGCTGCTCAAGGGCAACCCGCTGGTGGCGTCGTCGTTCGACTTCGCCTTCATGGGTGGCTCGATGGGTTCGGTGGTGGGCGAGCGCTTCGCCCGCGCCGCCGAGGTGGCGCTGGAGCTGGGCTGCCCTTACGTGTGTTTTTCCGCCAGTGGCGGCGCGCGCATGCAGGAAGGCCTGTTCTCGCTGATGCAGATGGCGAAGACCTCCGCGGCGCTGGGCCGGCTGCGCGAGGCGGGCCTGCCGTACATCTCGGTGCTGACCCATCCGACCACCGGTGGCGTGTCGGCCTCGTTCGCGATGCTGGGCGACATCAATATCGCCGAGCCGCAGGCCCTGATCGGCTTCGCTGGCCCGCGGGTGATCGAGCAGACCGTGCGCGAGAAGCTGCCGGAAGGCTTCCAGCGTTCGGAATTCCTGCTTGAGCACGGCGCCATTGACCAGATCTGCGACCGCCGCGAACTGCGCGAGCGCCTGGCGGAACTGACCGCGATGATGATGCGCCAGCCGCGTCCCGCAGCCGACAAGCCCGCTGCCGCATGAGCGCACGCAAGTATTTCGGCACCGACGGCATTCGCGGCCGGGTCGGGCAGGGGCCGATCTCGGCTGACTTCGTGCTGCGCCTGGGCAATGCCCTGGGCCGGGTGCTGGGCGAAGGCGGGCGCGCTCGGCCGACCGTGCTGATCGGCAAGGACACGCGCATTTCCGGCTACATGTTCGAAGCCGCGCTGGAGGCCGGGCTGGTCGCCGCCGGTGCCGACGTGCAGCTGATCGGGCCGATGCCGACGCCGGCCATTGCCTTTCTCACCAGCACGCTGCGCGCCGATGCCGGCATTGTCATCAGTGCCTCGCATAACCCGCACTACGACAACGGCATCAAGTTCTTCTCGGCCGAGGGCGAGAAGCTCGACGACGCCACCGAGCTGGCAATCGAGGCCGCACTGGACGCGCCGTTCCTGACCGTGGATTCGACCCGGCTGGGCAAGGCTTCGCGCGCGCGTGACGCGATCGGCCGCTATATCGAGTTCTGCAAGGCCAGTGTGCCGCGCGGCTTCAACCTGCGTGGGCTGAAGATCGTGCTGGATTGCGCGCATGGCGCCACGTACCACATCGCACCGCTGCTGTTCCGCGAGCTGGGCGCGGAGATCACCGTGATCGGTGCCGCGCCGGACGGCTTGAACATCAACGATGGTGTCGGCTCGACCCATATCGACAACCTCGCCGCCAAGGTGCGCGAAGTCGGTGCCGACCTGGGCATCGCCTTCGACGGGGACGGCGACCGCGTGCTGATGGCCGACGACCAGGGCAACCCGGTTGATGGCGACGACCTGCTGTACGTGCTGGCGCGTGGCTGGCAGGCCAGTGGCCGGCTCAAGGGCACGGTGGTGGGCACGCTGATGACCAACTACGGCCTGGAGCAGGCGCTGGCCGGGCTCGGCATTGCGTTCGTGCGCGCCAATGTCGGCGACCGTTACGTGCACCAGGCCCTGGTCGAGGGAGGCGGCGTGCTCGGCGGGGAAACCTCCGGTCACATGCTGTGCCTGGACCGTGCCACCACCGGCGACGGCATCATCAGCGCGCTGCAGGTGCTGGAAACGCTCAAGCGCGAAAACGCGGGCCTGCGCCAGGCGCTGGCCGGGCTGCGCAAGGTGCCGCAGCAGACCGTCAACGTGAAGCTGCAAGGCGGCAACGCCAGGGACACCGTGAGCGCGGCATCGGTGCAGCAGGCGCTGCTGCAGGCGCAGGCAGCGGTGCAGGGGCGCGGCCGCGCCTTCCTGCGCCCCTCCGGCACCGAACCGGTGGTGCGGGTGACAGTGGAGGCCGACGACGCCGCGCTGATGCAGTCCACCCTGGACGCCCTGTCCGGGGCGGTGCGCGCCGCGGTGTGAACCGCGGCGTTGCACGGACGCCGCTGGATCACGCCCCTGGCGGCAGGCCGCGCCGCCAGGCCTTGAAGCGATTGAACGGCCAGCGCAGCAGCGGATGCTGCGCATAGCGCAGGCGTTGCCGCAGCCAGCGCGCCGGGCGATCGCGCACCGGGAAGCGATAGATGTGTTCGCGATCGCCCCCGGGCAGGTTGCGGCCAAAGGCGTGCGTGGTGTGCAGGTAGCGAAAGCCCTGCGCGCGCGCCTGCGCCACATAATCGTCATCGAAGTAGCCGAATGGCCAGCACAGGTGGTCCGAAACCTGGCGGAGCTCGCGCAGCAGCACCTCCCGCGACAGCGCCAGGTCTGCCGCCAATGCCCGCCGCCGCAGCGCCGGATCGCTGCCGTACTGCCACCAGCGCTGGTGCGTGTGGGTATGGCAGTGCAACTCGAAGGTGCCGCTGGCCTGCATCGCGCGGGCCTCGTCCCAGCGGATCATGACTTCGTCGGCATTGCCGGCGGCAATGCGCGCCTCGCAAGCGGCATGGGTCGGTAGCGACGGCGGCTGCGCGGTCTGCGCGGCGTGCGGCCGCACTGGCCCGCGGCCGATCCAGGCGGTGGCGACGAACAGCACCGCATGCATGTCGTAGCGTGCCAGCAGCGGGTACGCATGGACCCAGTTGTCGAGGTAGCCATCGTCGAAGGTGATCAGCAGCGAACGCCGTGGCATCGGCGCGCCGCCCAGGAACGCGCCGAACTGCGCCAGCGTCAGCGTCGTCCAGCCCTTGCGCGCGAGCCAGGCGAGCTGGCTTTCAAAATTGGCCGGGGTGACGCCGAGTCGCCCGGGAGCCGGGTTGACGTGGTGGTGCATGAGCACGGGCACCGACTCAGCGTGGCGCACGGCGCGCCTCCAGCCAGGCGCGATACAGCGCCTCGGTTTTCTCGGCCTGTGCGCCAAGGGTGAAGCGCGGCTGGCTGCGCAGCCAGTTCCAGCCGGCGCGGCCCATCGAGCGGCGCAAGGCCGGATAGTCCAGCAGCACGCGCAGCGATTGCCGCAGGCCCTCGATGTCGCCGACGGGCGAGAGCAGGGCGTTGATCCCGCGCGCCAGCATTTCCGGCACGCCGCCCACATCGGTGGCGGCGATTGGCACCGCGGCGGCCGCCGCTTCGAGGAACACGGTACCGGCCGCCTCGCGGCGGGTGGGCAGGGCGAAGACATCCAGCGCCGTCATCCATCGCGCGGCATCGGCGATCTCGCCAAGCAGGTGCACCTGCGACTCGATACGGAGCGCCCGGCTGCGTTCGCGCAGGCCTGCCGCCACCGCCGCGTCGCCGTCGCCGATGACCAGCAGATGCAGCGCCGGCCGCGCCTGGCATAGCGGGGCGATGGCTTCGAGCAGGTCCGCATGGCCCTTGGCCTCGCGCAACACCGCCACGCAGCCGACCAGCAAGTCGCCCTCGCCGAAGCCCAGCGCGCGCCGCGAACCGGTGCGCAGCAGGCAGCGCGCCGCCCACGCCTGCCGTGGCGGCCCATGCAGCCAATCGGTCAGTGGCAACGCCGGCGGCGTGATGCCGATGCGCTCGGCGCTGATGCCGCTGTCGTGCAGCAGGGCGCCGACGAAGCGGCTGACCGTGATCACCCGGTGTGGCAGCCAGGTATAGGTCAGCGGCGAACCGATCCGGTTCATCAAGTGGCGAGAGCGCACCACCAGCGGCACTCGCGCCAGGCGCGCGGCGCTGGCGGCGACCAGGGTGTCGCGGCGACTGGTGGTGTTGATCACGTCGAAGTGCATGGCCCGCAGCAGGCGCACCATGTGCACGATCGCCGCCGGCAGCTGCGCGCCGGTGCGCATGGGCAACTCGAACACTTGCAGTCCCGCCGCGCGCGCCTGTTGCCCGACTGGCGCGCCTGGCTGGCACAGCAGGGCTGGCCGATGGCCGCGCGCGCGCATGGCCAGCATATGCTGCAGGACGTAGCGCTCCTGCCCGCCAAAGCCGGTGGCGGCCTCGGTATGCAGGATGCTCAGCGAGGCAACGGCGGGCGCCTGCCCGGGAGGGGCCGCCTCCGGCGACTCGGCGGGATGCCGGGGGAGGAAGGACGCGGAATCGAACGGCATGCAGACTTCGTGGACAGCGCGGCACCTGCCGCCGAACGCATCGAGATTAAGCGGCCCGGCCCGCGTGATCTGTCACAATTCGTGGTCACGGGTAACCGTGGGTTACCCCCTAGCCAGCAGAGCCCGCCGTGAGCCAGATCCCCACCCTCGATATCACCCGTTTCGACACTGACCGCGAAGCCTTCGTCGCCGAACTTGGCGCCGCCTACCGTGAGTGGGGCTTTGCCGGCATCCGCCACCACGGCATTCCGCAGGCCGAGATCGATGCGGCGTATACCGTGTTCAAGGACTTCTTCGCCTTGCCGGAGCAGACCAAGCGCCAGTACCTGGTGCCCGGCAGCGGCGGCGCGCGCGGCTACACCGCCTTTGGCGTGGAGACCGCAAAGGACTCCAAGCACTTCGACCTCAAGGAGTTCTGGCACATTGGCCGCGAAATCCCGGACGACTCCCCGTACCGCGCGGTGATGCCGCCGAACCTGTGGCCGACCGAAGTGCCCGGTTTCCGCGAACACGGCTACAACCTTTACACCAAGCTCGACCAGCTGGGCGCCCGCGTGCTCTCCGCCCTGGCCCTGCACATCGGCCTGCCGGGCGACTACTTCGTCGACAAGACCGATTCGGGCAACTCCATCCTGCGCCCGATCCACTACCCCCCGATCACCACCGACGACATCCCCAACGTTCGCGCCGGCGCGCACGAGGACATCAACCTCATCACCCTGCTGGTCGGCGCCAGCGCCGCCGGCCTGGAGGTCAAGTCCAAGCAGGGCGAGTGGGTACCGTTCACCTCCGACGCCGACACCATCGTGGTCAACATCGGCGACATGCTGCAGCGCCTCACCAACCACGTATACCCCTCGACCACCCACCGCGTGGTCAACCCCCCGGGCGACCTGGCCCGCCAGCCCCGCTACTCGGTGCCGTTCTTCCTGCACCCCAACCCCGACTTCGTCATCGACGTCCTGCCCTCGACCATCACCCCCGACAACCCCAAGCGCTACCCCGAGCCCATCACCGCCCAGGGCTACCTCGAAGAACGCCTGCGCGAAATCAAGCTGAAGTAGCAAGCCAGTGAGGGGAGGGCGCCGCCCTCCATCCGCCCCCCGCGACCGGCTCTGCTCTCCCATCCGCCCCGGCGATCTGTCGGGTGATCGGGCGGCAGGCCCTGGCGGGGGCGTTGGCGACAGGATGTCGCCAGACGAGCCACGCATGGATGCGGTAGTTGGCGTCCCCCGCCAGGGCCTGCCGCCCGGTCACCGTGCGCCGGCCCGTGCGAGCCGCTTTACGCGCCGACCCGTGCGAGCCGCTTTACGCGCCGACCCGTCCGAGCCGCTCTGCACGCCGACCCGTCCGAGCCGAGCCGAGCCGGCTCTGCGCAAGTCCCACGCGAGCCACCATGTGGCAATGACAGCCCCATGTCCCACCACATGCCCGAATTTGTCCGCGACTTGTCCCGCGATAACAGTTCGGCATGCCCCGATCGATTATTCTTATACCCTTTTGCAGGAGTGACGAATCAATGCGTCGCAAGATCGTGGCCGGCAACTGGAAACTCCATGGCACCCGCCATTTCGCCACCGAACTGGCCGGCCGCATCGCCGCCGCCATGCCCCTGGAGGGCGTCGATGTCGTCATCCTGCCCCCGCTGCCCTACCTCGGCGACCTCATCGAAGACTTCGAGGGCGGCCACCTCAGCTTCGGCGCCCAGGACGTCAGCAGCAACGAAAAGGGCGCCTACACCGGCGAAGTCTCCGCCAGCATGCTCGTCGACGTTGGCGCCACCTTCGGCCTGGTCGGCCACTCCGAACGCCGCCAGTACCATTTTGAAAGCAGCGAACTGGTCGCCCGCAAGTTCGCCGCCGCCCTTCACGCCGGCCTGCGCCCCATCCTGTGCGTCGGCGAGTCCCTCCAGGACCGCGAGGCCGGCCTGACCGAACAGGTCATCACCAGCCAGCTCGCCCCCGTGCTTGAACGCGTCGGCGTCGCCGGCTTCGAGCAGGCCGTCGTCTCCTACGAGCCGATCTGGGCCATCGGCACCGGCCGCAGCGCCAGCCCGGCCCAGGCCCAGGCTGTCCACGCCTTCATTCGTGGTCAAATCCGCGCCCTCGATGCTAGAATCGCCGATTCGTTGCCGGTCCTGTACGGCGGCAGCGTCAAGCCCGATAACGCCGCGGAACTGTTCTCGCAGCCCGATGTCGATGGTGGGCTGGTCGGTGGCGCTTCACTGGTCGCCGAGGATTTCCTGGCGATCGCCCGCGCGGCGGTCGGTTGCTAAAACCTCAAGTCATTGTCCGGGGACGGATTCGAAAATGCTGATGTTGATCCTCAATGTGATCTACGTGCTGATCGCGGTCGCGATGATCGCGCTGATCCTGATGCAGCGTGGCGCCGGTGCGGCTGCCGGCTCCGGTTTCGGCGCGGGCGCCTCGGGCACCGTGTTCGGCTCGCGCGGCGCTTCGAACTTCCTTTCCAAGTCCACCAAGTGGCTGGCCGTGGCGTTCTTCGCCATCAGCCTCTTCATGGCCTGGTACGCCACCCATGGCGCACGTCCGACCGAGCAGGGCCTGGGCGTGATGTCGCAGGAGGTCGCTACCCCGGCCGCACCGGCGGGTGAGTTGACCCAGCCGCTGCCGCAGGCGCCGTCCAGCGCCACGGTGCCGACCGCACCGGCTCAACCGGCTCCGACGCAGGCTGCGCCGGCCGCGCAGGCGCCTGCCACGCAGGCACCGCCGGCGGCCGAAGAAAATAACGCCGAGCCCTCACAAAAACGCTGAAGCCGGTTACAATACGCTGCGCACTGCAACGCGGTGTGCGCCGTATGCCCAGGTGGCGGAATTGGTAGACGCACTACCTTGAGGTGGTAGCGACTTAGGTCGTAGGGGTTCGAGTCCCCTCTTGGGCACCATTGTTTGGCTGCGGTTCCTGCGGGTTGTGGCAACGCCTGCCGCGGGTTCCGCCTATACCCCATGCCGGCGCCTCCACGCGTGCGGGCAGAGGCAAGAGAGAATCGCTGTGCTGGCCGAATATTTGCCGAGTCTGCTGTTCCTGGTCGTCGCTACGGGCATCGGCATCGCGCTGATGCTGATTGGCCGGTTCCTCGGCCCGCGCCGCCCCGACCTCCAAAAGCTCTCGCCGTACGAATGCGGCTTTGAAGCATTCGAAGACGCACGTATGAAGTTCGACGTGCGCTACTACCTGATCGCGATCCAGTTCATCGTCTTCGATCTGGAAATCATCTTCATCGTGCCCTGGACGCAGGTGTTCATGGATATCGGCGCGCGTTCGCTGGTCACCATGGGCCTGTTCGTCGGCATGCTGTTCCTCGGTTTCATTTACGTCTGGAAAAAGGGAGCCCTGGAATGGGAGTGATTCAGACCCTCGATCGTCTGATGACCAATCCGATCCCGGAAGGTCGCATCGACGACATTCTCCGCCCCGAAGGCGAGAACCCGCTGCTCGAAAAGGGCTACGTCACCACCAGTGTCGACGCGCTGCTCAACTGGGCACGTACCGGCTCGATGTGGCCGATGACCTTCGGCCTGGCCTGCTGCGCGGTGGAAATGATGCACGCCGGCGCCGCGCGCCTGGACCTGGACCGCTACGGCGTCGTGTTCCGTCCGTCGCCGCGCCAGTCCGACGTGATGATCGTGGCCGGCACCCTGGTCAACAAGATGGCCCCGGCGCTGCGCAAGGTCTATGACCAGATGCCCGACCCGAAGTGGGTGATCTCGATGGGCAGCTGCGCCAACGGTGGCGGCTACTACCACTACTCGTACTCGGTGGTGCGCGGCTGCGACCGCATCGTCCCGGTCGACGTCTACGTGCCGGGCTGCCCGCCGACGGCCGAGGCGCTGGTCTACGGCATCCTGCAGCTGCAGAAGAAGATCTGGCGCACCCAGACCATTGCACGCTGATCCGTCTTCTCCTTTGAGCAGCCAAGCCCCCATGGCAGAGCAAGCAATCTCCTTCACCGACCAGCTCAGCGCACGCTTCGCCGGCGCGCGGGTGTTCGTGGTCGAACCGCGTGGCGAGGTGACGCTGGAAGTGCCGGCCGCGCAATGGCACGCCACCTGCCTGGCGCTGCGCGACGAGCTCGGCTTCGAGCAGCTGTCGGACCTGTGCGGTGTCGACTACCTCGGCTACGGCAGCGACGAGTGGGACACCGACGACGTGTCCTCGCAGGGCTTCAGCCGCGGTGTCGAAGGCAAGGCGGTCGGCCGCTTCGGCTGGGGTGAGTTCCCCAGCGCCGAGGCCAGCGACGGCGCCCAGCCGATGCCGGTGCCGCTGCAGCGCTACGCGGTGGTCGCCCATCTCATTTCCTACCAGCACAACCGGCGCCTGCGCCTGCGCTGCTATGCGCCCAACGACGAGCTGCCGGTGGTGGCCTCGGTGTGCGACATCTGGCCGGGTGTGAACTGGTTCGAGCGCGAAGCCTTCGACCTGTTCGGCATCGTCTTCGCCGGGCATCCGGACCTGCGCCGCATCCTCACCGACTACGGCTTCGTCGGCCATCCGTTCCGCAAGGATTTTCCGCTGATCGGCAACGTCGAAGTGCGTTACGACGAAGAGCGCAAGCGTGTGGTCTACGAACCGGTTACGTCGGTCGAGCCGCGCGTCGGCGTGCCGCGCGTGATCCGCGAGGACGCGCGCTACCAGACCGCCGCCGGTGAGTCGCAGACGGAGGGCGCCAAGTGAGCGAGTTCCACCAGGCCACCGAGGCCTTCTCCAGCAATCCTGCCGAAAGCAAGCAGGAAATCCGCAACTACACGATGAACTTCGGCCCGCAGCATCCTGCGGCGCACGGCGTGCTGCGCCTGATCCTGGAAATGGATGGCGAAACCGTGGTGCGTGCCGATCCGCACATCGGCCTGCTGCACCGGGGTACCGAGAAGCTGGCCGAGTCCAAGCCGTTCAACCAGTCGATCGGCTACATGGATCGCCTGGATTACGTGTCGATGATGTGCAACGAGCACGCCTACGTGCGCGCG
>Ga0196970_1000806_pt1 | contig 29119 bp, 29 predicted proteins | sample S1v_513CmetaG_FD_148672 | JGI IMG/M metagenome (GOLD analysis project Ga0196970, IMG submission 148672) | Soil microbial communities from Anza Borrego desert, Southern California, United States - S1+v_5-13C | ecosystem: Environmental > Terrestrial > Soil > Desert | place: USA: California... | reverse complement strand
GATGGTGAGCCCCACGCCGGTGATGCGGTGCGTGATCGACCCGGCCATGGTCCATTGGAACCGGTAGACTTGAAGGTGTGGGGAGAGCGGCCGACTGCTGCCGTTTGCCATGGTTTGCGTCCTCTTTATCGGCTGCCGGGCGCGGCGGGGAGGGAGCTGCCGCAGCGGCGGGGAGACAAGCTCGCAGATGCGAAGAAATTTTGGCGCCCTCGTTTACGCCTCTAAACAGGCCGAGTCAACGCGCCCGCACGAAAGTGGGATTGACAACATAGCCCGTTCGGGCAGGTTGGCGGAATTCTGCAATCGGTACGTGCTTTTGCCCGACAATGCGGCGATTTGCCGGCCAGCGCATCGTTGGCATTACCAGCTATCCCGGCCAGCGCCGCTATTCGCCGGGGATTGCGGCCGGTCTTGGCGGCGCGCGAGTCGCCGGGCGTGTTGTCACACCCTCATATGGGTGCCGCGTTGACCGTTTGCGATTATCGGTGCACCTCTGATAGGGGCATCGACCAGGGGGACACCATGCACAGGATACCAGCGGCGAACACCACGTGCGACGAGCAGGCGGAAACCGACACCCCGGCCGCCGGCCTGACCCGGCGGGAGGCGCTGCGCTGCGCGGCGCTGGGCGGCGTCGCCGCGGCCACGGGTGCCGCCGCCCTGCCGGCCGCGGCACAGCAGGCCGGCACCGCCAAGCTCGCCGAGATCACCGAGGTGACCGCCGAGGGGGTGGAGGTGGTGACCGGCAAGCGGATGGTGGTGCGCTTCGACGGCAAGCGCTGCATCCACACGCGCGTCTGCGTCCTGCGCCAGCCCGAGGTGTTCAAGGCGAACGTGAAGGGTCCGTGGATCGACCCCGACGCCGCCGACGCGGAGGAGGTCGCCGACGTGTCGCGCAACTGCGCGTCCGGCGCCATCACCCACACCCGCCTGGACGGCGGCCCGCAGGAGGCGGCGCCGCGCATCAACACGGTGACGGTGCGCGAGGACGGCCCCTATGCCTTCCGCGCCGACCTGTCGATCGACGGCAGGCCAGACGGCTTCCGCGCCACACTGTGCCGCTGCGGCGCCTCGGCCAACAAGCCGTACTGCGACAGCTCGCACAAGAAGGTGAAGTTCACCGCGACCGGCGAGCCGCCGACGCAGGACAGCCAGCCGCTGGCCCAGCGCGGCGGACAACTGCTGATCGAGCCGCAGAAGGACGGGCCGCTGCAGGTGACCGGCAACCTTGAGATCACCGCCGGCTCCGGCCGCACCACCGACCGCGTGGCCGGCGCGCTGCTGTGCCGCTGCGGCGCGTCCGCCAACAAGCCGTACTGCGACGGCTCGCACGAGCGGATCGGCTTCAAGACCTGAAGTCTTCAAACCCCCTCCCCCGGCCCTGCCGGGGGAGGGAGGGACCCAGCCGCAGGCTGGGAGGGTGGGGGCAAGGTGTTCGCGAGGATCAGCGGCTCCCTGTTCCCACATAAGCCGTTGCCCCCACCCTTCCCACTTCGTGGGCCCCTTCCCTCCCCCGCCGGAGGCGGGGGAGGGAGTATTCACCCCGCTACTTGTCGAACCGCCGCACGTTCTCGACCATCATCGAGTACATCTGGGTGATCAGCTCGGCCGGGCGCAGGCGGCCGAAGGGGATGTTGTCCTTGGCCCACTCCACCAGCCCGTCGGGCGGCTTGACCGGCGCCACCTCGTAGCCGGCCTTCTTCAGGGCGCTCATGACCGAGCGGGCCTGCTTGGTGTAGTCCTCGTTGAAGAAGGACTTGTCGGCGTCCTTGATGGCCTTGGCGATGATGTCTTCGAGCGGGGTCGGCATGCGGCTCACTGGACTCCGGCGCGCTTCAGTTCGGCCTCCAGCCGGCCGGCGCACCACAGGAAGAACATGCGGAAGTCGCTGACCAGCGACCACAGCGGATATTTGAACGTGGCCGGGCGGTTGCGCTCCACCACGAAGTGCCCGATCCAGGCGAACAGGTAACCCGCCACCACGGCCGCGAGCAACAGCCACGGACGTCCCGTCACCACCGCCAACGCCAGCAGGGCCAGCGCCAGCCCGGTGCCGAGGAAGTGCAGCTGGCGCGTGCGCGGCCGGGCGTGCTCGCCCAGGTAATAGGGCCAGAATTCGGCGTAGGTGCGCGGCATGTCGGCCATGGTCCGTCCCCGGTGGCGACCCCATCTGGATACGGCGGCAATCATTGCATTTCCACGGGAATCGGACTAGTCCGTACCGCCTTTTCCCTGTCCAGAAGCCAGAAGAAGGAATCCCGCCATGGGCTACAGAGTTGCGGTCATCGGCGCCACCGGCAACGTCGGGCGCGAGATGCTGGCCACCCTGGCGGCGCGGGAATTCCCGGCCGACGAGGTGATCGCGCTGGCCTCCGACAAGTCGGCCGGGCGCGAGGTGTCGTACGGCGACGACAAGGTCCTGAAGGTGCAGGACCTCGCCAAGTTCGACTTCGACGGCACCGACATCGTGCTGTCGTCCCCCGGCGCCAAGGTTTCGGCGGTGTACGCGCCCAAGGCGGCGGACGCCGGTGCCGTGGTGATCGACAACACGTCGTACTGGCGCATGGACCCCGACGTGCCGCTGGTGGTGCCGGAGGTGAACCCGCAGGCGATGATCGGCTATCGCAAGAAGGGCATCATCGCCAACCCCAACTGCTCGACCATCCAGATGGTGGTGGCGCTGAAGCCGCTGCACGATCTGGCGACCATCACGCGCGTCGTCGTCTCCACCTACCAGTCGGTGTCGGGGGCGGGGAAGGACGCGATGGACGAGCTGTTCAACCAGACCCGCGCCATCTACGTGCACGATCCCGTCGAGCCGCGCGAGTTCCCCAAGCAGATCGCCTTCAACGTCATCCCGCAGATCGACGTCTTCATGGACGACGGCTCCACCAAGGAAGAGTGGAAGATGGTGGTCGAGACCAAGAAGATCCTCGACCCCAAGATCCGCGTGCACGCCACCTGCGTGCGCGTGCCGGTGTTCATCGGCCATTCGGAATCCGTCAGCGTCGAGTTCGCCGACCCGATCTCGGCCGAGGAGGCGCGCAAGGCGCTGGCCCGGGCGCCGGGCGTGGTGGTGATGGACCGGCAGGAGCCCGGCGGCTACATCACCCCGGCCGACGTGGCGGGCGACGACCCCGTCTACGTCAGCCGCATCCGCGAGGACGCCACCGTGGAGAACGGCCTGTCCTTCTGGTGCGTGTCGGACAACCTGCGCAAGGGTGCGGCGCTCAACGCCGTGCAGATCGCCGAACTGCTCATCCGCGACTATCTCCCGGAGTAGGGAGCCCGCGTAAGGGAACACCGCGCCACCAGCACCCATTTACCTTCCAACGGCGTCCTGCCTGAGGGAGGTGCGCGATGGGCGAGCTGGTGGCCGCTTTGCTGCTGTGGATCGGCGCCCACACGGACTATCGCGTGACGGACATCCCCCTGCCCGAAGTCCGGGTGGTGTCCGCGCGCGAGCTGACGCACGAGTACTACGAGGACGCCCCCTCCACCTACACCCGCCCGGTGGTGGACGACCGCGTGCTGGCGCTGTACGACCCGAACCACGCGCCCCACGGCATCATCTACCTGCGCAACGACCTGCCGCCGCACGACATCCTGTTCCAGGAACGCCTGCTGCACGAGCTGGTGCACCACGTGCAGCACGTGAACGGCATGCACCGCCGCTACAAGTGCCCGGCGCAGGGCGAGCGCGAGGCCTATGTGCTGGGCGGCAAGTTCCTGAAGGAAAGCGGCGCGCGCGACCCGCTGTCGAACCGGGAGTTCTGGGCGGGGGTTTACAGCCGGTGCTGAGGGAACTGCTTCGGCGAGGTATTGCCCCCACCCCGACCCTCCCCCGCAAGCAGGGGAGGGAGAAACGGCCGTCCAACCCTCCCCTGCGAAGCGGGGGAGGGTGGCTGAGCGCCAGCGAAGCCGGGTGGGGGCAAACCGTCGCAGTTACTTCCCGAACAACCGGTACAGCGCCGCGTGGTCGAGGGCGCCGTCGCCTTGCGCGATCAGCGTCTCGTACAATTCGCGGCACAGCGCCACGGAGGGCAGGTCGATGCCCGTCTCCGCCGCCAGCGCCAGGGCCTGGGAGAGGTCCTTGTGCTGCACCGTGGCGCGGGCGCCGGGGGTGAAGTTGCCGGTCACCATGCGCTCGCCGTGCAGCTCCAGGATGCGGGATTCGGCGAAGCCGCCGCGGATCGCCTCGCGCACCTTCGCCGGGTCCACACCGGCGGCCCGGGCCAGCGCCAGCGCCTCGGCCACGGCGCCGATGGTCAGGCCGACGATCACCTGGTTGGCGGTCTTGGCGACCTGGCCGGCACCGGCGTCGCCCACGTGCGTGATGCGCTTGCCCAGCGCCTCGAACAGCGGCTTGGCGCGGGCGAAGGCCTCGTCACGGCCGCCGGCCATGATGGTCAGCGTCGCGGCCTCCGCCGCCACGGTGCCGCCGGACACCGGGGCGTCCACCCAGTCGCCGCCGGCCGCGCGCACACGCTCGGCCAAGCGACGGGTGGCGGCCACGGCGGTGGTGCCCATGTCGATGACCAGCCCGCCGGGCCGCAGCCCCTCCAGCACACCGCCCGGCCCCTCCACCACCGCCTCGACGGCGGGGGTGTCGGTCAGCATGAGGATCAGCGTGCCGGCCCCGCGCGCCACCTCGGCCGGGTTGGCGGCGGCGGTCATGCCCTCCGCCGCCAGTTCCCGCACGGGGCCGGGGGAGCGGCTGTGCACGACGAGGCTGGCCCCCGCCTTGGCGAGGTTGCGGGCCATCGGCCGGCCCATGAGGCCCAGGCCGATGACGCCGACGGTGTGGCCGGCGAGGCTGGTCACCGGATCACAGCCGCATGTGGCGGGCGCGGGCACCGCGCTCGATGGCGGCGGCGCACAGGCGGTCGACGCCCAGCCGGTGGCGCAGGATCTCCAGCATGCGCAGCTCCTCCTGCGTCGCCTTGGCGTCGGCGGCGGCGATGTCGCAGGCCACCGCGTAGGCGGTCTCGCACAGCTTGGGCGGGATGGCTTCCTTGATCTGGGTCAGCGCCTTCTCCATGCCGTCGGCGTCCGACAGCACCTCGGTGCAGGCGCGGGTCACCTCGGTCAGGCGCTCGATGTCGAAATCCTTGAAGATCGGCAGGTAACGGACGTTCTCTCCGATCGCGTCCAGCTCGTCGTCGGTCATGTCCGCGTCGGCGGCGGACACCAGAACCATGACGTAGATGAGCGCGCTGTGGTGGTCGATCATCGTGGATCCTTCGATTAGCAGGCCGCGTCTATGTTGCCCGCCGCCGGACTCCCGTCAAGGGTGGCCGTCAAAGGTGGGTTGCCGCCGGGGGATACCTCCTTCGCTCGACAGGGCAGCACGGCTTGCCTAAGGTCGGCGGCGATGCACGCCGTCCTCAACGTCGCCCTCCCCGTCTTCGCCATCATCCTGGCCGGATTCCTGTCCGGGAAGATGCGGCTGCTCGGCCCCGCCTCGTCGGAGGCGCTGAACAAGTACGTGTACTGGATGGCGCTGCCGGCGCTGCTGTTCGTCGGCACGGCGCGCCGGCCGCTGGCGGAGCTGCTGAACTGGCCCTTCATCGGCGCTTTCCTGGGCGCCATGCTGGCCGTCTACCTGCTGGGTGCGGTCCTGGGGCGCCTGCTGCACGGCGAGAAGTCGCCGATCATGTGCATGCAGGGGCTGACCGCCTGCTTCTCCAACACCGGCTACATGGGCATCCCGCTGTTCGTCGCGGCGTTCGGCACCGACAACCTGGGGCCGCCGATCCTGGCCACCGTGATCATGAGCGCCATCATGGTCGGCATCGCGGTGATCTGGCTGGAGCTGGCGCGCAGCCACGGGCACGGCCTGGGCAAGACGGTCGTCCAGGTCGGCACGGCCATCTCCAGGAACCCGCTGATCCTTTCCACCGCCGCCGGCATGGCGTGGTCGTTCCTGCTGCCGGGCGTCGATTTGCCGCGGCCGGTGATCACGTTCTGCGAACTGGTGGGGGCCGGGGCGGGTCCGTGCGCGCTGGTCGCCATCGGGCTGTTCCTGTCGACACGCCGCCTGAACGCCAGCCTGGGCGAGATCAGCTGGATCGTGGCGCTGAAGCTTCTGCTGCAGCCGGTGCTGACCTGGTACCTGATCGAGGCGCTGTTCCCGATGGACCCGTTCTGGGCGTCCTCCGCCATCATCCTGGCGGCTCTGCCCACCGGTGCGCTCACCTTCGTGGTGGCGCAGCAGTACGAGATGTACGTGGAGCGCACCTCGGCGGCGATCCTGATCTCCACCATCCTCAGCACCGTGACGCTGAGTTACCTGCTGGCCCTCTACGCCCCGCCGGCCTGACGCAGGTGGCGTTTCCAGAACAGTAACCGTAATTGGAGTGCGGAATTCTTCGGCCACTGCCACCGTGTTCCGAGTTTTATTTCTCCCCCGGTGATCCGGATTCTCACTTTCGTCGTATACCTTTCGGGTATGCGCCGAACAGGCCGCGTGAATGGAGGGGGAAGGATCATGTCGTTTCTGAGCAACCTGTCGATCCGCGGCAAGGTGCTGGCCGCGTTCGCCGCCGTGCTGGCGATGACGGTCGCGCTCGGCCTGTTCGCCATCGAACGGCTGGACACGGTCAACGCCGACGCGGCCGAGATCCGCGACGACTGGCTGCCCGGCGTCGGTCTGATCGGCGCCATCGACACGGCGGCGCAGCAGTACCGGATCCAGGAGGCGTCGCACATCCTGTCCGCCACGGATGCGGAGCGGAAGGTCTACGAGGCGCGCATGGCGCAGCTCCTCACCGAGATGAACGCGCAGAGGGCCCGCTACGAGATCCTCCTCAACACCAGCCGCGAGAAGGAGGCGTACCGCAGCTTCGCGGTCGCCTGGGACGCCTATCGCGACATCGGCACGAACCGCCTCATCCCGCTGTCCAGCCGCAACCAGGACCAGGAGGTGGGCGCGCTGTTCCGCGGCGAATCGCGCGACGCCTTCCTGAAGGCGGCCGGCCTGCTCAAGCAGCTGACCGAACTGAACGTCGAAGGTGGGCGCGCCGTAGCCGACCACGGCGAGGCCGTGTTCCGGTCGGCCCGCCTGTGGATCGCCGTGGCCCTGGTCCTGGCGGTGGCGCTGTGCGTGCTGGCCGGCCTGTCCCTCGTGCGCTCCGTCTCGGTGCCGGTCCGGGCGCTGACCGCCACCATGGACCGGCTGGCGAAGCGCGAGTTGACGGCCACCATCGACGGGGCCGGGCGCGGCGACGAGATCGGCGCCATGGCACGCGCCGTCCAGGTGTTCAAGGACGGGCTGATCGAGGCCGAGCGCCTCGCCGCCGCCCAGGCCGCGGAGCAGGAGGCCAAGCAGCGGCGCGCCGAAACGGTCAACCGGCTGATCCAGGGCTTCGACCAGACGGTGACCGGCGCCCTGGTGTCGGTGCACGCCTCGGCCAGGCAGCTCGACGACACCGCGCGCGGCATGGCCGACATCGCCCGCCAGACCAGCGGGGAGGCCGCCGCGGCCTCGGCGGCGGCGAACCAGACCAGCAGCAACGTGCAGACCGTGGCCAGCGCGGCGGAGGAGATGGCCAGCTCGATCCAGGAGATCGCCCGTCAGGTCGCCCGCTCGACCGAGATCGCCGGCACGGCGGTGGCGGACGCCAACCGCACCAACGCCACCGTGCAGGGCCTTGCCGACGCCGCCCAGAAGATCGGGCAGGTGGTGCAGCTGATCCAGGACATCGCCAGCCAGACCAACCTGCTGGCGCTGAACGCCACCATCGAGGCGGCCCGCGCGGGCGAGGCCGGCAAGGGTTTCGCCGTCGTCGCGTCGGAGGTGAAGAGCCTCGCCAACCAGACGGCCAAGGCGACCGAGGACATCGCCACCCAGGTGGCCGCCATCCAGACGGCGACCAGCGGCGCGGTGAGCGCGATCCAGGGCATCACCGGCACCATCACCGCCATCAACGACATCTCCACCGCCATCGCCGCCGCCGTGGAGGAGCAGGGCGCGGCGACGCACGAAATCAGCCGCAGCGTCCAGCAGGCCGCCGTCGGCACGCAGGAGGTGACCGGCAACATCGAAAGGGTCAGCGCCGCCGCCGGGGAGACGGGCACCGCCGCCAGCCAGGTGCTGAGCGCCGCCGGCCAGCTTTCCGGTCAGGCGGAATCGCTGCGCGACGAGGTCGAGCGCTTCCTCGACGCCATCAAGGCGGCGTAGGCGCCTTCACGCTGAGACGCAGGCCGTCCGCTCCCGCCTCCAGCCGCACGCCGTGCCGCGCGGCGAGCGCGCGCGCGGCGTCCGGGCCGGGCACGGCGACGTCGCCATGCAGGTGCAGGTGCAGTTCGCCCGCCTCCTCCGTCAGCGACAGCGACGCGGCGGGCCGGGCGCCGGCCCGTTCGCGGTGCGCGAGCTGGGCGGCGAGGAGGCGGCCGATGACCAGCGCCGCCAGGGCGAGTGCGGCGGCGATGCTGCCGACGATCCAGGCCTGATGGCGCCAGCCGGCCATCACGCCGTCCTCGCGCATCGACACGCCGACCACGATGGGCATGCCGGGCAGGCGGCGGTAGGCGAAGATCCGCGCGATGTCGAAGGTGTTGTCGTGGTCCCAGTACACCTTGTCCGGGCTGTCCGGCAGGTGGATCCGGAAGAGCGAACTGTCGGCAAAGGACTGGCCGGTGGTCGCCTCGTGGTGCGGCCAGCGGATCAGGCGCACGCCGTCGTCGCGGAAGATCGACACCGCCCCGCCGGAGCGCAGCTGGATGTCGCGGAAGAAGCCCTGAAGAAATTCCAGGTCGATCAGCGCCGCCGCCTGGGCCGCCGGAGCGCCCGGCGCGGCCTCGACCGTCCGGCTGATGACGAGGCGCCAGCGCCCGGCCTCGTCACGGAACGGCGCGCCGAAGCGCAGGCGCGTGCCGGCTTCCGGGTCGGCCGGCGCCAGGAACGGCAGACCGGCGGTCGCCACCCGCCCCCCGGCGTCGATGCGCAACCCCTTGAGCGCGCCGCCGGTTTCCACGCGGCCCAGCAGCCGGGCGCGCAGGGCGCGGGCGGCGTCGGCGTCGTCCGGCGGGGTGGCGCGCATCTCCTCGACGCTCCGGCGCAGGCCGCGGTCGACGAAATCGAACAGGCGCGCGACGTCGTCGGCCAGCACGTCCTTCAGGTTGGCGATGGTGGTCGTAGCCTCGCGCACCGCCACATGGTGCAGGTGCCAGACCGCCGCCGCGCCCAGGGCGGCGGCCAGCACCGCCAGCGCCACGCCCAGCGCCGCCACGATCCGGCTGGGCCGCCCGGCCCAGGTGACCGGGTCAAGGGAGCGGAGCAGGGATGACCTCTGGGATACGCCGGCGGTGCGCAGCGTGGTCGGTTCGGCCACGGGCCCCTCCGGAAGGTGCGATATTAGTCGATACTACTTAGCGAGTGACCGAAAGAACCGTCAACCGGGCGAACGGCATAGGCGGAGGATCATGGCGCCTCCTGATCCTTAGAAGCCTGATCCTTAGAAATCTGAGCATGGCGGGCGCAGCACCCTCGCCGCGATGATGTCTCCACGGGCCGACTCCGGCCCGCCCGGCGGGTGCCGCCGGGACCCACACATCCCGTGGAGAGACATCCATGAACGTTCTTTCGCATCACACGAGCGTGCCCCTGTCGCACCTGCCGGTGCCGGAGGGGCCGCTGGCCGGCCTGCTGGCGGCGGCGCGCGACCGCCTGTCGGCGCAGGCCGCCGCGCGCGGCGTCACGCTGTCGGTGGAGGCCGACATGCACGCCCTGCTGCGCGTCAACGAGGCGGCGGTCGCCGCCGGATCATGGGAACCGATCCTGCCCGCCGCCAACCCGCTGTGCCGCGCGCTGAGCCCGGCCAACGCCTTCTGGATCCGCGGCCGCGACGCCGCGGGCGACACGGTGACGGCGCAGGCCGGCCTGCTGTACGACTGCACGGCGCGCAGCATCGCCGCACGCTTCGACGACATGACGGTGTTCTACGACCGCCCGGCGGAACAGGCCCCGGCGGAGGAATGGTGCCGCTGCACGTCGGCCGTGGCGCGCGAAACGAAGGGTTGGGTCGTGTGGACCACGGGGGGCTGGACGAGGCCCGACTTCCGGCGTCGCGGCCTGTTCGCGGTCATGCACCGCGCGGCCGTGCTGGCGGGCTGGCTGCGCTGGCAGCCGGATTGCTTTACCGGCGTCGTCGATCCCGACATCGTGCCCGTCTGGGACGAACGGATCATGGGGCCGCGACACCTGGACCCCGAGCCGACCATAGCTTACCGGCAGGCCGGGCTGGGCATGCTTCCCATGCATTTCATGCTGTTCCGCCGCGCGCACATGTTCGGCGATCTGGCGGAAGTCGTGTCGCACGGCATGGCGCTGGCGGCGTAAGAGTTCTTGCCCCCTCCCTAACCCTCCCCCGCTTCGCAGGGGAGGGGACTGCCGCCGCCAGCCGACAAACCCTCCCCTGCGAAGCGGGGGAGGGTGGCCGAGCGTCAGCGCAGGCCGGGTGGGGGCCTCACCGCCGGAAGTCCACGCAGGCCAGCAGCGCCCTCCGGTCTCCCCGGTCAACCGACCAGCCCAGCAGCATGTGCGTGTAGATGACCGGCGCGCCGTGCTCAATGAGGACCAGCCGGTTGTAGATGGGGGTGCGGCCCTCGATGGCCTCGACATACTGGCCGTCGACCGCCTGTGCGTATTCGGCGTAAGGATCTTCAACATGCGGCTTGCCGAGCTGCTGACGTGCCCAGGCGTCACCGAAATAGGCCCGCGTCGGCTCGCCGATGTAGCGGAAGCGCAGGGGGCCGCCGTCGTGCGAGGACAGGAAGACGCAACGCGACAGCAGGCCCAGCGCCTCAAGCTCCTCCTTGAAGGCGGGGGTCAGCGTCGGGTGGCGGCGGTGCAGGGCGACGATCTCCTGCTGCCAGTCGAGCGCGAAGCGCAGGGGCTGGCGGTGGATCTCCACGCGCGTGGCGGAGGGATCGGGCGGCGGCGGGGCGTCGCGGCGGCCGCGCAGGGCGTCGGCCAAGCCACGCAGGCCCGGCCACAGCTCCCCCTCGGCATTGCCGATGTCGGGGCCGATGCCGGGGCCGAGGCCCGGGACGTTGGCGGTCAGCGGCCCGCTCATTTCCGCGCGTCCTTGGGCGGCGCCAGGAAGGCCGCCACCATGGCGTCGTACATGCGCCGCGCGGCGTCGACCGCCACCTTGCCGGCGCTGGCGCCGGCGGCGATCATGCCCTCGGTCGGTGTCGCCGGCAGGACCGGCGGGGGCGGTGCCGGCGGAGCGGCGGCTGCGAAGGCCTGCGCCGCCGCGTCGAACTGCCGGGCATCCTCGATCAGCAGGTGGCGCTCCAGCCCCTCGACGGCGGTCGCCGCCAGACGGTCGAGCAGCGCCGCGTCCGCCCAGGCGCAGCCGGTCGCGCGGCGCAGCAGCCGCAGCTTGACCAGGGCGCCCCGCACCGTGCCGGCCTCGGCCTCGGCGATGGCGCGCGCGACCTCCGCCTTCCCCAGGTCGGACGGCAGCGCCGCGAAGTCCGCTTCCAGCGCCAGCAGGCGGCCGTCCGGGTCGCCGGTACCCGGTGGGCACGGCCCGGCGGCCAAGCCGATCCGCTCCGCCTCGCGCTGCAGCGCGGCGATGAACGCCATCACCGCCTCGCCCAGGCGCAGCGACGCGGCGTCGTCCACCAGTTGGCAGAGGCTGACGGTCTGCGCCGCCGCCGCCTCGCGCGCCGTGCGCAGCGGCAGGCCGCGCAGCAGGATGCCTTGCAGCTCGTTGATGCCGCCGAGCAGCAGCCGGTAGGCGTTCGGCCCCGTCGGCGGCTGGCGCAACAGGTCCTCCAGCGCGTCGACCGCGCGCAGGAAGGTGGTGTCGCGGCGGTCGAAGGCGGCGCCGAAGCCGCCCGGAAGATCGCCCGGCCCGATCCTTAACTCGCCGTCCGGCGTGGACTTCCCCATGCGCGCCGCCCTCCCCCATCCGCGCCGGCCATTGTCCCAAAGCAGAACGATCCGGAGCCCGGCGCATTACAGAAAGGTACACCGCCAAAGTCAAGACGACGAAGGGCGGAGAATCATGCGGGAACTGGGACGAGAACGGTTGGCAGGCCGATTTCTACATACCATTATATGTCAGAAGGAACAAAATTGCCTCCACCCCAATTCCAAGAGTCTTCGCATCACGTGAGATGGCGCGCATCGGACAAGCTCACCACAGCTTTCATATTCCACGCACAAGGAGCCGCGCACCAGCCTCAAATAGGCTTCGAAGTATTAATAATAAGCTTTTCCGCCAAAAACATAGCAAAAGGTATTTCGTGGACCAAAACTTCTTCATCCCCTGAGAATGGAACGAATCTAGCACCGTCAGATTCTTTATTATGGACAAGAGCATTTCGGACATGATATATCCGACGCGCCGAATTGGCTATTATGGAACTCAGCGACGTATCAATCCGTGATTCCTCATTGAACATAGTTCTTTTTTCCGTGAAGACTTTCCCGTTCTCCATTTCATACTCAGACAACCACTCCCGAATATCTTCAACACCTACATATCGACTCAGCACCTCTCGCAGCATAGTCTGCTCGTCCATATTAATATCATGTTTCCTGACAATCTTCTGAATCTCTCGCAAGCTCTTTGCGCTGCTATGACGAAAATCAGGAGACGCCAGGAGATTAGAAAGTTTTTCGTGAACCGCAGCCTCTCTCGACTCTGAGAAGAAATACTCCATCACCTTGTAAAGAGACAAAAAAGAAGATACTAGGCTATCACTTCCAATCGCGAGATTATAATACGCCACAAGATGTGGATTATACCTCCTCACCGGGAATGATATGTCCGGCAAATCCCGTAACTTCAGGGAATACACCTCCCTCCGCCAAGATTTTGATAACAATACAGGAATTCCTTTGCTATATGCTATGTTAAAAAGCACCGACTCAGCCATTTCACTCATTACTTGTGGATCCCTGTAGGCGCCGTCACCGTAGTTTGTTTTCAAGGAAATAGTGTGAAAAAGAAATATTTTACCTAAGCACGACGCCCGCTGTGCGTCTCTCGCTCGCCCTCTGTCGCGCACCAACAAGCGCCGCAAATCACTATCTAGGCCATCAGCATCCAAGTTTGCATAGACGAAGCGATCAGATGGAGGGCCTACTCTCGCCGAAATCCGCCCGTCATTCGACACAATCTCGACACCCATCTCATTTCCTAAGCGAGAAAGTATAGAACTATTAGACCTTCCTTCCGCCTGTATAGCTTGCTCAAAATACCCGTCGACAAAAACAGCCGTCGGCAATGGCCTTGATATCTTTGCCCTCACTTCAAGGTAGTCATTGATGCTCTCTTTTGATATATTGAAAACATAGCCACGGAAAAACATTGAGTGATCATCGCCGAACAGATGCCCCATAAGCCCAGGCGATATACTTCTAAAATATTCCTTGGAAAGAAGAATTCTCTCACCAACCTTATCGTCTCCATCCGCCAAGCCCATGATCCCCCCTTACGCGTCACATAGAATACTGTCGGCCTTAGTACTAATTCCTCATCCTATGGTACGCCTCACTCCGGCGCCAGGAACTCGCGCGTCAGGGCGATGGCCTGCTTCAGGCCGACGCGCTGCACCTCCACGCCTTCCGGAAAGGCGCCGAAGAGGCGCGAGGGCATCATGGGGTCGAGCAGGACGAACACGCCCATGTCGTCGGCCCGGCGCACCAGCCGGCCGAAGGCCTGCTTCAGGCGCAGGCGGGCGATCATGTCCTCGTACCGGCGGCGGCCGAAGGCGTCGCGGCGGGCGCGGTGCAGGATGTCCGGCCGGGGCCAGGGCACGCGGTCGAAGACGATCAGGCGCAAGCTGCGGCCCGGCACGTCCACGCCGTCGCGCACCGCGTCGGTGCCCAGCAGGCAGGCGTGTTCCTCGCCGCGGAAGATGTCGATCAGCGTGGCGACGTCCAGCGGGTCCACGTGCTGGGCGTAGAGTGGCAGCCCGGCGTGGTCCAGCGGGTCGGCCAGACGGTCGTACACCGCGCGCAGGCGGCTGATGGCGGTGAACAGGCCCAGCCCGCCGCCGCGCGCGGCCAGGAACAGCTCGCGGTAGGCGGACGCCACCTGATTGAGGTCGTCCTTGCGCACGTCGGTAACGACCAGGACGCGCGTGTGCGACTTGTAGTCGAAGGGCGACGGCACCTGGGCGCGCAGCGCGGGGGCCGGCAGGTGGCAGGCGCCGCTGCGCGCCTCCGCCGCCTCCCAGTCGAGGGCGACGTCGCCCGTGCCGTCGGTCAGCGTGGCGGAGGTGACGACCATGCCGTGCGCGATGGAGCCGACGGCGTCGGCGAAGGGCACCGTGGGGTCGATCCAGTGGCGGTAGAGGCCGACGTCGATGTCGCGCCCCTCCTGCCGCTCCACCGCGAACCAGTCGACGAACTGCATGGGTGTGGCGGCGGTGAGCGCCTTCAGCATGGAGCGCCACGCCTCCACCGTCAGTGTGCCGCGCCGGTGCAGGCTGCGGGCGATGGCGTCGATGCGGCGGCGCTGGTCGGGCTCCAGCTGCTCCGCCTCGTCGTCCAGGCGCTTGGCGAGGCGCTGCGACAGCTCCTCGATGGGCTCGCCCAGGCGCTTCAGCGCCTCGTCCAGCGCGGCGGCGGCATCCAGCAGACCTTCCACGGGATGATCGGTGTCGGCCTCCAGGCTGTAGGCACCGCCCTGCCCCTCCGTGCGGGCGTAGACCTGCCGGCGCGCCAGCAGCAGGAAGCGCTCGGTCGGGCCGGTCGGGTTCTCGGCCCCCAGGCGCGGCTGCCAGCCCTCGCCCGGCAGGACGCGCGCGCCCATCAGCACGGCGTCGAGCAGGGCTTGCGCTTGGTCGTCGCCGGCCACGAGGTCCTCGACGCGGCGCTTCAGGCCGCGGGCCCGGCCGCGCCCGTCCTCCACGCCCAGCAGCCAGCGGCGCAGCTCGTGCGTCTCGCGGCCCGTGAGGTGGCCGCTGAAGGCGTTGTCGGCGGCGTCGAAGACGTGGTGCCCCTCGTCGAAGACATAACGGGTGGGCAATCCCATGTCGTCGCCGCCGCCCAGCGCCGCCTGCACCATCACCAGGGCGTGGTTGGCGATGACCACGTCGGCCTTGCGGGCGCGGCGAACGCTCTTCTCGATGTAGCAGCGGGAATAGTGGTCGCAGGCGGAGAAGATGCACTCGCCGCGCCGGTCGGCCATGGCCGCCGTGCGCCCGCGGCCCAGCAGGTCGACCAGCCAGCCGGGGAAGTCGCCGCCGGTCAGGTCGCCGTCGCGCGTCGCCGCCGCCCAGCGCGCCATCAGCCCCACCGCCACCGCCGAATGCGGCTGGCTGGGCAGGGCGCGCACCGCGTCCTCCAGGTTCAGGAGGCACAGGTAGTTCTCGCGCCCCTTGCGCACCACCACCTTGCGCGCCTTGGTGGCGGGGTCGGGGTAGAGGCGGTCCAGCTCCGCGTCGATCTGGTGCTGGAGGTTGCGGGTGTAGGTGGAGATCCACACCGTGCCGCCGTTCTTCTCCGCCCACACCGTGGCGGGGGCGAGGTAGCCCAGCGTCTTGCCCACGCCCGTGCCGGCCTCCGCCAGCACGACGTTGGGCGTCTGCGGCGCCGGGCGCGGGGCGAAGGCGGCGGACACGGCGCTGGCGTAGTCGGCCTGCTGCGGGCGCGGCTCGGCCACCTTGCCGGGGACGATGGCCGTCAGCATCTCGGCGAGGCGGCGGCGCGCCTCCTGCGGGTCCACGGGGTTCTGGGCGGGCGGCGGCTCGGGCGCGCCTTCCTGCCATTCCTTCAGGCGCGTCCACACCTTGAAGCCGGCGAAGCTGCGCCCGCGCTCCGGCCCCTCCGGCTTCTTGAGCGCGGCCAGCACGGCCGGCGCCCAGGGCCAGCCGCCGCGCCCCATCTCCCAGGCGATGGAGACGGCGTCGGACGGCTCCTCCCGCCACGGTTCCGCGAGGTTGCCCAGCAGGCGGCGCGCGGCGCGCTGGAGGGCCAGCGCGTCGGCCTCCAGCCCCTCCGGGATGGGCAGGTCCAGCGCCTCCGCCAGCCCGCGCGGGGTGGGCACGCAGAAGCTGGCGGGGCGGACGAAGGCGAACAGCTCCAGCAGGTCCAGCGCCGGGAACGGTTCCGACGCGCCCAGGCGGCGGGCCAGCGCGCGGGCGTGGCAGACCAGTGGCACCTCGCGCCGGACGCGGATGGCGGCCTGGGCCGGCGTCAGCTCCTCCACCTCGCCGTCGGGGGTCAGCCACACCACGTGCCGCGCGCCGGCGACGACGGCCGGGGCTTCATCGGGCGACAGGACGGGAGACGCGGACGGGGACGGGTGCATGACGATGCAGTATAAGGACCGGAGGGCGCCGGTTCGACTCCAACTGGGCCGTTTTTCGCCGCCGCCCTTCCTCTAGCATCTTTTCCGGACCGGACGATGAGAATCCTACTGAAGCTGGGAACCGCGTTCTGGGCGCTCAGCGCGATCCCCGGCGCGGCGATGGCGATGATGGCACCGATGCTTTTCGACGCGCCGGGATCGCGGGACAACACGCTGCTGATCGTCGCCGCCATCGCGCTCATGCTCTTCCCGTTGACGGCCGTGCTGGCGCCCGCGCTGTCGTGGATGGCCTGGGGGCGCGGTCACCGGCGCGTCGCCGGCTGGACCATGCTGCTGCCGCTGCTGCCGCCGGCGGTGTTCGTCGGCGCGATAGAGTTCGCGTCTCTCGCCCACGGCCCCCTCGCAAACGGCCCCCTCGCAAACGGCTTTGGGACCGGCTGATGCGCCGGCTGATCCGCGCGCTGGCGTGGACGGTGCTGGCGCTGGCGGGGTTCAGCGTCGCCTGGGTGCTGATCTACCGCGCCGTACCGCCGCCGGCCACGCCGCTGATGCTGATCCGCGCCGCCGGCGGGGCGGGTCTGACGAAGGACTGGACGGGGCTGGAACGCCTCTCCCCCCACCTCGTGCGCGCGGTGGTGGCGTCGGAGGACACGCTGTTCTGCGCCCATTCCGGCTTCGACTGGGCCGCCATCGAGGACGCGCTGGAGGACAACGAGGAGGGCAAGCGCCTGAAGGGCGGCTCCACCATCAGCCAGCAGACCGCCAAGAACGCCTTCCTGTGGCCCGACCGCACCTGGATCCGCAAGGGGGTGGAGGCGTACTTCACCGCGCTGGTCGAGCTGTCCTGGCCCAAGCGGCGGATCATGGAGGTGTACCTGAACGTCATCGAGTGGGGCGACGGCGTCTATGGCGCGGAAGCCGCCGCCCGCGCCCACTTCCGCAAGCCGGCCTCTGACCTGACGCGGCGGGAGGCGGCGCTGTTGTCCGTGCTGCTGCCGAACCCAAGAAACTGGACGCCGGCCACCCCGTATGTGCAGCGCCGCGCCGGGTTGATCGAGCGGCGGATGGCGATCGTGGACCGGGACGGGCTGGCGGGGTGTGCGTTGCCCTGAACGCTGGGTTTTCGCTGGCGCTCAACCCAGCCTACCGGAACGCTCCGCGTAGGTTGGGTTAAGCCGCAGGCGCAAACCCAACATCGTCGCCCCTCACGGCGGGTCGCCCCACGGCCCGCGTCCGCTGCCCGCGCTCGGCACGCTGCCGCGGCGGCGCACGGCCTCGGCGGGCGGAATGGTGGAGAAGGGCTGGCTGTGCGCGGGCTGGAGCACGGGCACGCTGGGGCGCTTGAAGAAGGGGATCAGCACGACGCCGGCCACGAAGCCGCCGACGTGCGCCCAGAAGGCCACACCACCGTCGTCGCTGGTGGGGGTGGACACGCCGCTCCAGATCTGGCCGATGAACCAGACGCCCAGGACGATCAGCGCCGGCACGTTGATCACCGTGACGAAGATGATGATCCACATCAGCACCCGCACGTTGGCTTTCGGGTGCAGCACGAGGTAGGCGCCCAGCACGCCGCCGATCGCGCCGCTGGCGCCGATCATCGGGACCTCGGAGGCCGGGTTGGCGATGCTCTGCGCCATCGCCGCCGCCGTGCCGCACAGCAGGTAGAACACCACGAAGCGGCCACGCCCCATGCTGTCCTCGACGTTGTTCCCGAAGATCCAGAGGTACAGCATGTTGCCGATGATGTGCAGGAACCCGCCGTGCAGGAACATGGAGGTGACGACCGACGCCCAGGCCGGCGCCACCTGCAGCTCGCGCGGCAGCTCGGCGTAGCCGAACAGCACCGCCGGGATCAGGCCGAAGGAGAAGACGGCCATCTGCTCCGCCCGGCTCCCCAGCGACAGCTGCCAGGCGAAGACCAGCACGCACAGCGTGATGATCGCCATGGTGACGATGGGCGTGCGGACCGTGGGGTTGTCGTCGTACAGCGGGATGAAGAACATCGGCGGTGACCTCGCTGGGTTCCGTTCTGCCCACCTTACCAGAGGCGTAGGCCATGCTGTGACGATTTGGTGACCGCCCCCGGTCGAGCTTCACGCCGCACGTCCCGTGCACCACATTGGCGCCGACAACAACCTGGAGGGATTGCGACCATGGCCATTGCGGCCACCGCTTTCGGCGATTTCAGCGCCACCATCGGTCCCAACGGCGGCGTGACCGTCACCGGCACCCGCGGCACCGGCTCCCCCGCCGTGCCGAACGACGCCAACCTGTCCATGACCATCACCACCCCGTCCGGCCAAGCCGTGACGGTGGAGGGCAATTCGCTGGTGATCGCCGGCTACGGCACCGGCACGGTCACCGTGTCGAACGGCAGCAGCACCGTGGTGGCCAGCGGCGACGCCAGCCTCGCCACCGGCACCGCCAACGGCACGCTGACGCTCAACGCCGCCGACGGCATGACGCAGACCGTCGCCGGTTCGCTGTCCATCAGCGGCGGCACCGTCACCGCCACGCTGGACGCCAAGCCGGCCGAGGCGGGGGGCGGCGCCACGCTGGTGCTGGACACCACGGCCCGCACGATCACCATCATCGCCGAGGACGGCGCCACCCAGACCTTCGACCTCGCCACCTTCACCGGCCGCGCCGTCGCCGGCACCAGCGGCGCCGACCTGCTGAGCGCCACCATGGGCGACGACGTGGTGGCCGGCCTTCAGGGCGCCGACACGCTGTACGGCAACGAGGGCAACGACGCGCTGTACGGCAACCAGTCCGACGACCTGCTGTTCGGCGGCCAGGGCAACGACCTGCTGTTCGGCGGCCTGGGGGCCGACACCTTCGTGCTGACCGGCAACCCCGGCAACGAGACGATCACCGACTTCAACGCCGCCGAGGGCGACCGCCTGTACGTCACCCAGGGCGCCACGGTCACCGTGGGCGCCGAAGCCGGCAACGCCGTCGTGCTCGTCGGCGGCCACAAGGTGACCCTGCTGGGCGTGGCCACCGTGGACAGCGGCTGGATCGTGTCGATCTGACCGGACGCTGCGACCGGGGGGCTCATACGGACGGCGCCTGAAGGCGTCGTCCGTATGACCCTCTCAATCAATGCTATCGCATTGATCTGTCGGGTTTTACCGGCGGCGCTCAAAAGCGCCGCCGGTATCACGCTCCCCGGTCGTGGCGGTCGTGCGGGGCGATCTCCTGATCCGTCCCCATGTTGCGCCGCCGGCCGGCGCGGATCAGCAGCACGATCACCACGGCCAGCGCCAGCATGCCCAGCAGTTCCATCGCACTCCCCTTCCCTACGGCGCCCCGCCCTCGGCGAGGCGCAGGCTGACCACCCCGGCGACGATCAGGGCGATGCCCGCGACCTTCATCGGGCTCGCCGATTCGCCGAACAGGGCGACGCCGATGACCGCCACCACCGCCGTGCCCACCGCCGACCACACGGCGTAGGCGATGCCGACCTCCATGGTCTTCAGCGCCTGCGCCAGCATGGCGAAGGCGACGGCGTAGCACGCCACCACCGTGACGCCGGGCCACAGGCGCGTCATGCCGTCGGACATCTTCATCGCCGTGGTGCCGACGATCTCGAAAACGATGGCGACGGACAGATAGATCCAACCCATGGGGTCCCCCCAGCCGGAATGCCGCCCCACCCTGACGAAGCGTATCGCCGGGAGCAACTGTCTCCGTCCCGTCACAAATCCGCAGAACGGCGGCAACACATCGGCCGTAGTGTCGCGGCTCCCGCAATTTCGGATGGCGACCCACGATGCCCGCGCCGTTGCCAGAGCTGGACGCCCAGTACGACGAGGAGCCGGCCGACGCCCTTCTGGGCGGCGGATCCGTCGCCGAGAAGTTGCGCACACTGCACGCCGAGATGCGCGCCCTCCCCCTGCTCTCCGGCGTCGACCGCATCGCCGCGGCGGTGTACGAGCCGAAGGAGGGCACGGTTAAGGCCTTCGTGCACTCCAACGACGGGCCGAACCCGCTCGGGCGCTATACGGCCCGGCTCGACGCGCATCCGGGGCTGGACGCGGTGGCGCGCGACGGCCGGCCGCTGGTGGAGAACGACCTGCAAGCGGCATCGCGCATGGACTTCAAGGCGGTGCCGCTGGTGCGCCACGGCTACCGCGCGCGCTGCGTGACGGCGGTGCAGTGGCAGGGCACGCTGTACGGCTTCCTGTTCTTCAACTCCTTCCAGCCCGGCTATTTCACGCCCGCGGTGCTGGAGGCGCTGCGCCCCTTCCGCCGCATCGCGTCGCTGATGATCGCGCACGAGCTGTCGACCCTGCGCGCCATGCTGGCCGCCGTGCGCACGGCGCGCGCCATGAGCCTGTTCCGCGACCAGGAGACCGGCGGCCACCTAGAGCGCATGGCCCGCTACGCCCAGCTGATCGCCCGGCGGCTGGCGCCGGTGCGCGGCCTGTCCGACGCGTTCGTCGAGTACCTGTTCCAGTACGCGCCGCTGCACGACGTGGGCAAGGTGGCGGTGCCCGACCGCATCCTGCTGAAGCCCGGCCGCCTGACGCCGGAGGAATTCGCCGTCATGCAGACGCACGTGGTGCGCGGGCTGGAGATCGTCGAGGCGATGCAGCGCGACCACGGCCTGCACCGCCTGCCGCACGCCGACCTGCTGCGCAACGTCATCGCCTGCCACCACGAGGCGGTGGACGGCTCCGGCTACCCGCACGGCCTGACGGGCGAGGCGATCCCGCTGGAGGGCCGCATCACCACCGTGGCCGACGTGTTCGACGCCCTGACCAGCGAGCGCCCGTACAAGGCTGCCTGGAGCAACGCCCAGGCACTGGATTACCTGCGCGCCCACGCGGGATCCAAGTTCGACCAGGCCTGCGTCGAGGCCCTGGCCGCCCGCATGGACGCGGTGGAGGCCATCCAGCACAGCTTCCGCGATGAGCCGGAGGCGAACGCGGCGTAATGGCTGCCGTTGACGTATACGCCCTTCCGCCCTAGGGTCCGGCTTTCCGGAAAAGTCCTTAGAGTAAAGGGTCTCGGGCGATGACGAGCGAGCGGGAACTGGCGTTGCAGGCGAAGGCGTGGCCGTTCGAGGAGGCGCGCAAGCTGGTCGCGCGCTTCGCCAAAGCCCCGCCGGCCAAAGGCTATGTCCTGTTCGAGACCGGCTACGGCCCGTCCGGCCTGCCGCACATCGGCACCTTCGGCGAGGTGGCGCGCACGACCATGGTGCGCCAGGCGTTCCAGCGCATGTCCGACCTGCCGACCCGGCTGTTCGCCTTCTCCGACGACATGGACGGGCTGCGCAAGGTGCCCGACAACATCCCCAACAAGGAGATGGTGGCCCGGCACCTGGGCAAGCCGCTGACCAAGGTGCCCGACCCCTTCGGCACGCACGAGAGCTTCGGCGCGCACAACAACGCGCGCTTGCGCGCCTTCCTCGACGGGTTCGGCTTCGACTACGAGTTCCAGTCCTCCACCGACTGGTACACGTCCGGGCGCTTCGACGACGCGCTGTTGAAGGTGCTGCGCCACTACGACGAGATCATGGCGGTGATGCTGCCCACGCTGGGCGAGGAGCGGCAGCAGACCTACTCCCCCTTCCTGCCGGTCTCGCCGTCCACGGGCCGCGTGCTGCAGGTGCCGGTGCTGGAGCGCAACCCGGACGCCGGCACCATCGTGTTCGAGGACGAGGACGGCAAGAAGGTGGAGGTCCCGGTCACCGGCGGACACGTCAAGCTGCAGTGGAAGCCCGACTGGGGCATGCGCTGGTACGCGCTGGGCGTGGATTACGAGATGTCCGGCAAGGACCTGATCCCCTCGGTCGAGCTGGCGGGCAAGATCGTGAAGATCCTCGGCGGCACGCCGCCCGAGGGCTTCAACTACGAGCTGTTTCTGGACGACAAGGGCCAGAAGATCTCCAAGTCCAAGGGCAACGGCCTGACCATGGAGGAGTGGCTGGCCTACGCCCCGCCGGAGAGCCTGTCGCTGTACATGTTCCAGAAGCCGAAGACGGCCAAGCGCCTGTACTTCGACGTGATCCCGCGCGCGGTGGACGAATACGTCGCCTTCACCTCCAAGTTCCCGGCGGAGGAGCCGGCCAGGCAGCTGGAGAACCCGGCGTGGCACATTCATAACGGCAAGCCGCCGGCGGTGCGCGCCGACCTCAGCTTCGGCCTGCTGCTGAACCTCGCCGGCGTGGCGAACGCCGAGACGAAGGAGGTGATGTGGGGCTTCATCAGCCGCTACGCCCCCGACGCCACGCCGGAGAGCAACCCGCTGCTGGACACGCTGGCCGGCTACGCCGTGCGCTACTACCAGGACTTCGTGAAGCCCACGAAGCAGTACCGCGCCCCCACCGATGCCGAGCGCGCCGCGCTGGAGGAGCTGCTGAAGCGCCTGGACCTGCTGTCCAACGCCAAGGCGGAGACCATCCAGAACGAGGTGTTCGAGGTGGGCAAGCTGCACGGCTTCACCGAGCTGCGCGCGTGGTTCCAGGCGCTGTACGAGATCCTGCTGGGGCAGACGACGGGGCCGCGCATGGGCTCCTTCATCGAGCTGTTCGGCATAGAGGAGACGAAGGATCTGATCCGCGCGAAGCTGGCCTGAGCGTCACGAGACCAAGGCCGCTCAGAATCGTTTTGACCGAGCGGCCTTGATCTCCTCGCACAGGAATTCGATTCGCAATCCGTTCCGGGTCAGGGCCTGATGGTGATCCCACCAGTCGCGGTCCAAGGCCACCAATACCGTCGGGTCTCTCCGGCTCGCCAGGGCGGCGGCGACGAACTTCCGATCTGAAGGATCGAACGTCGCCAACGCCGGATCCGCAGGAAACTCTTCATAACCCCGTTCATCATGGGGCGTAATAGAAACACGCTCGCAATGCTCGGGTTTGGCTTGGTTTTGCAGAACCCACTTCAGGAAGGCATCGCCGGGGCCGGGCTGTCCCGATGGGCTCACCTTGTTCTGATATTCCCTCAATATTTCATAGTTTTCGTCGATGACGACGCAACCACCATCCCGCACGTTCCGCAGCGCCTGAAGCGACGCCATTACGCACACCTCCGAAGCGTGATCGGCGTCACCGTTGGCGACGATCAGGACGTTGGTGTCAACGATGGATGCAGTCATGCTTTCGACGCCATCTTGCGCGTCATCTGCGCTTCCGTGATCGCTGCCAACTCCCCGAACTCATCCCCAAAGAAGTCTTTAGGCCAATTGGCGATGTTGCCGTACTCGTCTATGGCAAGCTCGGAGATCCGTGATTCGCCGTCCTCATGGTCGCAGAAGTACAGGGCGACGTCGTCCGGCGACAGGACGCCTTCCGCGATCCGCCGTTGCAATCGCTGCAGGAGGTGTTCGCTGTGGCTTTCGACGATCACCTGGATATCCCTTTTGGAGGTCGCCTCCACGAAAACATCGGCCAATCCGGACTGAACCGCCGGATGCAAATGGATTTCCGGCTGCTCGAAGATCATGGTGGACCGCTCAGGAACATAGAAGCACGATGTTATGACCGGCAGCACCTGGGATACGCCGAAACCAACGTCCGTTAGCGGCACGCGGGCCGACCCTCGCCCTCGCTTCACCCAGGCCCGGTAGAGATTGCTGCCCGGCGCGATCTCCTCGACGCCGAACTCCTCGACCAGGGACAGCCTCTTAAGCCACGAGGCGACGCACTCGTCCAACCGTACGCCGGTGGACTGCGTCGCGGGTTCGTCTTGGTCCGTCCTCTGGCTCGCCAGCAAGGCGGCAACGACGTTTTCGCCCCGCCGCCCCATATCCGAAGGAGCGGAGCCGCCCCAGATGTACTGCCGCCTCGGATAGTCCCGCAAAGGACCGAGATGATAGATGGACGAGAAGCATGATTCAAAATCCGATAGCGTATCAGCAAACAAGGTATCTGTTAGACTAAAATCCCCAACCGCCGCGTTAAATTTATAAAACTTCTCAGGCCCGCGAATGTTACGGCCAGTCATGACTGATCTATTGCCTGTATCGGTCGAGTCTATCGAAACACTGCATTCCCATTCATTGGCCATATCGGATTTACTGAGGCGGTAACTGTACCCATATGATTCATGCTCGATCATCTCGACTTCAGGCGCTCCACGCTTGTTACTGACCAACTCCACGCCGAACTTGGCGCTTACTTTCTCGTATGACTCGCCACTCTCCTCAAACGAACGATCCTCGTCAAATGTATACGCCATGTCAAATTTCAGGGATTCCGCCTGAACTCCACCCTTGCTGAAAAGGACGTCTTGAAACGTCCCCAACTCCACCAGCGTTTTCTCATCGCCGAAATTCAGCACCTGATTCCGGTCGAGCGAATCCACCGTCTGCTTGAGCATCAGCAGAAACTGAATGATGCTCGACTTCCCGGAACTGTTCGGCCCGAAAAAGGCGGTGATCGGGGCCATTCGGATGTTGCCCGTATCGCGCCAGGATTTGAAGCCTTGGATGCGCATCTCTCTAAGCATGGAACGGAACCTCTACGCGTGTACGCCGGTGATATTCTCCGGAAACGCCATTGGGGTCCAGATGGATCAGAGATTGCCCGCGGCCCGTCGTCGCACCCTATGACGTCCGTGCACCGCACCTATACGAAATTGGTATTACCACCTCGGTCCTTCGAACCACTAAGTATCGCGCAGCTACGGCACACGGTGCCGTGCGTTTCCTCCCTTATCTCGGGCCGCCGACACACCCGTCGGCGGCCATTTTTTTGCGTGCGTGACGCCCTCTGTGACGGCCGTCACAGCGGCCCTGCGGCGGGAAAGATAAAATGCAGGACAAATGCATACCTTTCCCCTCCGGCGGCCGGCGACCCGGCCGGCCGCACCGCAGCCGAGACGACGGGACGAGCGCATGGTCGACACGTCCAACACGCCGCCGTTCGTGCGCCACCACCGCACCGCCCGTGCCCTGGTGCACACGCTGCACGAGGCGCTGGCCCCGCAGCTGGTCACCAAGGGCGCCCTGACGCACGAGGAGTTCGCGCGCGCCTTCGCCCGGCTGATGGAGGAATGGCCGCGCGTGCTGCCGCTGTTCGCCCGCACCTGCCGCACCTGCACCGCCGGGCGGGCGGACGAACCGCTCCTGCCCCCGCCGGGCTTCCGCGCCGACGAGGCGGAGGGGCGGCGGCGCGACTACGTCACCCGGCTGATGTTCTCCACCATCCTCGCCAACGTGCCGGAGGTGCCTGACCCGATCAGCGGCGCCGTCTTCCCGCGCGTCGCGGCACCCGGCCTTCAGGGCCACCTCAACGCCTTGTTCTACGAGAAGGAATGGGAGGCGATGAACGCCGACGCGCTGAGCATCTTCGCGCAGATCGGCACCGACCGCGACGAGGAGATCTGGGCGCGCGTCCACCGCCACGCCACGCTGCCGGTGCTGAGCGACGCGCTGTACGTGCGGGTCATGCTGCGCTTCAAGCAGTTCGCCTTCCAGCGCCAGTCCTTCATGCGCCGCATGGTGCAGGTGCTGGAGAACCGCCGCTTCACCTTCACCGAGGAGCACTTCAACGCGCTGTTCGCCGCCCTGTTCGACCATCTGCGCGAGGAGATCAAAACCGAACTCGGCCGGGCGCGCGTCGACGTGCGCTACGGCGACGAGACGTCCGGCGCCCTGATGCGCATCTTCGCGGAATTCGATAAGGCGCGCGAGGATCGGAACCGCCCGATCCGCGGCATCGGCGGCGCCAAGCGCCCCATAACCAATCGTGTGACGAGATAAGCGCGCATTAGCCGCTCTTTAACCGGGTGGGGGTTCCGATAGCCCCGATGTCGAAGAGGCCATCATCCCTGGCGCGGCTGCGGCCGCCCGCCACCCTGGACCAGCCCCGGCCCGATCCCGGCCGCACGGAGGCGCTGGCGCGCGACACCGCGCGCGCCCTGGCGCACGCTCACCCCGTGCGCCTGCTGCCCGGCCCGGCCGGGGGCAAGGCCGATGACATGGTTGACGAGGGCGTGGCGCCGGAACTGCTCGACTATCTGTTCGACGGCCCGGCGGAGCCGGCCCCGGTGCATCCCGGCCGCGAGGTGGGCCGCGTGCTGGCCGAATCCCGGCTGGCCGGCTGGGGCGACGACAGCGTACGCGCCGTGCTGGCCACCAAGCTCTGCCGCCTGCTGCCCGACCTGCCGCCGGACGGCCGCGACACCGTCACCCAGGTGGCGCTGCGCGCGCTGGAGCAGCTGGCGCGCGACCACGTGGCGCACGTGCGCGCGGCCCTGGCGTCGGCCATCAAGGACATCGGCTGCGCGCCGCCCGCGGTGGTCCAGCGCCTCGCCCGCGACGTGGAGCGCTGCGTGGCGGAGCCGGTGTTGCACTGCTGCGCCACGCTGACCGACGCCGACCTGCTGGCGATCATCGAGGGCCAGCCGGCCACCTGGGCGCTGTCGGCCATCGCCGGCCGGCCGCGCGTCAGCGCCCCCGTCTCCGCCGCCATCGTCGACACCGGGGACACGGCCGCCGCCGGCGTGCTGCTGGACAACAGCGGCGCCGTCATTCCGGAACCCTCGCTGGAACGGCTGGTGGAGGTGGCGGCGGAGCGGCCGGCCCTGCAACCCCGTCTGGCCCGCCGGCCGGCGCTGCCGCCGCACCTCGCCGTGCGGCTCGCCGCCTTCGTCGACCAGTCGGTGCTGGAGATGCTGCGCGGCCGCCCGGACTTCGACGACGCCACCGCCGCGGAGATCGCCTCCGCCGTGCGCCGCCGCGTCGACTGGATCGAGGAGCGCGACCCGGCCGAGCCGCCGGAGCGCCGCGCCGTGCGCCTGCACCGCCAGGGCCGCCTGGACGAAACCAGCATCGGCGACGCGCTGTCGTGGAACGAGGCGGCGTTCGTGCGCGCCGCCCTGGCGCTGTGCGCCGTGGTGCCGCCCGCCATCGTGGACGCCATCCTGGACGCGCGCGACGCCCGCGCCGTCACCGCACTGGTCTGGCGCGCCGGCTTCTCCATGCGGTGCGCCATGCAGGTGCAGGCGGTGGCCGCCGGCATCCCGCCGCGCGCCATGCTGAACGCCCGCCAGGGCACCGCCTTCCCCCTGACGCCCGGCGAGATGACGCGGGCGCTGAAGAGCTATGGGGTCGCATGACCGTCCTCACAGTCCCACCCATCGCGGACGCTGCCGAGGTCGGCACCCTCGGCGTCGTGCACCTGAAGCGCCTGTGGTCGCGGGCCATCACCCACCCGCGCGACGACACGCCGGAGACCAGGGCGCGCGAATGGCGGGCGCTGAACCTGCTGTTCAGCGGCCTGGAGCTGGGCATCGAGGAAACGCTGCGCCACCTGGCATCCGCCCGGCCGGGCTTCGCGGACTTCGAAGCCTGGATCCTGGAGCGCAACGGCGGCGCCCTCGACCCGCGCACCGTCGCGCGGCTCAACGCCGCGCTCATGGGCGACGCGCCGCCGCCCGACGCGCAAGCGGAGATCGCCGCCGTCGACGCCATGCCGCCGGTGCTGAGCGCCGACGACCTCGCCCACTGGGAGGAGCACGGCTGGGTCATCCTGCATGACGCCATCCCGCCCGACGCCTGCCGGGCCAGCGTCGACGTGATCTGGCAGGCGCTGGAGATGGACCCGGACGATCCCGCCACCTGGACCAAGCGCCCGCCGGTGCAGCAGTGCGTGTTCGTGCAGCTGTTCCGCCACCCGGTGCTGGACGCCAACCGTCGCTCGCGGCGCATCCACAAGGCCTTCGCGCAGCTGTGGGGCACCGCCGACCTGTGGGTCAGCACCGACCGCGTCGGCTTCAATCCGCCCGAGCACGTGCAGGGGCCGTTTCCGGGGCCGTTCCTGCATTGGGACGTCAGCCTTGTGCAGCCGATCCCGCTGGGCATCCAGGGGCTGATCTACCTGACCGACACGGCGGCCGACCAGGGGGCGTTCGCGCTGGTGCCGGGCATGCACCGCACCATCGGCTCCTGGCTCGGCTCGCTGCCGCCGGGCACCGACGCCCGCGCCCATGCAGCCGAGACCCTGGAGATGACGCCGATCGCCGGGAAGGCCGGCGACCTGATCCTGTGGCACCACGCCCTGCCGCACGGCCCCACGCCGAACCGCGCGGAGAAGCCGCGGCTGGTGCACTACGTGAAGATGTTCCCGGCGGATTTCGGCTACAACCCGATGTGGGTGTAGGACGGCCCGTGAATTTCGTAGGTTGGGTTGAGCGCCAGCGAAAACCCAACGCCCCCGCATCGCGAAGACGTTGGGTTTTCGCTGGCGCTCAACCCAACCTACGGATCCACGGGATCAATACGTCGTCAGCGGCGAACGCACGCGCGGGCCGCGCGGGCCGTCCAGGGGGACGGCCGGCGGCGCGTCGGCGGGGGCGCGGAACATCGCCTCCGGATCGTCCATCGTCGGCGGCGTGACGATCTCTTCGGCGCTGTTCGGGTTGAAGGCGATCACCGGTTCCGTCAGCACCGCGCGGCAGCGCTCGCGCTTGGCGGCCTCGTCGGCGTTCGGGGCGCCGTCGAACGGCCACAGCGACAGCAGCCACGGCCCCTTGCGCTCCCACGACGGCAGCGACAGCGCGGTGTAGTTGGACAGCGGGCGGCAATTCTGCGACGCCGCGGCTTCCGGAATGCCGGCCACCTGCGCCGCGGCAAGTGCGGCATTGTAGTCTGCGACAGTTTGTCCCATTCCCTGCGCAGGCGCGATCAGCAGGGCCGCCAGGGCCAGCGTTGCTGCAGGTGCGAAGCGATTCATCGTGGAATTCTCCCATCGGCTTTCAACTCGGCCGACGCCGGCCGCCGAACGCGGTGCAGCGTAACCGAAGTTGCGTTTCTCCGGAATCGATATTCCGTTCCGGGTACGTACTCCCCGTTGCCCTTGCCCTGGGGATGGATTCGCGCTA
>Ga0196970_1000805_pt1 | contig 29136 bp, 22 predicted proteins | sample S1v_513CmetaG_FD_148672 | JGI IMG/M metagenome (GOLD analysis project Ga0196970, IMG submission 148672) | Soil microbial communities from Anza Borrego desert, Southern California, United States - S1+v_5-13C | ecosystem: Environmental > Terrestrial > Soil > Desert | place: USA: California... | reverse complement strand
ACCGAGACGGCCCAGCGGAATGCCGTCGATGATCGCGTGGCGGCGTTCGTCCTGCATCAGGCCGCCGGTGATGTCGGTGTGAATCAAACCGGGGGCGATGGAGTTGACGCGAATATTGTCCGGCCCCAGTTCGCGGGCCATGGCTTTGCCCAGCCCCAGCACACCGGCCTTGGCCGCGCTGTAATGCGGGCCGCCGAAAATCCCGCCACCGCGCTGCGCCGACACCGAAGACATGCAGACGATGCTGCCCGAAGCCTGCTGGCGCATCAGCGGAATCACCGCTTGCGACATCAGCAGGGTGCCGCGCAGGCTGACGTCGAGCACCTTGTCGTAATCGGAATGGCCGATTTCGAGGGTTTTCAGCGGCTGAGTGATGCCAGCGTTGTTGACCAGAATATCGATGCGCCCGAAGTGTTCGATAACGGCAGCGACGGCCTGTTGCACCTGCGCCTGATCGGCGACGTTGGCGGCGAGGCCCAGATGACCTTCACCCAGGGACGCCGCGGCATCGCGGGCGGCGGAGGCATCCAGATCGAGGATCACCACCTGTGCGCCGTGTTGCGCAAACGTGGTTGCGGTAGCGCGGCCGATGCCACGGGCAGATGCGGCGCCGGTGATGATTGCGACTTTGCCTTGAAGAAGCATGAAGGAGTCCCTCAAATTGTTTTTATTGGGTCGGTCCGTGAAAAACCGATGACTCAGCTTGTCCTCCGGGGCGGGGTCGAGCAATAACGCGAACGTCATTCAATGCTGAAAAAAATTCAGCACTCGTCAATCCGGCTGGCGAGTGATTGAATGCGAACAGCCGAAAAACCATAAAAAAATCTAACGGAGCCGCCATGCGCACCGATTCCGATGCCCCTGTGATCCTGCCACCGCTGAGAGCAATTCAGGCCTTCGAGCAAACCGCGCGCTTCGGCAACGTCGCCCGCGCCGCCGAAGTGCTGGACCTGACGCCGTCAGCGGTCAGCCATCAATTGGCAAAACTGGAAGGCATGATCGGCCGGCAATTGTTCGTGCGCGCCGCGCGCGGTGTGTCGCTGACGCCGGTGGGCGAGCAGTATTTGAAAGAGGTTTCCGGGATTCTCCACAGTCTGGCCGTGGCCACCGAACGCGCGGCCAGCGATGTCAGCCTCGATTGCCTGCGGCTGCATTCATCGCCGAGCTTTGGCCTGCTCTGGCTGATGCCACGCCTGGAAGCGTTTCGCGCCAGTCATCCGGACATTCAGATCAACCTGTCCTGTTCCTATGAATCGCTGCATTTCAGCCGCGACAAGATCGACGTCGACATCCGCCATGGCACGCCGAACTGGCCGAGCTACGAGGTGCGCACCGTGCGCAATGAAAAATTCGCCGTGCTGACCTCGCCGAAGCTGCTCGCGCAGAGGCCGGTTCGGGTGGCGGCGGACCTGCTCGATCATGATCTGATTCTGTCGGAAGCGACGCTGCTGAAGTGGCCGCAATGGTTTGCCCAGCACGGACTGGCCCGACCGGAGCGGCCGTATGCGCTGAGCTTCGACCGCTCCTATATGTCACTGGAAGCCGCCAGTCACGGGCTCGGCTTTGCCCTGGAAAGCACCTTGCTGGCGCAAAAGTATCTGGCGACCGGCACTCTGGTTGAAGTGGCACCGGAAGCATTGAGTGCCGCAGTGGCCGCCCATCATCTGGTGTTTCCCAAGGCGCATTCGACGTTTCCCCGGGTTCGACGCTTTCTGAAGTGGATCGAAAGCGAACTGGGCCATGGTTTCGTCTATTGAGCCGGATTGACCTCAGGTCGGGATCGCGCCGCTGAGCACGGCAAACGCCAGCATCACCAGGCTCACGCCCCAGGCCCAGAAAAACGTGTACATGATGTGCTTGCGCAATTCGACCCCGGCCAGCGCCAGGGCGAGGTAGACACTGGGCACCACCGGGCTGATGGCGAAGCCGGTGTTCTCGCCGATCAACATTGCCCGTGCGACTGCTTCGAGAGGCACGCCGGCAGCGACCGCCACATCGCGGATCACCGGCAATAACGCAAAGTAGTAGGCGTCGGGGGAGAAAATCATCCCCAGCGGCACGCCGAACGCGCCGATGATCAAGTGCAGGTATTGCGCAGAGCCGTGGGGCAGGGCGTCGATCAGCGCGAGGGCCATGCCGTCGGACATTTTTGCCCCGGACAACACGCCGAGCAGCACACCGGCCGCCATCATCACCAGGACCATCTGCAGAGCGTCGGCCGCATGTGCCTTGATGCGCTCGGTCTGCGCCTCCAGCGAAGCAAAGTTAAGCGGCAGCGCAATGCCCAAACCGACCATGAAGCAGGCATACAACGGGAAAATACCGCTGAACAGGCAGGCGAGAATGGCGACGGTCAGGGCCACGTTGAGCCAGTAACGCAACTGGCGTGGGGACAGCGCGTGCTCACGTTCTTCTGGCTGGGCCAGTGTGGCGTCGAAACTCGACGCTGCGCCCAAGGATTTCGGCAACCGACGCTGCGCACGCAAACCGAGCCATCCGGCAATCAGCAGCAGGCAGGCGAAGCCCACCAGTTGCACCGGAATCAGCCCCATCCACAGCGCCGTCGCATCCAGCCCGGTGGTAGCAGCCGCGCGAGCGGTGGTGCCGCCCCACGGCACCATGTTGCCGACGCCCGCGGTCGTGCCGACCAACAACAAGAGCATGTTCGGGCTCATGTTCAGGCGTTTGTACAGCGGCAGCAGTGCCGGGATGGTCAGCAGAAAAGTGGCGGCACCGACGCCGTCGAGGTGCACCACCGCCGTCACCAAAACCGTGACCAACGCCACGGCCAGCGGCTTGCCGCCGGTACGCCGGATCAGGAAATTCACCAGTGGATCGAACAGGCCACGATCACGCATGATGCCGAAATACAGAATGGCGAAGAGAAACAGCGCGGCGGTCGGCGCGACAGTGATCAAGCCGTTCTTGATGAAGTCGCCGATTTGCGGCGGCGCGAAACCGGCCAGCAGGCAGACGGCGACGGGGATTGTGGTGAAGCCCACCACCGGGCTGATCCTGCGGAGCAAAATCAGCGCGATGATGCTGAACATCATGAGAAAACCCAGTGCAGTGATCATGGATATGGCATCTCGGTATTGTTTTTATTGTGCGATTCGGCCTGATACGACGGCCCGGTAAAACCTGTCAGAGGAGGGCGGTCAACCCGGTGCCGGCAAGCGCAACGACAGCAGCAGGTAGCTCAGGCTTTTGCCATGGCGGTCGAGCCCCGGACTGCGATTCACCCCGCCTTCGAGCGCATCGTCGAGAACGAAATTCAGCGCCTGCAGGGTATCGATCTCGTAGCGTTGAACGCGTGAAGGCCGGCGGCTGGCGAACTGCTCGGCGACGCGCTCGACGGTCAGTTCGCGCTTGAGCCAGTCGTAGTGCGCGGCGTCCAGCGGCAGGACCACGACGCTGAGGATATTGCCTTTATCGCCGGCGCGGGCGTGGGCGAAATCAGCAAGCGTGACAAGGGCAGTCATCAGTACCACTCCAGGCGCGTCTCGATTTCATCGCGCGCAGTCAGAAAACCGTGGGTGGCAATCGACTCGTTCAAATGCCGACGAACGCCGCCACCGCCAGCCGGGCCGTTGGTGTAGAGGGACTCAACCTCAGCCAGCAGCAGGTCGACCTGGGCGCGGTCCTTGTGTACCAGACCGACCCTGACCGTCACATCCGCCACCTGCGGCGCTTGCGCCAGACATTGGTGGAGGTAATCGCCGCGGGCATCGTTGAACAAGCTCGCAACACCGGCAATGTCGATCCATGGTTGCACTTGCGGGGCCAGTTGATCGAAGCGTTGCAGGAGGATTTCGCGGGCAAGCTTCGCCCGAGACACCGCGCCGGGGCCGGCATAGGAAATCTCGGCCTCGCCAAACCACATGCCACGCACGCCCGCCAAACCCTTGAGCTGTGCGGGACGCGGGTGGCCCTGAATACCGCTGATGGCCACACGGTCAGGGGAGAGGGTGGTCACGCGGGCTTCGCCAAGGTCGAGCACTACATCCGGCGTGAGGTAACGGCGCGGGTCGTGGACTTCATAAAGCAGTTGTTCCTTGACGGTGCGCTCAGTCACGCAGCCGCCGGAGCCCGCCGCTTTGCTGATCACCAGCGTGCCATCGGCACTGATTTCGGCGATCGGGCAGCCCAAATGCGCCGGATCGGGCACATCCTTGATGCCGGGATGGCCAAAATAGCCGCCGGTGACCTGAGTGCAGCACTCCAGCAGGTGCCCGGCCGCCGTAGCGATGGCCATTTTCTGCCAGTCATCCGCCGCCCAGCCGAGGCCATGGCGGATCGGACCCACCGCCAGCGAAGGGTCGGCAACCCGACCGCAGAGGACGATGCCGGCGCCGTCATTCAGTGCCTGGGTGATGCCGTCGGCGCCGGTATAGACGTTCACCGAAACCACATCGTGTTGCGCGACGTCGAGGTCCAGCCACTGCTCAAGACGTTGCTGTTCGACGTGCAACAAGTCATCGCCGAGCACGCAGGCGATCTTCAGATCAGCGTGGCGGCCGCCCAGTTCGGCGCGCAAACGCTGGGCGGCGGCGCGTGGATTTGCCGCGCCGCCATTGGTGATGATCGGGATGCCAGCCTCGATGCAGGTATCGAGCACGGGGCGAAGAAAGTCGAATAACCGCGCCGCGTAGCCGCTCTCCGGGTCAGCCTGTTTGCGCAGCTGCGCCTCGGCGAGGGTGCGCTCGGCGAGCAGTTCATACATCAGATAGCGTTTGCCGGCGCGGCTGGCCAGATCCTGCGCCAGGCGCAAACCTGCGTCGGGGCGATCGTTGGCGAAACCTGCGCCACAACCGATATGAATTGTTGTTGTCATTGCGTCGGACTCGGCATGTGTTCGCGGCCATCATGCGAGCGTTGGATTGTTCTGTGAATTTTAAATATTCTAAGAATTAATCCATTAATTTTATCGGTCGAGCATGGACATCAACTTCCGCCAGCTGCGCGCGTTCATCCTGATCGCCGAGACCTCAAGCTTCACCCGTACCTCAGAGAAACTGCACGTCTCACAACCGGCGCTGAGCTACATCATCCGCAAGCTCGAAGAAACCATCGGCCTGCAACTGCTCGCGCGCAACACCCGCAGCGTCGAACTGACCCCGGCCGGCGAGCACTTCCTGCCCCAGGCCCAGGCCATGCTGCGTGACATGGAAAACGCCGTGCGCGACGCCCGTGAAACGCTGAATCTCAATCGCGGCAGCATTCGTTTGGCCGCATTACCGACCGCTGCGGCGTCGTTCCTGCCGGAAATCATCGCAGCGTTCATGCACGAATTTCCTGGCGTGCAGGTATCGCTGCGCGATGGGCGCGCGGGGGAGGTGAGTCACTGGGTGCAAAGTGGCGAAGTCGACTTGGGCATAACGTCGCGCCCGGAGGATCTGTCCGGACTGGAATTCGACGCGCTGATGGACGACAACCTGGTGCTGCTGGTGCGCCGGGATGCTCTGGCGGGTAGCACTGACGAGCGCTGGCAGTCGCTGCCTTATATAGCGCTGACCCGGGACACCAGCATTCGTCCGTTGGCGGATGCGGCATTGGGGTTGTTGGGTGTGAACGCTGAATGTTCGTGGGAAGTTGCGCACATGAGCACGGCGGCGGCGCTGGTGCGTGTGGGGTTGGGGTTTACGTTGTTGCCGGCCAGCGCCACGAGGTTTTTGCGTGTTGATGCGGAGGTGGAGGTTTTGCAGGTTGAACAGCCGCAGCAGCGGTCGTTGGGTTTGTTGCAGAGGAAACCGTTGAAGCAGACGCCGTCGATGCAGGCGTTTGTGCGCAGGTTGGCAGGGTTGAGGCTAGGCTGAGCCAGTGGCGCTCCGACGTTTAATCGTGAGCAAACTGGTCAATCAGTCCCAGACGCGGCACGCGCATATGTGGCCGCAACAAAGCGCCGGGAGCGATTACTGCGTTTGCACCGATTTTGCAGCCATCACCAACAAGGGCACCGAATTTGTTGACCCCCGTTTCTATTACATGATCTTCATGGCGGATTTTTATATTGGCGCCGTCAAGCTCGTTACGATAGTTGGCAATGATCGCCCCGGCTTCGATATTTACTGCTTCGCCAATCAATGAATCACCAACAAAGTTGAAGTGCGCCAGCTTGCTACCGTCCAGCATGAACGTACTCTTGAGCTCGCAGCTTGGGCCAACAATGCAATGACTCCCCAGATAAACACCTCCACGGAGATAAGCGCCTGCAGCCACGAAAGAGCCTTCGCCAATGATAATTGCGCCTTTAAGGACCGCTCCTTGTTCAATGATGGCTGTTTCATGGACGGCACAATTGCCATGGCGCCGGTATCCTGCGCCCAGCGTGTCAAGCAAGGCCAGGATCCGGCTTTCGCAGTCCTGAGCCACGGTCCATGGGGGCGCAGAACATATACCCAGCAATGGCCATCCAGCGATGTATTCACTGATCTCTGGTAGCTTCATGAAAACCTCGTAAATCATTGCGTGGAAAGTAGTCTGACAGGGCCGTGCTTTCGCCCGTGGACAAGCCAAAGCCAGCATCAACTACGGCCCGATCAATCAGAATTCCAGTGAAGTACCGTCTTGCGGAATATCGACCCGGCTCTCGATCCCGTGTTTCCTGACATAGGCGCGCAGCGCTTCGCGGGTCAAAGACATATGGTTGATCGCATCCATATGCACGGCAACGATCTTCGCATCTTTCGCAGCCTTTGAGGCGCGCAGCACGTCTTCTTCGCCCATGATGATTGATCCCTTGTAGCCGGTCATCATCGCCTTCCCGGCGTTAAGCACGATGACTTCGGGATGATATTTCTCGATGGTCTGGTCAACTTCTTTACGCCAGACAGTGTCGCCAGCGAGGTAAAGGGTCTTGTAACCTGGCGCTTGAAACACCACCCCCATGGCTTCACCCAGCGGTTTGGCGAGTGCTGGCACGGCGTACATCTCGTCGGTGCCATGTTGGCCACCTGTCTTGGTGATCTTCACGCCGCCGAATTGCGCTTCATCAGTCAGTACGCGCACATTCTTGAAACCTTGCGAACGAATCAGTTGCGCATCTTCTTCATGCTGAGCGAACAGAGGGATGTCTTTGGGCAGTGCTTTTTGCGCAGCGTCATCCCAGTGATCAAGGTGGGTATGGGTGACGATGACAGCGTCGACACCGGCAATGATGTCGGCGGGCGCCTCGGTCAGATCAACCAATGGGTTGCGCAGGTTGCTGCGGTAGGTATTTTCAAAGCCAGGGTAGGCACCCTTTTTGGCAAGCATCGGGTCGATCAGAAAGGTCGTATCGCCATAGGTGATCTTCGCCGTCGCGTTGCGAACCTGGTGCAGTTCGACTTTATGAGCTGCGTCAGGTACTTGGGGAGCGTTTGTACCCGCGAATGCCGGTGCGGTCGTTGCAGCACAAGCGATGCTGACGGCAAGGGGAAGTGTTTTAAAGTTCATGGATTCAGTCCTGTTGATGTATCGATGCGCCATTCTTGCTGAATCGCATCAACCTCAACAGTGGCCTGAATGACAGCTTTCGATATAATCGGGCCATAGGTTTTTATTCAAGCCGGGAGTAGGGTGGTCGCTCCAATCCTGGTCATTTGTGGAAAGCGGACGTAGAGCCCTTTGGGCTTACCGGGGGTATTGCATGGGTTCCATCCGCGTTGCCGTATTGGCTTTCGATGGCGTAAGCCTGTTCCATCTTTCGGTTCCCGGGATGGTATTGGGCACCGCTCAATCCGGTTCCGGCGAAACCCATTATGAGGTCAGTTATTGCGCAGTGACGCCCGGGATGGTGACTACCGACCAAGGCGTCGGTCTTGAGGTGAAGCAAGGCCTGGAGCTGATGGCGTCGGCTGATGTGATTGTTATTCCAGCATGGGGCGATCAGTCGGTCTCTGCGTGTCCTGAACTCGTGGAGGCTCTTCAGGCAGCCAATTCCACAGGCAAGCTCATCGTCGGGTTGTGCCTCGGAGCGTTTGTGCTCGGAGATGCCGGACTGCTCGATGGCAAGGAAGCGACCACTCACTGGGCAGCCCGAGACGAATTTGCGCAACGCTTTCCCAATGTCCGCTTCAGGCCTGAGGTGCTTTATGTCAGCGCAGACAACATCGTGACCTCCGCAGGGACTGTAGCGGCAATCGATTGCTGCCTGCATTTGATACGTGAACGCCTTGGCGCTGATGTCGCAAACCGCACTGCGAAGATGCTGGTGACGCCACCACATAGACAGGGTGGCCAGGCTCAATACGTTGAATATCCTGTGCCGCAGCTGTCCAGCGAGACTCATTTGTCTGAAGTATTGACGTGGGCGCGCATGAATCTGTCGGGTGATCTGTCGCTCGACGTCCTGGCGGAAAAGGCAAAGATGAGCCGGCGAACGTTTACTCGGCGTTTCAAGGAAACTACCGGCACAACCGTTTCCAAATGGCTGAACAGCCAGCGCGTGGCCAGAGCGCAGGAGCTTCTGGAAACGACAGATTTGCCTATCGAGTGCGTGGCTGGTGAGGCGGGCTTCGGAACCGCCTTATCCTTGAGGCAACAATTCGGCGCTCAACTCGGGACTTCGCCTTCTGAGTACAGGCGAATGTTCTGCCGCGAAATGAAACAGGGCGAGAAGACGGCAGAGACGTCGAGTTTTCATGATGCTCATTGAAAAGCGGCGAAGCAACTAGAGCTACCACTGTGGCGCTGCAGATCACGTGTGGATTCCCTGTTCTGGATCACGGTAACCGTAGCGATTTCAGGCGGGGGCATCGAGCAGGGAAATCAGGCGCGGCTCGATGCTGTCGGGTTGTATCTCGAGAATTGCCAGCGTGACTGGCAATTTGAAACGCCGAGGGCCGGCGCTACCAGGGTTCACGTATAGGCGATCGGCGCGCCATTCGATGCGCGGTTTGTGGGAATGGCCGGTGATGATGAGCTTTATGTCTGGATCTAGCTCGGCGGGGACGTCGGCGATGTCGTGGATAAGGAGCATGTGCCAACCGTTGAGAGTGCACGTCAGAAGCTCGGGAAGGTCTTTGGCCCACGGGCTGCTGAGATCATTGTTGCCGCGCACGGCGTGGACGGGAGCAATTTCGGACAATTGGGCGAGGATATCCGGGTTGCCGATGTCGCCGGCGTGGATTATCAGGTCACAGCCTTGGAGCGCGTCGATGGCTTCGGGGCGGAGGAGATTGTGAGTGTCGGATATTACAGCGGTTTTCATGGGCCAATTCTCCGTGGACGTTTCGATCTCACGAGCCGGGGATCGCCAGGCTTTACAGAACGTTACAGAGCCGTCCTTTACCCCACTGTGAGATTGTCTACTTATCGTATCTAGGTGGTAGGGGGCAGTCGTAGTTCACATCGATCATGTCGAGATTCTTCAGATCGAAGTTTGCGTAGTCACGTTCATTCGACGTCCGGATTGCGGGCTGGCCGTAGAGAAACACGAACGCTGTCGGCTTGTCCTTCTCGGCGATCTTGGAAAGCCGCACTGCCATCAGGTTTTTGAGCTTGTAGTTTTCTATGAATGCGTCGGAGACGAAGCATGAGGTGATCAGGCTGTCGTCTCCTCGCTTGAAATTCTTTTTGAATTTGATTCGGTAGCCATTATTGGCTTTCGTGCGGTCAACATACGCCCAGCCGTAGTAAATGATTGGGTGGTCAGGCAGGTCGTCCAGATCCTGCTCCCAGATGCATTTGAAGATGCTGGCGTAGGGCACGTCCTGCCCGGCAATGTTCAAACGCCTGAACTCAAGGGTCTCATCGGAACGGTATCGGATGTATCTGCTGACTACAGATCGAACCGAGTAAATAGGCCCGACTATGCCTGATTCCCCTAGCTTCGGGGTATAGGGGCGGGTGCTTCTCGCACGCTTTTTCGCTATATGGACGTCCGCGCCAGGCTCGACCGCGTGCTCGTCATAGTAGGAGGCAGGTCGCTCGAGTTTGAAGACGTCGACAATGGATTGGTCAACCGTTCTGCGTTCCTGCCCATCCAGTTCAGCGGGCTGGAGCTCCAATTCGACGGGGGCGCCATTGGCAATACCACACGCTTCACTATGAGCTCCGTAGACCTTGAAGTGCGGGACGACCCTCATGTTCTGGACGTCTTTGTCCAGATTCGCGCAGGTAACTTGGGCGGAGCAGTCAGCAGCCGGACATACGAATGCGCGCTTGTTTGTAATCACCCCTGACCAGTACAGATCGTAGGCGCGATCAGGGTCGACAAAATCGTCAGCCTCAATGCTGTAGGCCACATCCAATGACATAGTTCACCAAGTCCTTTTGAGCTGTCTGAAAAGTGGTCGCTAGTATTGGCCATAGCCTCGTTAGTGAGCCAGAGTCTTGATGCGTGGCCATGTTCCAATCAACTCGGCAGGGACGTGGGCGGGCGTCGTTACTGAGCGGAAGACGGTTAGCTCCTCACACTCCACCGGACAACAATGCCTCCGCTCAGACCAAGACTACGGCGCCACCGAACCGCCGGCAGGAATCGACAGGGTCTTGAAGGTCTCAATCTTCTCGGATTCCAACTCCTTCAGTATCGTTTCCTTGGCGTCGTTCTTGTCGATAGACCTGCCCGTGTTATCGAAGCTTATCTGCTTGATCCTCAATTCAATCTCACTGTCTTTTTTCTGGGCCGCGGAAAATTCTGGAAAGCCAAGCGAGATCACGCAATCGCCATCGAGGCCCGAGGTGCTGAATCGGAATTTGGCATCGACCCTGTGCAGGAACAGGCTAGGGCGATAGGACACATCTGAAAGAAAGTCAGAGTGCTCAAGGCTGAAGCCCTTCAAGTCCAGGTTTCGGATCTTTTCCTTCATCCAGTCCAGCGCTGCGGGGAGGAGGATGTCTGGGTCGGGCGAGATCCCGATATCGACGACCTCCTTAAAGGACAGTGCGACCAATTTGCTGTGTTGCGTGAGCCCTAACAGGTAATTGAACCTGTTCTGGTTGGTAAAATCGCAGAAACGAATCGAGGTGGCCTGCTCAGTTTCACTGATCTGCTTGACCGATTTGAAATGTGAAATCAGATGCTTCGACATCGCCTTGTTTGTCGTCTTTGTTTCCGGCGCAGTGTGCGTGAAGATCATGATGAGCTCGTCCTGAGCCTTGTTTTTCTTGATCTCGATGGAGCCTTTGAAATTTTTGCGCGAGTCAGCCCAGCTCTTGGAGCGGTCAGTTCGCTCTAGCAGGTAGTCCATCCGGATCGTGTCGAGGTCTCTGTTGACTGGGTAGAATTCTGGTGTTCCCAAGACCTTGAAGTTTACGAACTCAAGATCCAGCAGCTTGTTGACATCCATGACGTCAGGGATCGCGTCCAACAAGGCATCATCACCTTGCCACTTGATCGTCTGGGTGGTGATCTTGGGGTTGTCTTCCTTGGTCGTGTAGGCAAGCTGAAGCTTGGAAAACTCGCTCGGACGTACCAAAGACAGCGTAAGAGCAGGGATGGAATGCTCTTTCTCTGAGCTGTTGATGAAGACGCCTCGGCTCTTCAGAACGTGTTTGATGTCGCCGGCACTGATGTAAGGCTGAGCAAGGTAGGTACGCAGCGCTTCACCTTGGGGAAGGATAGAGTCAATATTTTGATTACTCACTGCATTACCCCCTGAAATCTGCTTGGTAGGATTCGAATTCGACGATTGAAGCGAACTCCTTGTTCGCAATTGACAGCCTCGCAATGTCTGCAATTTCCTCATGATCTACGTAGTTGTAGTCAGGGAACGCGAGGGCCACCTTGTGAGGAAATTCCATGGCGATTTCCATCGAGAAGCCAATCATGCGTTTTACCGCTTCGAGGCTGAAAGGATCCTGACAGCAGATGAGCAGTGATTTCCTTTCATGCTCTTGGATGAAGAAAGGGATCAAGCCACTGTTGAGGTATTCGGGAGGCAGTATCGTCCCGTTTGTGACCCTCTCGATGGGGCTTACGTTTTTCCCAGTAGAGGGGTAGAGGAAACGAACATTTTCTGCGCCGAATCGATTTCTCGCGTACGTAATGGTGTCGAACAGAAAGCTAGCTCGGTAATTATCAATGACGTAGATGGTGCCGTAGTTGGAGCTGTCGAGGTTTCGCGACCCCGCTATGTGACTGACCACATCCTCCTCTGCGTCCGATGCCGCACTGAACCAGCAAAGGATGCCAGCGAGCGACTGACCGCTTGCGCCTGTATAGCCCGAGTTGATCGACTTTTTCAACGGTGAGCGATTGAAGCACTCGACTGTCGTTGCAAGGTCGGTGAAATGGTCTTTGAATAATGGGCCAGGAGAAGTTGGGTAGGGGCCGGATGTAAATTTCGAAGAAATAACGAGGTGCTTGAGGATGCCATCCTCCAACGGGGATAGGCAGCTGAAGACAAAATCGGCACCATGGGTTTTTCTGGGGTTGCCGGTCGTGCTGTGGGGGACAGGTTTCACGCAGTCGAACTCGTGTCCCTTGAGTGCTGCCTTCCAACCAATCAGGTTGAGCAGCGACTCCGTGATGTGTTCACCGCGCTCGCCCAGCTTCTTTGACCATTCGCCCATCACACGTCCCTTGAATAATGAATGTCTTCTAACCCTATGCCGCCAGAACGCTACGGAGGTTGAGGGATGATGTCTAGTGGCAATTTGTCAGCAAATCGACGGTGGATTGTCTAGCTCCAGGATAATGGCTAACCCATCAAGCCGGTGCGTCAGCCTACGACTAGGTCATGCAGGGTGAGGGATAGTGAGATGCTCTCGCTTACCTCCTGCTACGTCAAAGGTCGGATCTGGCTTCCAGCCCGCAGCAGTGACATTATCTCGCCATCTAAAAATATCGTTGGTGGAGAATGGACTTGCTGGATCTTAAGGATGACGAACAGCTCAGGGCTGGATGTATTAGCCTCCAGGAGCAGGTGATGTCCTTGGCGGGCAATCAAAGCTGGATCACCGAATTCCAGAAATGGTTAGTGCGTGTCAGGGATGTGTCTCATGAAGAGTTCCTAAGCAAGGACTTCCAACTGGCGCTCTGGGACACCGAGGCTGTTTCGGCAACCGGTATGGGGCGCATCAACATTTCTGCGGTCGCCGAAAATTCGGCCATCGCAGAGAGCCTCTGGCATCTGAAGCAAAAATTCGCGCAGACGAGCGATCCTTCTGAGAGTGAAATGCTCATCGCCGACGCTTGGGCTCAGATTGCGTCCGCAGTTGCTGGGCTGACCAAAAGAAACCCTCGACTCAAAATGTACCGCGTCTTCGCGTTGCTTTGTCCAGGTGCTTTCACGTCGATAGCGCATCATCGGAAACTGCGAGAGCTGGCGCATGCCTTGGGGCTTCCACTGAGCGGTCAGAGACGTCATCTGCACCGACTAGTATTGAACCGGTTAAATGAAGTGCTGGGTGAAGTGGCTGACGTTTATTCCAGGGAGGGAGTCTCACGATTGACGTTGCCTTGGCTAATGTTCGTCAACTATGTTCAGAACCCAGAAGGCGAAGCCACCGAAATATCCGACCTGGAAACAGGTGACGAAGTACTCAGGCCCTTGCCTTCTGAAAGGAGGAGGCGCGGTCTGCTGGCGATTGGGGGAGGCACAGCCACCATTCAAAGCATGATCGACTTTGCAACAGATGGATGCACTCGTGAAGACTTCATCCAACACTTGCAATCGATCAGCCCTCAATCAAAAGCGTCGACTTGTAACACTCAGCTGAACGCTCTGATTGCCGAGTGGGGCGTGCTGCGTGCCAACGGAAATAACCTGCAATTAACACCCCGCGGCGAGGCATTTCTGGAGTCGGGTGACCCAGATGAGATCGTTGACTGGATGATCACCCGCATCTTGGGGTTTGACTATTTGCTAGTGGCATTGCGTGACTCACCATTATCCAACCGTGAGGCCATCCTCACTCTCAGAAAGGCAAATCCTGGATGGAAGTCTGATTTCGCCCCCTCAGCAATCATTAGTTGGTTCAGGTACCTTGATCTAGCCACGATCTACGAGAAAGTGCTCAACCTCACTGAAAGGGGTAGACAGTGGGTTAACCGCATTCACTGGGAGCCAAAGGGTCTTGCGAGCATTCCAGACATCAGCCCTTCCTTGGCTCAAATACCTCCAGTACAGCTCGATATCGATATAGAGAGGCCTAAGCTAGGCGCGTTGATTGCGCGATTTGATCAAGAATTTCGCTTTCCAGAAGAGCTGATTGGACAACTTGATGCTGGATTGTGGGGGCATCCGAGGCGCCATTTCGCTGTACTCACAGGCTTAAGCGGTGCGGGAAAAACGCAACTTGCCCGTAATTATGCGCTGAGTCTGTGGCAGGACGATCCCGAGCCAAGTGAAGGATTGCTGATCGTTCCTGTCCAGCCAGGCTGGCACGACTACTCGAGTCTGCTGGGTTACGTTAATCCGCTGGAGTCTGACGCATATGTGCGTACCGGCGTTCTGGATTTCCTCCTGCAGGCAAGCGCCAACCCGACGAAGCCCTACACATTGGTTCTTGATGAAATGAACCTCTCTCATCCGGAACAATATCTGGCGCCTCTGCTTTCAGCGATGGAAACCGGCGAAACGATCGTCTTTCACGGTCAAGTCGACGAGATCGATGGTGTTCCTCCAGGCATTCCATATCCGAGCAACCTCGTGATCATCGGCACCGTGAACATGGACGAGACCACTCATGGATTGAGCGACAAAGTGCTGGATCGAGCCTCTGTGATCGAATTTTGGGACATTGAGGTCAAAGCATTTCCTGGCTGGCAGAAGAGCTCGCTTGAGGATGAACAGATTTCAATAGTCAGAAATCTCATGTCCTCACTCATGGATGTGCTTCGTCCAGCTCGACTGCATTTCGGGTGGCGCACCCTCAACGACGTGATTGGCTATCTGCAGCAAACGCAGGCGGGTGGTGTCATCGAGTTCTCACGTGCACTCGACCATGCCATTTATTCGAAGATACTCCCCAAATTGCGCGGTGAAGACAGTCCTCGACTGCAGGAGGTCTTCACATTGCTCCATACCACGCTCAAACATGCGGGGATGGGAATGTCGTTGCGCAAGGTCAAAGAAATGGCCGACGACCTGGCTCACTCCGGCTCGACCAGATTCTGGCGGTAGACCATGTCGATCATCTTGCAGGTAGCGCAGGGGGACGCTCGATTTGACGTGCACCCAGGTCAGTTGAACCCAGGTTTTATGGAGAAGAAGGCTTATCGTTTTACCGCGCTTGAAGGGTTTTCCTTCTACATTGATGACATCTTGATCGAGACGGTCGACCAAAACGGCGCGTGTGCGTGGTTATGGACTCCAGGCTTTTATGCAGGAGAGGTCGTGGCAGAGCTTCTGGATGACCAGGGGCGGACTGCCGCAATCTACCGGCTGGACGTTTCAGCAGCTGATAATAAGCTCGGCGGCCAGGCATTCGCTGCCATGGTTGAGGCTATTCTGGATTTCGACCCGGCTCTCGTTGTGGGCACAGAAGAGGCTCAGTTTGGAATTGGCCATGATGGAGCACTAACCAATCCGCATCTGCAGTATGCAAGGCTGAGACGCTATGGGGATCGGCTTCACCGCGCGCTCAAACAGATATCTCAGCGGCCGTTAACAACCTTGAAGAGCGACCGCACCTCGGTGAGTGCGCACACGGTCAAGCGGTTGGACTCCGCATCCGTGCATAAGGCACTCAGAGGGTCAACGGGGCAGGCACTGTTGCATCCTGCTAGTACTCAGCGTCCGGCCTTGAACACTGTACGCTTTGAGGTCAGCAGATCTTACGAGGAAGAGGACAACCCAGCGAATCAGGCCGTTGGACTTATTCTCTTCGATGTTCTTAGACGTTGCCGGCAGGTGGTGAGGGGACTTCAACATGCCGCTGCAACTGAGGTGGTCAGCGAAACCCGATCAGCGTTAACGCCAAGGCTCGTACGTCGAATTGCGTTCACCGAGTCGCTTGCTCGCAAGCTTCAACGGCTTCAACGCGCGAGACCTTTCTGCATCGTGACTGCCAGGCGTCTATCGGCTGCTGGATTGAATGCGATCTCTGCTCACCCTGTATACGCGCGAGCTTATCGGTTTGGTTGGTACGCGTTGCGTTCAGGCTGGTTGGGAAAGGATCCTGATGAGACGCTATGGATCAGCCCAACATGGGAGATCTATGAGCGGTGGTGCTTTGTGACCATAGTTACACAGCTGCAACGTCAGTTTCCTGAACTCGTCTGGAGACGTGAATATCGATCGGTGGGTGCGAAGGAAATCGTTTGGCGGGGAAGAGCGGCTAATGTGACTGTTGAGGCGTGTTACCAAGTCCGATGCCCAGCGATCGATCGAACTGCGCATCGCGGTTTTCAAAGTTTATCGCGAGAGCGATATCCGGATATCGTCGTGACGCTGGACTCGCCTTCGGCGAAGCGCTTCGTAGTTTTCGACGCAAAGTATCGCAGCGCCCGCGCCAGCGTCCTGGATGCGATGGAGTCAGCGCACCTTTATCACGACAGTCTCCGGTGGAAGGGCATCAAGCCTGACGTTTCATTGTTGCTGATACCTCGGGCAGACAAAGTAAGGGCGCTTGTCAGCCCGACCTATCATGCGGACTATGGGGTCGGAGCTTGGCAAATCGGGGCTGAATCAGAAGGGGAGGCGCTGGGGATTGAGCTCAAACGTATTTTGAGTGCAATACCAATCGCGGCCGCTCCGGCGCGTACAATTGCTACTGGAACGGCGAGGTAATCGATTTCGCACAGTACCGCTAAACTCGCTGACAATCCCGCTACCCGAAATAAAGTCTTCGGCTCCCGGCGTATTGGTTCGCGACGCCGGTGCGACCGTTCAGGTTCACAAGCGGCAATGTTTTCGATCTTCACAATCGTTCAACGCTCGTGGAAAATCCGCGCTCTGTTCCGGGGTAGTTCAGCGGTAGAACACTCGGCTCTTAACCGGGTGGGCGCTGGTTCGAATCCAGCCCCCGGACCCACAACATCGCAGGCTCGGAAGGACTCATGCTCAGGGACGATAGGGAATCGAATGCGAACGCCGGCATAGGTGCCGGCTATGCAGCCTTTCAACTGTCTCGAGCACTCACTGCACCGGGCCTCGACAATGACGGACAGACGAGCAAGCGCATCGAGCGCTGGCGCAATGTAATCGAGCACATATTGCAGGGATCGGCGTCGTATGGCTCAAGAACTCCATTCGCGGATGTGCCTGAGTGGGTCACACTGGAAGTCGTCACTGGAGGTTTCGCCACTGGGCAGTTCTTGGCCGGCGGTGCACTGACCGAGTACGAGCGACAGTTGGCTGCTTCGATTCCTGGTATCCGTCCTGGCTTCGAGCGACTCGATCTCAACACTTGGCACCTTACGGAGGAGGGGATCGAGGTACTGCAAACGAAGCTGGCGAGCGGGGATTATCGAATCGAGGTGCCCGAAGAAGCTGCACTGCTGACCGTGGCCTGGTTGCTGGGGCAGCAACGTACAGAGAGTGCATGGGACCTGGTTGAAGCGATAGCGCCTTTCTTTGAACAGCTGCGATTCTTTCCGATGGCTTCTGACGGTTTGCCGCTTTCTTCAGGGCAAGTGCAGGCTTTTACTGTCGGTGATGTCAGGGCCGTGCTTTCAAATCGCCCGGCACGGGCGCGCGTGGCAGTGCAGAAGCATGTCGTTGAAACTCGTTTACCGCTTTACGATTCGGCGGTGTCGCTGTTCCTTTTAACGTATCAGGATAATTGGCCTTGTCGCCTGTACCCCGAGGGCTGGTTTGAGCAGGCGAATATTCTGAAGCGGCAGTTCGATGCTTCTTGCCCCAGCGCTTCAGGTGAAGCTGAAAGCTCAAGGGATCGGGCAGGGGAGTTGTTTGCACTGCTCGGGAGTTGCGCAAGCGATGTGGCGTCGCTTACGGGACGGCAAGTCGGACGAATTCGCAGGATCATCGACGATTTCGTACGCAAGCATGGTCATCCCGAATCCGAATCTCATCAAAAGCACAGAGAGTCTCAACGCAGTCACGTGTCCACACCCGGACACCATCTATTTGCTAAAGCGGTTGCCGCACGTCTGAGAAGGTATCCCGGTTCGGACGGAGTTTCCGATTTTTCATCTCTGTTGCAACCCGTTACCTGCGAAGAAGCGACCGCATATTCGCTGTTAACAGGTATCGGCATTCCTCCTGCTATTCGTCGAAGCGTCGAGCGGTGTCGAAAGGGCACAATTGCCGAGTTGATCGAGAAGGGATTGATTACATCCGGGGATACCATGGCGCGGCTGCTGCCAGCGATTACGGCTGAGATTTGCAGCGCAGGATTTCGCGATACGTCGCTGCGGATACTGTCTGTCGCAACCTATCGCGCCTTTCGACAACGCCGATCATTGTTGCTGTTGGATCTGCAAAGTCAGGTCAGGATGAATGAATTGCCGTGGGTGGCGGCTGTTGAAGTCGAGCGTAAAACGGACGCGGTGGTCGCTGACGCAGCCAGACAGGTCCTGATCGAATCCGCAGCATTGACCCTTTGCACTTTTCCTCAAGCGATCCTGCCCAACAAACTGATTCAGGAATTTGCTGCGCTTGCTGCGATGGCCAAGCTGGATCTGCCTTTTGTTGAAGAAGTCGCCTCGGACATTTTCATGGGCGCTTTCTCCAACAAGTACATAAGAGCTGCCAGGCAGGCGGCATCTTTGACAGGTGGCACGCTATACGCCAATTACTACGACATTGATGCAAGCCAATTGGCGATGCTTCCTGATCAACCGAAATCCAGGCGCAAAAGGTTCCCCAGGGCTGACGCTAGTCCCAGGGACGCATTGGCCAGATTGTGCTCCCAGCGCGCTGATGAGGGCCTGGGGACATGGCGACCGGCGACTAACGGAAAAATCATTGAGCAACAACAGATCCTGACGACACAAAACCTCTCGCTCTTATTTGATGAGCTTGGGTTGAAAGCGCTATTGCAGGATCGGCTGGCTTCGATGGCCGAGGAATGCTTCAGATGGATATGCATACGCCAGCAGATGAAGTTGAGGTTTTATCACTCCAGCCTGTTGATGATCAAAAATACAGCGTACGCGTGGCGGCAGATGGTGTTTTATCTAGCGATGCTCGATGAGGCAGAAATGCAATTCGCGATTGAACGTATCGAAGCTCATTTCGCGACTCAGCCTAGTGCATTTCGTGAAAGGTTCCTGCCGGCGATTAGAGGATTGCGAGTAGCAGCTTCTGGCACACCGTTGACCGAGGCTCGCCAAGCAAGCGAACGTGCTCAGGTTTTTATCGGATGGACTACCGAGAGACATTGGTTGTTGAAGCTGCAAACGAATGGCGTTGCTTAGACTGAGAGGTTGGGAGTGGTGGATGTGATATCTGAAGCCTGAGGCTATTCGCATCCATGATTTAACATAATATACATTACACGTAACAAGGTATTACGAGCTCAGCCTCGATGTACGCGGCATTTCAATCTGCTGCGAAGCCTCAGTGTCCTTTTCGTCGAGCCGCTGGTATTTTGAAATCTGCGCCTTTCAGCCTTTCTCCCGCGTCAGCTTTTCAATCAGCGCACGATGCTGCGGAAATTGCGCAGTGAGTTTTCCTCGATCAGCCATTTCCATGTCTTTAAAATCAAATCCCGGCGAAACCGCCTCGCTGATCAATCCGAATCCATGTGATCCATTGAGCAAGCGTGAGGCTTTCCAGATGCCACCTGGTACGTGTAATTGAAGATGTTGCTTAGTGAGAATGTCGCTGCCCATGACCAGCGTCTGCAATGAACCGTTTGCATGGATCAGGCTGTATTCGATCGGATCGCCCAGATGAAAATAATGCAGGATGTCGGACTGGTTGAAATGAAACTGTCCCACCGGAGATTGCTCAGTCAACAGATAGTAGATCGACGTCAGTAGATAACGGGGCCCTGTGCTGGTCTCAAGGCTGGCGCGGTGATCGGATTGATAGGTTCGGCGGAAATAGCCGCCTTCGATGTGAGCTTCGAGATCCAGCGCATTTATGACGTCGTGCGCTTTGGGTTTAGCTTGAATCATCGCCTGCTCCCGTTATTTCGATAGGCTTTTTTGATAGCTCAACTAAACGGTCATTTAGTGTAGCTATCAATAATCTCGCTTTTATCTCCCCTGCATAAGACTTTCAACGCACTCAATCGTCAGGACTCGATTTGATAATAGTCGCGATACCACGCAACGAATCGGGACACGCCGTCTGCAACATCCACTTGTGGAGAAAACCCCGTCCAGTCGGCAAGTGCCGATACATCGGCCCATGTACTGACAACATCGCCCGCTTGCAGCGGCAGAAAATTGTATTGAGCTTTAATACCCAGCGCCTTTTCCAGATAATCGACAAAATCCAGTAGTTCAATAGGCCTGCCGCGTCCTATATTGAATAGTTTGTTAACGCCCTCGCCCTCCTTCGCCGGTACCGGCGGTTTTGGACATAACCGCGCGATGCCTTCGACAATGTCATCTATATAAGTGAAATCCCGCGCCATCTGGCCGTTGTTGTAAATATCGATCGGCTCCCCCTGCAAGATCGCCTGGGTGAATTTGAACAGAGCCATATCCGGTCGGCCCCAAGGCCCATAAACGGTAAAAAAGCGCAGCCCGCTGGCCTTCAGTCCGTAGAGATGGCAATAGCTGCTGGCCAATAATTCGTTGGCGCGTTTAGTGGCTGCGTACAGCGAAACCGGGCGCTCGACCGGGTTGTCGACACGGTAAGGCAGCTCGCTGTTCGCGCCGTACACCGAACTGCTTGATGCGTAGATGAGATGCGCCGGCTGGTGAAAACGACAGGTTTCCAGTACGTTCAAAAAGCCCACCAGATTCGATTGCGCATAGGCGTCCGGGTTGTCCAGTGAGTAACGCACACCGGCCTGAGCGGCCAGATGGATGACTTCGGTAAAACGATGCTCTTTGAACAGCGTCATCAATGCCGGTTTATCAACTATGTCCATCAGACGAAAATCGAAGCCTGGCAGTTCTCTTAGTTGCTTTAATCGTGCCCGCTTTAGCTCAACGCTGTAATAATCGTTGAGGTTGTCGATACCGATTATTTGCTGGCCTTGTTGAACTAATCGTTTCGCCGTGTGATACCCGATAAAGCCTGTCGCGCCAGTCACAAGAACGGTCATGGTCCCTGCTCTCCTCGATCGAATAGGCGATGAGTTATAACGCCGTCCGCCAGAAGCCGTCCATAGCTTATAAGCATTTCGTAGCCGCTCAATGCTGGAATGTCTCAGCGACCCTGACGCTAGCGGTCAGTGTAAAAAAAACGAACACGTTCGGACGTCAAATTAAAACCCCTTTATAAACAGCAAGATAGTCACGCGAGATACAGCTAGTCGACAAATGGCGTGTTTTTTGACTCGGATCGTTTGACAGACCGCGAAGACTGGCCGATAACTACCAACGTCTAGCTGAACGTGGCGCGATTCCCTTCTCAATCGCTGCCGAAAGTTCCAGAGCTAACCACTTAGCAACCTAACGTAAACACTGCGAACATGCAGACTGTGCGGTAGCTTTGTCTTTGAAAAAGTTCAGCCAACATCGAACCGGACAAGTGATTCATTATTGAAACACACCGACGTTACATCATAATAAAAACACACCCTGCCAATTGTCTTTGCACGGCCCTGAATAGAGCTTCTGCCTGCCCTAAACTTCTCGAACATCAAAGAGTTTACTCGCATGCCAGCAATCAGCTCGGATCAACCCAATTGGTATCTGTTGCAATGCAAACCACGCCAGGATGAGCGCGCACACCTCAACCTGCTCCAGCAACACTACGTGGTCTTTCACCCTCAACTCTTTACTGAGCGCGTCATTCGCGGGAAACGACAGCGCGTGATGGAGTCGTTATTCCCCGGTTATCTATTTATCCAGCTCAGCAGCACAGACAATTGGGCACCGTTGCGCTCGACCCGTGGCGTCAGCCGGGTTGTCGAGTTCAATCATGGTCCCGTGGCAGTAGCGGAACATGTCATAGAGCATTTGCGCGAACGCTGCCTGGAATCGGATTCGGATGTGAAAGGCCGCCTCGAACCCGGTGAGCCTTTGCGGATCATCAGCGGCCCGCTCTCACCACTCGAGGGTGTATTCCAGGCGCTGCAAGGCAACGATCGGGTGTTACTGCTTCTGCAGTTTCTCAACCGCGAACAGCCCGTGTGCCTGCCGCTTACCGCTATTCAACGACAACAGCACAATTTCCAATCGTACAAATAACAGCTTTTCTCACCTGCCATTTCTCAGGAGCCATGACATGGCCTTGAAATCACGCTGCCCTGTTGCACTGATCATGGCCTCTTTCTATCCGGGAATGGCCTGGAGCACCGACCCACAAGCGATAAACGTTTATGGATTCGACTTCACGCCGACGTTTGTTTTTTCAGAAAGTTATGACGACAACTTTCGCGAAGTGGAAGACAACAAGCAGTCCTCGATGATCACCAAACTGGCGCCCTCCTTCGAGCTCAAGGCCGAAGACCGTAACAGCGCCACACGAGTGATCTGGCAACCGACGCGGTACATCTATCACGACGATTCCGATGCCTCGAACACGGCGCAACGTGTGCGTGCCGAGAGCGTGATGGAGTTCACAGATCGCCATCGTTTGAAGCTGGACGCCGAATATCGCAAATGGGAGCGCACCGAATCGACGGCGGTCGAGGGTGTGAATGACAAGCTCAACAACAAACGGGTCGGCGGGCTTTATACCTTTGGCGCCAAAAGCGCGGACAACCAGATCGACCTCGGGGTCAATTACGCGCAACTGCGCTACGACAATGGCGACGGCATCAATGCCGACAAGGAACGCGACACCACCGCCTTGACCAGCACCTGGTACCACCGCATCGGCAGCAATACCCGAGGTTTGCTCGAATATGACCACACCGACTTCGACTACAAGCAGGCGAACAGTCCGCGCAGCAGCGTATCGGACGCCGTACTGGCCGGTGCCGTCTGGGATTTCACGGCACGCACGACGGGCAAAGTGCGCGTCGGTTACGAAAAAAAGAACTTCGACAGCAACGAATCCAACGACCTCGACAACCCCACCTGGCAAGTCGATCTGCAATGGAAACCGCGCACATATTCGACGTTTACCTTTGTCGCGCGCCAGGCGCTTGCCGAGGGCGACGACGGCGCGGAGGCGGTGAAGTCGACCTTCACCCAGGTCGGCTGGCGACACGGCTGGACCGAGCGGATTACGACTGTGGCCCAAGCCGGCCTGGGCCGTTACGTCTACGAAGGGCAAAGCCGCACCGACGACTTTCAGGATTACAACCTGGCGGTGATCTATGCGATGCGCCGCTGGCTGGACATCGAAGTCGGCTATCGCTTCCGCGACAACGATTCCGATGCCGACAACGAAAGCTTCACCCGCAACGTGTTTCAGATCAGTTTCAACGTCAGCCTTTAAGAGGGTTTCGACATGAACACATCCGCACTTGTCTTGTCGTTCACGCTGGTGATGGCGGCGCCTGTCTACGCGGCAGATCCCGGCACGCAATACAAACTGGCCGCTGGCGATGTGTTGCGCATCATCGTGTTTGGTGAGCCGGAGTTGAGCCTGAAAAAGATCCGGCTCAGCGACGCCGGCACGTTTTCCTACCCCTTTCTCGGCGAAATCTCCGCCAAGGGACTGACCCCCAGCCAGGTCGAAAAAATCATTGTCGACGGACTCAAGCAAGGCTACCTGGTCGACCCGAAAGTCAGTCTCAGCCAGATCGAATATCGCTCCTTTTACATCAATGGCGAAGTGAAAAAGCCCGGCAGCTATCCGTTCGTGCCCGGCTTGACCCTGGAAAAAGCCATTGCTTTGGGCGGGGGGCTGACCGAGCGGGCCTCGATCAAGCGCGTCACCATCTTGCGAGGCGACAGTGGCGCGACCGACACCGATAACGTGACGCGCAGCACCACGATTGCCCCCGGCGACACCATTTCCATTGCACAAGGGTTCTTCTGATCATGGACAACAGCCTTGGCACTTACGTCGAACGTCCTTTGCAAGCGCACGTGCAGCAGCATCAGCAGCACAGCGAAGACAAGGACACCCTGGATCTGCTGAAACTCTGGCGGGTGATTTGGCGCGCGAAATGGAGCATCGGCTGGCTGATTCTGGTGAGTGGTCTGCTCGCGGCCATCATGGTCTCGAACATCACTCCGCAATACATCGGCAGCACCACCCTGCTGTTCAACGACAAGAGCCCGCCGCTGATGTCCTTTCAGCAGGTCAAGGACTCCAACAGCAACACCACTGACTACCTGCAGACGCAACAGGCACTCCTGCAATCGCGGGATCTGGCCGAGCGTGCGGTGAAAAAACTCGGTTTGACCACGCACCCGGTCACTGACCCGCGCCAGCAACCGAAGTCGTGGTTCGCACCGCGCGAATGGCTGGCCGCTGTCGATCTGGACAAATGGTTACCGGGGCTCGGTCTGGAGCGCTGGCTGCCGGAAAAACAGGCGGTCACCGAAGAAGAAGTGTTCAACCAGGTCACGCAAAACCTGATGCTGCACACCAGCGTCAAGTTCGTCGGCAAGAGCCAGTTGCTCGAGATCGAGGTCGAGTTGCCCGACCCGGTTCTCGCCGCAGCGGCGGCCAATGCGCTGGCCCGCGGTTTCACCGACAGCCAGCTCGACACCAGTGAAAAATCCACGCAAACCACCACGGCGTGGATGAACACCCGGCTGGTCAAGCTGCGTGACAACTTGCGCGCCGCCGAGAAAAAGCTCCAGGGCTACCGCGAAGAGCAAGGTCTGGTGGACGTTGGCGGTGTCGCCACGATCAGCGCCAACGAACTGGAAATGACCGGTAATCGTATGGTCGATGCCCGGCGCAACCGTGCCGAAGCCGAAAGCGAGTACCGGCAGGCCAAGGCCTTGGGTAACGGCGATCTTAGCAAACTGTCCAGCGTGCCCGCCGTGTTGAGTAACCCATTGGTGCAGAAATTCCAGGCCGATCGTGCCCTGGCCCAGGCCAAGGTCGATGAACTGTCGGGACGTTATGGGCCGAAACACCCAAGCCTGTTGTCCGCGCAGTCGGAGTTGCGCACCGCCACCACCAGCCTGCAATTGCAGGTGCAGCAGGTGGTCGCCGGAATCGAGCGGCAATACCAGCTCGCCACGGCCAGTGAGGCTTCGCTGCGTCAGTCCTTCAACAGCAACAAGGCGCAAATTCAGGACATTGCCCGCAAGGAATTCCAGTTGCGTGAATTCCAGCGTGAGGTCGACAGCTCGCGGGCGCTCTACGAAACCTTCGTCACCCGCTTGAAGGAAACTACTGCGACCGCCGACATGGACTCGACCAAAGTGCGCATCGTCGACCCGGCGATTGTTCCGGTCGATCCGAGCAAACCGCGGAAAACCTTGATCGTGGCGATCGTTTCCTTGATCGCGGCGGTGATCGGTGTGGCCCTGGCGCTGCTGTTCGACAGCCTGAGCAACACCTTCAAAACCGACGAGTCGATCGAAAGCGCGCTGAACATTCCGCTGCTCAGCGTGGTGCCGTTGGTCATGAAGAAGAATCGTCGGCAACTGGCGCGTTTGTTCGAAGACAACGACAACCCGCGCTTCTCCGAGACGATCCGCAACCTGCGCACCTGGCTGATGCTGCAAAGCAACGAGATGCCCTCGCAAGTGGTGCTGATCACCTCGACGGTGGCCGGTGAAGGCAAAAGCACCATCGCCAACAACCTCGCCAGCTCGCTGGCACCGCTGGAAAGGGTACTGCTGATCGATGCCGACATGCGCCAGCCGACGCTGTCGCAGAATTTCGACTTCCCACCCGACAGCCCTGGCCTGGCGAACGTGATTGCCGGCACCGCCCGACTCGAAGACTGCATCGTTTCGGTGGGCAATCTGGACATGTTGCTGGCCGGCAAGGTCATGCCGTCGGCGCGAGATTCCCTCGCCGCGCCACGTCTGCCCTCGCCTGCCGAGCCGGCCAACGCACTGCAACCACCGCCGCAGGATCTGCTCAGTTCACCGCGCATGGCGCGCATGCTCGAAGCGCTGCGCTCGCGTTACCGGCACATCATCATCGATTCACCGCCTGCAGAATTGATCAGCGATGCGCTGTTGCTGGCCAAACATTCGGACGCGGTCATTTACGTGGTCAAGGCCGACAGCACTCCGATCAGCCAGGTCCAGCGCGGCCTCGCGATGTTGCAACAGAGTCATGTGCCGGTATTCGGTACCGTGCTCAACCAGGTCGACCTGCGCAAGGCGCGCAAGTATGGCCATCACCACTCCCGGGCGTTCTATAACTACGATTTCGCGCCCAGGTAACACCGGGCGCTCGCGCCTGCCGCTGCACCCCTTTCTGCCAACACACAACTCGCTTCACCTCTGCCGAGCCACGGAAAAGCCAGCGGGAAGACACCTCGTGTCTGCTCGCTCAGCGCTGACGCATTACTGCTGCCTTGAGGTCAAGCCCATGACTCCGCTCTATACCGCTCATATGACGCAACGCCGCGGCCTGACCTTCTGGGGTCAATGGTCGTGCGCCCTGCTGCTGGCCACCTCGTTGCTGGTGCTGCTGGTGTATTGGCGCGTCGGCTACCTGACCAGCGAATATCGCATCCTGATCATCCTGGCTGTGCTCGGCTCAGTGCCGATCTACAGCGTGATGCGCGTGTACCACAAACGCTATGGCCTGGTGGTCGGGCTCGGCAGACTGCTGGCCGGCTGGTTGATTCTGCTGGCGGTGCTGGCGGCGATTGCCTTCGTCACGCAGACCAGCGCGATCTATTCACGCCAGGTGATCATCCTCTGGGCGGTGTTGGGTTTCGTGGTTCAGGCGGCGAGTTTTCTGCCTCTGCATTACCTGGCCCGGCTGTACTCGCGCAAGATCTGCAACGAGCGCCGATCAGTGATTATCGGCACTTGCCCGACGGCGCATGAACTGGCGAAAAAGCTCTCCACGCCCAATCGTGCGCTGGTGCTGGGCTTTGTCGCTGCCGCTGATGACAGCGGTCCCGCACCGAGCATTCTGCCGCTGCTCGGCCGTGTCGACGCGATCCGCGAGATCATCGCGCGCCTTGAAGTGCGCCGCGTGTACATCGTGCTGAACATGGCCCATGCCGCGACCATCGAAGCGCTGTACATCGACCTGCTCGACGTCAACGTCGACGTGGTGTGGATTCCGGACTTCGGCAGCATGGTGCTGCTCAACCATTCGATCTCGGAAATCGAGCGGATGCCGGCCATCTACCTCAACGAAAGCCTGATCAGCTCGCATCCGGCCAGTCTGTTGTGCAAGGACCTGTTCGAGCGCAGCCTCGCCGCCCTGGCGATCGTTCTGCTCAGCCCGTTGCTGTTGGCGGTAGCGGCCGCGATCAAACTGACCTCCGCCGGCCCCGTGCTGTTCAAGCAGAACCGCCACGGCTGCAACGGCGAAGTGATCAAGGTGTGGAAGTTTCGTTCGATGCACGTTCACGACGACCGTGAAGTGCGCCAGGCCACCCGCAACGACAACCGCCTCACGCCGATCGGCCACTTCCTGCGGCGCAGTTCCATCGACGAATTGCCGCAGCTGTTCAATGTCGTGTTTGGGCAGATGGCGCTGGTCGGTCCGCGCCCCCATGCGGTCACCCACAACATTTATTACACCGGCAAGGTGCACGCCTACATGGCCCGCCATCGACTCAAGCCGGGCATCACCGGGCTGGCGCAAATCACTGGCCATCGCGGCGAAACCGAAACGCTGGAAAAGATGCAGCTGCGCGTCGCCCAGGACCTCAATTACATCAATCAATGGTCGCTGTGGCTCGACCTGAAAATCCTCCTCAAGACCCCCTTCACGCTGTTCTCGAAAAACATCTACTGACCCCTGCCCCACCGCTGCCTGCCCCTGCCCGCCCGTTGATAACCGGTCATGACGACCTGAGGTTTGACCATGAATGTGAGCGTATTCGGTATTGGTTATGTTGGCCTTGTCCAAGGCGCTGCGCTGGCTGAGGTCGGGCACAGTGTGCTCTGCGTCGATGTCGACGTTGCCCGGGTCGAGGCCTTGAAGGAAGGCACTCTGCCGATCTACGAGCCGGGCCTGAAAAGCCTGGTGCGTGACAACTATCAGAGCGGCCGGCTGCGCTTCGGCACCGATCTGGTGGACGCCGTGCACCATGGCGACGTGTTGCTGATCGCCGTCGGCACCCCGCCGGACGAAGACGGTTCGGCGGATCTGCAATATGTGTTGAGCGTGGCGCACACCATCGCGCTGAATATGGACCGCCACCAGATCATCGTCGACAAATCCACCGTGCCGGTCGGCACTGGCGATCGGGTCCGCGCCCACATCGAACAGGTGCTGGCCGACAACGACCGCAGCGAACTGACGTTCGACGTGGTTTCCAATCCGGAATTTCTCAAGGAAGGCTGTGCCGTCGAAGACTGCATGCGCCCGGACCGGATCATCATCGGCACCGACAGTGCGCGTGCCGAAGAAGTCATGCGGGAACTGTATGAGCCGTTCAATCGCAATCGCGAAAAAATCCTCGTCATGGACGTGCGCAGTGCCGAGCTGACCAAGTACGCCGCCAACTGCATGCTGGCGACCAAGATCAGCTTCATGAACGAAATGGCCTGCCTGGCCGAAAGCCTCGGTGCCGACATCGAAAAGGTGCGCCACGGCATCGGCTCCGATCCGCGCATCGGCTACCAATTCATCTACCCCGGTCCGGGCTACGGCGGTTCGTGTTTCCCCAAAGACGTGAAGGCGCTGATCCACGCCGCCACCAGCGTCGACTTCGATGCCCGCGTGCTCAAAGCCGTCGAGGCGCGCAATCAGGAACAGAAAACCACGCTTTACAGCAAGATTTTCAATCACTTCGACGGCCACCTCAGCGGCAAGACCTTTGCCCTGTGGGGGCTGAGCTTCAAGCCCAACACCGACGACATGCGCGAAGCGCCCAGCCGCGTGCTGATGGAAGCCCTGTGGCGCGCCGGCGCCAACGTGCAGGCCTTCGACCCCAAAGCCATGGAAGAGGCGCAGCGCATTTATGGCTCGCGCGATGACCTGACCCTGACCGGCACCAAGGAAGCGGCACTGAAAAATGCCGACGCGCTGATCATCGTCACCGAGTGGCAGGCGTTTCGCGCCCCGGACTTCGACGTCCTCAGCGCGCGGCTCAAGCAACCGCTGATTTTTGACGGGCGCAATCTGTTCGATCCGCAACGGTTGAGCAAACGCGGCTTCACCTACGTCT
>Ga0196970_1000804_pt1 | contig 29144 bp, 42 predicted proteins | sample S1v_513CmetaG_FD_148672 | JGI IMG/M metagenome (GOLD analysis project Ga0196970, IMG submission 148672) | Soil microbial communities from Anza Borrego desert, Southern California, United States - S1+v_5-13C | ecosystem: Environmental > Terrestrial > Soil > Desert | place: USA: California... | reverse complement strand
TCAAGGTCCATATTATTTGGCATAAATGTCGACGGCCTTACAAGGTATCCAAAGATGATATCCTCTCTCGGTGTTACATCAGACACTTTCCCCATACATGCCTTATCGATCTGGATAGGCGTCATAGTTGAGTCACCTTCTGTCGGCACCGTACCGATATATGCCAGGGAGCTTACTCTTTGATCTTCAGGCGTATTTTCTGTCACCAGTTTCCCTGACACTCTTGAGATAGCTACGTCCTTCACCTCGATAGGTGAGACATTCTCTGACTGGATGAGATCTTCTCTCAGCAGCTGCGTGAAGAACTGTCTGAATATTTTTCCATTTACCCATCCTCCGTATGCGTTCACGTTCATAGGATTACCTTGTGTATTTCCTGCCCGGAATACCGCAACCTTTGATGGCGTATATCCTACAAGCCATCCGTCTCTCGGAAGCTTCTTTCCAGTCTTTGGGTCTTTCATGTCGGTCGTTCCTGATTTGTTTCCATAAACCAGCCCTGACACTCTGAAGTTTGCAACCCACGATGCAGGGAGATTGTCTTCTGTCGTAAGGATTTTCCAAAGGAGATATGCCACTCATCCAGGGATCACCTTCTTCTGCAGCTTTTCCTGCTCCTCTGATTTCTGGTAGAGGATATTACCGTCTGGTCATTTCACTTCCATGATCGGATTGATCTTCGCTGGAGCTCCATTCACTGAGCTTAGCTGTGTATATGCATTTGCAAGCTCCATCATCTTGAGTTCTCCGGCACCGATAGCGAGCGGATAACCATAATCCTTTTTGGAATCGTATGATGCGATACCAAGATCATTCAGGTATGGGATGATCTTATCTTGTCCGCCTGCAGCGAAATACATCTTGATCGCAGGGATATTTCTTGAATGCCCAAGCGCTTTTCTCAGCGGCATCAACCCTTCATAACCTCCGTCGTTGTTATTTGGATTGTCATTCCCTATGGTAAATGGAATGTCGAAAATAGGCGTATCGATAGTGAGCGGCAGATTCATAAATCCATATGCATAGATCAGCGGTTTGATAGACGAACCTGGCTGCCTTGTCTGCTGCACCATATCCACTTTTCCATCTATCTCTTCATTATTGTAATCTGCAGAGCCAACGTACGCTAACACATCGCCGTTCAAACTATCGAGATAGACGAGTGAGCTGTTATTCGCGCCGTAACTATTCACCGTGGCAATATTATCTGTTACACTGCGTTCAGCGATATCCTGTGCCTTTATATCAAGGGTTGTCTTGATCGTCAGTCCTCATTTTGTCAGCTGCTCTTCTGTATATCACTGTTCTTTCAGCCATTCAATCACCCGGAAGACAAAGTGAGGCGCTTTGATATCTATCCTCGCTGTCTTGAACTGATATCCAAGACCTTCGATGAATGCATCTTTAGCCTGTTGTCCGTCGATATACCCGTCTTCATACATTCTCGAAAGCACATAATCCTTTCTTCCCAGCGTATATTCCACATCGTACTCCTGGCCATCAACATCTATGGAAAACTCTCCGATCTTTTCCACATAACTCATGAATCAACCTGCAGACTTGCTGATTGATTTTGATGAGTCATTGATGTTATTCACCATCCTATCGATCACCCTCTGCTGGATTGCTCCCGTAGTAGTATCGACGTCTTCACCATCTGATGTCACCGTAAACGCACCCATCAGTTGATCAACATTTCTATATGGGTTTACGGTAGATGGACGCTGCGCCATCGAAGCAACGATTGCTGCTTCAAGGATATCAAGGTCTTTTGCGGTCTTTCCAAAGTATGTCTTTGACGCCGCTTCAACACCGTGTGAATTATTACCAAGGAAAATGTAATTGAGATACATTTCTATGATACGCTTTTTCACCTCTTTCTTGCGCTCACTCGATGACAGCTCGGGCATCTCTTTTCTGATCTCATCTTGCAGGTAGTCATCAATCCTTGTTGCAAGGATGATCTCTTTTGCCTTTCTCGTAAGTGTCTTCTCGTTCGACAAGAGCAGCAACTTGATAAGCTGCTGAGTAATGGTAGATCCTCCCGGTCAGCTCAGGTTTCCGTTCTTTATCGAAAGCCACACTGCTCTCATGATACCATTGTAATCCACTCATTCGTTTGTCCGAAAATCCTGGTCTTCCGCAGCAATCATCGCATTGACCATATGCGGTGAGATATTATCATATCCAACATACTCTCTGTTTTCATCAAACAGCTTATAGAGCGTCTCTCCATTTCTGTCAGTGATGAGTGTCGTCTGCTTAAATCACTGGCTGATATCACTGAGGTCCGGCATCGCTCTCACGATCGCTACATAAAACCGCAGCGAACCGATAAGAAAAATAAACAGGAAACCGAAAACGATCGTCTTCCGGACAATCCCTTTCGTAAGCCATCTTCGGATCTGTGTCAGAATCGGCGCTTTGCCTCCGAAAATATCATTACGAAAATGCATCTTCTGCATCTTATATTTGCTCGATGATCTTCTTCATTTCATGCGCATACTATGAAAACGAAAAGAAAGGTAAAATGTGTCATAAAAAAATCCTGAATTGCTTCAGGATCAGTATATGTATGTAATTAACGTTTACAATGTTTTAGTAGATATAACTTCCCGCTTCACCGTAACGTACAGTACGCGTAGTTACCACTCATAACCCACCAGGACCATTCATGTCTGAAATAGTCATGAGACCGTTTTCAGGATCTACTGATTCAACGATTGCTACGTGTCCGTAACCTGATACACCGGCTTGACCTGCCTCGTATACCGCGATAGAACCTGGTTTTGGTGTTGTACCAACAGTCCATCCGGCAGCCTTAGCTCTTTCATTCCATTCCTTCGCATTACCGAGGAACGGACTGTTACTCTTGAAGATGTCAGGTCTCCTTGCGGCAGCGTATGCTGTACAGTAACCAGGCGCGAATCCATCGATAGCTGTTGTTTTCTGATACCGCTTAGCGATGATGGTACCCTTCTTAGCACTTACTGTAGCTTTTGCTGTTGTTTTAGTAACTACCTGGCTCACCTTAGCAACCGGCTTTTTAGCGGCAGCAGCTGGTTTAGCTGTAGCAGCTGGTTTTCAAGCGGTTGCAGTTGTAGTTTTTGCAGGCGTCTCTACAGCAAGAATAGGTTCTGGCTTATCGATAAGTCCTTTGTCCATAGCTTCTGCTTCGCTGATAGGAATGAAGAGCTCTCATCCCTTGTGGATGATCTTTCTTCCATCAGCTATATTATTGAGGGCTTTTATGTCGTCTTCATTGAGCTTGTACGCTTCGATGAAATCGCCCAGCGAAATGTCTTGTTCCATAGCAACAATGATACCAGGCAATTGACTGATCGTCAGTCTCTGTCCAGCATGAACTTCATTGCTTTTGAGATTATTTACTTTTTTAATATTGTCTACTGTCGTGTTCAGTTCTGCAGCAATTGTTTCGAGAGAGTCACCGCTTCTTACGATATAGGTGAGATTTCCATCGAGATCATCGTTATCGAAGATGATCGATTGCGCATTAATATCAGCACTAGCCGTTGGCATAACGTCCGTAAACGATGCCTTCACCGGCGCAGTTTCCACAGCAAGTTGGAATTTATCTGCGTAGATAATGAGATAATTAAAGACCACTAAGTTAAACAATGTAATAATGAATTTTCCGATGTTGTGTGTTTTTCTTGCTCTTTTTACCTTTTTGGAGGGATATATGGGCATGAAAGGAATAAGATTGTAAATGGCGGAGAGAGAGGGATTCGAACCCACGGACCCTTGCGGATCAACTGTTTTCAAGACAGTCGCATTCAACCGCTCTGCCATCTCTCCACTCTGTTTGGGTTGAATGAGAATCGTACTTTTTTATCGTGCGACAGTTCAAAAGTATAGGATTTCCGATTTGATATTCAAGAACAAATCCCTACACTCTCAATATTCGGCATTTCAATAGACATATATGATAATATGTGCTGTGTGATGTATTGACATAATGGTCAGTTTACTACATAATACGCCTCAGATGAGCCAGTTAACAAAAAAATACCCTTTAGAAACAGGTGCGAACAATGCCACGCTCAGAGCAAAAAGCGCTCCTGTAGCCAAGATCACGAAAGAGACCAAAGAATTTGGGAAAGCACTTTTAGAGCTGATGTACGAATACGAAGGCGCATGACTTGCCGCTCCCCAGATAGGCGAAAACAGCAGGATCATAGCCGTCTCATTCCGGAAAGAGACGGATGAGGACATGCACAGGATTGGCGATACCGTCATGGTAAATCCGCAGATCATCAGCAAGTCCGATAAGATGGTCATCTCTGAGGAGGCTTGCCTTTCACTCCCCAAGCTCAAAGGGAAGGTTTGGAGACACGACACCATCAAGGTATCGCGGACAGACCTCAGTGGCAAAAAGCACACCGAAAAACTCTCCGGTTACGACGCCATCATTGTCCAGCATGAAGTTGATCATCTGGATGGCGTATTGTTTATAGATAAGCTAGCAAAATAGCCACTTCTGAGATAATTTTCTTATTACCAGAGATTTATACTATACTATGATAACTTGATGAGAGCGCCTGCCGGCGCTTTTTAGTATCTTTTGAGGACAAAATAATTAGTATCATCACTGTTGTCAGTTTGTCCTTTTATGTCCTTAAAAAATGTCAGTCATGTCAGAGAACAGAAAACTTTTTGCAGCCGGAGTCTTTAAAGTAGATAAGAAATCTGCTGGATATAAAGATCTCTACGACCTTGCACAAGAGCGAAAAAATGATGAGAACTTCCATGAACTTATTGTAAGAAGAGTCTCAGAAGATAACTACGGTATTCAATTTGTCTATATAGATAATAATATAGGAGAAGCAAAGATTGGCATGAACTCTTCAGAAAATATGATGTCTGCATATAAGCAACAGCTCCATAATAAATTTGATAAGTGATTTTACGCATGGGATTACTATTCTACCGACGAAGGGTACAATGACTGTCTCATAGTCCTCAAAGCACCTACAGCGTAATGTTACTATACAATCTGACAACCATCTAACTCGGCTTCGGTCGGGTTTTTTGATACAAAAAAATCTCTCCGAAGAGAGACTTTTAAATCTTATAAGTTTTCAATTTCTTAGTGCTTGCATGCACATCCTTCACCTTCTCCTCCGCAGCAGCCATCCTTTCCATGATGATGGTGGTGATGTCCGTGTCCGTGATGATCATGACCTTCATGGTCGTGTCCCTCTCCACCTTCCTGCTCGTGCATCACGCTATCGATGAATCCGGAAACGAGGATAGAAAGAACATCCTCATCGCTGTCGATAGGTTTTCCGCTCATTTCACTGAAGATAGACTTCAGCTGCTGGATGGCGTCGTAAAGGTCCGGAGATATCTCAATATTCTTCTTATCTGACATGAAAAACCGCTATAAAGAGTAAATGTGATAAGATTACTGATCCGGCGTTGAAATACAATTCGTAATAAGTATAACTCTTCACATATTCCCTTATCAATGTATAGCTAGCAATGTACAATTTCTACCAATCAGAGCTTCGGTATGAGCTAACCAAATATGTCTACAGAAAACCAACTTTTGAGATTGAACTTCTTGGCAGGACGCATTTTGGTGTGATCAGAGACAAAAAGGTTGGTCCGCGAAAGTTCAGATGGTATCAGGTGCTTGGTGTCGAAATCGGCGACCAGCACGAACAGCTTAAAAAAGATATTCAACGCATCAAAGAAACATATCTTGCGGACAAAGACGCAATCCTTTTTCAGCTTGGCGTCATCGATCCGTTTGACTGATTTCCATGTAAGATCAACAAGAATGAGACGGTGCTCAAAGCAATCAGGCTCAAACGCGACGTAACACAGCAGGAGATGAAAGAGATATTTGATCTCGAAGTCGGGTTCAAAGAAAACCTTCCCAATAGCACCATCATGATTGATCTGAGAAAGAAGGAAGACGAACTCTGGAACGATGTGACATCAAACTGTAAACAGGCGATCAAAAAAGCACAAAGGCATCATCTGACATTTGCAGAAGCAACACCGGAAGAATGGGACATATTTTATGATATACGGCGCGGGACTGCATCGAAAAAAGCGTTCTTCGTACTGACCAAATCGATGTTCAATGCCCTGAAGGAGCATGTAATCAAAAATAAAGCAGGCGCGCTTATGCTGGTGAAGTCACCAAACGGTACGATTGTCAGCGGAAGCATCTATCTGTTTGATCATAAAGAAAAGGCCGTCATCTATCTGTATGGAGCAACCGACAGAAAAGCGGGAAACATCGGTGCTAACAACTTCCTCAAACGGGAATTCATCAAGCGGGCGAAGAAAGAGTGATTCATCATCTTTGACTTGATGTGAGGCGCTCCGACATGATATCCAAAGCATGAACTGGTGACCGTAAGCCATTTCAAAGAGTCGATGGGCGGAGTGAAATACGAACTGACCTGAAGTTATGATATTATTGGCAATAAATTTCTCTATAAACTCTACAAGCTGAAAGAAGATAAGAAGCAACGGAAAGTAAAGTAGTTCGTGACGTAAAAAGTTAAAGGTTAAAATGTATTCGAACTTTGTAAACATTTAACTTTATAAACGTGTTTATATGACTTTGAGAGAGATCAATAATACAACATACGAAAGGATCTGCGTGAAGACACATATGATCCACATCAAAGAAGAATTTGATCCGCTGATCGAAAAGTATGTGAAGCCGCTTATTCAGCCCGGTGACCGGATTGCAATTTCAGAAAAGGTGGTGACGATCTCCCAGGGAAGAGTTGTCCACGAATCAGTGATCCAGCCAGGTCGGCTTGCAAAGCTTATCGTGAAGTGAGTGACAAAGCATAAAGGAGATATCGGCTATTCACATCCCCGCAAGATGGAAGTGGCTATCATGCAGGCAGGACGGCTAAGGACATTCTTCGCCATGATCATCGGATGATTCACGAGGCTCCTCGGAAGACGCGGTGATTTCTATCGCATCGCATGACACAGGATTTCAGAGATAGACGGATTCAATCCGGATGCGATGGCGCCATTTGATGAGTTCGCTATGATCGGTCCGGGAAAACCTGACGAGTTCTGCCAGCGCATCGAAGACACGTTCGGTATCCCTACAGCGATCATCGATGGCAACAACATCAATGTTGAAGTCCTTGGCATGTCGAAATGACTGCCGGTAGACAAGGCCACCGTCCGCCTGGTCCTCCTCGACAACCCGATGGGACAAAATGATGAGATGACCCCGATTGTGATCGTCAGAAAAAAGTAAATCACTCAATACTATAGCATTTCTTCTCCCTTTCTCGCAAAGGGATTTTTTATACACGAAAACCTAAGTCTTGACTTCATATGAGAAACATACTATAATCTTGCTGCAAAAGATCATTAACAATCATCATTAAAAACAAAAGATATGAAGCTCATGAAAACACAACTACTTGCCATATGCATGGCCGGCACTTCAGTGTTCGCGCAGATGCCGTCACTCAGTGTCCAGCGGGTCTATACGGGACCTGATTCGAGTATCGTGATGGATTACATACATCGTCATGCGGCGATGAGTATAGGGAAGAACGTCATCCAGATCGATAAGTTCGATTCGGCATATAATGCATCTATACTCCATCGAGACACGCTTATAGGAGATATCGTCAATATCTTTCTCAATGTAAGCGGGGACAGTGTTGCTGCTCTCATCCATACCGATCAGCGGCGTTACTACACGATCATTACACCTGGACCAAACGGCTATCACATCACCACCTCATGGACAGCAAATCCATCAAACGTACAGATACAGATCATGAACGCATGGCGGACGCCATATGGTATCTCATTTATGTATCGCTATGGAAACGCCGCTGCTCCTCCGAACGCGCCATCACTGGATCATACCCTTCTCGGAAGCATGAACTACAGAGGAAATGTATTTATCGGAACTGACATCAGCGCATCACAGCGGATGTACATGAGGATCATTTCAGACCAGTGGTATCATTACCTTGTCTATGCAGACTATATGGTCTGGACTAACACCTACAATGTCTATGTGGAAAAACGTCTCAACAATGCGCAGATGACCAACGTCAACAATGCAAACATCGTCGGCATGTACAACACGAACGTCATCCTTACCGACATCAAGAAGGAAAGTGACAGCACGTTCACTATGATTCTAAGTCATGACATGTACACGCAGGCGATCCGCAAGGAGGTATTCTTTTCAAATCTGACATTTTGGGAAGCAACACTCCAGCACAGCATCAATCCGATGCTTGATCGCGATGCAGCGGTAATCGCTCATCCTGATGCGATCATGTTCAACAATACGATCGTTCGTCACTCCAGTGCCACCAATGGCGTATTGCAGCCGATAGACAGCATCCGTTTTGATCCGATGTATCGCGACTTCCGTACAACTCATTTTGTCAGCAACTACTTCATCATGTCAGGCACACTGCACAATCCGCAGTTACCGGACGATAAAGCAGTAAAGCTCATGCTGACAGAATACAATCTTACGCGTCGCGACTCTCTTGAACTTCGCGGCGACACACTCAACTCGCGTTACGGAGAATATGCAGCCAACGACAGTACCTATGTCATCTTCGGCGCAACCTCCACTATGGTTGGTCCGCCTAAAGGTAAAGTTGTCTTTATCAAGCTGCGCCATCTGACTACTACAGTCGATGAGGCACCGTACCCAGAAGAATCACTGCAGGTCTATCCGAATCCGGTGACACATGAGATGTATGTAACCTCGCCAGTAGAGCTGACGACCATACAGATCTATGATATCATAGGAAGATTATTGTATGAGGAGGAAGTCAACAGTACGTCACTCCGTATACAGATGATGCAGTTCGCTGCCGGCACATATATCCTTGCTGAAAAAGGAAATGGGAAACGCGTAAAATTTATTAAACTCTAATAGTGAATACTACGCCCGGCATATTTGGTCGGGCTTTTTTGCTGCGGAATAACTATTGACTTATGGCGCATATACGCTATAATGTGCTTGCCTCGTTGTTGAGGAAACATGTCATCATTAAAAACACAATAGATAAATCAACGCTTATGAAAAAGATTACGCTTTTGCTCGCGACGAGCGCGCTTTTTACTGTCGCATATGGACAAGCAGCATTGGATCACATATGTACCTATTCCGACAATGGAAGCATGGAGACATTTGATTATGCAGCCCCGTATACGGTCCAATGGACATCAAACACCGTCCGCATCGTGGACGTGAACCAGCAATGCAGCGGTTCAGCACTGATGGCAGAGGTATTTACTGATCCGGTAATAGACATCGCCATCAATACCAATAAACCCGGTGACAGTATAGCCTTAGCCATACTGACACAGACTACGCTCTTCATGAACAGCTATCACAGATCCGGCACCACACTGACGCCCATTAAACAGGTACAGTACAGCTTGAGTTCCAATAACTTCCGTGCCATCAAGACCGACAAAACTCCATATGGGTTATCGATACTTCTCACTCATAAGGTCGGCACCACGGAATACTCGAAAGGCGCAGCTATCCGTTACAGCGGACAGATGACGATGCCGACAGATCTGACACATGTGAACTGCGGCTGTTACAGCCATATGGCGGCTGACATGATGTATCACTACTTCTTCTACACCACCCCAACGGGAGTATGGGTTGAAAGAAGGCTCAATAATATGGATATGACGTATGAGGGACTATATCCTCTCAATACAATCACCAATCCTGTTATTACCGACGTGCAGCACACAGACACAACGATTGCATTGGAAACGATGGACGGCTCTCATAAACTTGTCCGCCAGATGTATCTCAAAGCAACAACGATGGGTCTCACATATCTCGCTGAATTATCACATCAGGTCGGACCGGTGCACGAAGAGCATCGCGGAAGGTACGTTCACTTAGGCATTACTGCTCTTGGTGAAACGCTGGTAAAACACACCAGCAATCTGTCAGGAACGCTCGCTATACAGCATAGCATCCAATTTGGAGGGAACCACAAGGACTTCCGGGCATATCCGCTTGGAGGCGGGTATCTGATCTGGTATGCAGTTGGCAACAATGGGAGCGGTCCGCTTACTGCATGGCTGATTGACAGCGATCTGAATCGTGTTGATTCTGTCATCATCAGCGACGGAGCAATGGTTCTCCACGGAGGCTCTCGTCCAAATGACAGTACGTTTGTCATCTATGGAGGAAGCAACCAGATGGCAAAGCTGTATGTTCTAAGACTCCGGCATGTGCCGAGTGCAGTGAACGATGTCACACAACAGTTATTCAGTGTCTATCCCAATCCGGCGACGACGCTGGTGACACTGACGTCTGGCACAAAGCTTGATCATATCGAGGTGTACAACAATATCGGTCAGGTAGTCATGACACTGAGACCCGCCGCCAATAGCGTATACGTCGATCTGTCTGCTGTTCCTCCCGGCCTTTATATCGTTCGGGGAAGGAAAGGAGATAAAGTAACAAACGTAAAACTTATGAAACAATAACAAAGCAACACTCGTGCAAGCAATCACAAAAACAACACCCCCGGTTTTATGCCGGGGGCTTTTTTATACACTCATTGTAAACCCATTGATAATACTATCATAATCAGTATGCTTACTCGCACATGGCACTATGCCGGAGTGGTCTAACGGCGGGGCCTGCAAAGCCTTCGAACGTGGGTTCGAATCCCACTGGTGCCTAACTCAGAAATTAATCAGTGAATATAAAAACTCTGCCTTCTCCAGCAGAGTTTTCTTATTATCATCATACATAACTACGCTTCTTTTCTCGGAGCTCTGCTTCTTGGAGAGGCCGATCTTGCACCCGCACCTCTCGGTGCAGATGTTCTTGGACCTCTTGAAGACGAGCTTCTTTGCGGACGATCAGCACCGATGAATGATTCTCCAGGCCTTGGTGTTCTCGCAGGACGTCCTTTATATGGATCAAATTCCCTGCCAGCTCTGTCAGCAGCCTTTCTTCCGAGGAATTTAGACTCTCCAACATATCTTTGTTCACGCATAGAGTCTACATCATATCCTCCGACGCTGTTACCAAAACTTCTGTTTGTCCATGTCGCATCGCGTCTTGGACGTTCTCTTCCTCTTGGTGCAGATGATCTGTCGCCGTACGATCTTCTTTCTCCTGATGAAGCTCACGCTGTTCTTGGAGCTCTATCAGCATATGATCTGACCGGACGATCACCTTCTGCTCTTGGTGCAGATGATCTAGGTGCAGCAGATCTATCGCCGTATGAACGTCTTTCACCTGAACCAGATCTCGCTCCTCCTGATGATCTTCCACCTCTGTCTCCTCCAAATCTACCTTCCCATTTTCTTCCCGATACAATTCCTCTTTCTCTCCTTTCCATCATTCTTCTCTTTTTCTCTGAAGGTGGTAATGGATTGTCGAGTCTTACGCGAGCGAACTCTCCGGTCTCGTCTTTCTTAGATCCATGTCCTTCAGACTTCTTCAATGCAATCTTTTGTGTCTTTTCTATTTCATAGAGCAGATGCTTCTCATCCGGCGCAACGAGCATAAGCGCTTTTCCTGTTGCACCTGCACGTCCGGTACGTCCGATACGGTGGATGTAACTTTCCGGTTCACGGGGAACTTCAAAGTTTACGACGAGCTCAACATTGTCCATATTGAGTCCTCTTGCTGCGACGTCAGTTGTTACCAACACCTTACAGATTCCTTTTTTGAATCCATCAAGCGCTCTGGTACGCTGACGCTGATCGAGATCGCCATTGAGATATGCAGATGCATATCCGTGTTTCTTCAATTCGTTAGTGATCACTTCCGTATTCCTCTTGGTTTGTGCGAAGATAATAGTCTTCTGACCCTTATGTTCATCAAGGAGGTGCATAAGAGTAGGAAACTTATCTTCAAGCGCAAGATCGATATAGGTATGGTCAATAGCATCTACCGTCACTGTTTGTGATATCTTGATGTTTACAAACTCTTCACAATGCTTTGTGATGATGTTCTTGATTTCATTGTTGATCGTAGCAGAGAATGTCATTGTCTGCTTGAGATTAGTGAGCTGATCCCATATCCGATCGACATCTTCGATGAATCCCATATCAAGCATACGATCCACCTCGTCAAGCACGAAATACTCTATCTGCTCAGGCTTCAAATGTCCTTCCTGCATAAACTCAATCAGTCTTCCTGGAGTAGCCACGATGAACTGCGGTCCGCGCGCAAGATCTTCCTTCTGCCATTCGCGCTTCTTACCACCCATAAGCACGAGTGATCTCATTTGATAAAACTCGGTGAGCTTCATGATGTCTTCACGAATCTGTTGTACTAATTCTCTGGTCGGCGCTACGATGAGCACCTGCGGATGACGCTTTCTGCTGTCAGCCTTCTGGAGCAATGGTAAAAGGAATGCTGTTGTCTTTCCTGTTCCTGTCTGTGACTGTCCTACGATGTTTGCTCCTGTCTGAGAAGCTGCCCATACCTCTGCCTGAATTTGTGTTGGCTCAGTGTACCCTGCTTTGTCAATTGCTTGCATAAGACCTGGTTTCAGGCCAAAATCTTTAAATAATGTCATTCAAAATCGATTACCGATAAAAGATAAACGACCAACAAAACCGCAAAAAATAATAACAAAAAATATTTTTGTTCATGTTGTTTACAGTGTTAGCCCTTTACGCGACTAACAAACCAAGCTCCTCTAAGAGAAAATAGTTGAGAGAGTGATCGGCATTCTTTTCAGTGTTTTGATGGTAATCTCATTACCCGCAAGATGATCACACGATAGCGACTATTTCGCTTTTGTAGTTGTGAGCTTTACAGCTCGTATTGGTTTATCAATCGCCTATATTATAGGAAAATCCCAGGAAATAACAAGGGTATTTACTCATCTTCCATCTGAAACATTTCACCAGGACTACTCGCATTGACTTTAACAAAACAAAGTATATAATATACAAAACAAAAACACACAACGAATGCATCAATTTACAGAACGATTTATTAGCATCTACACACCTGAGTTCCACAAACAAACTGATCAAGAGACCCATGAACTCGACTGGTGTGAAAAGGTCGGCGGCACCAATCTCACAGCGCTGCCAGGATATCATACAAGACTTGGAAACAGATCTCTTGCTGCAGCTATTGGTGCAACACCCATGTTTGGAAAGATTCTTCTTTATGAAGGTGAATACGCTTCGTGGAAGTTACACCATCAGGGCGGCGTAGCAGTATTGGATTACAACGACCAATGGTACCACAATGGCAAGCCCGTATCAGCATCGTCAGTCGACAGCACCACTCCCTCTCTTTCTTTGCGCGATCATAAGAAGGCGTATAACGAGATACATGATATGGGCAATAAGATATTTATTGCAGAGCAGCTTGTATTTGAAGGGCACTTTGATGAGTGGGGACCAAACCTCAAAGGGGGCGGAATTATCATCCGCAATAGAAAATGGTTTTATTTGGTAGTATTTTGAAACAATGTGAAGTAAAAAAGAAGGGGTTATCCCTTCTTTTTTCTGTTTCTGAACAGATAAGCAATATATACAACGATTCCTATGCCAATGATAGCAAGCACGGTGTGCTCATATTTACCTATCATCTCTCCGACACGATCTCGATTGGCACCCAGATAGTATCACGCTGTCGCAAGTACAGCGCTCCAAAGCGTTGATCCTATCAGCGTTAATATGCTGAACGGCACAAATGGCATCTTCACCGCTCCGGCAGGGAACGAGATGACAGTACGGACGATTGGCACTAAACGGCCAAAAAATACGAATCATTTGCCATATTTGTTAAACCGATCAAACGCAGTATCAACTTCCTCCGGCTTGATGAACAGTCGCTTACCGTACTTCGCAAGCCGGCGATTGATCTTTTGTCTGTTTCCCCGGTATCAGAGAAAATAAAATGGAAGTGTTCATAGATAACTTGCGACTCATCATACGATAGCAAGCACCCATACCTTCATTTCTCCTTCTGCAGCGAGCCAGCCTGCTAGCGGCATGATAGCCTCTGAAGGGATGGGCGCAAAAAAACTTTCGATAAACATAGAGAGCGCAACTCCTGGATATCACACTTCACGTACAAGCCGCAAAAGCCAGTCAATAATCTGCTGTATCATCGGGGAATAATGTGGAAATAAGATCATCCAGATATATGTATACCGCTTGTGAAAACAATCCAAAAAGCTATACTGCAGCAATATTACCCACCTATTATCGCTTTTCATTATGCTCTATTTCATCCCCACGCCTATCGGCAACAAAGAAGATATTACCGTGCGCGCCCTGAGGTTTCTCAAAGAGCTGACTATTTTTTTCTGCGAAGACACAGCCACCACGAAGAAGATCATGAATATGTATGACATCTCATTGACGGGAAAACAATTCTATCCGCTGACGAGTTTTACCGATCAGAGCAAGATCAATCACTACGTCAACATCCTGAAAGAACATGATGCTGCAGTGCTCAGTGAGGCATGAACGCCTGGACTCTCCGATCCCGGGAAGAATCTTGTGAAAGTTGCATGGGAGAATGATATAACATTTGAAGTGCTTCCAGGCGCAACTGCGTTGATTCCTGCAGTCGTAAGCGCATATACCGACACCAGCACGTTTGCATACTTTGGATTTCTTCCGACAAAAAAAGGAAGACAGACGATGCTCAAGATGATTATCGAAACAGTTCCATATACACCATGTTTCTTTTACGAATCAGTACACAGAATTGAGAAATTTCTGGATGAGCTGAAGACATTATGATTTGAAGGAAAAGTGTTCATCGCACGTGAAGTCAGTAAGATGTTTGAACAGAAGGTTATGGGAACCGTGAGTGAGCTTCAGGAAAAAATAAAAAGCAAAGAAATCGTTATCAAATGAGAGTTTGTAGTTGGTATGCGACAATAGAAAAAGGAGCAGAAACTGCCCCTATAATACTGTGTTTCTGCTTTCTTGAGGGATTGATCCATGAAGCATTCCAATGATGCACCCGCCCAATAAGTATACGAGGGTAAGATTGGGATAGTAATTGCAAACAGATAAGATAAATAATTGCAGCTCGCTAAGCCACACAATGCCCATCACCGGAATAAATGATCCAAAGAAATCTAGAAAGAAAAACATTAGAACAAATGTTGTAATTGCCCATAGGACACAAGACCTGTATATGATCTTTTTAATTGTTTGTGTAGTCATAAGTTTTATTTTAGTATACAAGTTCTATATAAAACATTTTTTTTAACAACAATTGTTACACATGACCAAATTTATCTTCTTCGGCAGACTAGTGAAAGAGAAAGGGATCGATATGATCCTCGACGTTTTCACGAAGCTCTACCAGGAGTGAATGAGCGATCGGCATCTCGAGATCTATGGCGTTGGCCCATACGACAAGGCGTGTGAAGCATTTGAGATGCTGCTGCCGGACAATGTGTCATTTCACGGCTGGTGAGATCACCATGCAGTCATTTCTCGTCTTCCAGAAAAAGACTTCTGCCTGATGCCATCACGTGTGATCGAAACATTCGGGCTGACTGCCCTGGAATCAATTCGTGCATGAGTGTCTGTCATCGGTTTCAAAAAATGAGGCACGGAGCCATTCATCGCCGACGATCTCAATATCGACGCACAGGCTGGCAAGACACATACCGATCAACTCTGCACATTGATCAAGCATATTCTTATCAATGAAGAAAAGGAATTTCCTCTCCACCCTGCATCGCTTAACGTTCACGAATATACTCCGCAAAAACGGCTGGAGAATTTCACTGCACTTGCTGGCGATACAAAACGCATCCTTATTGTTTCTGATTTCACGAAAAGAGTTGGCGGAATAGAAAATTATATTCACGATGCAAAAGATCTTTTGAGCTCTCATGGATATACCGTTGAATTATGGTGAACCGACAAAAAAAACTCATTCTGAGGATTATTCAAGACAGCATGCAATATCTCTGCCTGGCGAAAATTACGCACGAAAGTAAGCACCTTTCAGCCCGATATTGTGCGGTGTCACAGTGTCATGAGAGAACTGTGACGGCTTCCGCTGACAGCAATTCCCCGTCACGTACAGACGCTGATGATGTTTCACGATATGGGATATTTTTTTCCATTCCCGTCGAGGCTCTATACAGTTCATCAGATCCCGGAAGATATGTGACTCATGAAGTGGATCAGATATGATCGCACGAAAAATCCTCTGAAAATTATCCTTTTGGGATTGAAGCGGTGAGCCCTGCAGATGCTCAAGCATGTGCTCAGGAATCGCAGAACAAGATATCTTGTCCCGAGTTCTTTCATGAAACCGTTTGTTGAACACTTATGGCAATGAAAATGACAAACGACACACGTACTTCCGCACTTTATGAAATAATACCATCCATTGACATATAAGGTCTCTTAGATAAAATATCCAAACATCAAAACACAACGGCTTATGAGACTGCAAACACTGCCCATTGAGAAAGTGCTTATCCTGATAAACAAAGGAGAGAGCTATCCCACCAAATACAAACACGCACTGGCTAATCTGCGTAAGCAAGATATCATAAGCGACAACTTGCGTATCTCTTGCTATGAATCGGTGCCCAAAAGTAAACATCCATCAGCGTTTGATCTTATTGTCGTTTACGGTTCGTACTGTGACGGCGGTCATGGATTGAAACAAAGCGTGCATGCGCTCACGATGATGCTAAAAGCCGGACTGCAGCACAAGCTTATGATCGTCACATCAAACAAAGCGATCTGGGAAAAAACATGTGAATGGCTCGAAATCCCGCTGATAAGTTACGAAAAACTGGGGCATGAACTGAGCGAGTGTCTGCTCAAAGAAACAGCGAATACCGGGCAGCCAGCCAGCCCAGCGAAAGAATGGTAACCGCATAAAAAAGCCTGCTTATCTCGCAGGCTTTTTCTTATGAAAGAGTTTCGTACTTTTTCTCTCTTCTGTTTTTCATATGTTCTTTTCTCTTATAGACCGCGTAGAACAGGTTTGGCACCGCAAGGAGGGTGATAACTGATGAGAAGACCAAACCAAAAATCACTGTCCGGCCGAGTCCTGCATAGAACTCATCCTGCGTTACTACCGAACCGATACCAAGTATCGTAGTGAGCGCACTGATCACGATCGGTTTAAATCTGACGGTACCTGCTTCCACTATTGCACCTTCAATAGTCACTCACTTCTTCAGGTTCTCATTGATCCTATCGACCAAGAAGATAGCAGTGTTGACGATCACTCCTATCAGTGAGATGAATCCGATACCAAATGACATGCTATAAGGATTCCCTGTTACGAAGAGTCCTATGTTTGCTCCGAGCAGTCCGGTGATGATACTGTACAGCACGATCATCGGTTTACTGAATGAGTTAAACTGATAGACGAGGATCGCAAACGCTAAGAATAATGCCACGAAAAATGCAACAACTGTTGCCTGAATAAGCTCTGCGTTCTCCTGGTTCTCTCCGCTGGCTTTATATCAGATACCGCTTGGAAACTGGTACTGATTTGCATAGTCAATAAGCTTCGGCTGGAACGCAGTCGGCGCAAGACCAACAGCAAGATCTGCATCTACGGTGATCGTCACATCGCCATCCACTCTCGATATCGACGCAAGCGCAGGATCTATCCCTACCTCACCGACATCGGAAACGGCGATAGGACCGACTCTTGTATTCATGACAAAATTCTTCATCTCTTCCGGAGAAAATCATTCATCGAACGTTTCTACTTTCACAACAATATCCCTTTCGGTGTTCTCTAATTCCACTGTACCCGCTCTCATACCATTGAGCGCAGCATACAGTTCTCACTGAATGTCCTGAGGTGTCAGCCCGAGCTCTGCAAGTCTTGCTTTATTGAACTGTACAGAGAACTGACCAGGTGTATTGCTGCTCGAGTTTCATACATTGATCGTTCACGTCAGACTGCGGATATAATTTTCGAAGTCTTCGCTTACCTGTTTGAGAGCAGTTAACTGATCGGTATTCTCTGCAACTAGCTTGATACCAATTGCCTTACCTACCGGAGGTCCTCATTCCTGCACTTTTCACTCTACTTTATATCATTCCTCTTTCAGGTGATTCAGCATTGATTTTATATCACTCTCCACTTCAAAACTATCTCTTTCTCTTTCTCATTTTTTTGTAAGAACGATCATGATATTCGCCCTGTTATTATTTATCGTTATCTCATAACTCTTTATCTCCGGTATCGAAGCGATAGCGCTGTCTACACCCGATACTGCCTGTACCATGGATGCAGTTGTCTGTCATTGTTTCCCTTGCACCTCATAGTTAATAAACGGATTGTCTCATGATGGAAACAGTTCAAATCCGATGCGCGGCGAAAGAAAAATGAATGTCGCAAGCAATGCTGCAACCGGCATCCGTATTGCCATCCTTCTATATGATTTTTTCGCGATAGTCTTTTTGAGGATGTGAATATATGGGGTTGCAAAATACTTATCGAGCGCTTTTTCAAACCACGGTTCGCTTTCTCTCTGTCTCATCTCTTTTCCTTTTCTCTCTTCCTCCAGTAACGCCTTCTCTTCTGCGGTGATAATCATGTCAGACGACTCATCGTCCTGGTAATAGTACTTCCGTTTTTTATTGAACTTCGCAAACAACGCATTGTTGACTGTCAGCGCAAGAAAAAGACTTCCGAGAAGCGTCGTAAAGATAGTGACAGGAATATATGAAAGAAATTTTCCTATGACGCCCGGCAACACAAGCATGGGGATAAATACCACGAGATTGATAAGCGATGTGTTGATGTTCGGGATTTTATAGGTGTTAACTGCAAGCAATATAGCACTTTGCGGATTATATCACCTTTTCATATTCTCACGCGCGGCTTCGATGAAGACAATCACCGTATCGATACCCGATCAGAACGCCAGAATGAGACTGAAATTTGTCAGGAAATTCAGCGTCATTCCCATCATATGCAGCACGATGAACGTGATGAAAAATGAGATGATCATACCTAGGGTTGCGATGAGAGACTGTCTGATTCCTATGAACAGGGCAGTGATTGCAAGTACCAGCAGGACGGAGCTCACCGCATTTGAACCAAGTGATTTATAGTCATCGATGATGATGTCAGACATATCGGTGGTGTACTCATAGGTCAGTCACTGATATTGCGGCTTTTGCAATGTTTTCTCTATGAGCGCTTTTGCTGACTTTGCGCTGCTGAATACATTGGTGTTTTTCTCTTTAAAGATGGTGATGGACACTGCATAATTGTTTGCTGCATTATGTCTTCCTCACCGCACAACATCGTCACTCTTATAGTCTCTCTTGATCGTTGTGATATCGGAAAGTTTTATATATTCCGCTCATCCGTTCACTGAGAGTGGGATATTATTGAGCTCATCAAGCGATGAGATCTCATTATCGATCCTGTAGTCATACGAAAAATCTCCAAGCTCGTGATTGCCAAGCGGAAGGTTCTGGTTGTAACTTCTTATCGCCGCAACAACCTGATTGACAGTCAGCTTATAGTTTTCAAGCGCTATGGGATCAAGCAGCACCGCAACGTCATAGTCACTGTCTCCCGCAACTCATGCGATGGTGACATCAACAATACCCGCATTCCCTTTGATCTCATTTTTTAGCGATACGCCAAGTGATCTCACCTGATTGAGTGTGAAATCATCTTTTGGTCCGTAGAGCACCATCTGAAACAAGACCGCATTGTCGCTAGATATCTCCGAGACCACCGGATCGTTCACATCTTCGACAAACGGGATGTTATCAATCTTCGCTTTGACGTCGCTGACAAAAAGCTTTGTATCAGCGCTGCTCTTGAGCGTTACCGTGACATTGGATATACCAAGCGACGATCTTGAATCAATCGAATCAACCTCTGGCATATTCTCTATCTCATCTTCTATCTTCTGTGTGATGATACTATCGATGTCCACAGGATTTGCTCCAGGGTATGAAGTGGATATCATGACAATCCCAAACGGGATATCAGGAGTAGATTCTTTGGGAATGCTGATAAGCGAAAACGTACCATAGCCAATCAGCAATGCTATCAGCAGAAATGATACTTTATAGTTTTTCACCCGCCGTCCGAACCGTGTGTTTTCAAGGCTTTCTTTAAAGCGTTGTATAGTTTGCATCTATCAGTTGTTACATAACGGGTAAACTATTTTTTCTGTATGATCATGTTTTCCGGATCGTAGTTACTCAGGTCAGATATGATGAGTTCTGATCACTCCGGAAGTTTATCCGTCACTTCGATGCCATCACCGTAGACGCTGCCAAGTGTCACTGTCTGTGTCTGTATTGCATTCCCATCCCGAAGGAATATCTGTCCTCTGTTATTATCCACGATATTCACCGCATTGATCGGTATGATCGTATTTCCCTGTTGTAGTGGGATCCTCACTTCTACGAACAATCCGATATCCACATCAGCATTCTCATTGATTGATATTTTTATCGGATAATTTCCTGTGTCATCAGCAACGCTGCTTATCTCACTTACTGTTCCGGGAACAATAGCCCCTCTGTATGATACTTCTACGTCTTGTCATGGGATGATAAATGCTTTTTCATCTGCGCTGAGTCTGATGACAACTTCTTTCCCTGCAGAAACCATGGTGATGAGCGGAGTCCCTGGAGATACTTCCTGTCATTCATCGACCATCACCTCTTTGATGATACCGGCGATCGGTGAGTTTACAGAAAACTTTCCAAGGTTGAATTGGGCTTCTTGGTACGCAAGCTGCGCCTGGCTGAGAGTGGTACGAAGACTGTTCAGATTAGCATTTTGCGTGTTCGCGATAAAATCTACATTATTCTTGCTCTGTTCAAGGGTATATGCAGCGTTTTTACTTGCCTCCACTATCTGTTTTCTATTCACCTCTATCTGTGTCTCGAGAGATTCTATCTGTCTTCTCATAGACTCTTGGTTGTCTTTGTATGTATTGACAAACAGATCGATACTATTCGCTTGTGAAGTAATTGACGAAGATATGCCGCTTGCTTTCGACTGTAGTGCTGAGAAACTTGCTATATACCCGTCGAGTCCTGCCTGCGTCAGTGTCCCTCCTATGATAGTAGCGCTCAGGACATCTTTCATAAGTAGTGTCATCTCGTTGATAGAAGTTACTACATCTCTGTACTGAGAAAGAAAATTATCAATATTATCGAGTGTTATTGTATTTCCTATAGCCGCAAGTTCGTCTTTTCTCCTGATAAGATCGTATAGTTTAGCTTCTGCTCTTCATTTAGCACTGTCGTCTTTTACGGCAATATAGATCTCAAACCCATTATTGAGATGCGAATTTTGTATGGTAACGCCAAGAAATTTGTCTGACTGATCTATCACATCCAGCAGCAGTGCATTGATATCGGTGTATACATTTTTTGCTGTAGTCACAAAGTTTTCCAGTGTCTGTTCGTCAGTCTTTACTTTAATAGCATAATCAGCACGAGCCTTTGCAAGATCCTGCTCCAGTTTTTTCAATTGTAGATTGGCACTGCTGTCTTCATTTCCCAGCGTGCTGTTCTCTGTAGAAAGGAGAGTCTTTTGGTATGCAAGCTGTGCATCTTCCAGTTGTTTCAGAAGGTTCTGCTGGCTGATCACAAATGAATTTTGTGCTGATTGTACCGAAAGTGCTGCTCTTTGTGCACCAAACGCATATGAACCTGCAGTATCAGAAAGCGACAGCAAAAGCTGCTTCTGAGAAACTTCCTGTCAAAGTTTTACCTGTGCACGTGTCACGCGTCCTGCTACCTGCGCATTGATCGTTATATCGCTGGATGCCTGCACTGTCGCTGTCTTCGTGATTCATCCTTTCAGTTCTTCTGTGCCAAGGGTCTGCGTCGTGATGAAAAATTGCTGTTTTTCTTCAGCAACAGGAGCTTCTTCTTTTTTCTGTCCGAATATCACTCCTGTTGTTATGAGTGATACAACCACAACACCAAATAGTATCTTATTTCTTTTACTCACTTTCATAGTTTCCTTATTTACAGATAAATTATTCTTTTTTCGCCATCTCCGACTGGATGTATTCTATCATTTCAGGGATGTTTTCTGACTTGATCATTCCTATTGCCCTTCCTGCTTTGATGATAACCACCAAACTGTCGCCGGGGTTGATCTTTAGTACATCTCTCGCTTCTTTTGGTATAACTACTTGTCACTTTGGTCAGACAGTTACTGTGCCACACATTTTTACATCATGATGATCAGGAATCATGTTCATTGTCATATTTTTGTTATGTATAAAAAAATGGGTTAACGTTTAGTTAGAATAGTAACCAAAGTTATACCCATTTCAATGGAAAGTATTTTTAATAAGTATCTTTTTTGATACCTTCTATTATATCTTTATCTGTTTCAGTAAATAATTTTCTGATAAATTTTACATTATCATCGACATCATGGAACTGATAGAGCTGGAATCGTTTCATTTGAGGGGCCTTATTATTTGCGGTGATAATATCCTCATAACTATTAGCAGAGCTTATTTTTATCTCAAGCCATATATTTTCATCGCCAGAAATAAAGAATCATGCTTGGTACTCTTCTCCATCCATTGGTGTAGGAGAAGCTCATTTTGCCTGTTTAATAACGGAATCGGCGATACCAACTGATTTCAAAAAGCGCTCAATTTTTTCTCGGTTACCATACACATGATTACTTCCATATTCGCTTATATGTACATAATACAACTCTATATTTTTCTTTTTTGCAAATTCATTTTTAATTGTAGGCATAAATGCTCTGTAATCACTTCTGTCAGTATTTGAATATTTCAAATATAATTCTTTCATGTGATGAGGATATTTTTTCCCTGCCCATACGAAGAAACTATTTTCTACAGCTGGATCTTTCGCATCAATTCATTCATACAAAAGTTCAAACAATTCTTCATGAATATGAGTAAGTATATCTTTGTCATTAACGATCTTCTGAGCGATTTTTACCGTAACAGGACTCACCTCTATAGCATGTAAATGCTCTTTTTGAGTATTGATTTCATTCATTGTTATTTAACAACCATTATCTATCTAAATACAGGAATGAATATAATATACCACGCCATTTATAAGTCAACACAACTTTTTGTTTTTTCGCAAGCTCAGCAGTATACTTATACTAGTCTAAATTGTAAGTATTCTCATGAGTAAAAAGCAGATTTATGTAGATTATCCATCGGATAAAAAACGGTGAAATGTAGCAAACGCATTAATGCGGAGTGTCACAATTTTTTCCATTGTGCTTATGATTATCTCATCGGTAAAGAGTGTTGAAAGTAAGTATTATCATGCAATATTGACTCTGGAGCTTATTGTTTCATGTATTTTTCTGATAGATTTCTTTGTACGTGCTCATCTTTCCGGATGGAAAAGATCATTTTTTATCAATGTTTTCAATATCTTTGATATACTGGCATCAGTACCGTTTATCATTGCTTTTTGATTAAATGGCTATCTTGCCGTAGGATATCTGAAAATCCTGAGAGTTACCAGAATAGCAAGGATATTCAGGCTCGGCAAGTATTTCGTCTTTCTGAAAAATCTTCGGAAAGCGCTCGAAAAGAACGCATATAAATATAAGATTGCAGGTGTATTCTTTCTTATCAGTCTTCTGTTGGCTTCATTTCTTATGTACGCTATCGAGTGATGAACGAATCCTGGCTTCTCTAACATACCAAATAGTCTCTGGCGGGCGATAGTTACTATGGGAACAGTCTGATACGGGGATGTCTATCCTATGACGCCTCTATGAAAATTTGTCGGCTCTGTCTTCATACTTTTCGGGCCCATCTTTGTTGCTATAATTTCATCTATCTCGATTATTACCTTCCTTGATGTGATGAAGTTTACGAACAAGGAAAAGCTTGCAGACGCACTCTGTAAAAAATGTAAATTCTCGTGACATGAAAGTGATGCAAAATATTGTCGCTTCTGTTGAGAAAAACTTTCATCAACATGACCCCTTAGTGATTATATATTAGATAACTATTAAAAATTAATAATAACAATAAAGAAAGAAATTTCATAAATTGTCTAAAGTGGTAGAAAGAGGTACTCATATCATTATCACGAAGAATACTCCGTGTGAAAGAATGTTGAAATGTAAAAACTATACATATTGATCATATTCGCTTTCCACATCTTCTCCACTATCTGACAAGTTTTCATCTTCTGTTCTTTTCACTACGGGCTCGACATAAACAAGAGCATTTTCTATAAACTGAGTGACATCTATCGACTCATCTTTTTCGTTTATCTCAAAATACTCATCGGCTTCATCCTTGCCTCTTATCTTCTTATTTTCTTCCTGAGGGATGATGAAGAGACCCTCATAGAGTGGATTATGAGCATGACGCACGAAAGGCTTTCCTGAAATATCAGAAATATCATTAATATCTGCATGAAGGTTTTCGAGCGTGACAAGGATACTGTAACGATCAAGCGCCTTGACGATGATATTTCCCGAAATACCATCGTCAGTGATCGCATCCATATCCGGTAAAAACTTCTTCTCAAATACGAGCGTGTCCTCTTTTCCGGGATTTCTTAAAAGGTCTGATATCTTAATTTTCCATCCATAATCTTTCATGTTTTTGCTCGGTAACTGCTAAATATTTGAGTGTAAATTCAGTTTCATATTCCTATACTTATCATATGCATTTTCCCGAAAAAGACAAAATCTTTTTAGAGTTAGATAAACTGCTGCCGCTCCCCGTGAAAATCATTGCGGGTGTTTCATGATGACCTGATAGTGCCATGACATTTGCGCTCCTGCAGGAGTATTATGCGCACAAAGGATGGGATCATGAGCTGCTGATTATAGCACATTTTCATCATGGACAAAGGAAAGAATCTGATAAAGAACTCCAGCAGATATTCAAGCAATACAAACATCATCACATCTATTATAATACGGATAAGCCAAAAATGTGACAAAAGGAGACAGCACTCCGCAGACTAAGGATGTCCTTTTTCCATGAAGTATGTGAAAAAGAGAAAGCAGTCTATCTTGCTCTCTGACACAATCTTGATGACCGTATCGAGACATCGTTTATGAATCTGCTCCGCGGCACCAGTTTGAAAGGCTTATCTAATATGTCGGTATGCGACTATAGAGACGGACTTTTTCATCTTCGTCCTCTCATCTGACTCCAAAAGCGATATATCCAGGAACTGTGTGACACAAACAACCTTCCGTATTCTCTTGATGCAACCAACAAGAACTCATCACTCACTATCAGAAACGCACTGAGAAATGATATCTTTCCTCAGATGGCGCTCTTGTCTCCGCAGAACAGATGGTATGAAAGCCGGTCGCTTATCTATACCCAGATAGAAGGAAATGCCTCTGACAAAAGCAGTGATCATATAAGAATATATCCGAGACACCCTCATGAAAAATGGTGAGCACACTTTTGCTACGAAATCAGTTTCGGGTTTCTCAATAAAAATGACGAATACACAGAGACTGATCGGATGTTTATCTTTCAGCAGCTCTGAATCTATAAAAATGTATGACAAAAAACACTTGCAGAATGGGTGCGCTTTAGTAATACCAGTGAAGACGGATATAAGTTCCTTGCAGGTGTTTACTTCTTTGTCGCCCATCGTAAAATATATGCGATCAAAGCTCCTGCAAACTTCCGGGAAAGAGAAGATGACGCCACTATTCGTGTCACCAAAAGCGGGATAAAGATCGCCTTTGATGGCCAGAAGCTGCTTACTCAGCCCTTGCGGGTCGGTGGAGAGATTCGCTACGTGAAGCCGGGTGATGTGTATAAGGGAAAGAGGCTGAAGAAACGGATGATCAATCAGAAGATTCCTCTCTTCCGAAGGAATTCTATCCCGGTGGTAGTGAAAAAATGAGCCGTTATTGACGTGATCAATCTAGCTCAGAAGTACAGATACTAATACAGAAATCATCTATCATCTAATTATATTTTTTATGGAAACTCTACGAATAGTTATCGGTGTATACGTTGCGGTTCTTCTCGCTCTTATTTTTATGGTGAACAGCATTTCTCGCCACAAGAAGAGATTCGAGGTTATTTTCACGTATGACGTAGATTTTGTCTTTTATGAGATGGCAAAGCATATCTTGGACGCAAAAGATGAGCTATATGACTATGACAATGCTTTGGAGATACTCTATCACGATAAGAAAAGGATATTTACAAAACCTGTTCTCGCGTACCAGGAACAGTTCCCAAAAATCAGAGAAAATATGGAATATCTCGAAAAACTCCTCCAAAAAGACATTTTTTCTGATAAATTCAGGAAAAGACTCACACAAAATTACCATACTTTGCAGAGAATAAGCGCAACTTCGCGCACAACACATACTATACTTACTTTTCGAACACTGTGAATAGCTAAAATTTGGGCATAAGGAGATTACTAGGGGTTTTTTGACAATTCTGGCAGAGAAGGATATACTAGAGTATGTTTATTCTCTATAAATCAACAGGATGGTAAATTTCGAAAAAGAAATCAACATCGAGTCGATACTCTCAAAGATTTCTTCGAACGAAGCAGTCTCAGACATCCACATCTCGTCTGACGAATATATTTCTTTCCGTGTGAATGGAGAAATCCAGAAATACGAAAAGACGAGTAAGCTTGCTGAAGAGTACGTTGAGATTATGCTGAAGCATCTCATGAAGGGAAATCAGAAAGCGTATGAGAAATTCGTTGGCGATAAAGAAGCTGACTTCTCATATGTTTCTATGGATGGAACTCCATACAGAGTGAATGCATATTTCAAGCTCGGAAAGATCGGTATCGTGATGAGAAAGATTAATTCTGTTGCTAAAGAGCTCGGAGATCTTATGTTCGCCGATGTGGCAGAAGTGATCAAGCAGAAGATCCTCTCAAAGAAGACGGGTCTTGTACTTGTGACTGGTCCTACGGGTTCTGGTAAGTCAACATCGATCGTTTCGATGATTGAGCATATCAACACTACGAGAGCAGAAAATGTGATCACGATCGAAGATCCTATCGAGTTCATCTTTAAGCCACAGAAGTCTATTATCTCACAAAGAGAAGTGGGACACGATACGTGGTCGTTTATGAACGCCCTCAGATCTACTATGCGTGAAGACCCAAACGTGATCTTCGTAGGAGAAATCCGCGACAAGGAGACTGCAGAATCAGTGCTTTCACTTGCTGAAACAGGACATCTCGTATTTTCTACACTTCATACGTCGTCTGCAGCACTTACCGTTAACAGATTTATGTCATTCTTCTCTCCGGAAATCCAGGACAGCGTTGCTGACAGACTTGCAGATGCACTTATCGGTGTACAGTCACAGCTTCTTGTGAAGAGTGCAGATGGAAAATCAAGAGTGGGCGTATTTGAACTTATGGTAAACACGCTTGCTACGAGAAACAATATCTCGAAGAGAGCTATCTCGCAGATTGATAACATTATCGAAACAAACAACTCTACCGGTATGATCTCTATGAAGCAGTATACACAGAGACTTATCGACAAGGGTATCGTCAATCCTGAAACAGTTTCATTTATCATGGGTGAACCGACACAAAACTAATGACCGAAGTCTATAGCACATGATCTTCGCGCTCGTACACATCGGCGAAAAAGATCAGAGAAATGAAAAAGAAAGCATTGCAATCATACAAAAAGATATCTACTATCAAACAAAGATCAGACAGCGAAAAGAGGGCTTCATCAGCCAAGGCAGAAAGCGATCTAGAAAACTTTATTCAAAAATTGTAGCACTATGGCAAACGTTCAGCTGATACAAAAACATCTTCCGCAAGCTCTTTGGGATATTGCAGCGCAATACAGTATTCCTGATCAGTTTATCGAAAAAAAGCCTCAGCTCGTTACGATGCTGTTACAGTCAAGATCGATTGAAAAGCCGGATGAAAAGCAAAGCCGGTTCAATCTGCTCCCTCTCATGAACGATGAGCAGATTGCAAAACTTGAGGACATCCTTGCCAGAGAGAAACAGAAACTCGATGAAATAGAAAAGAAGTACGAAGAGAAAAAGATAGAGATCAAGAAAAAATACCTCATGAAATGGCAGGAGATGGGATATGTGAAACAGGTGGAGAACATCAAGCAGGCAGAAGCACAGAGCGAAGCCGCAGAAGATAAGGAGACAGAATCCCTCCTCGATCAGATCTAAACGAGTTTATACCGTCTTACCTATAACATATGAAAAGAAATCCAGCATCTACGATCCGTCACTTATGGTCCAAAGTTGTTGGATTTCTTTTTGTTATCGGATGAGTTGCGGCACTGTCAGGTGCAGCATACGGTCTTGATCTTCTTGAACAGACCTACCAGCAGTCAAAACAGTACGACACTGTCGTAGACAACGGCAACAACAAAAATGCTGTAGGAAACGAGATTATCCGCGGAGGAACATCGATTAGTATCGGTAACGGATGAGTCGGACTGCAGCAGCAAGACCCGCTTCTCGTCAGGATCATGAAGCGGCTTCTTAGGATCATTGCCATCCTTGGTGTAAGTATGGGTATCTATGTTGGTATCCAGTACATCCTTTCACAGTGAGACGGATCAAAGGAAAAGAAGGCTATCGACAATCTGATAAAGATTGCCGTAGGTATCATACTTGCGCTTTCTGCTATCGTCATCATCAACCTTATCCAGTCTATCACCAGATCATCTATTAACTTATAACATCCTCATGAAAAAATTTTTTATAGCACTCGCAGGATCGACGTTCCTCTTCGCATATACGACAGCGACAAACCTGCATGTCTCACTTCCTGATTCACAGGGATATCAAGATCTGCAATATGCAACCAATGGACAGTCAGAGATCACAAGTAACTCAACAGATATCATGTCACTTATCCAGCTTATCAACGAATATCTCTGGGTTGCCATAGGCGTCATCTGTATGTTTGTGCTGGTTATAGCAGGTATCAAGCTTATCAGCGCACGCGGCGATGAGGCGAGCATGAAAAAGGCTATGGGTACGATGGTCGCTGCTCTCGTTGGTATTGCCATTGCGATTTTCTCATATCTCATCGTCAGACTTGTGCTTAATTTATTCTAAATATCCCCTTTTTTCTGTTTGTGTTTCACCTCAATTTTTGTATACTAAAAGTCCATTTATACCATTATGCTTTCCCATGCT
>Ga0196970_1000803_pt1 | contig 29230 bp, 31 predicted proteins | sample S1v_513CmetaG_FD_148672 | JGI IMG/M metagenome (GOLD analysis project Ga0196970, IMG submission 148672) | Soil microbial communities from Anza Borrego desert, Southern California, United States - S1+v_5-13C | ecosystem: Environmental > Terrestrial > Soil > Desert | place: USA: California... | reverse complement strand
CGGCGCCCACCAGCAGCGGCAGGCGGCTGGCGGTGTCGCTGGAGGTCCGGCCGCCCAGGACGGCCACATTGGTGTCGGCAGACATGGCTCAGCGCTCCCGTCCGAAGAGGCCCGCGGGCTTGATGAGGAGGACGATCGCCATCACCACGAAGATGACGATGTTCGAAGCTTCCGGGTAAAAGACCTTGGTCAGCCCTTCGAGCAGCCCCAGGCCCAGCCCGGTGACGATGGCGCCGAGGATCGACCCCATGCCGCCGATCACCACCACCGCGAAGACGATGATGATGAGGTTGGAGCCCATCAGCGGGTTGACCTGATAGATCGGCGCCGCCAGCACGCCGGCCAGCCCGGCCAGGGCCACGCCGAAGCCGTAGGTGGCGGTGATCATCACCGGCACGTTGATGCCGAAGGCCTGGACCAGCGTCGGGTTCTCGGTGGCGGCGCGCAGGTAGGCGCCGAGCTGCGTGCGCTCGATGGCGTACCAGGTGCCGCCGCACACCACCAGCGAGGCGACGACCACCCAGGCCCGGTAGTTCGGCAGGAACATGAAGCCGAGGTTCTGCCCGCCCTTCAGCGCGTCGGGGATCGGATACGGCATGCCCGAGGAGCCGAACTGGTGGCGGAACGCCCCCTCCAGCATCAGCGCGATGCCGAAGGTCAGCAGCAGGCCGTAGAGATGGTCCAGCTTGTACAGCCGGCTCAGCAAGGTCTTTTCCAGCGCCACGCCGAACAGCCCGACCAGCACCGGCGCCAGCAGCAGCGCCAGCCAGTAACCGACGCCCGCCCATTGCAGCAGCATCCAGGCGGCGAAGGCGCCGACCATGTACTGCGCGCCGTGCGCGAAGTTGATGACGTTCAGCATGCCGAAGATGACCGCGAGGCCGAGGCTGAGGAGCGCGTAGAACGAGCCGTTGATCAGACCCAGCAGGAGCTGTCCGAAGAGAACCTGGGGCGCCACCCCAAGCAGCTCGAACATGATCCGACCCTCCCTGTTGTTTTGGTTGGCCTAAGCCCTCCCCCGCCGGAGGCAGGGGAGGGCTTTCAGGTCCCTTACTTCACCAGCGGACAGCCGCTCTCCTTCGGATCCAGGAAGGCCTGCTCGGCCGGGATGGTCTTCACGATCTTGTAGTAGTCCCACGCCCCCTTGGACTCCGCCGGGGTCTTCACCTGGGCCAGGAACATGTCGTGCATCATGCGGCCGTTGGCGGCGACCTTGCCCTTGGCGAACATGTCGTCCACCGGCAGTTCCCTGATCTTCGCCGCCACCTTGTCGGCATCGTCGGAGCCGACCTCCTTGACCGCCTTCAGGTAGTGCTTGACCGCCGAATAGACGCCGGCCTGCACCATCGACGGCGCCTTGCCGGTCTTCTCCATGAACGTCTTCGACCACGCGCGCTTGGCGTCGTCCATGTCCCAGTAGAAGCCGGTGGTCAGCATCAGGCCCTGTGCGGTCTGCAGGCCCAGCGCGTGGACGTCCTGGATGAACAGCAGCAGGCCGGCGAGGCTCTGGCCGCCCTGGGTGATGCCGAACTCGGCGGCCTGCTTGACGGCGTTGGTGGTGTCGCCGCCGGCGTTCGCCAGCCCGATCACCTGCGCGCCCGAACCCTGCGCCTGCAGCAGGAACGACGAGAAGTCGGACGTGCCCAGCGGGTGCCGGACCGCGCCGTTCACCTTGCCGCCCAACTGCTTGACCATCGCCGTGGTCTCGTTCTCCAGCGAGTGGCCGAAGGCGTAGTCGGCGGTGACCATGTACCAGGACTTCTTGCCCTGCTCGACCAGCGCGCGGGCGGTGCCGGCGGCCATGGCGTGGTTGTCGTAGGTCCAGTGGAAGCCGTAGGGCGAGCAGGTCTTGCCGGTCAGGTCGGTGGAGCCCGGGCCGGACATCAGGAAGATGCGCTTCTTGTCCTTGGTGATGCCCTGCACCGCCAGCGCCGCGGCGGAGTTCGGCACGTCGGCGACGACGTCCACCTTCTCGGTGTCCACCCACTGGCGGGCGAGGTTGGCGGCGATGTCGGCCTTGTTCTGGTGGTCGCCGACGATGATCTCGATCCTGGCGCCGTTGACGGCGTTGCCGAACTCCTCCGCCGCCATGCGGGCCGCCACGGCCGAGCCCTCGCCCGCGAGGTCGGCGTAGATGCCCGAACGGTCGTTCAGCACGCCGATCTTGATGACGCTGTCGGACATCTGCGCCTGCGCGGCGCCGGAGGCCAGGGCGGCAAACGCGACGCCGGACAGAAGAATGGTGCGCATGGTGTGTCTCACTCCCTCGTTTTCGTTCTGAACCGTTGGAAAACGCCTAGACCCCCAAGTACTCGTGCAGCTTGCCCATGTTGGCTTCCAGCTCGTCGTTGGGGATCATGTCGACGATGTGGCCTTCCTCCATGACGTAATGGCGGTCGGCGATGGTGGAGGCGAAGCGGAAGTTCTGCTCGACCAGCAGGATGGTGAAGCCCCGCTGCTTCAACTCGCGCACCGCCACGCCGATCTGCTCGATGATGACGGGGGCCAGCCCCTCGGTCGGCTCGTCCAGCAGGATCAGGTTGGCGCCGGTGCGCAGGATGCGGGCGATCGCCAGCATCTGCTGCTCGCCGCCCGACAGCCGCGTGCCCTGCGTGGTGCCGCGGCCCTTAAGGTTGGGGAACAGCGTGTGGATCTGCTCCACCGTCATGCCGCCCGGCTTGACCACCGGCGGCAGCGTCAGGTTCTCGTCCACGCTCAAGCTGGCGAAGATCCCGCGTTCCTCCGGCACGTAGCCGATGCCGAGGCGCGGCACCTTGTGCTGCGCCAGCCCGATCAGCTCCTGCCCCTGGAACTTGATGGAGCCGGTGCGCTTCTGCACGACGCCCATGACCGAGCGCATGGTGGTGGTCTTGCCGGCGCCGTTGCGGCCCAGCAGCGTGACCACCTCTCCCTGCCGCACCTTCAGCGACACCCCGTGCAGCACGTGGGATTCGCCGTAGTAGGCGTGCAGGTCCTCGATCTCCAGCATGGCGGTGGTGGTGAAGGCGCCGTCAGGCATGTCCGGTCCCCATATAGGCTTCCATGACCTGCGGGTTGCGCGAGACCTCGGCGTACGGCCCTTCGGCCAGGATCTCGCCGCGCCGCAGCACGGTGATGGTGTCGGAAAGGTCGGCGACGACGCTGAGGTTGTGCTCGACCATCAGGATGGTGCGGTTGGCCGACACCCGCCTGATGAGTTGGGCGGTGCGGTCGATGTCCTCGTGCCCCATGCCGGCCATCGGCTCATCCAACAGCAGAACCTCGGGATCGAGCGCCAGCGTGGTGGCGATTTCCAGCGCCCGCTTGCGCCCGTAGGGCAGTTCGGCGGCGAGGTGCCCGGCGTAGTCGGTGAGGCCGACGTCGCGCAGCAACTCCGCGGCGCGGTCGTGCAGCCCATGCAGCGAGGTTTCGGAGCGCCAGAAGTGGAAGCTGCTGCCGAGCGGCCGTTGCAGGGCGACGCGCACGTTCTCCAGCACGCTCAGGTGCGGGAACACGGCGGAGATCTGGAAGGAGCGCACCAGCCCCATGCGGGCGATATCGGCCGGCTTGGTGGCGGTGATGTCCCTGCCCTTGTAGAGGATGGCGCCGCGCGTCGGCGCCAGGAACTTGGTGAGCAGGTTGAACACCGTGCTCTTGCCGGCGCCGTTCGGGCCGATCAGCGCGTGGATGGTGCCGCGGCGGACCCGCAGGGTCACGTCCTTGACGGCGACGAAGCCCTTGAACTCCTTCGTCAGCCCCCGGGCCTCGAGGATGGTGTCGTGGTCCATTCGGATCCTCTTCTCTCTTCCGTTCCCGCCGGCGCCCCGGACCCGGGACCGTGCCGAGGGGGTGGCACGGTCCACGCGCGGTCCGCCGGCCGGGGGAGCCGAAAACGAACGGACCGCGCGCCGGTCCGGGAGAGCGCGAGGACGCTCGCGGGAACCCTCCCTGCATCGCCTTTGCCGGCGGGCGGAACCGCACGGCCGGTGACGACTTGGCGCAATCATTTGCACACGGTGTGCCAAATCGACGCAGGCGCCGCGGGATTGGCGGATTGTCAGGGGTTCGGACGATTTGCCCGCCGTTCGGGCAGGACCGCTTCGGCCGGAAGTGTCGGATTGCCGGACGCCGAGTGTCGGGGATGCCGACACCTTGCACTTTCGATTACCCTCTTGGGAGAGCGGCGTCGGGAACTCCGCCCCCGCCAGCACGGTTCCAGTCACGGCGTTTCGCAGGAGCAGTCCGATGCAGCTGAAGGTGCTCGCCCTTGTCCTTGCCGGGGGGAAGGGAACCCGGCTGATGCCGCTGACCCAGGAGCGCGCCAAGCCGGCGGTGCCCTTCGGCGGCAAGTACCGCATCATCGACTTCGTGCTGTCGAACCTGGTGAACTCCGGCGTCTACTCGATCTACGTGATGACGCAGTTCAAGAGCCAGTCGCTGATCCAGCACCTGCGCGACGGCTGGCAGTTCGGCGGCATGCTGAACAACCAGTTCATCATCCCGGTCCCCGCGCAGATGCGCTCGGAGGGGGAGGAGTGGTACCGCGGCACCGCCGACGCGGTGTACCAGAACGCCAACCTGATCGAGCAGTCGGAGCCCGACCTCGTCCTGCTGTTCGGCGCCGACCACGTCTACCGCATGAACGTGCGGGCGATGATCGAGTACCACATGCAGAAGGGCGCGGACGTCACCATCTCCGCCATCCCCGTCGACAAGAAGTTCGCCAGGGACTTCGGCGTCCTGCAGGTGGACGCGGAGAACCGAATCACCGGCTTCATCGAGAAGCAGGCCGACGCGCCGACCATCCCCGGCCAGCCGGACTGCGTGCTGGCCTCCATGGGCAACTACATCTTCTCGCGCAACTGCCTTCTGAAAATGGTCTACGAGGACGCTCAGCGGCCGGGCAGCAGCCACGACTTCGGCAAGGACATCCTGCCGCGGCTGATCGGCTCCTCGGCCATGTTCGCCTACGATTTCAAGACCAACCGCATCCCGGGGCAGGTGGAGAACCAGCCGGTCTACTGGCGCGACGTCGGCACGCTGGACGCCTACTACGAGGCCAACATGGACATGCGGGCCATCGACCCGCCCATCGACATCTACAACCGCTCCTGGCCGCTGCGCACCGCCGGCTATTCCGACCCGCCCGCCAAGTTCGCCTTCGACGACGAGGGGCGGCGCGGCATGGCGGTGGATTCCATGATGGCGGGCGGCTGCATCATCTCCGGCGGGACGGTCCGGCGCTCGGTCCTGGGGCGCTTCGTGCGCGTCCACTCCTTCGCCGAAGTCGAGGACTGCATCGTCTTCGACAACGTCGACATCGGCCGCGACTGCAAGGTGCGCCGCGCCATCATCGAAAAGAACGTCCGCATCCCGCCGGGCACGCGCATCGGCTACGACCCGGAGGAGGACGCCCGGCGCTACCACCTCACCGACACCGGCATCGTCGTGGTGGAGGGCCCACGCTCGCCGGTCAACCTGACGGTGATGACGGTGTAGCGGGAGTTCAACCCCCTCCCCCTGCCCCACCGCTATCACCATTGCCCTGCTTCCCGGCGCCACCGTCCGGCCTTAGCCTTGACGGATGCCCGCGCAACCGTTTGAGTGCGGCCGCGGATCCGGAATTCCTAAGGTAACGGCACGATGACGCTCGACGAACCGCTGAAGGGCCTGCGACTGCTCGTGGTCGAGGACGAGGCGATGGTCGCCATGATGCTCGAGGACATGCTGGGCGACCTCGGCTGCGAGGTCGTCGGCCCGGCCGGCAGCGTGGCGCGCGCCCAGGAACTGGCGCAGGGGGAGCCGGGCCTGGCGGCCGCCATCCTCGACGTCAACCTCGGCGGCCTGCCGATCTATCCGGTGGCCGAGACGCTGAAGGCGCGCGGCATCCCTTTCGTGTTCATCACCGGCTACGGCGCGGCCGACCTCGACGGCCGCTTCGCCGACGCCCCCACCGTGCAGAAGCCGTTCAGCATGCCGGCTCTGCGTGACACCCTCGTGAAGGTGATTGGCTAGGGGAGACGACTACCCGGCCATGCGCCAGCGGCGCGGGCGCTGGCTGAGGCGGTCGACGCGGTCCATCAGTTCGCCCACTTCGATCGCGTCATCCAGGTGGCCGTAGCGCGCCAGTGTGCGGGCGTAGGTGGCCAGCGCGCCGATCACGGCCCGCTCGTCGGTCACACCGTGTGCCGGCTTGCCCGCACGGTCGACGATCAGCACGCCGAGCGCCGCGAGAGCCTCCGCCACGTCGGTGACGGCCTGGATGAGCGCCGCGTCGTCGTGTTCCACGGCGTTGAGGACCGGCTCAAGGACGTCGGCGAGCGCGGTGCCGTCGGTGGGCCAGGTGCTGCTGCTCATGATCCGTTGCTCCGGGAGGTTCCCAACGGGGTTCTCCTTTATTTCCTTTGACAGCAAGGGGCCGCGATCAGGGCCTCGATACGAAGAACAACCCAGAACGCCATTCAGCCCCGGGGCCTACCCGAAAGAGCGGCCAGCGCCGCTTCGGCGAGTTTTGCGTGCGCCGCGGCGGTGGGGTGGACGGTGTCCCAGAACAGGAAGCGGTCGGGCTCGGCGCACACCGTCGCCGTGACGCAGGCGTCGGTGACGTTGCTGAATCCCGCCGCCTGCGGGTTGGCCAGCACCTCCGCCAGCAACGCCCAGACGTCCAGCCGGTGGATGCGCACGCGCGTGCGCGCCTCGACGCCGTCCAGGCTGCGCGCCAGCGCCTCGTTGAAGCCGGCCGACAGCAGCGTGGCGATCTGCACCGCCTGCGGCCCGCGCCGCCACACCTCCGGGATGCGGCCGAGGTCCGGCAGGTTCGGCACCAGGAACTCCCGTGCCCCGGCCTTGGCGAGATCCGCGACGATGCCCGCCACCGTGTCGGCGGCGCGCAGCACGGCGAGGTGCGGGTCCGCCGCCTCGACCACCGCGCGCAGGTCGTTACCGCCGCCGTAGACGACGTACAGCGCGTCCGGGTCGGCGCGCCGGGCGCGCTTCAGGTAGGCGTCCGCCTGTTGGCGCAGGCCGGGGATGCCGCCACCCACGGTGCGGGCACCGCCGACGGCGAAGTTGGTGCCGCCCTTGGAGGCCGGCCGCAGCGGGTGGCCGAGCCGCTCCGCCAGCCGCTCCACCCACACCGCGCCGTTGGAGAAGCGGCCGGGGGTGGCGTTCCCGGCGTCGGACAGGCTGTCGCCGAACACGACGACGCCGCTGACCGGCACCACCATGGCGCCGGCCGGAGGAGAAAGCTGCATGCCGATCAATCCCGCGAAAGCAAAGACAAGCGAACGGAGAACGTTCACGGAAGGCAATCCGCCGTATGGAAAGGGGCTTCCTTGAATGGGCACCACGGGAGAGCGCCGCAAGGGACGGAGGGGATATCTTTGGGGGTGGTGTGGTCGCGGCGCCGGTGTGGTGAGGTGTCCGCGCCGGCCCCCCCTCCTAACCTCCCCCCACTTCGCGGAGGGAGGAATTAACCTCCTCCTCCGCGAAGTGGGGGAGGGATGGGGTGGGGGACCAACGCGAGGACTCACCCCCACCCGGTCAAATCGCCGCACACCCCCTCAATTAACTCACTTCCAGTTAATTCCCCCTCACCTCACCACCGCGCATTGCGCTACATCAATGCGCCTCTCTGGTATGACCACCTACAAGCCCGCCAACTGAAAAACAACGAGTGCTCTTCTGGAGGACGCTCAAGATGTTCCAGGTCCGTTTCCACGGGCGTGGCGGGCAAGGCGTGGTCACGGCCGCCGAAATGCTCTCCGTCGCCGCCTTCAAGGAAGGCAAGCACGCCCAGGCCTTCCCCAGCTTCGGGTCCGAGCGCACAGGCGCACCCGTCGTCTCCTTCTGCCGCATCGACGACAAGGAGATACGCCTGCGCGAGCCCATCATGGTGCCCGACGCCCTCATCATCCAGGACCCCACCCTGTTCCACTCCGTGGACGTCTTCCAGGGCCTGCCGGAGACCGGCTACGTCCTGATCAACTCCGCCCGCGGTTTCGACGAGCTGCACATCGCCGACTACATCGCGCGCTTCCCCGCTGGGCACGCGCACTGCGTGCCGGCCAGCGACATGGCGCGCCTGCACGTCGGCCGGCCGCTGCCGAACGCGGCGCTGCTCGGCGGCTTCGCGGCGGTCACCAAGCAGATCAAGATCGATTCGGTCCTCGCCGCCATCCGCGAGACCTTCCCCGGCAAGGTCGGCGAGGCCAACGCCCGCGCCGCCGTCGCCGCGTACGAACACTGCCTCGTCTGATCCGGGAGAACGCCCCATGCTGAAGCAGGTCGAAGGCAGCCACGCCATGGCGGAAGCCATCGCGCTCTGCCGCCCCGAGGTCGTCTGCGCCTACCCCATCACCCCCCAGACCCACATCGTGGAAGGGCTGGCGGAGCTGGTGCGCGACGGTCACCTGAAGAACTGCGAGTACATCAACGTCGAGTCCGAGTTCGCGGCCCTGTCGGTCGCTATCGGCTCCTCGGCGGCCGGTGCGCGCACCTACACCGCCACCGCGTCGCAGGGCCTGCTGTACATGATGGAGGCGGTCTACAACGCCTCCGGCCTCGGCCTGCCCATCGTGATGACGCTGGGCAACCGGGCCATCGGCGCGCCGATCAACATCTGGAACGACCACTCCGACGCCATGTCCATGCGCGACGCCGGCTGGATCATGCTGTTCGCGGAGACCAACCAGGAGGCGGTGGACCTGCACATCCAGGCCTTCAAGCTGGCCGAGGAGCTGTCCTGCCCGGTCACGGTCAACGTCGACGGCTTCATCCTGACCCACGCGGTGGAGCGGGTGGACATCCCCGAGCAGGAGCAGGTCGACCACTTCCTCCCCCCCTTCGAGCCGCAGCAGGTGCTGGACACCGCCGACCCCGTCTCCATGGGCGCCATGGTCGGGCCGGAGGCGTTCACCGAGGTGCGCTACCTCGCCCATCACAAGCAGATGGTGGCGCTCGACCGGATCCCGGAGATCGCCGCCGAGTTCAAGGCGATCTTTGGCCGCGAGTCCGGCGGCCTGACCCGCACCTACCGCGCCGAGGACGCCGAGACCATCGTCGTCGCCATGGGCTCGGTCATGGGCACCATCAAGGACACCATCGACGAGATGCGCGAGGCCGGGCACAAGGTCGGCGCCCTCTACATCGGCGCCTTCCGCCCCTTCCCGCTGGAGCAGGTGCGCGACGCACTCTTGGGCGCCAAGCGCGTGGTGGTGCTGGAGAAGAACCTCGCCGTCGGCATGGGCGGCGTGCTCGCCAGCCACGTCCGCATGGCGCTGCGCGGCCACCACACCCGCGTCTACACGCTCATCGCCGGCCTGGGCGGCCGCCCGATCACGCGCGCCGGCATCAAGGGCTTCCTGGAGAACGTCGAGAGCGAGCCGCACTTCGACCTGCACTTCCTCGACCTCAAGCGCGAGGTGGTGGACGCCGAGATCGCCCGCATGGGCGAGACGCGCCGCTCCGGCCCCATCGCCGAGAACATCCTGCGCCACATGGGCGCGGGCGCGCAGACCGTGCTGTGAGGGAGGGCCGAGACATGACCCAGACCGTCAAGTTCTACCAGACCGGCACGCTGACCGTCGGCAACCGCCTGCTCGATCCCGAGACGCGCACCGTGCAGTCGTCCGAGGACCGCTCCAACGCCATCACCTGCGGCCACCGCGCCTGCCAGGGCTGCGGCGAGGCGCTGGGCGCCCGCTACGCCATCGACACGGCGATGAAGGCCACCGACGGCAAGATCGTCTGCGTGAACGCCACCGGCTGCCTGGAGGTGTTCACCACGCCCTACCCCGAAACCTCGTGGCAGGTTCCCTGGATCCACTCGCTGTTCGGCAACGCCGCGGCGGTGGCGACCGGCGTGGCCGCGGCCATGCGCGTCAAGGGCAAGGCCAGCACCCGCGTCATCGCCCAGGGTGGCGACGGCGGCACCACCGACATCGGCTTCGGCTGCCTGTCCGGCATGTTCGAGCGCAACGACGACGTGCTCTACATCTGCTACGACAACGAAGCCTACATGAACACCGGCGTGCAGCGCTCCTCGGCCACGCCGCCGGCCGCCCGCACCGCCACCACGCCGGCGGTGGGCGAGGAGCCGGGCAACGTCTTCGGCACCGGCAAGAACGTGCCGTTGATCGCCATGGCGCACAACATCCCCTACGTCGCCACCGCCTCCGTCGCCGACCTGCACGACCTGGAGCGCAAGGTGACCAAGGCCATGTCGATCCGCGGGGCGCGCTACATCCAGATCATGGTGCCCTGCCCGCTCGGCTGGGGCACGGTCAGCCACGACACCATCCGGTTGGCGCGTCTGGCCATGGAAAGCGGCATCTGGCCGCTGTTCGAGGCCGAGCACGGCGTGGTGACGGCGTCGCGCGCCATCCGCCGCAAGGTGCCGGTGGCCGAGTACCTGAAGCCGCAGCGCCGCTTCGCCCATCTGTTCAAGGCCGACAACCCGCACGCCGCCGAGGCGCTGCGCCGCTATCAGGCGATGGCCGACGAGAACTGCCGCCGCTTCAACCTGATCCGTGACGAGGAGGTCGCGTGATGACCGCCAAGCAGAACGCGGGCAACCGCCCCTTCGCCATCACGCTCGACGTCGGCACCTCGTTGGCCAACCGCACCGGGTCCTGGCGGACGGTGAAGCCCGTCTACGCCGACCACCTGCCGCCCTGCAACAGGCAGTGCCCGGCCGGCGAGAACATCCAGGCGTGGCTGTTCCACGCCGAGGAAGGCAACTACAAGGCCGCGTGGGAACAACTGGTGCAGGACAACCCGCTGCCCGCCATCATGGGCCGCGCCTGCTATCACACCTGCGAAAACGCCTGCAACCGCACCCAGCTCGACCAGCCGGTGAGCATCCATTCCGTGGAGCGCTTCCTCGGCGACCTCGCCATCCGCGAGGGCTGGCGGGTCGAGCCCGGCCCGGCGTCGGGCAAGAAGGTGCTGGTGATCGGCGCCGGCCCGTCGGGCCTGTCCGCCGCCTACCACCTTGCCCGCCTCGGCCACAAGGTGACCATCGCAGAGGCCGGGCCGAAGGCCGGCGGCATGATGCGCTTCGGCATTCCCAGCTACCGCGTGCCGCGCGACGTGCTGGACGCCGAGGTGCAGCGCATCCTCGACATGGGCGTCGAGCTGCGGCTCAACACCAAGGTCGACGACATCCCCGCCGCCATGCAGGCCGAGGGCTTCGACGCCTGCTTCGCCGCGGTCGGCGCGCACCTCGCCAAGCGCGTGGACATCCCGGCCGGCGGCGCCGGTCAGATCCTCGACGCGGTCAGCGTACTGCGCAGCATGGAGGTGGGGGCCGAGGCGCCGAAGCTCGGCCGCCGCGTGGTGGTCTACGGCGGCGGCAACACCGCCGTGGACGTGGCCCGCACCGCCAAGCGCCTGGGCGCCGAGGAAGCCGTCATCGTCTACCGCCGCACCCGCGAGCAGATGCCGGCGCACGACTTCGAGGTCGAGGAGGCGCTGGAGGAAGGCGTCGCCCTGCACTGGCTGCGCACCATCAAGAGCATGGATGAGGGCGAGCTGCTGGTCGAGAAGATGGCGCTCGACGAGAACGGGTGGCCGCAGCCGACCGGCGAGTTCGAGAAGCTGGAGGGCGACACGCTCATCCTCGCCCTGGGCCAGGACGTGGACACCACGGTGATCGAGACGGTGCCGGGCGTGGAGGTCAACAAGGACCGCACCATCAAGGTCGGCCCCGACTTGCAGACCGGCTATCCGGGGCTGTTCTGTGGCGGCGACATGGTGCCGTCGGAGCGCACGGTGACCGTCGCCGTCGGCCACGGCAAGAAGGCGGCCCGCCACATCGACGCCTACCTGCGCGGCACTGCCTACGAGCCCGCCGCCAAGCACCCGGTGGCCGAGTACGACCGCCTGAACACGTGGTACTATACGGACGCGCCGCAGACGGTGCAGCCGACGCTGGACCTGCTGCGCCGCCAGACCACCTTCGACGAGGTCAAGGGCGGCCTGGACGAGCACACCGCCCTGTTCGAGGCGCGGCGCTGCCTGTCCTGCGGCAACTGCTTCGAGTGCGACAACTGCTTCGGGGTGTGCCCCGACAACGCAGTCATCAAGCTCGGCCCCGGCAAGCGGTTCGAGTTCAACTACGACTTCTGCAAGGGCTGCGGCGTCTGCGCCGCGGAGTGCCCCTGCGGCGCCATCGACATGGTGGCGGAAGACGTGTGACGTCGCGTCACGTGAAGGAAAAGAGGCCGGGCGGCGCTGCATCCGCCGCCCGGCCTTAGTTCCGCACCCCGCGGGGGACGCAATGGTGCGGCGGACTCCTTAGAGCGCGTCCTTCAGCTCCGGCAGCGCCTTGAACAGGTCGGCCACGAGGCCGTAGTCGGCGACCTGGAAGATCGGTGCCTCCTCGTCCTTGTTGATGGCGACGATCACCTTGCTGTCCTTCATGCCGGCGAGGTGCTGGATCGCCCCCGAGATGCCGACCGCGACGTACAGGTCCGGCGCCACGATCTTGCCGGTCTGCCCGACCTGATAGTCGTTCGGCACGAAGCCGGCATCGACCGCCGCGCGGCTGGCGCCCACCGCCGCGCCCAGCTTGTCGGCGACCGCCTCCAGCAGGTGGAAGTTCTCCCCCGACTGCATGCCGCGGCCGCCGGAGATCACCACGCGCGCCGAGGTCAGCTCCGGCCGCTCGGACTTGGACAGCTCCGCCGACACGAACGTGGACAGCCCCGGGTTCGCCGCCGCCGCCAGCCCCTCCACCGGCGCGGTGCCGGTCTCGCCGACCGGGTCAAAGGCGGTGGTGCGCACCGTGACGACCTTCACCGCGTCCGCGGACCGCACCGTGGCGATGGCGTTGCCGGCGTAGATCGGCCGCTCGAAGGTGTCCGGCGACACCACGGCGGTGATTTCGGAAATCTGCGCCACGTCGAGCAGCGCCGCCACGCGCGGCAGCACGTTCTTGCCCGTCGAGGTCGCCGCCGCCAGCACATGGCTGTACGCCGGCGCCACATTCACCAGCAGCGCCGCCAGCGGCTCGGCCAGCGCGTGCGCGTAGGCCGCGTCCTCGGCCAGCAGCACCTTGGCGACGCCCTCGGCCTTGGCCGCGGCATCGGCCGCGGCGCGGGCGCCCTGCCCGGCGACCAGGACGTGGATCTCGCCGCCGATCTTCCGCGCGGCGGCGATGACGGACAGCGTGGCGCGCTTGAGCGACGCGTTGTCGTGTTCGGCAAGGACCAGGATTGGCATGTCAGATCACCCGCGCTTCGGTCTTGAGCTTGTCCACCAATGCTGCCACGTCGGCCACCTTGATGCCGGCCTTGCGCTTCGGCGGCTCGGCCACCTTCAGCGTCGTCAGGCGCGGCGCCACGTCCACGCCGAGGTCGGCGGGCGTGACGGTGTCGAGCGGCTTCTTCTTCGCCTTCACGATGTTGGGCAGCGAGGCGTAGCGCGGCTCGTTGAGGCGCAGGTCGGTGGTGACCACCGCCGGCAGCGCCAGCTCGATGGTTTCCAGGCCGCCGTCGATCTCGCGCGTCACCGTCAGCTTGCCCTCGCCCGGCACCACCTTGGAGGCGAAGGTGCCCTGCGGCCAGCCGAGGAGTGCTGCCAGCATCTGGCCGGTCTGGTTGCAGTCGTCGTCGATCGCCTGCTTGCCGAGCAGCACCAGCTGCGGGGCCTCCTTGTCGACCAGCGCCTTGAGCAGCTTGGCGACGGCGAGCGGCTGCACCTCGGCATCCGTCTGCACCAGGACGGCGCGGTCCGCGCCCATGGCCAGCGCGGTGCGCAGCGTCTCCTGTGCACCGGCGGGGCCGATGGAGACGGCGACCACCTCGGTGGCCTTGCCGGCTTCCTTGAGGCGAACCGCTTCCTCGACGGCGATCTCGTCGAAGGGGTTCATCGACATCTTGACGTTGGCGGTTTCCACACCCGAGCCGTCCGCCTTCACGCGGACCTTCACGTTGTAGTCGACCACCCGCTTCACGGGCACCAGCACCTTCATCGTCTCTTCCCCACATCCGATGATTATGTTGTTTGGCCACAGATGGACACAGATACACACAGACAAGGCGGAAGCTTTCCGTCATCCCCGCGAAGGCGGGGATCCATAAGCTCCATGGCCTCATGCTTTGGGAATTATGGATCCCCGCCTTCGCGGGGATGACGGGAAAAACGAGAAAGAATGCTCACCGCACCGCAACACACGCGCACACCACCTTGCCTTCGCCGAGATAACGGGACGCACTCGTTTTATCTGTGTTCATCTGTGTCCATCTGTGGCCAAAACCCCTTGAGTTCCCTACGCCGCCTGTTCCACCGGCAGGCTCTGCGGCCGCCACCCCGCCACGAAGTCCGGCATCGGCGGGCTCACGTGCGGCAGGCCGGCCTCGCGCAGCATCACCGCCGGCATCACGACGCCGCCCTTGCCGACGAACGCGCCCTGCATCACCGCCACCGCCGCGGTTCCCTGCGGCGTCTCGGCGCGCTGCTCCATGTAGAACCAGCGGTCGTCCCAGCACAGCACCCGGCTGACCACCTCGTAGCGCTGGAACGGCTTCAGCGGCCGGCGGAAGCGCATGGTGGTGGCGCCCAGCACCGGCTGCCAGCGGTTGCGCAGCATCGTCCCGGCCAGCCCGGACCGCACCACGAGGTCCAGGCGGCCGAGGTCCATCACGCTGAAATAGCGCGCGTTGGTCATGTGCATGTTGAGGTCGAGGTCGGACGGCCACACGCGGAACGCGACGCGCGACTCCTCGAACGGCGCCAGCCGCTTGCGCAGCAGCGACGCGACGATCACCAGCACCAGACGAAACAGCAGGTTCATGCCGTGCCTCCCAACCCTCCTTGGCGGAGGCCCGGGCGGCACGGAGCCGGCGTCAGGCCTCCAGCGGGGTGCCGCGCTCCTTGAGCGTGCTCACCACCTGCGTTTCGATGTCCTTCAGCTCCGACACGGTGGCCTCCAGGTCCTGGCGCTGCTGGGCCAGGGCGTCCAGGCGCTCGCGGATGCGGGCGAGCAGGACGCGCATCTGCTCCTGCTGGCTCGGGTCCACGTTGTAGAGATCCAGGTACTCCTTGATCTCCTCCAGCGAGAAGCCCAGGCGCTTGCCGCGCAGAATCAGCTTCAGCCGGGCGCGGTCGCGCTTGGAATAGACCCGGTTGTTGCCGACACGCCGTGGCGAAAGCAGGCCCTTGGCCTCGTAGAACCGCAGGGTCCGGGGCGTGATCCCCAGTTCCTCGGCCAGCTGGTTCACCGTGTAGAGCTCATCCATGGGCGCGCGCACCTTCGTCTCCCGTTGCGCCGGCTTGTCGTTGACGTCCAGGTCATGGACGTGACGCTTTCGTAAACGTCCGATCCGCCGGTTGGTCCCTTCCTAGCACAGGAAGGGCCTGCGACAAAGTGCGCGTCCCGCTTATCCCTCCCGTTTCTGCTTCTCCTCGGCGATCAGCTCCTTCTTGGACAGCTTGCCGATGGCGGTCTTGGGCAGCTCGTCGCGGAACTCGATGTGCTTGGGCATCTCGATGCGCGACAGCTTGTCGGCCAGGAACTCCTTCAACGCCTCGGCGGTGAGGGTGGAGCCCTTGCGGCGCTGCACGAAGGCCTTGGGGCTCTGGCCGCGGTAGTCGTCGGGGATGCCGATGACGGTCACCGCCTCGACCTCCGGGTGCAGGTAGACCGCCTCCTCGATGACGCGCGGATAGACGTTGTAGCCGCCGCAGATGATCAGGTCCTTCAGGCGGTCCATCAGGAAGATGTAGCCGTCCTCGTCCATGATGCCGACGTCGCCGGTGCGGAGGAAGCCGCCGACGATGGTCTGCGCGGTGTCGTCCGGCCGCTTCCAGTAACCGGCCATGACGTGCGGGCCGGCGATCACCACCTCGCCCTTCTCGCCGATGGGCAGCGGCTTGGCCGGGTCCTCCAGCGAGCGGATCTCCATGACGGCGCCGGGCAGCGGCATGCCGATGGAGCCCTCCTTGTTCACCCCGGTCAGCGGGTTGGCGGAGGACACCGGCGAGCACTCGCTGAGCCCGTACCCCTCCACCAGCACGCAGCCGGTGACCGATTCGAACTGCCGCTTCAGCTCCAGCGCCAGCGGCGCGCCGCCGGACAGGCAGTAGCGGATCGAGGTCAGCGGATACTTGGCCAGATCCGGATGGCCCAGCAGCGCCTTGTACATGGTCGGCACGCCGGGGAAGAGGGTCGGCCGGCGCTTGGCGATGGTCTTCAGCACCTGCGCCACGTCGAAGCGCGGCAGCAGGATCAGTTCCACGCCCGCCGCGAGGCCGAGGTTCATCACCACCGTCATGGCGAAGACGTGGAAGAACGGCAGCGCCGCCAGCATGCGCTCCTCGCCGAACTTCACGCCGGGGAACCAGGCGGACACCTGCTGCACGTTGGCGGTCAGGTTGGCGTGCGTCAGCATGGCGCCCTTCGGCACGCCGGTGGTGCCGCCGGTGTACTGCAGCACGGCGATGGCGGTGCGCGGGTCCACCGCCACCGGCCTGACCTTGCCGTCGTTGGCCAGCAGCACGTCGAACGGCACGTGCGTGTCGTCCACCGGGATGTTGGCCAGTTCGGAGCGCTTCAGCACCTTGAACAGCCAGCCCTTCACGGTGGGCAGGATGCCGTCCATGCGGCAGACGACGATGCGCTTCAGCCGCGTGGTGCCCAGCATGGCGCCGACGCGCGGATAGACCTGCTTCACGTCCAGCGTGACCATCAGGTCGGTTTCGGAATCCTCGATCTGGTGGGCCAACTCGCGCTCGACATAGAGCGGGTTGTAGTTGACCACCGTGCCGCCGGCCTTCAGGACGGCAAAATAGCAGACGACGTAATAGGGCGTGTTCGGCAGGCACAGCCCGACCTTGCTGCCCGGCCCGACGCCCAGCGCCTGGAAGCCCTTGGCGGCGCGGTTCACCAGATCCGCGACCTCGGCGTAGGTGTAGCGGCGGCCGAGGAAGTCGAGGCACGGGCGGGCCGCGAATCGCGCGGCGGCGGCGTCGAACAGCTCACCCAGCGTCTGCGGCGCGATCGGCATGGACCAATCGACGCCATCGGGGTAATGCGCCAGCCACGGGCGCTCCATAACACAGGTCTCGACAGGATCATGGCGCGTCTCGGGCGTCTGCATACGTCACTCCCCAGTGTCTTTCTCGCGCGGATGGGGTCGAGCCCAACGCGCTCTTTATGACGTTGACGTAAACGTAAAGCGTGAGTACTGTCAAGCGCGTTGCACACCAACAGTTCGCACACAGAATCGGAGAAGCCTTTCATGGTCGATGAACTCGTCCGCGACATCCAGGCCCGCTCGGCGCAGCTGCGCGGCCTGAACGCCCGGGTGCGCTTCGTGCTCGGCGGCAGCGGCGACGTCATCCTGGTGGACGCCACCACCGCGAACGTCAGCGTCGCCCGCGCCGACGGCGAAGCGGACTGCACGTTGCGCATCACGGCGGAGAACCTGGGCAAGCTGATCAACGGCAAGCTCAACCCGGTGCTGGCCTATACGATGGGCAAGCTGAAGGTGGAGGGTTCCACCGCCGTGGCCATGAAGCTGTCCTCCATGCTCGACAGCTAGGGTCTTTTCGCGCACGCGGCATGCCCTTGACGCATTCGTCAGCGCACGCTAGCGTGGTCCTACCAATCGGGCGCTTTTCAGAGACGGGCGTCCGCGGCAGCGGTGCAGCAATCCGGGACCAATCCCGGCGGCCGCGACAGCCGATCGTTTCGGGGAGGGTTGACGGCATGCCTCAGGTTGCAGGCGCCGTGGAGACAGCGGTGTCCGGCGGTCGTGCGTTCTCGCGCGCCGCCGGCCTCGCGCTCCTGATCGCGAACCTCTGGTTCGCTGGTTCCGCCCAGGCGGCGGAGCCCAGGGTTCTCACCTACAGCATCCTGATGGACGGCAGCCCGGTCGGGCAGGAGCAGGTCCGCGTGCAGCCGCAGGGCGACACGGTGAAGGTGGACGTCACCGCCTCCACCCGGGTGAAGGTGCTGTTCCTCAACTTCCGCTACGACCACGAGCGGCAGGAGGTCTGGCGCGGCGGCAAGCTCGAATCGATGCAGGCGCGCACCGACGACGACGGCAAGCCGCACAGCGTCGAGATGGCCCGCAAGGGCGACGGCTTCGCGCTGACGGTGGACGGAAAGGCGTCCAGCACGGCGGCCAACGCGCTGCCGCTGACGCTCTGGACGCCGGAGGTGCTGAAGCGTCCGACGCTGCTCAGCGTCATCGACGCCCAGCCCTACACGGTGACCGTCCACACGCTCGGGACGGAGACGGTCGACCTCGGCACCCGTAAGGTGGAGGCGCAGCATCACCGCATCAGCGGCGGCGTCGACCGCGACCTGTGGTACGCCGCCGACGGCACGCTGCTGAAGGCGCAGTTCAAGCGCAGCGGCTACGACGTGGTCTATCTGTTGAAGTGAGCGGGGCGAAAGCCCCCTCCCCCGCCTCAGCGCGGCAGCACCGACACCTCTTCCGCCGCCGGCTTGGCCAGCGCCTCAGCGATCTGGCCGGCCAGCCACGCCGAATAGAGGTTCCGCGCCTCCGGCGCCATGTGCGCGAAGTCGCAGAAGTCCCGGCGGTCGTCCAGCGCCCGCGGGTAGTGCCAGACCGGCACGCGCGGCAGTTCCGCGAAGTCGTCCAGCGAGGTGCGCAGCGCCGCCTCCAGCCGCTCCTCCACCGCCTCCGGCCGCGGCAGGGCGAGCAGCGCCACGCGGATTCCCGCCGCCTGCGCCGCCGCGGCGAAGTCGCGCACCCGCGCGTAAGCCGGCGAGTCGGCGCGCAGGTCGAGCATCGCGAGCGTTTCCTCCACGTACAGCGCCGGATCCCCCGCCCAGTCCGGCGTGTCGCGCCGGGCGCAGGGCCGGCCGTACTGCAAGGCCACCTCGTCGCGCAGCGTCGGGCGGCCACGCTCGACCATCTCGCCGAGCCGGCTCAGGTAGGCGGGGTAGAAGTAGGTGTGGCGCCGTTCGGCGAACAGCAGGTCGCGGTCGAGCAGCACCAGCGCCGGGCGCAGCTTCAGGATCCGTTCCAGCAGCGGCTCGAAGTCGGCGAACTGCGCGGGCTCGTTGACGATGCGCAGGACGTGCAGCCCCGGCACGCCGTGCCGTGCCGCCAGCCGGCCCATCGCCGTCTCGTCCAGCGTGGCATGGCGCAGCGGCGAGGAGCCCAGCGCCACCACCGCCACCGCCTTCGGGTTCCGCCACAGCCGGTCGGACAGCGCGGCGATGCGGTTGAGGTTGTGGCGCACGAACGCCTCGTCGGCGTAGCGGTAGCCGGTCCAACTGGCCCCGCCCATGGCGCCGACCATCACCAGCACCGCCAGCAGCGCGATGACCGGCGCGCGCAAGTGCCGACGGCGCGGCGGCATCGGGGGACCGTACTGTACGGGCTCCGCGTCAGCGGACGAATCGGTCATCGAGCATGCCCTCCACCCGGATCGCCGGCTTGTCCGCGGCGGGTCCGCGGCGGGCGGCCCGCAGGGCGCGCGGCGACGGCGCGCCCAGGGAGTCGCGCGGCAGGGCGTCCAGCACGCTCAGCGCGTCCGGCAGCCCCGACGGCGGCAGCCGGTCGCGCAGGTGGCCGAACAGCACCTCGCTGCGCAGCGCCCGGCGCAAGGTCACCGCGGCGGCGAGGCGGCCGTTGGCGGCGTACGCCACCGCGTCCACGACGTCCGGGTGGCTGCGCAGCGCGGCGGCGGTGCGTTCGGGATGGACGCGGAGCCGCCCGCGGCGCAGCGCCGCGTCGCGCCGGCCGACCAGCGTGACGAACCCGTCCGCGTCCGCCGCCGCGAGATCGCCGGTGGCCAGCCAGCCCCCCTGCTCCGCCATCACGTGCCCGCCCCTGATCTGCAACTCTCCGACGGCTCCAACAGCGCAGGGGCGCCCTTGTTCATCGACGATGCGGTGGTCGCACCCCAAAGACCGGCCGACCGTGGCAAACCGGTGACTGTTGCCCGGCCCGGCGGCGAAGGCGGCGCCCAGCGCCTCGGCCGGGCCGTACAGCGTCGCCACCCGCACGCCGAAGCGCGCCTCCAGCCCACGCCAGCGCGTCTCGTCCAGCACGCCGCCCAGCGACACCACGAAGCGGAAGGCTCCGGTGCGGAACAGGTTGGGGTCGGCGACGGCCAGACGCGCCAGCTGCGCCGGGGCGGCGATCAGATGGCTGGCGCCGTGCCGCCGCACCCACTCCGCCGGCAGGGCCAGCGGCGGCGGGCGGACCAGCGTGCCGCCGGCCAGCAGCGCCGCCAGCAGCCCGTGCACCAGCCCGCCGGCGTGGTGCAGCGGCAGCGGGTTGAGCAGCCGCGCCCGCCCCTCGAGCAGCAGCGCGCCCGCCACCGCCGCCACCCCCGCCGCCAGCGCGCCGTGCGGCACCGCCAGCGCCCGCGGCGCGGCGTAGGTGCCGGCGGTGAACAGCACGCAGGCGGTACGCTCCGCCCCCGGCGGCTCCGGCCACCCGGCAAGCGGGGCATAGCCGCCCAGAACCTCCGTGAACGTCGGCACCACCGGTGGGCGCAGCAGGCGGTCGAGCCAGCCGCGCGGCCGCAGCGCCACCGTCGGGCGGTCGGGCGCCGCCACGCCGTCGCCGAACACCATGCAGGCGCCGTGCTCGCGCGCCAGCGCCGCCACATCGCCCGCCGGATCGACCGACACCACGCCGACGCCGCAGCGCAGCCCCGCGACCAGCAGTTCCGGCAGCGCCAGGGCATCGGCGTCGGCGGCCAGCACCCGGTCGCCCGGCCCGAGGCCGGACGCGCGGAAGAAGGCGGCCAGCCGGCGGGCGCGCTCGAACAGCTCCCCATAGCACAGCGTCCGTGGGCCGAGCAGCAGCGGCCGGCCGGCCGGCACCGTGCGTTCGATGCGGTCGAGGGCGTCGGCGAGGGGCGACGCCGCCATCCTCACGTCCGATCGCCGGGCAGCGCGTCGCGCCGCACCTTGCCGTTGCTTGCCCGCGGGAAGTCCGTGACGACGCGGACCGCGGCCGGCGCGCCCTGCGGGCCGAACGCCTCCAGCGCCCGCTGCATGACACGGGCGACCACCCCCTCCTCCGCCACACCGGGCACGAGGCGCAGGTAGGCCAGCGTGCGCTCCCCGCCGTCGGCGTCGCGCACGGCGCGCACGGCGGCCTCGGCGACCGCCGGGTCGCGCTCCAGCACGCGTTCGATCTCGGTGAAGGCCAGCAGGTCGCCGCGCGGCGTCTTCACCGCTTCACGCGCCCGGCCGAGCAGCGCCAGTTGCCCGTCGCGCCAGCACGCGAGGTCGCCGGTGTAGAGCCAGCCGTCGCGCAGCGCCTCCGCCGGCCCGACGTACCGGGTGGCGACGTTGGCGCCGTAGAGGCGCAACTCGCCCACCGCGCCGGGCGGCACGACCCGCCCGTCGGCGTCCACCACCTGCGCCACGACGCCGCGCGGCACGCCGAGCGCGCCCTCGGCGACCCCGCCGGGCGGCTCCACCACGCAGGCGCCGGCCGTCTCGGTCAGGCCGTAGTAGCCGCGCACCGGCGCCGGGGTGAGATCCCGCAGCCGTTCCAGCGCCGCCGCCGGCAGGTGCGCGCCGGTGCACAGGATCAGCCGCAGCCCCTCCAGCGGCTGCCCCGCCGCGGCCAGCGCCTTCAGGCACGCGGGCACGGTGCTCAGCACGCTCACGCCGGCGCGCCGGCACAGCTCGGCCGCGGCGGCGGGGCGGCGGCGCTCAGCCCCGGCGGGCAGCACCGCGGCGGCGCCGGCCAGCGCGGTCAGCACCAGCGGGTTGCGCAGGCCGCTGACGCTGTGCCCCTCGGCCAGCGTCAGCACCCGGTCGCCGGCGCGGATGCCGTAGGTCTCGGCCAGCAGCCGGGCGGTGCGGACCAGCGCGCCGTGCGTCAGTTCCACGCCTTTCGGCTCACCGGTGGTGCCGGAGGTGAAGAGGATGGCCGCCGGGTCATCCTCGCCGACCTGCGTGTCGATCTCCGCGCCGCCGCCGGCCAGCCACGCCGCGAAGCGGTCGGGCGCGCCGTGCGGCGCGTCCAGCACCACCAGCGGCCGCCGCCCGGCGCGTGCCCGGCCCGCGCGGGCGGCATCGGCGAAGACCAGCGCCGGCCGCACCGCGTGCAGCGCGCGCAGCAGCGCCGCCTCACCCCACGCCGTGTCCACCACCGCCACCACGACGCCCAGCCGCACCGCCGCCCAGAACAGCAGCGCCGCCTCGACGCCCGGCTCGGCCTGCACGACGATCCGGCTGCCCTTCGACAGGCCGGCGGCGGCCAGCCGGCGCGCGATCGCCTCGACGCGCCGCCCGGCCTCGGCGTAGTCCAGCGGCGCTCCGCCGGAGGGCAGCAGGAACGGACGCCCGGCATGTTTGGCCATCGCCTCGCCCCACACCCGCGCCAGCGTGTCGCGGCGGGCCGCGGTACGCGGCGCCGGGCGCAACGCCACCAGCCCGGCCTCGCTCAGCGGTGCCAGTTCCTCCAGAACCGCGCCGGGCGACAGGCCGAGCCGGTCCGCCGTGTCCTCCAGCGTGGCGCCGCGCGCGGCCCAGTAGAGGATCTCGCATTGGCGGCCGGTCAGGTCGCGGCCGCCCGCGCGGCCCTGGTGCAGGTCGAGCGCGTCCAGGTCCGGCACCGCCAGCGCCGCCGCACCGGCCGGCGCGCCGGCTTCCACGGGGCGCCGGTAGGCGGGGGCTTTGGCCTGGGGAATCCTGTGCATGCGCGGCGTTTCCTCGATTCGGGGTTTTGCAACGCACTTAACGCGCCGCAGCACCGCCACGCCACGCGGCATTGGAGGGGCCGCACGATCCGGTCGGGGTCATCCGGGCGGCAGCATTCCCCATTGAATCGCCGATGCCGTTCCGCCACCCTATGACGACGCTCCGCGCAAGGATCGACCAGGAAGGGCATAAAGGGCATGAGCACGGAAATCCGCACCTTCCGCATCCCCGACGCCGATCCCGACCCTGCGCAGGCGGAGCTTTCGTCCTTCCTGCGCACGGTGGAGGTGGAGCGCATCGACACCACCTACGCCGACGGCGCGTGGCGGGTGCTGGTTCTGTTCCAGGACCTGCGCCGCAAGGAGGAGTCGCTGCAGATCGAGACGGCCATCGCCGCCGCGCTGAACGGCTGGCGCGACCGAATCGCCGCGCAGGAAGGCGTGCCGCGCGACGCGATCCTGCCCGACGACCTGGTGCCGGAGATCGCCCGCTACGCCCCCACCACCGAGCATGAACTGGGCGTCCTGGTCGGCAGCCGCGACCTCGACATCGGCCCGCACGGGGCGGAGATCGTCGGCGTGGTGCGGTCCACGCTGGAGGATTTGATCGACTGAATCGCTACCGCTTCGCCGGCACCAGCATCACCAGCGTCAGCGCCGCGACGACCAGGGTCAGGCCGGCGATCTCGCCGGGGCCGACGCGCTCGCCCGTCAGCAGCGCGCTGGAGAACACGCCGATGACGGGGATCGCCAGCGTGCCGATGGACGCGAGGCTGGCCGGGAAGATCGCCACCACCCGGAACCATGCCCAATAGCAGTACACCATTGGAATGAGCATGGCGTAGAGGGCGCCGGCCAGACTCGGCCACGAGGCGGTCAGCAGCGTCTCCGGCCGCCCCGCCACGGCCCAGCCGATCAGCACCGGGATTCCGCCCAGCACGATCTGCCAGCCGGACAGCGCCGCTGTGCCCATGCCCCAGCGCCGCGCCTTGACCACCACGGTGCCGGCGGCCCAGCACGCCGCGGCGGCCAGCATGAACACCGCGCCCCAGGCGAGGCGCCGATCTTCCCGACCTCCGGCACCAGCAGGAAGCCCAGCCCCGCCACGCCCAGCGCCAGCCCGGCGACGCGTGCCCGCGTCAGCCGCTCGCCCAGCAGAACCACGCCGAACAGCGACGCCCACACCGGCATGGTGAAGGCGATGATCGACGCCCGCCCCGCCCCCATGAAGGTCAGCCCGAACGCCGTGCCCAGGTGCCAGCCCGTGACGTTCAGCAGCGAGGCCAGCAGCAACGGCATCAGGTCGGCGCGCGGGATGGCGATCCGTCTGGAGCCGCTCAGCCGCGCGATCAGCAGCAACCCTGCGCCCCCGGCCACGAGGCAGAGCGTGCGGAAGGTCCACGGGTCGATGTCATTCACCGCCAGCTTCATCGCCGGCCAGTTGACGCCCCAGAACAGCGTCAGGCTGGCCAGCAGGGCGATCCCCTCGCGCGAGGGGCGGTCCTGCGCAAGCCCGGTCGGCGGCAGGGGGGCGGCGTTGTCGCGCATGTCGGGTTCCCGGTTCGGCACACCACAAGATTAGGGCGTAGGCACGCAACCGCCCAGCATACGCCGGCGCATCGCAGGCATGCGGGGCGGCCGGCCGCACTATGCCCCAAGCCATGCGCCGAAAGCGCTGGGCCGCCTCGACTGAAGGCCGGATTCCCGCCGCCTCCCGGCGGTGACAGCATGGCCTCGCCCGGGGGGGTCCGCAATGCAGCCCCCGGTTCGACATGAACAACGACCAGCAGAGCCGACACCGCATGCCCGACTACCGTGCCATGGCCCGCCACCTCGCCTCGCTCAGCGCCGAAGCCGCCGAGATGGCGCGCCGCAACGGCGACCCGCGCTTCGCCGCGCTGGCGGAGCGCCTGAAGGCCTGTTCCGACCAGATCCGCACCGACTCCGCCAAGCGGGGGTGAGGCGCGTTCCTCCTGAGCCAAGCGGTTCGTAGACGTTTCTCGGCGCCCATCCCCGTTTTCGAATCGTCATCCCCGCCTTCGCGGGGATGACGGCATGGAAGGTTCCCGGATGCAGATCCGGAAAGCAGGGCTGAGGCCCGCTCAGGCCTTCTCCACCTTCAGCACCGCGCCGTCCACGGCGACCACGCGCACCGTCGCGCCGGCCGGCAGATCGGGACCCTGGACGCTCCACGAGGTGTCGCCGACGTGGGCGCGGCCGTGGCCGTTGACGATGGCGGTCTCCAGGGTGTGCAGGGTGCCGATGTACTGCTCGGCCCGGCGGTTCAGGCGGTTCGGCGCGGCGCGCAGCCCGGCCCGGCGGTAGACGGCGCGCCCGGCCAGCACCGCGGCGATGGCCAGCACCGCGAACAGCAGCAGTTCCCCCTCCCAGCCCAGGCCGGGATAGACCAGCAGCACCACGCCGACCATGCCGGCGGCGGCGCCCAGCCACAGGAACGCCGCCCCGGGCGCCCAGATCTCCACCACCGCCAGCGCGACGGCGATCACCCACCAATGCCAGAACTCGATCATCGCCGGACGGCTCCCCAGGGAACTGCCGGCAGGATAGCGGGAAGCCGGGACGGCGTCAGCGGTGCGATGTGACGCTGCCGGTTAGGCCGTCTTCTTCTCTCCCAGCGTGTCCGCCATCTTGGCGCCGCGCTCTCCCATGGGCTTGTCGGGGGCGTCGGTGGTGTCCTTGGCGGTCTGGTGCTCCATTTCGGCGTTCAGCTCGGCGCCGAGCAGGATGGCGTAGGCGGTCAGGTTCAGCCACAGCAGCAGGATCACCACCGCGCCGACCGATCCGTACGCCTCGTTGTAGTTGCCGAAGTTCGAGACGTAGATCGAGAACCCGATGGAGCCCAGCAGCCAGATGCCGCCCGCCGCCACCGAGCCCCAGGTGACCCAGCGCCATTTCGGTTCGTTGCGCGACGGGGCATAGCGGTACAAGACCGCCAGCGCCGCCAGGATGGCGACGCCCAGGATCGGCCAGCGCGCCAAGCTGACCGCCCATTCCCACATCGGTCCCAGCGGCACGAGGTTGAGGATGGTCGGCACCACCACCACCACGGCCAACGTGACGATCAGGAACAGGATGCCGCCCAGCGTCAGCACCACCGAGATGACGGCGAGCTTGACGAAGCTGCGCTTCTCCTCCTCCTCGTAGGCGATGTTGAGGGCGCCGATCAGCGCGTTGACGCCGCGCGACGCGCTCCACAGCGTGAACAGCAGACCGACCACGACGCCGATGCTGAGGCCGCCGCTCGGCTGCGAGGCCACCATGCGCGCCTGTTCCTTGAGGACGGTCAGCGCCTCTCCCGGCAGGAAGCCGGCCAGCGTGTCGAACTGCCCCTCGATGGACCCGGCATCGGCGACCAGGCCGTAGATCGAGACCACCGCCGCGACCGCCGGGAACAGCGCCAGGATGGCGTAGTAGGCCACGCCGGCGGCGATCATCGAGATGTTGTCCTTGCCCTGCTCCTCCCAGACGCGCCAGAGGATGTCCTTCCAGCCCTTGGCGGGGATCTGCTCGGGCTTGTCGGCGGCGCGGCCGCGCGTGTGGGCGTCGTGGCCCATCTCGATGCGCGGCATGTAGTGGTGGCGGCGGCTCAGGCCCAGCATGGCTCAGCTCACCGCCTCGTGCAGTGCGCCGATGCGGTGCTGCACGCGTTCCAGGTCGTGGAAGTGCGCGCCGACCACCACGCGCAGCTCGTCCGGCAGCGGCTCCTGCAGGGCGTCGCGGAACAGGTCGAGGGTGTTCTCCAGACCGCCCTGCAACGCCGACAGGATCTCGGCGCGCGAGCGCGCGCCGGTCAGCTCGTCGTGCAGGTCGAGCCATGCGGGGTGCACCGGCTCGCCCGGCTCCGGCACGCCGCCGTACATGCGGAACTCGTGGTCCAGCGAGGCGGAGGTGCGCTCGAACTGGTTCGACACCTCGGCCAGACGCGACGACAGCTGGGCGTCGACCAGCAGCATGTCGGCCTCGCGGAAGCCCTCCGCGCCCTGGCGGCAGGCGGCGACCAGCCCGGCCAGCAGGATGCGGATGCGCTGGTCGGAGATCCGCCCGTGCGGCGCGGTCGCGCCGTCCAGCGGGCCGGTGCGCGACACCGCCCAGGCCAGCCACAGGGCGCCGATGCCGATCAGCGCCACCGGGATCGGGTTGCTGCGGATGGCGGTGGCGACGCGGGTCGGCCGCCCCTCGACGACGTCGCGCACCACGTCGCTGACGTGCCCGGTAAGCTGCCCCGGCGACAGGCGGAACTCGATCTCGTTCAGGGTGGAGTCCATCCGGGCGCGGATGCCGCGGATGTCGCTCTCGATGTCCGCCATGCTGCGGCCGGACATGGTGCTGGCTGGACGGTCGACGGCTTGGCTCATGGCATAGGGCTCCCTCTGACGCTGCGGGGAGCAACACAGCCCGCCGCGCAAAGGTTCCGCTGGCGCCGCCCTCCCTATGGCTGGGCGGTCGCCGCCATGATCTCGAACCCGCCGTCCCAGATCATCCTCAACGCCACGTACAGGATCACCGCCAACCCGATGTAGGCGATCCAGTGGTAGCGGCCGAGCAGCCGCGCGATCAGGCTGGCCGCCGCGCCCATCAGGGCGACCGACAGCAGCAGGCCCACCGCCAGCACCCACAGGTGCTCGCGCGCCGCGCCGGCCACCGCCAGCACGTTGTCCAGCGACATCGATACGTCGGCGACGATCACCTGCCAGATCGCCGCCCCCATCGGCTTGGTCCCGGCGGGCGTCACGGCCGCGGCGCCGTCCTCGCCGGAGACCAGGTCGGCGCCCTCATCCTCCTCGCGGGATTCGCGCAGCTCGCGGAACAGCTTCCAGCACACCCACAGCAGCAGCACGCCGCCGGCGAAGGTCAGGCCGATGATGGCCAGCAGCTGCGTGGTCAGCAGCGCGAAGACGATGCGCAGCACCACCGCGGCGGCGATGCCCCAGAAGATCACCCTGGCCCGCTGCTCGCGCGCCACCCCGGCCGCCGCCATGCCGACGACGATGGCGTTGTCGCCGGCCAGAACGAGGTCGATGAAGATCACCTGACCGAGCGCGATCAGTTCCGGAAGCAGGTCGTCGAACACGGGGAAGGCGTCCTCGGCAGTGGCAGGTGTCGCGCCCCCTCTTAGAGGGCGGCCGGCAGGGAAACAACCCCCACCGGCCGCACAACAGCCTCACGCCCCCGAACGCTCCCTCAGCCGTACACCAGCCGCGGCAGCCAGAGCACGATCTCGGGGAACAGGATGCACAGGTAGACGCCCAGCGCCTGCAGCCCCAGGAACGGCACCGCCGACTTGAAGATCGTCGCCATGGTGATCTCCGGCGGCGCCACGCTCTTCAGGTAGAACAGCGAATAGCCGAAGGGCGGACTGAGGAACGCCATCTGCATGTTCACCATGAAGATGACGCCGTACCACAGCGGAATGTCCGCGGGCTCCGGCCCGGCGAAGCCGAACAGGCCGGTGAAGTCCAGCGACTTCAGGATCGGCAGGAAGATCGGCACGGTCAGCAGCAGGATGCCGACCCAGTCCAGGAACATCCCCAGGAAGAACAGGATCACCATCATCAGCGCCAGCACGCCGTAGGCGCTGAGCCCCAGTCCGAGCAGGCCGCTGGTGACGAACTCCTGCCCGCCCTTGACGATGAAGAAGCCGACGAACAGCGTGGCGCCGAAGAAGATCCACATCACCATGCCGGTCGCCTTCAACGTGGCGATCGAGGCCTCGCGCATGGCGATCCACGACAGCCGGCGGTGCAGCGCGCAGACGAACAGCGCCCCGAAGGTGCCGATGCCCGCCGCCTCCACCGGCGTGGCGATGCCGACGAAGATGACGCCCAGCACCAGGACGATCAGCAGGATCGGCGTGATGGTGCCCTTCAGGAGCTGCATCTTCTCGGCAAAGCTCACCCGCTCGCCCGGCGGCAGCGGCGGCCCGAGCGCCGGGTTGATGTAGCAGCGCACCGTCACGTACAGGATGTACAGCCCCGACAGCAGCAGGCCCGGGAACACCGAGCCGACCAGCAGTTCTCCCAGGGACTGCTGCGCCACCACGGCGTAGACGATGGCCATGACGCTGGGCGGGATCAGGATGCCCAGCGTGCCGCCGGCCAGCAGCGCGCCGCAGGCCAGCTTGTGGTCGTAGCCGCGCTTGATCATGGCGGGCAGCGCGATCATGCCCATGGTCACCTCGGTGGCGCCCACGACGCCGACCATCGCCGCCAGCACCGTGCAGGCGATGATCGTGGCCGAGGCGAGGCCGCCGTTGACCGAGCCGATGAACTTGTAGACGACCTCGAACAGCTCCTCGATGATGCCGGCGCGCTCCAGCATCGCCGCCATGAAGATGAACAGCGGAATGGCCGAGAGCTGGTAGTCGGTCATGAACGGGAAGACGCGCGACGGCAGCATGTTCAGCATGCCCATGTCGGCGAACAGGAACAGGAAGATCCCCGCCAGGCCGCCGGTGACGAAGGCCATGGGCAGGCCGGCCAGCAGCACGACGATCAGCGACCCGAACATCAGGATCGTCAGCAGCTCGATGGTGATGGGAAGCGCCATGACTCACGCCCCTCCCAGGCTGCCGTGGGTT
>Ga0196970_1000802_pt1 | contig 29241 bp, 19 predicted proteins | sample S1v_513CmetaG_FD_148672 | JGI IMG/M metagenome (GOLD analysis project Ga0196970, IMG submission 148672) | Soil microbial communities from Anza Borrego desert, Southern California, United States - S1+v_5-13C | ecosystem: Environmental > Terrestrial > Soil > Desert | place: USA: California... | reverse complement strand
AGCTTTCCAAAACCGCCATTCCGCCCCGCAGCACGAATGAAATAGTTCGTCCCCGCTTTTCCCGCAAATGAGAGCGACGCCCGGTTGGATCCGCACGCCGGCCCGTTCGTAAAACTGCATGCAAGGGGAATCGGCGACGAACAATCTCCTGCATAGACCTGCAGCACTGTTTCGAAATCGCTCCCGCACGTCTCCAACGTGAAGGTGGCGTCGCCGCCCGGAACGAAGCTGTACCAGACTGCTTTCGTCGCAGTCGGATCACAGACTGCGACCAGTTCTGCGTCGCCAGTCGCGTAGGTTGTGTCATTCGTGTACGAAACCCCATGCGCGAGCGGTGTTGCGCCGAAACAGTATTCGTTGGGTGGACGCCGCACCCATGCTCGCACTGCAAGGTTAGTCCCCATTAAACCGCCCATTTGCACCCAATAGGTTTCGCCCGCGGTTCCAGCAAAGCTGATCACATCATTGGAACAACCCAGCGATTGCCCCCACTCCCCGCAGCTTCCGTTAAACACTCGAATGGCGCGGCTTGAATCACTGCCGAACGTTGCAATCGTGACCCTGTCGTTGATTAATGGCGTAAACCGATACCACGTTGCCTTCAGGCCTTGATAATCATTGCAGTCGCCGATATCGCCATCGCGAGTGGCATGCGCGGTGTTGAAGCGATGCAGAACGCCGTCCTGCAATGAAACAGCCCCGGCACACGTGTCGTTCGGCAACTGCGGAGACACGCTCGCCTTGATGCTCAGGTTGCCCGACGATCCGAGATACGCGCCCACCCGAATCAAGTAACGCGTGCCGGCCGCTGCCAAAAACACAACGCTCGCTCTTTCCTCGCAAAACGGGCCATAGCCGGAATTACACCCGTCCTGCACGAGGGAAAGCGTGTTGCAGCTTCCGATATACACGGCCATGGATGTTGCGAAGTCGCTCTCGCATGTGGTGATTGACACCACTCCGTTCATCTCTGGCGTGAAGGAATACCAAACGTCCTTGTCGTGCACCACGTGGCACCCGTCCAGCAGCGGCCCGCCGCCTGTCGCGAGAAGAGTGTTTTGCAGTGCTGGCACGCCTGCAGTCAGCGGGATTGCGCCGGAACATTCGTCATTGTTCAACGGTGGCGACAGTGTCGCCCGGATCTGCAGGCTGCCCGGTCCGCCTCCAACCATGAATCGGTATGTGACACCCGCCTCGCCCCAAAACGCGAGCGTGCGGCCATTCGTGCCGCAGTTCGGCGAAGCATATTCACTGCACCCGTCGTCCATTCGCTCCAGCGAATCGCACTGCCCTGTGTAGATCTGCATCACGGGCGCGAAATCACTGCCGCAGGTCGAGACACTCACAACTCCGTTTGATGGCGGAGTGAAGCTGTACCAGACCGATTTGGGAAACGTGAACTGTCCCCCGCAGTAAACATTGGAGTCGCCTGCCGAGGTCGCCAAAAAGGTATTTCGGGTGTAAACCGCCCCTTCGATCATTGCAACAGCCGCATCGCAATGGTCGTTCAATGACGGAAGGAGTGTCGCTTCGATTCTTAAGTTGCCTCCCGGCGTCAATCCATCAGCCAGGATATAATACGTCGCTCCTGCATCGGCCGAATACACTACCGATGCCCGATTGCTCTCGCACACGGAGGGGCTGCCATCATCGCAGGCATCAACAAATGTGGTGAGGGATTGGCAGCTGCCGCGATATACCCGCAGCGTGGTGGGAAAATCGCTGCCGCAGGTCGTGACGTGCACAATGCCATTGCTGGAAGGAGTGAACCTATACCAGACACCATTTCCAAGGTCCGGCACGTGCCGAAAGCAGCCGACTTGCGGGTCGTCGTCCGATGTGGATTTCGAGATCCGATTTGAATGGGGAACGCCGCTGATGAGGGGGATGGCATCGAAACAGGAATCGTTGGGCGCAGATCCTTGTTCCAATAAAACTGAAAGCGTCCCTCCCATCCCCGTGCTGGCGCCAACCAGAAAACGGTAAGCAACACCGTTCGTTCCGATAAACTGCAGCTTCCCGGAACTCGAGCATTGAAAGGAGAACACGTTGCTGCAGTTCCCGGCAACAAGCTGAATGGACGCGGGGAAATCACTTCCATAAGTGGTAAGCGTCAGAGGCCCTGTGTTTGTGGAAGTGAAACTGAACCACACCCCCTTGCCCGCCGACGAAAAGCACCAAGGGATTGGATCATTCGTGGAACTTGCGTTACGCGTGTCCATCACATATGGAACGTCAGGAATCAGTGGAATGGCATCACTGCACTGGTCGTTCTGGGGAGTGGCCATTGTCGCGACCAACTTCAAATTCCCTGCCGATCCCCCCCCGTCCCCCAACGACGATGAAGTACTTCACCGACGGAAAACCCTCAAAACTCACGCTCGCCTGATCAGAATCGCAGGCCGGGCCCACATTGTCGCCGCACGTGCGGAACACCTTGGTGTCACAATTTCCGCCAGCCGACGAATACACCTCAATGGCAGTATTGAAGTCGCTGCCGCACGAACTGATCGTCACGGTGCCGTACTGCGGTGGTTGCATCGAATACCAGACGCCCTTTCCAAACGGACCCGTGCAGACATTTGACGGATCGCCAGCAGATGTTGCGAGCAAAGTGTTCTGTGAATAGGCGACGTTGAGGGTCATCGCGGCTGCGCCGTCGCAACGGTCGTTGGCTGGCTGCGCCTGGCCTGCGAGGCAGAACATGCAAGCCGGCAACAGCATGAAGCGGGAGGATTTCATGGTCGCCTTTCAAGAAAATGGCGATGCCAGAAAGGTCAGGCACCTTGCGGGATTTTTGCCATCGGGCGAGCACATTAAACCGAAAGCCCCGACTGTGAATGGGGTTGATACCTGCGCCGTTTGGCTTGATCGCGCGCCGGTCGGTAAGACAAACGTTTGATCCGCCGACGGCTATCCGTGTAACAAGAACAGGTTGACCAACGTCCGTTCTCGGAACAGGCTGACTGCCAATAACTATGCTGAAATCTGGAATCGCTTTGCTGGCGCTCGCGCTCTTCACTGGCTGCACCACAACCGCTCAGGATGCTGGCTGGGTTCAACTATTCAATGGTCGCGACCTCTCAGGCTGGACCCAGAAAGGCGGGAAGGCGCTCTACACCGTGGAGGATGGCTGTATCGTCGGCCGCACCGTTCTCCAGTCGCCAAACAGCTTTCTCTGCACGGAAAAGGATTACGACAACTTTATCTTTGAAATGGACTTCAAAGTGGACCCGCGCCTGAACTCCGGCGTGCAGTTCCGCAGCGAAGCGTTCAATGAGGAAAAGCAATTGGAATTCAACGGCCGCACCATCCGCATCCCCGCAGGCCGTGTGCACGGTTACCAGTGCGAGATCGATCCGGACATGAACCGAAAACGGGCGTGGACCGCCGGCATCTATGACGAATCGCGGCGGCTGTGGCTCTTTCCCGGCAGCCATGGCGGCCGAAGCAATGAGTTCAGCCTGCAAGGGCTTAAGCTGTTTCGCCCTAACGACTGGAATACCATGCGCATCGTCGCCAACGGCCCGTCGATCAAAACTTACCTGAACAACGAATTGCGCAGCGAGATCGAGGACTTTGTCACGCCCAAAGGCTTCATCGCCCTCCAGGTCCATAGCGTTGCGAACAACCCGACAAACGCAGGTCTGGAAGTCCGATTCAAGAATGTGCGACTCAAGGCGTTGGAACCTTCCCAGAGTGAGGCGAAGTCAGCTGCGATGAACGAGTTGAGCCAGGCGGAGAAGCGCGACGGCTGGCGGCTGTTGTGGGACGGCAAAACCGCCGACGGCTGGCGCGCAGCCAAACGTGAGACGTTCCCCGCCAAAGGGTGGGAAATTCGCGACGGCATCCTGACAGTCCTCGAAAGCGGTGGAGGCGAGTCCGTCAGCGGCGGCGATATCGTCACGCGCGATCGTTATTCCGATTTTGAATTGAAGGTGGATTTTCGCATCACGCCTGGTGCAAACAGCGGCATCAAATATTTCTGCCAGCCGAACCTCGATCCCATCACGGGCACGGGCGCCAAATCCGCGACGGGATCCGCAATCGGCCTGGAATACCAGATTCTGGATGACGAACAGCACCCCGATGCCAAACAGGGCCGTGACGGCAATCGGACGCTGGCCTCTCTTTACGACCTGAAAACCGCCTCAGCGGACAAGGAATTCGGCGGAGTCGGAAGCTGGAACACAGCCCGCATCGTGGTAAAGGGAAATCACGTTGAACATTGGCTGAACGGCACGAAAGTTCTCGAACTGGACCGGGGCACACCTGAGTTTCGCAAGCTAGTCGAGCAGAGCAAATACAAGACCATCCCGGGATTCGGAGAGTGGCCTGACGGGCATATCCTCCTCCAGGATCATGGCAACCGCGTGTCGTTCCGGAACATCAAGCTTCGTGGCCAGCCAGTGAAGTAACTCAACTCTCACCAATCTATGAAGAAGAACAAACGAATCGCCGGCCGGGATATTCCGCGCCGCTCCTTTCTCAAGGGATGTCTCAGCGCGGGTGCGTTCTCGCTCATTGCGCCGCGCCTCACGTGGGCCGCAGACGCAGTCTCCGCGAACGAGCGCGTGAACCTTGCCTGCTGTGGCATCGGCAACCGCGGCGCGGAAGTGATCAAGGCGCTATTCGCCACTGGACACGCAAACATCGTCGCGCTCTGCGATGTCGACATGGGAGCCCCGCATACCGCCGCCATTCTGAAGCAGTTCCCCGACGTTCCCCGCTTCAAGGATTTTCGCGAGATGTTCGACAAGATGGGCAACCGTTTCGATGCGGTCAGCGTCGCGACTCCGGACTTCTCCCATTTCCCCATTGCCATGCTCGCGATGTCGCAGGGCAAGCACGTTTACTGCGAAAAGCCCATGGCGCATTCATTCCGCCAGACGGAGCTGATGATGCAGGCGGAAAAGAAATACAAGGTGGCTGCCCAGATGGGAAACCAGGGGCACTCGGAGGCGAACTACTTTCAATTCAAAGCCTGGGTGGACGCCGGGATCATCAAGAATGTCACTCGGATCACCGCGTTCATGAACAATCCGCGACGCTGGCATGGCATGAAGGTGGACGGGCCGCTGCCAGGACAGCCCGTTCCCGAAACGCTCGATTGGGAAACATGGCTGGCGACGGCGAAGCACTACGCCTACAACAAGGGTTACATCAACGGAGAATGGCGTTCCTGGTATAACTTCGGCAACGGCGCATTGGGCGATTGGGGCGCGCACATCATCGACACCGCACACGAGTTCCTGCAACTCGGGCTGCCTGTCGAAGTCAGTTCTTTGAAATCAGAAGGCCACAGCGAATTCATCTTTCCGCAGGCATCCACCCTCTCGTTCAAATTCCCAAAACGCGGCAGCATGCCGCCCGTGGAAATCACCTGGTACGATGGCCAGCAGAATCTGCCGCCCCTGCCGCCGGAATTCGGCGAAGCCGTGGTTGACGCGAACATACCGCCTCCAAGCACTGGCAAGCTCGACACGAAAAAGTATCCGCCGGGCAAGTTGATTTATGGCGAAGACCTCATGTTCAAGGGCGGTTCCCACGGAAGCACATTGAAGATCATTCCCGAATCGAAGGCGAAGGATATCGCCGCGCGTCTGCCGCAGGTTCCCGAAAGTTCATCCAATCATTTCCTGAATTTTCTGCGCGCGGCCAAGGGCCAGGAGAAGTGCCGCTCGTCGTTCGCAGTCGCAGGCCCCCTCAGCCAAGTGCTCGACCTCGGGGTTCTCGCGCAGCGTTTCAACGCGAAGCTCGAGTTCGATCGGGAAAAGAAGCAGATCACGAATCACAAAGCCGCCAACGAAATGCTCGCTGGATCCCCGCCACGCAAAGGATGGGAACAGTTCTATCGACTTTGAAAAAGGCGCAGGCAACAACCAGCAATCAACAAGCCTCAGCGCGCATGCATTGCATAGCCACATTCCTCGTGACACTCCTGGTGAGCGTGTCTGCCGTGACCGCGGTCTTGGGAGTTGAGCTCGCGCCGCTGCGTGTTCTACTCGTCACGGGCGGGTGTTGCCACAATTACACGTTCCAGGCACAGGCCCTTAGCAATGCCATTGCCCGAACCACCGCCGTTCGTTGGACTGTTGTCAACGATGGTGGGAACGGAACGCGTGCGGAGATTGACCTCTACAAAAACGCAAACTGGGCCGAAGGATTTGACGCTGTCATTCACAACGAATGCTTCGCTGACACCGCCGATACAAACTACATCCGCAGAATCACCAGCGCGCACAAGGATGGCGTTGCCGCAGTCGTGATTCATTGCGCCATGCACACCTATCGCGCGGCAACAATCGATGACTGGCGCGAGTTCCTCGGGGTCACCAGCCGCAGGCACGATCACCAAAGCCGCTACCCCGTGAAGTGGAGCGAGCCCGGGCATCCCATTCTCAAGGATGTTCCCCAGCAATGGACAACCCCGATGGACGAGCTGTACGTGATCGAAAAAGTGTGGCCGAACACGAAGGTGCTTGCGACCTCAGCAAGTGAACGCAATGGAAGGGAACACGCCGTTTTCTGGACAAACCAATACGGCAAGGCGCGTGTGTTTGGAACCACCTACGGACACACTGACGACACGTTCAAGGACCCCGTGTTTCTTGGCGTCGTGACACGCGGCCTGCTCTGGGCTGCCGGCCGGCTGGATTGATCGATCCCACAGGATCATCCGCCGAGCGTTGTCGGATCCGTGACGTCGCCCTTGTTGAAATCGACGTACTCCTCCGTCAGGTCCGCCGCGTACATCACTGCGCCGGCCGAGCCCAGGTTAAGCCTGATGTGCAGCTCAAACTCCCGCGGAGCCACAAGCGCGCACAGGTCCTTGAATGTTGCTTTCGTCGGTTGCCCTCGCTTCAGGCTCCAAACGATCTTGCGGCTTCCGGGTGCGCTATAACCGATATCCACCTTCTCCTCGACAACAGTGGCCGCGCTGTAGCCGATTGCGTCAATGATCCTGCCCCAATTGGGATCGCCACCGTGCCAGCTGGTTTTCACCAAGGCGCTGTTCGCGACCGCGCGCGCCGCAGCATCGGCTTCCTTCGCGTTGCGTGCGCCGTCCACCCGGACGGTCACAACGCGGTGCACGCCCTCCCCGTCTCGTACGATCATCTTCGCCAATTCCAAACAGACGTGGCTCAAGGCAGCCTGGAAAACGGCGAACCCTTTTGAATTGGGGGATCGCACCTCGGTTTTTGCATTCCCTGCAAGACCATTGGCCAGCACGAGCACCGTGTCATTCGTGCTCATGTCGCCATCCACTGTGATGCGGTTGAAACTCTTGGCGACTGCTTCGCGGAGAGCGATTTGCAGCGGGGCTGCATCGATCGCTGCATCGGTTGTAATAAAACACAGCATCGTGGCATGGAGCCCGCCATTCGGCAGCGCGGCCGGACGCCGGCCCGTCGCACTCATGCCAGGCTGAATCATTCCCGCGCCTTTGCAGATCCCGCCGATGCGAACCGTCTTGCGCCCAAGCTTGAATTCGATCGCGATCTGCTTCGGCCTGGTATCGCTCGTCATGATCGCTTCCGCAGCTTGCACAGCACGTTCAACGGTATGGGCGATTTGACCCGATGCAGCGGTGATTCCGCGTCGGATGTTATCCATCGGCATGGTGACGCCGATCCGGCCGGTCGAGCCCACCAGCACGGCGCCGGGCGCAAGCGCCAGGGCAGTCTCCGCGAAATGCACCATTTCCTTCGCATCTGCCATTCCCTGTTTTCCCGTGCACGCGTTGGCATTCCCGGAGTTCACTACAATCGCTTGCGCCACCCCGCGCTTCACGCGCTCTACGCATACTTTCACGGGTGCGGCGCAAACCTGATTCGTGGTGAACATGCCGGCCACGGTTGCGGGCACATCCGAAACGATGAGCGCCAGATCACGCTTCTTTCCCTTCTGCGATCCTTTGCCGGTGCCCAGGCGTTTGATGTCGCAAAACACGCCTGCAGCCTTGAATCCGTTGGGGGCAACGATGGAACCTTCAACTGCTTTGAATGAATTCTTCATCTTTGATCGGGCGCGAGAGTGTGCGCGCCATAACTGAATTTCAAATCAAACTTTGATCGCGTCCAGCTCCAGCCGCACCATCGCAACCTGTATCCGGCCGTGAGCGTCCGCAGGATGCTCACGCACATAGCGTTCGATCACGTCGGCGACGAACGCGTCGCGTTGCAGCTCAGGAACCCGCTGCGTGTAGGGAAGCCACGTGGTTCGCAACCAACCCGCAAATCTCTCGGAGGATTCGAACAGCATCGCGGTGTCTGCCAGCGTGACCTCGCGTATGCTGAAGCCCAGCTGTGGCAGCCACTCGCGATATTGATCGGCGCTGAAAAAGAAGTAGGGCGGCGACATGCGGCGGAAGTATTGCCTGAATTGCGGGAGGCGCATGACGCCGCGAAGCGCGTGGAACACAGCGTTCGCATTGCCCTTGCCGCCGCAGGAAATCATCACGCGCCCTCCGGGTTTCAGGCACCCGGCAATTCCCTTGAACACCAGCGCATGGTCGTCAACCCAATGCAGCGCCGCGTTGGAGAACACCACGTCGAATTGCTCTCCCAGTTCAATCATCCGCGCATCCATGACCCGGAACGAAAGGTTCGGAAATTGGGCACGCGGAAACGCGCGTTCCGAAAACGCAATCATTTCCGCAGAGGCATCGATTCCCACAACAGCTCCGCGGGGAACGACGGCGGCCAGTTCCGCAGTCACCTTGCCGTCCCCGCATCCGATATCGAGCACGGCCTCATCACCGGCAAGGTGCAGCCTGGAGATCAGCTTGCGCCCCCACGATTGCTGCGAAGACGAATGCTGAGCGTAATCGCCTGGATTCCAGACGACTTCGGATGGCTTCAATTCGCTGGACATCAGCTCTTCGCGCAGCGGCCCGGAACACTCATTCAGATCAAACCCGCGGTTTCGGGATAACCGCAGACAATATTCATGCTCTGGACGGCCTGGCCGCTCGCGCCCTTCACCAGGTTATCCTCCGCGCTCATGATCACCAGGCGGCCAGTCCGCGGATCCAGACGCCACGCCAGCTCGCACACGTTCGTGCCCACCACATTCTTCGTGTCAGGGAACGCTTTGCCGTCAAGCACCCTTACAAACGGTTCGCTGCTGTATGCCTTGGCGTAACAATCGGCGATCTGCTCGGCAAGCTTCGACGCGTCCGCAGCGCCGCTGAAATGTTCCGTCGGCGCCGCATACAAGGTGGTGAGAATTCCGCGATTTACAGGAATCAGGTGCGGCGTGAACTGGATCGTGACCTCGGTGCCAGCCGCCAGCGACAGTTCCTGTTCGATTTCGGAAAGGTGCCTGTGTTTCGGAATGCCGTACGGCCGCACGCTCTCATTGCACTCGCAAAACAGGTAATCCAGTTCGGCCTTCCGCCCCGCGCCGCTGACGCCGCTCAACGAATCGGCAATGATTCCCGTCGGCTTGATCAAGCCGCTTTGCAGCAACGGAATCAGGGGAAGCAAAACGCTGGTGGGATAACATCCCGGCGATGCGATCAGCGACGCTTTCCGGATTTGCTCGCGATAAAACTCCGGCAATCCGTACACGGCCTTGTCCAGCAGCTCGGGAGCGGGATGATCGTGAACATAGAAATCCTTGTAAACCGCGGCACTCCTCAAACGAAAATCCGCGCTCAAGTCAATGACCGTGCAACCGCCCTGAAGCAGCGGCACCGCGTACTCGGCCGCAACACCGTGGGGCAGCGCAAGAAAAACGATCTCCGCCTGGCGCGCCAGCAACTCGGCGTTCGGCTCGCTGAAGCGCAGTGCCTTCGCCTTTTGATGATGGGCAAATCGCGGAAAGATCTGGGCAAGGGTTTGTCCCGCGTACTGACGCGACGTAACCGCGGCGAGTTCAGCGTGCGGATGGCTGAGAAGCAACCGCACCAGCTCCTCCCCCGAATATCCCGAGGCTCCAACGATGGCAACTTTCTTGTTCATTACTGCTACTTCAATACGGTTTGCGCCGCTCCATTTCAATGCAATGTAGCGCAGGTTCCAAAAGCCGCTGTGTCGCAGGCCCCACAAACTGCTCCCGAGGGCTCAGTCTGCGACGCCGAAACCTCCCGGAAACTTCCAACGTAAACGACTCAGGTTCATCTGCGCCGCAACGGACCCGCACAATCTGCGCCGGGAACAAAAAACCCCGCCGGCCGAAGCCAGCGGGGTTGTGAAAGAGAGCCGGTTTAACGCTTGCTGAATTGGAAGCGCTTGCGGGCGCCAGGCTGCCCGTATTTTTTGCGTTCCTTCATGCGCGGATCGCGCGTGAGCAAACCTTCAGCCTTGAGCGGCGCGCGAAAGTTTGGATCGGCAATCAGAAGCGCGCGGGCAATTCCATGACGGACCGCACCGGCCTGGCCCTGAGGCCCGCCGCCTGTGACATTCACGCGAACGTCATACTTGTCGACGGTCCCTGTGACCGCGAGCGGTTGCGTCACCGTGCCGCGCTGGGTGTCGACGGGAAAATAGGTTTCGAATGCGCGGCCATTGACCGTGATCTTGCCACTGCCAGATGCCAGGCGAACGCGCGCGATTGAAGTCTTGCGACGGCCTGTGCCGAGAAATTCCTGAGTCTTGGTGTCTGCCATAACAGAAAGCTTACTTGGCTAACGTCATCGACGCGGGTTGCTGCGCCGAATGGTTGTGCTGCGGCCCCTTGAAGACTTTGAGCTTGGTGAGCAACTGGCGGCCGAGGCGATTCTTGGGAATCATCCCCCGCACTGCCCGATGGATGAGCATCTCCGGATGACGCTCCCGCATCTCACCGACCGTCCGATACTTTTCGCCACCTTTCCAGCCCGAATAGCTCATGTAGCTCTTGTCCGTCTCCTTCTTGCCCGTGACGCGCACCTTCTCGGCGTTCACAACAACAACGAAGTCGCCAGCATCGAGATGCGGCGTATAGACGGCCTTGTTCTTTCCGCGCAGGGTGTCGGCGACCTTGACCGCAAGGCGGCCCAAGACCACGCCATCGGCATCGATCACATGCCACTTGCGCTGATCCAAATTGACTTTCGGCAAATGCGTTTTCATCTAAGTCCCATCAAAAGGAGGGCAGAAACTACCAAACGAGCCCCTGAAGTCAATAGGTTTCCCGAGGAAAATACGTTCGCGCAACCTTTGCCGTCGCGTAGACCCACGTCTGCTGTGTCGCTGGTCCGCCGTGGCATCATTGCGGAGCGCGGCAAGGTTTCCGACCCTCTTGCCCGACCCCTTGCCCGATATACGGGCACCCGGCCTGGAAGCTCGGCGATACATCAGCTTGTTAAACTCGCGCTACGCGGAACTGATTTCTTGAGATGGGAAACCCAAAGAGGGAGATTCAAAGCCTATGCTCGTCGTCCACGTCCATGTCCACGTGAAACCAGAACACATCGATGCCTTCAAAGCCGCTTCAATCACAAACGCTCGCGAAAGCATTCGTGAACCTGGGATTGCACGGTTCGATGTAGTGCAACAAACCAGCGAACCCACGCGCTTCGTGCTGGTGGAAGTCTATCGCTCTCCCGCGGCAGCGCTGGCCCACAAGGAGACGGCGCATTACGCGGCCTGGCGCGATACCGTCGCGCCAATGATGGCCGAGCCCCGAACCAGCGTGAAGTTCGAGAATATTTTTCCCGGAGATTCAAACTGGTAATCGTAATGCGTTTTGAATTCTCAACGGCCGCGAACATTCGTTTCGGCCCGGGTACTATTCGCGAACTGGCAGCGCTCGCGCGGGATTTCGGAAAGCGGGCGCTGCTCGTCACGGGCGCTAATCCAAGCCGCGTGGATCCGATCGCCGACTTGTTGAAAACCGGCGGCGTTGAGTCAGTGCTGTTTTCAGTGGCTGGGGAGCCGGGTATCATAACTGTCCAGGACGGAGTTGCTGTCGCTCGCGAGAATCAGTGCAGCCTCGTCATTTGCGTTGGCGGCGGCAGCGCAATCGACGCTGGCAAGGCAATAGCCATCATGCTGACGAACGCTGGAGACCTCCTTGATTACCTCGAAGTCATCGGACGCGGACAACCGCTCCGCAATGCAGGATTGCCGTGCATCGCAGTCCCGACCACGGCGGGCACCGGGACGGAGGTGACACGCAATGCAGTGCTGGCCTCGCCGGAGCATTGCGTGAAAGTCAGCCTGCGCAGTCCGCTGATGCTTCCACGCGTGGCATTGGTCGATCCTGACCTCACTCACGATCTGCCTCCGCGACTCACCGCGAGCACGGGATTGGATGCGTTGACACAATCGATCGAGCCTTACGTGTCCGCACGCGCGAACCCGATGACCGACGCCTTGTGTCTGGAAGGAATCCCGCGGATCGCGAGGTCGTTGCGAAAGGCCGTGGAGAATGGCCGCGACGCCGCCGCGCGTGAAGACCTCGCGCTGGCCAGCCTCTTCGGCGGCCTGGCCCTCGCGAATGCGGGACTTGGAGCAGTTCACGGTTTTGCCGCACCGATTGGCGGCAGATTTCCCGCTCCACACGGAGCCGTCTGCGCCGCGCTGTTGCCACACGTCATGTCCGCCAATCTGCGGGCGCTCCGTGAACGCGCAGCACAGCATCAAAGTCTCGAACGCTTCGAGACGGTAGCGCGCCTTCTCACGGGGGATTGCACAGCGTCTGCGGATGCAGGAGTGAAATGGGTCGCCCGGCTCGTCTCAGATCTGCACGTGCCACCGTTGCGCAGCTATGGCATCGATGATTCGCACGTGGACACCGTCTGCGAGAACGCATCAAAAGCGAGCAGCATGAAAGCGAACCCCATCCAACTCACCGCCGCCGAACTCGCGCAGACCTTGCGCGCTGCAATTTAGAGCAACCGAATCCGAAAAAAACCTGCACCGCCGTCAGCAGGGAGTGAGGCGCCCGCGGTCGCGGCAGTTGCAACGATGTCGTCGCCGATTTTTTCCCACTCGCCAGACGCAAGGTTTGTTGTCGTTTCCACGCGGTACGTTCGTTGGGGAAAGGCACGCCACTCGATCGTGATTTCACCTGCCTCCCCCGCCCGCGTTGACATGATCGAGGGCGGCCCGAGCACCGCGGCCATTTTGCGGATCGTCGCATCGCTCTTGCCAATGACATAAAGCTCGTTGTCATGTCCAACCGCCAGGCGGATATCAGCGCGCCCTCCGCCGTACGGCTCCCCGTCCGGATCCCAGCCGCTCGTGACCAACGCACCACCAGGCAGCGCGTTTGGATTTGTTCCACCCTTCGCGCGATACGTCTCCGCCACAACGTCAAACAACCTGCGGTTCGTCACGCCTTGATCCAATGAGTCGTAAGGACTGTCCCACGCAATCTGAATTTCACGAATTTCAGCCATGGTTGCGCGATCGCCGTCGTCGGCGGCAATCATGTCCTCAAGGTCGCAGTAAAATATGCGCGCCGTGGTGATGTCGCCGAAGATGTATTTTCCATACAGTTCAGGCATCAGCATGCCGCGATAGACAAACCCGCTGCTGATCGCGTCGCCGTCGCGATGGCTGTACGCCGCGACCGGATACACCGGCGTGACAGGATTCACAAAACCGCCCACGCTCAGCTCGTCTGTTCCTGGAAATGGAAATGGAGGAAATCGCCTGCTGCCCGTCACACCATTTGTGACGAAGAATTGCTCGGCTCCTTCGCGTTCCGCCCATCCGTAATTCGCGCCCTTGCGGAGAATGTTCACCTCCTCCCAGGAATTAAAACCGATGTCGTTCACCAGAAACTTTCCGGAAACCGTGTCCCAGCTGAAACGATGGGGATTCCGAAAGCCATACGCGAAAATCTCGCGGCGCAATCCAGCAATATTCGTGAATGATTCCGATTCGGTTGCGAACGGGTTTGGGTCAGCCCCCGTGGTCGGAATTCGAAACCGCGCATTGCTGCCCAGTTGATCCTCAGGCCGAAGATTCAGGTCGGGAGTAATCCTCAGGATCTTTCCCACCAACGCGGTCAGTTGCTGCGGATGCGGATGCGTTGTGCCCACGGCTTCCCCTGCCCGCCCATCACCAACAGCGAGATAAAGATTACGGTAATCAGGATCTTCCGGCCCGGCGATCGGATTGAACAGGAGATCGCCCATCGGATGGATCGTTCCAAAAAAACCGAGCCGCAACACTTCGCGCGCGAAGCCTTCGAACGTCGTGTTCGCCACATTGGTGTCGCGCCACTCGATCAGCACCGCAATGCGCCCAATGGTGCCCGTCGGCGGCGCGATGAGAGAAGTCGTGGTGTAGCCCGCCAGGTTCAGGCCCGGCAGCGTCCCGTTCGTCGGCGCGCGCGTCGATGCCGTGGTCTCCATATGCACCGTGTAGAAAATGCCGTTCGTCGCGTATTCAGGATCAAACGCAAACGTTGCGAGCCCGCCGGCAAATCCGGGGTCGTTGTCAAAGCGCGGGAAGACTTGCTCGAAATTGATGTAGCGAATCCACGTGTTTGTCGAAAGCGGGTCAGCGTGGGGCACGATGTACAACGTGCGGTTCAGGTCCGCGACGAAGAATCGACTGCCGAACCCAGGCGCGTTCGTGGGCTCCGCACGCATGAAGTTGATCCGGCTGAGCTGGTCGTTAAAGTTGATCGGTGGCGGATAATTACCGCCAACGGTCCGGCTGGAAAACGGCGCGTGCGCGTAATCCACCAACCACACGGTCGTGCCATCCTTGCCGGCTTGCGGCCCGGGCGGATAAGTCGTGGCTCCTCGCAAACCAATGACGCACGGCAAGAACATGAGCGCCGTCAGCCGGATTAAAAAGGTTCGTGCAAGGAAGGCCGCAGCCGAACGTACAACAGGGGTATGCATGGGGTGCCAGGGTTGGCCGAATTTTTAGCCGAACCGCGCACTGCACAAAAGACAAAAACGCCCCGCGATTTTTCGGGGCGCATCCGGACGCTGTTCTTGTGCTGACGAACACCGGTTCAAAACCAGGAGAACGCGGCATGCTGGTCTCTGCTACCTCTGCATCCTCCTGTTCAATATCTTTTACTTTCGTCGCGTTTCGTGAGCCGTTTCGGAAGCGCGGCCTGCCGGCGTGCATGCCTTTCCCGGGTGGGATTTCGTGTGATGGGTGGTTTTCCTTTTTCTCCGCGCCTCCGACCAAATCAGTGGTCGTTCCGTTTCAACAATTCTCCAGTTCCTGCCGAGTTCGGAACTATACAGCACCTTCTGTTTTCGCACGTGCTGCGCCCGAGACGGGCACACCCCGCCAGTCAACCCTGCGCCGGTTTCGCGGGATCGATCTGATAGGCTTGCAAAGCCTGCTCGGCCGTTTTGCGGTCTTCGATGTCCGTCAGCGTGCCGACCCATTGAAGCAGTTCCCCCGAGTCGCTGCGGCATGCATGCGCCCGGCACACGTGCCAGCGGTACGTTCCGTCTGCACGGCGAAGACGGCATTCCGTTTGATAGGTCTGGCCCGAAGCAACGGACTGCGCCCAGGCGCTCGCCACTTCAGCGTGATCTTCCGGATGCAGGAACTTTTCCCAACCCGTTCCGAGAAGTTCATCGGCCGTCACGCCAAAACAAATCAAAGTCTGCTGGTTCACATAGTCGATCTCGCCACCCGGTCCTGCAGTCCAGATCGGGCTGGGAAACGTGTTGGTGAGCAACTGATAGCGGCGTTCGCTTTCCTGCAGCCGCGTCAGATGTTGATGGGTCTCATGCGCAAGGCTCCATTTCGCGGTAAACGCGTTGGCCAGCTGCAGCACTTCCACGACTTCGAACGGCTTCTTCAGGATCACAAAGCTGTCGAGGTTGCCGAGCTTCCCGGACATTGCTTCCCAGGAGTAATCGGAATATGCGGTGCAAAACGCGACCTGCAGGTGACGGTCCACTTCCCAAAGTTTCGCGGTCGTTTCAATCCCATCCCACCCGGGCGGCATGCGCACGTCCATGAACGCCATTGCGTAAGGCCGATTCTCCAGCATCGCGCGGCGAACCATCGCGAGGGCCTCCTCCCCCTGAAAAGCAAAATCCAGTTCAAAATCCGCGCTCTTGCCCGGCAGGGTGACCTCGCCAAACAGCGCTGCTTCAGTGGATTGCAACTCATCCGCGTTGGAATCCTTGCTCCCCAGGATCTTTCGGAAATCCTGGTGAATCGCTGGATTGTCATCCACTACGAGAATACGGCGGCTGATCTTGATCATAGTATCCGTCAGTTTTGAACTCCTGTGCTATCGACGGAAACCGTTGCCATTAAAACAATTCCTGCCTTCCGGGGGCAAAAATGCGGCACAACCGGCACGGCAAATTTTCCCTACCGCGGACCTTTTTTGCCGGGCTCCCGCCATTACTCCTGCCGTTCCGGTGCCATTCGTGCCGGGTCTCCCTCGGAAAGCAGCTGGCCGGGGCAGCCTTTGCCCAGCTGGCATAGCCGCTGCTAAACGACCCTTGGAATGAAGTGCATGAACACGATAGAACCAGAACCAGTCGCGACCCAAACGGTCACCCGCGAGTTGCGGATGCCGACGGGTATCCTGGGTTTCGAGCAGATGAAGGATTATTTGCTCGTCGCCAACCCGGACGAAGAACCCTTCCGCTGGCTTCAGGTCAAGGACAACGCCGCGCTGGCGTTCGTCGTCATCGATCCCTTCATTGTCGCTCCAGATTATCGGCCCGATATCCCGCAGGTTGACGCCAATCTGCTGGGACTTAACAACCCCGAGGAAGCTGCACTGCTGAACATCGTCACGCTCCACGGCGCGAATCGCGCGACCGTGAACCTCAAGGGGCCAATCGTCGTCAATCGCAACACAGGCCTCAGCAAACAGGTGGTCCTGGCTAACGCAGCCGAATATTCCGTGCAGCATCCGCTGCCGATGTGATCTCAACCCGCCTGCCACCATGCTCATTCTCTCCCGAAAATCCGGCGAAAGCATCGTCATCGATGGCCGCATCCACATCAAAGTGGTGCGCGTCGAGGGTGACGTGGTGAAAATCGGTATTGAGGCTCCTTCAGATGTCCCCGTGCATCGCCAGGAGGTTTACCAGGAAATCCAGCGCAGCAACCAGCAGGCGGTCACATCGCCCAAGACCACCCTGCCCCGCCTGCCGATCCGCAAGGCTGCGGCGGCACCGACGCCGAACGAAACCGCTACAACGAATAATCGCATATGATCATCAGCACCAACATCACATCGCAGGTCTCCGCACATAATCTCGAGGCCAGCCAATCGCGCCTGAGCAAGTCCCTGTCGCGCCTGAGTTCGGGCAGCAAGATTGTGAATCCTGCTGACGACGCAGCCGGCATGGCTGTCGGATCCCGCCTCACCGCGCAGATCCGCCGCCTCGATGCCGCACGCGCCAACGTGGGCAACGCCATTTCCTTCACCCAGACGCAGGACGGTTATCTCAAGAAGATAGCCGACGCCCTGACCCGCATGAGCGAACTCTCGCTCCAGGCGCAGGACGTCACCAAGTCGGATGAAGATCGCGCTCTTTATCAAAGCGAATTCACGCAACTCACCGAGTTCGTCAACACAACGGCCGGCAAGGATTTCAACGGCGTCAGCCTGTTCTCCGGCGCCAGCCTGGATGTGACACTCGATTCCGAGGGCAACACGCTGACGATGAATGGCATCAGCCTCGCCACCGCCGTGTATGCGGATGTGTTGAACTCCGACGTGAGCACCCGCGCGGGAGCCCGCCTGGCGCTTGAGAGCGTGAAGGAAGCGATCACCGAACTTTCACAGAAACGCGCCGGCATCGGTGCGTATCAGTCGCGGTTGAACTACACGAACGATCAATTGACGGTCAGCAAGGAAAACCTGACCGCCGCCAATTCGCGGATTCAGGACGTGGATGTCGCCGAGGAATCCACGGAATTTGCGAAGCAGAATATTTTGGTGCAATCCGGCACGGCCATGCTGGCTCAGGCGAACAGCCTGCCCCAGAGCGTCCTGCGGTTGCTGCAGCAGTAAACAAGTGTCCAGCGAATTTCGTCGGTCGCCCAAACGAGTGGCGAGACCGCTGGCTCCTTCCTCGGGCGGGTCATATCACAGGCCCGCCCGGTCTTTTTAAACGCAGTTTGAAGCGGGTGGTTGTTGAAAACTCCCTCGCCCATCGGATGGGAGAGGGCCGGGGAGAGGGTTCTCCGGAAACACCCAATCACGAATCGCAAGGCGATGAACGGAATCAACGCAAACAGTCGAACAGAAGAATGAAAGCAGCATCCCCTTCCCCCACTCCATCCGCACCGCTGATCTTCAGCCGCCGCAGTTTCGACCCCGCCGCCGAGATCAAGGCCTGGTGCTTGGAACGCGCCGATGAATGGTACGAGCAGAAGGAACTTGCCCTCGCCCGCGACTTTCTGAAACACGCGCTCGAAATCGATCCGCACGACGTGGAAGTCTGGATCGCGCTCGGCAGCCTGCAATTTGCACTTGGCAGCCATCGCCAGGCTCTCCTCTCATTCACACAAGCGCGCGAACTGGACCCCACGAATGCGAAAGTGTTCCTTCATCTGGCCGCTACCCATCAGCAATTGGGCGAGAACGCCGAGGCGGAATGGCATTTCAAGGAAGCCCTGACGGCGGATCCGAAAAGCAGCGAAGTCATCAAGCTTTACTCGGGTTTCCTGATGGCGCAAAACCGCCTCACCGACGCCCGCCTCCTCCTGGAATTCGGACTCGGTTCCAACCTCGAAGACGTCGAGCTCTTCCTGCGCCTGGGTGTCTGCTGTTATCGCGCGGAAGACCTGCGCGCTGCATATTCCTGCTTCAAGCGCGTACTTCAACTCGCCCCGTCGAATGCAACCGCAATCGAGAATCTGCAGGTTGTGGCTTCCATCACCACCCCTCCTCGATCGTGAATTCGGCGCCATTCATCGCCTGCGCCGCGCCGCGATGCAACGCGCCTACACCTCCGGCCATCCGGACGCGTCTCACGCGTATTGCTCTGTTCAACGATACCGCCAGCGCTCAGCATATCGGATGTCTTGCAGTCTCTGACGCGCACAATCGAATGTTCGCGTCGGCGAACACAGCCATAATCCATCGCTTTTTCGTGAACCAATTTCGCGAACTTTGGCTGGGATCGCCCCAGGCATCGGTCGCCGCCATTCTCAACAGCCCGCTTGCCGAACAACTTGGAGAAGTCGATGCCGTTGTGATCAATGGCGAAGGAACCATTCACCACGATGGCGGCCGACACTTGCTGATGATCCTCGCAGCCGCGCAGGAACTCAAAATTCCCACCTTTCTGGTCAACTCCGTCCTCCAGGGTTTGGATACAGGGTTCGACGTCCTGCAGCGCCTCGACGATTTGACTGTCCGCGATCAGCGTACCGCCGACTATCTGACGGAACTCAAGATTCCGCATCGCCTCGTAATGGACTCGATTCTGCATGCTCGATTTGCAGCAACTCCCGATCGCGATTTCTCAGGCAAGGTTGTCATTACAGACCATCACTCAAGCCGCGATGCAGATGTAGGTGAATGGATTCGTTCGCTGCGGTCGGAGCTCGGCGAATCCGCAGTGCTCTATCCGTTCTACCACAAGGATCGTTTTCACGATTGGAGCCACGCCGTGGCGAATCTCTCGACCGCCAAACTGGTGATCACGGCGCGGCATCATGGCGTTTACGTTGCCGGCCTTGCGGGTATTCCGTTCGTGGCGCTTGGATCCAACACTTGGAAAATCGAAGGCACCCTCGCGATGTTCAACAACCGCATTCCGATCTGCAGCTCCGAACGCCAGCTTCGCGAAGCCGTTCGGCTGGCCGTCAGCAATCCTGGTCTGTACCACGAGTTCAGAGAGTTTCTCCTCAGCCAATGCCCGCTCACGACACTCGACCGCTTCTCACAACAGTTTCAACCGAACCGGGCAAACACCACGTTATGAACCCTGCCATCCTTTACTCCGAAGATCTCGTATCCGCTCTGCGCGGACGCATCGCCATCATCGGCAACGCGACGCCCCGCTGGGAGCTTGGCGCGCTGATCGACCAGTATGACGCGGTGATTCGGATGAACAATTATCGAACCGAAGGATTCCAGAAACTTGTGGGCGCAAAGACAACTCACCGTTGCACGACGGGATGGAAAGATGTGGAGAATCGAAACCTGCATCCTGAGTTCTCGCCATTCACCTTGGAAGCGAACGAATCTGGAAATCTTCCGGTTTATAATGCGGCTAACAATCTCCCGCTGCTCACCGCCCGGCACGACGTTCATTCAAACATTCCCGAGCTCAAACGGCCTTCAACCGGACTTGCGCTCGTGCAACTCTGCGTGGACCAGAAGCTATCGGTGGACCTGTTCGCGTTCGACGGTTTCAAGACGCCGCACTATTGGGAACCCGAGAAGGGAATCTATACGTCCCACAGTTTAAGCGAAATGGACGTCATCCTCTCGCGCCCCGGAGTTTTGCTCTACGGCGAAACCACTCCGAGCGAAATGATTCCAGTTTTTCGTCGGGCCGATGACGCGGAGCGCTACGACGCAGGTGTCCGGTCGTTGATCCGTTGGTTATCTTCCCAGCCTCCTGCCCGGCAGATTCTTGTTTATGGAGCCGGCGATACCACGATGGTGTCTCGGTTGGAGGAACTCGGACATGAGGTTACGGCCGTCACACCTCACCGTGCAGCATTCGAACAACTCAAATGCCACAATAAAATGCACGGCTCGCCCCTTGCGCTTGCATTGTTGTCCGGCCATTTCGACCTATTTATCGCGCTGCACTCGCTCGAATCCCTGACGAGCAATGATCGGAAACTTGCCTTGCGGGAAGCTGCACGGACGTGTTCTTCCGCATTCATCACGGTTTCAGCCCAGGCAAGATCCCATGTGTTGCAATCGCAGGCTGATTGGATGAATGAGATTCGCTCGGCGGGATTCGATGCCCAACCGCAGGCCGCGCAGAATGAGAACCAAGATGTCTTTGTTGCCACACAACACCTGACCGTTCTGCCTGAACCTCCACAAGCCGTCCGTGCGAATGCGAAATCCTATGCCGAGCCTGAGCAACTGCGCGAAGAGTTGAAGCGCGCGTGCGAGGAAAACAACCGCCTTCGGACACAGATAACCGACTTGAATGAGGAATGGCAGGAACTGCTCGACGAAGCGCGCCAGGGAAAGTCCTCGAATCGAGGGAAGAAGAACGTTATCCGCGGGAGTTCGTTCCTCTCTGTAGAACCCTCGCCCGCCTCTCCTACAGTGCCAGGTTTGGAACAGGCCGAGGCTGCAGCTCGCCAAGCTCTTGCCCTTGAACCGACAGGAATCGCAGCTCTTCGATTGCTGGCGAGTGTCACGGCCCAACAGGGGAAGTGGATCGACACGCGTGACGCCTTGATCGGACTGCTGTCGCAAACACCCGATGACGTTGAAATGCTGCTCCTTTCGGCGAGGTGCCAGTTCGAACTGGGCGATCCCGTGACCAGTCGCAAATTGTTTCATCAGGTCCTCTCATTGTGTCCCGATAACCCGATTGCTCGCGAAAATCTTGTCGCACTGGATGCACTTGAATCTCGCGCATCGGAGCTCGAGAAGCTCTTGACCACGGGCCAAAGGCTCATTAAGGCCGGCAACATTCCCGAAGCGATCGTCCTGCTTGAACAGGCGGCGCAGATTGCGCCCGACGACGTGGACCTGCTGGTGGGCCTCGCCGGTTTGCAGGCTCAGCAACAGCGGGTAGACGACGCCCGTCGGACACTCACCCGCGCGCTCACTGTCAAACCCGGCCACCCAGTGGCAAGCCGTCTCCTGCTCAGCCTGACGCTCGATGGCGAAGCCCTCAAGACAGATGGCGCACCCGCGGCTTCCCCTGCGGTTGAGTCCCAGGTCCAGCAACGCATTCCGTCCGGGCCTGAGACGAAAGAAGCACGACCTTCCGGTCATTTGGAGAACCATGATGTCAAGCGACTGCTTGCCCGGACTCCGCACATGAACCTGGAGCAGGCAAATCGCATGACTTCGTTTATGACGGAGCATCGTGTTGAGAAGGTTTTGGAGCTCGGATTCGCGCACGGGGTATCCACATGCTATATGGCCGCCGCGCTCGCCCGAAATGGCGGAGGCTCCATCGTCACAATCGATGTCGCAAGCGCGCGCCAGCGACAACCGAATATCGAAGAATTGCTGGAACGGATCGGTGAACGGGAAAGAGTGACGGTCCATTACGAGCCCACGTCCTACACCTGGAGGCTCATGAAATTTCTCGAGGAGAACCCTCGGCCGGTTTTTGATCTCTGTTACATCGATGGAGCGCACAACTGGTTCGTGGACGGTTTTGCATTCTTCCTCGTCAACCTGCTGGTCAAGCCTGGCGGCTGGATCATATTCGACGACTACAACTGGACCTACGCGTCGTCCCCTGGCTACGCGAACAGCGAATTCGTCCGAAAGATGCCAGAGGACGAGAAGACCACGCCGCAAGTGAAGAAGGTCTTCGAGCTGTTGGTGAAAACTCACCCTGACTACCAGTCCTTCCATGTGGTTGGTGGATGGGGCTTCGCTCAAAAAAAACCGCTGGCAGTTCTTCGCAATGGCGCAACAACGGAGCGAACCGCTGAAGGCACGCCACATAGTTCAGCTCGCGGCCAGGCCGCGAATCAAACGGCCTTCCAGGCCTTGCACCAGGGATTTGAGCTGCTCAAAGAGAGGCGGTTTTTCGACGCACAAGCAGCTGTCCGTGATTACCACGCACAGATCAATTACGACGAGCTGCCTCGAACCGACAACCGCACCGAGCAGAATCCGAAAGTCTCAGTCATCATCGTTGCGTACAAAATCAACCAGGGATTGATTCAATGCCTCGACTCCCTCGCGGCCTCTGAGAATCCGCCCCACGAAATCATTGTCGTGGACAACGGCGGCAACGAAGCCATTGCTGACGAACTCGCCCGGCGGCCCATTCTTCACCTCCGCGTCGGATTTAATGTCATCCTTGCAGAGGGCCGAAACATCGGTGTTCACTTCGCACGCTCGCCCATTGCGTCGTTTGTGGATGATGACGCCATTGCTGCCAAAGGTTACCTCGCCTCTGTAGTTGAAGCGTTTGAAACCTTCGATGTGCAGGCATTCCGCGGCAAGGTGCTGCCCAAGTCCGATCACCCGCACAACAGCCGCGCCCGCCACTACAACATGGGTGACCTTGCATTTCCCGCAGACATTGACACGGAAGGCAACAGCGCCTTCCGCATCGACACCTGGCGCGCGCTCGGCGGCCAGGACCCGCTCCTCTTCGGTGGAGAAGGCGTGGAACTGTCCTATCGCATGGCGAAGCAGCATGGCGATCTGTGCGTCATGTATTGGCCGTTCACGATCATCTATCACGATTACGCAGTCACGGATAACAAGCTCGAAACCAAGCAATCGCGCCACGTGCTCATGCGCGAGTACTCGGTGTTCAAGCACGCCGACCTCTACCAGTTTCACAATCGGCTCGTGGCTTTCGCGCTGTCCCCCGAAGCAAAAGCTGAAGGCAACCGCTTGCTGCGCCGTCGCATTGCGCAGCCATTCGCACCTGCACAACCGAAATCCGCCGGCCAAGCAAATCAGCCGCTGATAACCATCTGCGTCCCCACCTACAACCGCGCAGCTTACATCGAGCAGACCATTCAAAGCGCATTGCGGCAGAAGTATGGAAACTTCGAAGTGGTGGTTGTCGACGACGGCTCGACAGACAACACCGTTGAAGTGATGTCCCGGATTACAGATCCGCGTGTCCGCTTCATTCAAAAGGAACACAGTGGCGGGCCGCACACGCGCAATCGATGCATTGCCGAAGCACGCGGGGAACTCCTCGTCTGGCTGGATTCCGACGACGTCATTCTTCCGCACACACTTGCCACCTATGCAGAAACGTTGACCGCCAATCCCGACGCGGACGTTGTGTACGGCAATCTTCAAGTCGCAGATGCAAACCTGAACGTATCGGATCTGTGGATTTATCGTGATTACCACGGCTGGCGTGACGCGCTGGTCAGCGATCTGATCGTTGAGAATCGCATCCCGAATGTCTGCACGCTGGTGCGCAAGTCCTGCTATGCAATGGTGGGAGGCTACAATCCAGATTTCCCGCGGGCACATGATTACGAATTCTGGACGCGTCTTGCACCCGGTCACGTGTTCAAAAGTGTTAACATGGAAGTCGGGATTTATCGGCGGCACGAGCAATCGCTGTCCAAGCTGAGCGCCCGGCCCGACACTTCGTATGAGGCCAAGGCAGTCAAGGCCATGCTTGAGCGGCACGACCTGAGGACATTGTTTCCATTTTGCTACAGCGTGAACGCAGTTTCAGCGCGCGGCGACGCCCGTGCGTGGTTGATGGCAGCATGGATTCTCACGAACTACGGAGACATGCGAAGTGCGGCGCAATGCGCGCAGCGCAGTGTTAAAGCCGCCGATCTTGGACTCAACACGCGCCTTCTGCCACTGCTCCAAACGACGGCAGGATTGCCTGCCAGCCCGAGTCGCGGAAACGACAAGCTCGCGACAATTCTCGAAAACGGACGTCGTGCATGGGCCGCAGGGAATCCGTTGAAAGCCATTGAGGCATGCGAACAGCTGAACGAAGAGTATCCAGAAACACCTGAATCCCTGCTGCTGACGGCTGTAAGCCTCGACCGCTGGGGCAATCCGAACGACGCGCGCACCGGATTCCGCTGCCTCGTTCGCCGGCAGTGCGACGCCTCGTTTTGCCAATCGACCCTCGAATCCGAGTCTGCCCGCGAATCCGCTCCCGAAACTTCCTTGAGCGACAGCGCGCGCCTCGCGTGCAAGCTTTCCGCGTTTTTTCCCGAAGCCATTCCAGCGGCTGCGGTCGAAGCAACCCTTGCATTCATCCAGCGGGCGAGCGAAGCAGAAGACTCGGCTGCTTTTCTCAAAGCAAATCGCAGCGGATCAACCCCGCTCTTCTTCGCACTGATCAGCCTGAACGCAGACGAACTCAGTCAGCCTGCTTTGCGAATGCAATTCGCGAAGGTCCGGGCGTCCCTGCAGAACGTCAACGCGTCGGCCTCTCGCCAGCGGGCCGAAGGATATTCCTTCTGCATTATCACGGGCGGCGAACGCCGGGAAAAACTTGTCCGCCAGATCGAAAGCATTCGCAAACTCGGGTTGCCCAATTATGAAATCCTCGTCGGCGGCGACATCTCCAACGTTCCCGATGGCGTTCACAAGGTGGATCTTCTTGATGCCGCCCGCGCAGGCCGTCTTGGAAAGATGCGCAATGAACTGGGACGCCGCGCGCAGTTCAATCACCTCGTCGTTAGCGACGACGATATCATCTTCGACGAAACCTTCGGCCTGGGTCTGCAGCGATTCGGCGAAGGCTACGACGTCATGGCGGTGCGCATTTGCAACGCGGACGGAACGCGCTTCTGGGATTGGGCTTCCACGGGAACCTTCAAAGGTTCCGTGCTGCTCGACTACTGGGATTCTGATCCCGGCGTTTACATCACGGGCGGCATGTGCGTGCTCAAGACCAGTGTTTTGGATCGCGTGAAGTGGGATGATTCCCGCGGCTTCTACCAGGCCGAGGACGTCGACTTCACCGCGCGCCTTAAGGCCGCTGGCTTTTCCATTGCCTTCAATACGTTCTGCACTGTGCTGCACGACGACGATCGCTATTCGCGAGTTGATCGGCGCATCTTTCGTTTCGATCACTTAATCACTGGCGTCTCCGAGCAAATAAAACTCAAAAAGCGTGACGAAGCACGTCGATGGATTCGCGAAGCCGTTCGCATGGCGGGCAATTATACGGACCGCCTCGCTGCGGTCAAAGAGGTGGCGGCGACATTGAACGATTCCGAAGTCGTCACTCAAGTCACCCAGAAACTTGCGTCATCCGCACCGCAGAATGACTCAGCAAAATCGAGGAACGCCGCCGGCATCCAAGTCGATTGGGTCGGCACGTTCTTCGATCACGGCAGTCTCTCCCATGTGAATCGTGAATTCACAAAACAACTCGCGGCCCAAGCAGGTGTGCAGTTGGCCCGCGTTCAAAGCGACCAGATGGATCCCACATCGCTGCCGATCAACCGTCGCAATCTGGCGAAGGATGTCTCCTTAAAACTCTCGGCCGACGCGGCGATAACCGTCCGCCATGCGTGGCCGCCGACGTGGAACCGTCCGAAGCACGGCAAGTTCGTGGTGATTCAGCCATGGGAATTCGGCTCGCTGCCCAAGGATTGGGTGGAGCAATCCAGGAAGGTCGACGAGTTCTGGGCCTACACGAATTACGTGCGGCAGTGCTACATCGATTCCGGCGTGGACGCTGCGAAGGTGAAAGTGGTTCCGCTCGGTGTGGATGGCGAACGCTTTCATCCGAACGCTGCACCCCGGCCGCTCGCGACCCAAAAGAAATTCAAGTTCCTGTTCGTCGGCGGAACCATCGGCCGCAAGGGCATTGACGTGCTGATGAACGCGTATCTCGCGAGCTTCTCCGCCGCTGACGACGTTTGCCTCGTAATCAAGGATTTCGGCGGCCAGAGCGTTTACAAGGGACAGACATTCGCCGACAAGATCCGCGCCGTGCAACAACGCCCCAACGCGCCCGAGATGCTGTATCTCGACTGCGAAATGGCGCCTGAAGAGTTGCCGGGCCTCTACACCGCGTGCGATTGCCTTGTTCATCCGTATCGTGGAGAAGGTTTTGGATTGCCCGTGCTCGAGGCCATGGCGTGCGCACTGCCCGTCATCGTGACCGCAGGCGGATCAACGGACGACTTCGCAACCGATGATGTGGCGTATCGCATCCCCGCCAAGCGGTTGGAAATTGGCAACGATGTCAGCGGCTTGAAAACGGTTTCAACCGCCTGGCTGCTTGAACCCGACGTGAAAGTCGTTGCGGAACGCATGCGCTGGGTGGCACACAATCCTGACGCCGCGCGCGCCAGGGGCCGTGCCGCAAACGAGCATGTTCGCCGCAATTGGACCTGGACCAATGCGGCAAAGGTCGCTGCCGAGCGCCTGCTCGCGCTGCAACCGCTGCCCGTCACAATGGCAACAGAAGTTGCTGCCAAAGCGTCGTCTCTGCCGCCCTCCGCGAGCATCGGCAGCCTCAGCGCTGCCAAAGAAGCCTTTGCTGCCGCCATGCTCGAGAACGCCTGGAACCTCGCACTCGCTGCGATTGCCAAGCGTCCCTGCAATCCTGAAGCTCTCCTGCTGCTCGCCGAAATCGCGCTGGCGGTTGGTGATGGCACGACAGCGCGCAAGCTGGCGCAACACGCGCGGGAGCTCGTGCCAGGCTACAAAGCCGCGAAGCAGTTCCTCACCAAGCCGCTCAAAGGAAACTCCAAACCCAGCTGGCTTGTGCTGCCAGAGGAACTATCCAATCGCAAATCGCAAATCGCAGATCGCCTCACCGTATGCGTCGTGACCAGGAACGAGGAAAAGTTCATCGAGCAATGCCTCAAGTCGATCACGCCGATCGCCCACCAGATCGTTGTCGTGGACACCGGTTCGACTGATCGAACGGTTGAACTTGCGAAGTCGCTGGGCGCTGAGGTGCATCACTTCACCTGGTGCGATGATTTCAGCGCCGCGCGCAATGCGGCGCTCGAACATGCGCGCGGGGATTGGATCCTCATGCTCGACGCCGACGAGGAGCTTCCTGCAGATCAGCACGCAAAACTCCTGCGGGATCTCGCGAAGAAGGATGTCATCGCATACCGCATGCCGCTCACGAACATCGGCAAGGACGACGGACGCAGCTTTGTTCCGCGACTCTTCCGCAATGTTCCGGGAACCTGGTTTTACGGACGCATTCACGAGCAGGTGTTCCCGAGCTTGATCCCCATGTGCAAGCAATGGGGCATGAAGACGGAACTCGGAACCGCCGAACTCCTGCATCACGGCTACACCAAGGAAATGATCCGCGATCGCAACAAGATCGAGCGCAACCTGCGCCTGTTGCAACTGGCGGTGGAGGAAATGCCCAACGACATCAACCTCGTCATGAACCTCGGCCTGGAACTCATGCGTTCCGACAAGCTCGACGAAGGCATTGAAAAGTATCAACAGGCATTTGACCTGATGTCAGCGCAGCAGCAATCGGACATCGTGCCCGAGTTGCGCGAGGTCCTGCTCACCCAGTTCGCATCGCATCTGTGCAAGGCGAAACGTTTCGCGGATGTGACTTCCATGCTCGATTCGCGACTGGCTGGTGCAGGCGCAGGCGGGCTCACTGCGACTCTGCATTACGCAAGCGCACTTGCGCATTACGAACTCAAGCAATATCAGGACGCTGCCACGCACCTTCGTAAATGCATTGAGAAACGCAATCAACCCGCGCTTTCGCCGATCAACGTCGACATCCGCACCGCCGCCCCCGCGCACATGCTCGCGCGCTGCCTCAGTGAACTGGGCGATGCAACGCACGCAGAGAAGGCGTTCCAAATGGCATTGGCCGAACAAGGCAAGACGGAGCTGATTCAGCTGGATTACGCGCGATTCCTTGCAAAACAGCAACGGCCTGTCGACGCCTTGCACAAGCTGCATGAGATAGTCACCAAGAATCCGCAGAACATCGCAGCCTGGAAGTTCGGCGCGGAGATCGCGCTCGGACATCCTGAATTCCTGGAATTCGCATGCGACTGGACGAGCGAAGCCATGCGCGCTTTGCCTGCGGAATCATCCGTTATTGGCCATCGCGCCGAAGCGCTTCTGTTGAACCAGCAAACAAGCGACGCCCATCCTCTTTGGGAAAAAGCCTGCAACTGCAACCGCCCGCCAGAAGCGCTCGCGGCGCTGATCCTTTGTTCCGCAGTGGAATCACAGCCCGTTCCCCCGACGCGTGACGCTGCTGAAGAACTGGCGACGAGCCGTGCGTTCGTCGGATGGTATCAAAAGCTCATCAACGCAAACGCGGAGCAGACGATTGAGCGGTTGAACTCCCGCATCGAAGAACTCCGCGGATCGCTGCCCACTGCCGCAGGGCTCCTGGATTCGGCGATCACCGCTGCCAACACGTAGCGGCAGGCATCCCTGACTGCCGTCGAGCCGGCGCTTCCAGCCCGGGGGAAGAAACCTCGTGCAAATCCGAGTGCGTTAGCACACCCTCCGCGGCTCTCCCAGTTCACGGCTTCTTCCGGCGGCAAGGATGCGCGCCTCTACGTCAGGCAGGGATGCCTGACGCCACCCGCTACATTTGGCTGCATTTTCGCCGGAACTGATCGCCCTCGCGGCCTATGGCCAGATTTTTCCCAGGCAGTGATAGGGGTAGGAGCGAGGGATTAACCTCGCCCCTCCCTCCAAACCGGACGGGCGGATTTCCCGCATCCGGCTTTCCGTTTAGTGGTTCCTGTCCGGAGT
>Ga0196970_1000801_pt1 | contig 29243 bp, 28 predicted proteins | sample S1v_513CmetaG_FD_148672 | JGI IMG/M metagenome (GOLD analysis project Ga0196970, IMG submission 148672) | Soil microbial communities from Anza Borrego desert, Southern California, United States - S1+v_5-13C | ecosystem: Environmental > Terrestrial > Soil > Desert | place: USA: California... | reverse complement strand
AGGTTGTTGATGCTCGCAGTCCGGCGCCCCACCAGGCGCCTCATCCCGCTCACGGCAGTCGGCGCGCTCGCGTTGGCTGCCGCTCTCGTACCCGCCGCCGCCACCGCGAGCGAGCCCGCGCGAGCCGGCGGCCCCGTGCTGCCCGCCGCTCCCGGTGACCCCGTGGTCATCGACCTGATCGGCATCAACGACTTCCACGGCCGCATCGAGCAGTCCAAGCCTTCGGCGGGCGCCGCCTCCCTGGCGACCGCCGTCTACAGCTTCCGCAACGCCAACCCGAACACGGTGTTCGTCTCCGCCGGCGACAACATCGGTGCGACGACCTTCACGTCGTTCATCCAGGACGACCAGCCGACCATCGACGTCCTCAACGCGATGGCGCTGGACGTCTCCGCGTTCGGCAACCACGAGTTCGACCAGGGGCGCACGGACGTCGAGACCGACGTGCTCCCGGCCGTCGACTTCCCGTACCTCGCGGCCAACATCTACGAGACCGCGACCGGCCAGCCCGCCTACGACGAGTACTTCCTCGTGGACAAGGGCGGCGTGACGGTGGGCTTCATCGGCGCCATGACCGAGGCCCTGCCCGAGCTGGTCAGCCCCGCCGGCATCGCCGGCCTCGAGGTGCGCGACCTCGTCACCGAGGTGAACCGGGTCGCCGGGCTGCTCAGCGACGGCAACGACGCCAACGGCGAGGCCGACGTGATCGTCGTCCTCATGCACGAGGGCCCGGAGACCGGGGCCGCGTCCGAGATGACCGGCGCCGGCTCCTTCGCGCCGATCGTCGCCGGGCTCGACGCGGAGGTCGACGCCGTCTTCACCGGCCACACCCACCAGAAGTTCGCCCACCTCGTCGAGCAGGGCGCCGTGGACCTCCCCGTCGTCGGCAGCGGCCAGTACGGCGAGAACCTGGCCCGCGTGACCCTCACGGTCGACCCGGTCAGCGGCGACGTCACCGCCAGCACGGCCGAGGTCATCCCGCTGTACACGCCCGACCAGCCCGGCCCGCCGGTCGTCCCGGGCGTCCCGGTGTACGCGCAGGACCCCGTCATCGCCCAGATCGTGACCGACGCCGTCGCAGCCGCTGCGGTGCCCGGCGCCGTCAAGCTCGGTGACATCACGGCGTCCTTCCTCCGCGCCAGGCAGGCCGACGGCACCGAGAACCGCGGTGGCGAGTCGACGCTCGGGAACCTCGTCGCGGACGTCCAGCTCTGGGCCGCCAACGACGCCGGCACGCCGACGGACATCGCGTTCATGAACCCCGGTGGCCTGCGGGCGAACCTCGCGTACGGCTCCTCGGGTGCGAGCGACCCGGACGGCAACGTCACCTACAAGGAGGCCGCCAACGTCCAGCCGTTCGCGAACACCCTGGTCACCATGACGCTCACGGGCGAGAAGGTCGTCAAGGTGCTCGAGGAGCAGTGGCAGCCTGCCGGTGCGCAGCGGCCGTTCCTCAAGCTCGGCGTCGCGGGCCTCACCTACACGTACGACCCGACCGCCCCGGCCGGCCAGCGCATCACCGAGGTCTGGGTCGACGGCACGCCGATCGACCTCGCCGCGCAGTACACGGTCGTCGTGAACTCGTTCCTCGCGTCGGGCGGCGACAACTTCGCCACCCTGGCCACGGGCACGAACAAGGCCGACAGCGGCCGCGTCGACCTGGCGGCGTTCGTCGACTACTTCGCCGAGCACACGCCGCTCACCCCGCAGCTCAGCCAGCGCGCGGTCGGCGTCCACCTCGCCGACGCGCCGGCCGGCGGCTACCTGCCGGGCGACACCGTGACCGTGAACCTCTCCTCGCTGCTGTTCAGCGCCGGCGAGGTCCAGGGCACCGATGTCACGCTCTCCATCGACGGGACGCAGGTCGCCACCGCGACCATCGACCCCGTCGCCGTGAGCACGACCGACGAGGTGGGACGCGCCACGGCGACGTTCGAGTTCCCGGCCGCCGCGACGGGTGACGTCGAGGTCGACGTGGTGGTCGCGGGGACGGGCACGACGACGTCGTTCGTCGTCCCGATGCTGGGCGACTTCGACGACGTCTCCTCGGGCGACCCGTTCTACACGGAGATCCAGTGGATGGCCCAGGCGGGCATCACCACGGGCTACTCCGACGGGACGTTCCGCGGTCTCGCCCCGGTCGCGCGGGACGCGATGGCGGCGTTCCTGTACCGGGTCGCGAACGACGGCGCCGAGGCGCCCGCCTGCACGACCGCGCCCTTCCCGGACGTCCCGGTGAGCCACCCGTTCTGCGGTGAGATCGCCTGGCTGGCCGCCGAGGGCATCAGCGAGGGCTACGGCGACGGCACCTTCCGGCCGAGCACCGCGGTGGCCCGCGACGCCATGGCGGCGTTCATCTACCGCCTGGTCGAGGGCGACGCCGCTGCACCGGAGTGCACGACCGCGCCCTTCACGGACGTGCGGACCAGCCACCCGTTCTGCGCCGAGATCCAGTGGCTCAAGGTCAACGACCTGACGAACGGCTGGCCGGACGGCACCTACCGCCCGAGCGCCACGATCGAGCGTCAGGCGATGGCCGCGTTCCTGTTCCGCGTGGTCGACGGCGGGTTCCTCATGCCGGAGCCGCTGTGATCCACACGGTGATCCCGGCGGTGAGCCACTGAGCAGTTCTGACCGAGGGGCGGTGCGCAGGCACCGCCCCTCGGGCGTGCCCGGCCCGGTCCAGGTCGCGGGCACGTCACCAGGGCGGCCCGTGCCGTGTGTCACCATGGCGACGTGGCCCGTGGCGACGGACGACTCAACCACGACCTCCTCCCCGGCGAGAAGGGCCCCCAGGACGCCTGCGGCGTCTTCGGGGTCTGGGCGCCCGGCGAGGAGGTCGCGAAGCTCACCTACTTCGGCCTGTACGCGCTGCAGCACCGCGGCCAGGAGTCGGCGGGCATCGCGACCTCCAACGGCGAGCAGCTGCTCGTCTACAAGGACATGGGCCTCGTCTCCCAGGTGTTCGACGAGGGCGCCCTCAACTCGCTCACCGGGCACATCGCCATCGGGCACACCCGCTACTCGACGACCGGCGCGACGACGTGGGAGAACGCGCAGCCCACGCTCGGCCCGACCGCGGGCGGCACCGTGGCGCTCGGGCACAACGGCAACCTCACCAACACCGCGGAGCTCATCGACCTGGTCGCGGAGCGGTACGGCACCGCCCGCCGTGGGGCGCTCGCGCGCGGCACCACGACGGACACCGCCGTGATCACCGCCCTGCTGGCCGGGGACCCCGACCACACGCTCGAGGCCACCGCCCGCGAGGTGCTGCCGCGCCTGCGCGGCGCCTTCTCCCTGGTGTTCATGGACGAGCACACGCTGTACGCGGCCCGGGACCCCCACGGCGTCCGCCCCCTGGTCCTCGGCCGGCTGGAGCGCGGCTGGGTCGTGGCGAGCGAGACGGCGGCACTCGACATCGTCGGTGCGGCCCTAGTCCGCGAGGTCGAGCCGGGCGAGCTCATCGCCATCGACGCCGACGGGCTGCGCACCCAGCAGTTCGCCGAGCCGACGCCGAGCGGCTGCGTGTTCGAGTACGTGTACCTGGCGCGCCCGGACACGACGATCAGCGGCCGCTCCGTGCACGCGGCCCGTGTCGAGATGGGCCGACGCCTCGCCCAGGAGCACCCCGCCGACGCCGACATGGTCATCCCGGTGCCCGAGTCCGGGACGCCCGCGGCGATCGGCTACGCGGCGGAGTCCGGCATCAGGTACGCGCAGGGCCTCACCAAGAACGCCTACGTGGGCCGCACGTTCATCCAGCCGTCGCAGACCCTGCGTCAGCTGGGCATCAGGCTCAAGCTCAACCCGTTGCGCGAGGTCATCCGAGGCAAGCGGCTCGTCGTGGTCGACGACTCGATCGTGCGCGGCAACACCCAGCGGGCGCTCGTGCGCATGCTGCGCGAGGCGGGAGCGGCGGAGGTGCACGTGCGCATCTCGTCGCCGCCCGTGCAGTGGCCGTGCTTCTACGGCATCGACTTCGCGTCGCGGGCCGAGCTCATCGCGCCGGGCCTCACCGCGGAGGAGATCGGCCGGTCGATCGGTGCGGACAGCCTCGGCTACATCTCGATGGACGGCATGGTGGCCGCCACCGAGCAGCCGTCCAGCCGCCTGTGCACCGCCTGCTTCTCGGGCAAGTACCCGATCGAGCTCCCGCCGGCGCACCGGCTCGGCAAGAATCTCCTCGAGCAGAGCGAGCTCGCCCTCGGCGCCCCGGAGGACGGCCTGGCCACGCTCATGACCTCCGGCGGCGCGGCAGGGGCACTGGAGCGGCCATGAGCGACGACCCCATCACCTACGCCTCCGCCGGGGTGGACACCCAGGCCGGCGACCGTGCGGTCGAGCTCATGAAGGCGGCGGTCCAGGCGACCCACACGGCCCGGGTGGTGGGCGGCGTCGGCGGCTTCGCGGGGCTGTACGACGCGGGCTTCCTCACGCGGTACCGCCACCCGCTCCTCGCCACCTCGACGGACGGCGTCGGCACCAAGGTGGCCATCGCACAGCAGCTCGACGTGCACGACACGATCGGGTTCGACCTCGTCGGCATGGTCGTTGACGACATCGTGGTGGTCGGCGCCGAGCCCCTGTTCATGACGGACTACATCGCCACGGGCTCGGTGGTCCCCGAGCGGGTCGCCGCCATCGTGCGAGGCATCGCCGAGGCGTGCCAGGCCACCGGGACCACGCTGCTGGGCGGCGAGACGGCCGAGCACCCGGGCCTGCTGGCGCCCGACGAGTACGACGTCGCGGGCGCCGTCACCGGCGTCGTCGAGGCGGACGGGCTCCTCGGCCCCGCGCGTGTGCGGGCCGGTGACGTGCTGATCGGCATGGCGTCCTCGGGCCTGCACTCGAACGGCTACTCGCTCGTGCGGGCCGTGGTGCGGGCCGCGGGCTGGTCGCTCGACCGGCACGTGCCCGAGCTCGGCCGCGAGCTGGGCCTGGAGCTCCTCGAGCCCACCCGCCTCTACGCGCGCGCGTGCCTCGACCTGCTGGCCGACGACGCCACGCAGGTCCACGCGCTCAGCCACGTCACGGGCGGTGGGCTCGCTGCGAACCTCGCCCGGGTGCTGCCGCCCGGCCTCCTCGCCGAGGTCGACCGGGCCACGTGGACGGTCCCGCCGGTGTTCGAGCTCGTCAGGTCGCTGGGCAAGGTGCCGTGGAGCGACCTCGAGGCGACCCTGAACCTCGGCGTCGGCATGGTCGCGGTGGTCGCGCCCGACGGCGTCGCCCCCACGCTGGCCGGCCTGGCGGCGTCGGGTATCCCGGCCTGGGTGCTGGGTCGCGTGCACCACGACGAGGGCGGGCACGGGGGCGCGCTGGTGCAGGGCACCAAGGGCGTGCTCGGCGGTGCGGTCCTCCTGGAGGGGGAGTACCGGGTCGGCTGACGCGGGAGGCGCGGGTCGCCGACGCAGGACGCGCGGGTGGGCTCGACCGATCTCAGACGGCGTCGGCCACGGGGAGCTCAGCGCTCGTCGCTGTACCAGTCCGCGTACTCGTCCTCCGCGTCGTCCTCGGTCACGTCGCTCGTGCGGCTGGCCTGGACCGGCGTCCCGGAGGAGGTGAGTTCCTTCTCGAGGGCTCGGTAGTCCGTGGCCGGGGTGAAGTACTTCAGCTCACGGGCAACCTTGGTCTGCTTTGCCTTCTGACGGCCGCGCCCCATGGCATCGACCCCCTCTTACGTGGAAGCGGGGCGGCACCGTGCTCACACGTGCGGCCCCGGGGTGCTGATTCGTCGTCGCAACGGTACATCGTCCAGACGCCTCCCGGCGACCCGCGGCCACGCCACGGGATGTGGTGACCGACATCACATCACCCGTGCGGCGCAGCGCCGGTCGAGCGGATTCCGTGTCGGCGGCTCGGACGTGCGTCGGATATGCCCGGCGATCATGACCGATCAAGCGGCATCGGTGGGCATCCGGCGCCCGCGTGCACACGACTCACCGATATGTCCAGAGTGCGTCATTGTGGTCCGCCTGCGACGATGGACGGGTACGTTCGAAAGGCACCATCCAGCCCCCGATGGTTCGTGCCGTACCCCGTCCGAAAGGAGGACCACACGTGAACCCCCGCTCGAACGAGTCCGACACGCTGCTGACCCCGTCGGAGGTCGCCGCCCTCTTCCGCGTGGACCCGAAGACGGTGACGCGCTGGGCCAAGGCCGGGAAGATCTCGTCGATCAAGACCCTCGGCGGCCACCGCCGGTACCGGGAGTCCGAGGTCCGCAAGCTGCTCCACGGCGTGCCGGGCCAGCGCGACATCGACGCCTGAGACGCGACATCGACGCCTGAGACGCGACACCGACGCCTGAGGCGCGACGCCGGCACAGAGGCCCACGCCGCACAGCGCTCGACCGGCCCGGCCGCGGGTGCTCCACCGCGCCCGCGGCCGAGGCCGGGCCTCGAACCACCGCCATGTCCGATGACCGCCAGAGGTCGTCGGTCCCGCGCCGCACAATGAGGGCATGACGCACCAGCGGACGCTCCCGGACCCCGAGGTCGCGTACCGTGCCGTGGCGTCGCGCGACCCCCGGTTCGACGGCCGCCTCTTCGTCGGCGTGCTCTCGACCGGGATCTACTGCCGGCCGTCCTGCCCGTCCCGCACGCCCAAGCCGGCCCACTGTGCGTACTTCCCGACCGCCGCGGCCTGCGTCGCCGCCGGGTTCCGTGCCTGCCGCCGCTGCCGCCCGGACGCACAGCCCGGGTCGCCCGACTGGGACGTCGATGCCGACCTCGCCGGTCGGGCGCTGCGCCTCGTCGCGGACGGCGTGGTCGACGACGACGGCGTCAGCGGCCTCGCCCGGCGGCTCGCCGTGAGCCCCCGGCACCTGCACCGGGTCCTCGTCGGTCAGCTCGGGGCGTCGCCCGTCCAGCTCGCCCAGGCGCGTCGCGCCCAGGTCGCGCGCATGCTCCTGGAGCAGACCGACTGGTCGATGGCGGACGTCGCGTTCTCGGCCGGGTTCGCCAGCGTGCGTCAGTTCAACGACGTCATGCGCGCACACCTCGGCGCGCCCCCGTCGAGCGTGCGTGCCCGGCCCGCCGCCGCGCCGTCGAACCCGACGCAGGACCCGACGCAGGACCCGACCCCGGACCTCGCTGCGGCCGGTGCCCCGGGCGCCCCCGTGCTCACCCTGCAGCTGCGGCACCGAACCCCGTTCGACCACGCGGCCTGGCTCGCGCACGTTGCCGCGCGGGCGGTTCCCGGCCTGGAGGCGGTGGTGGGCGGTCGCGTGCGCCGGGTCGTGGCCGCCCGCGGCGGCCCCGTGCTGGTCGACGTCGAGCTCACGGGCCGCGGCGTCGTCGCGCACCTCACGCTCACCGCCCTGGACGACCTCACCCGGGTGGTGGGCCGGCTGCGCCACTGGCTGGACCTGGACGCGGACCCGGCGCGGGTGGACGCGGTGCTCGGGGCTGACCCGTTGCTGGCGCCCTTGGTGGCCGCGCGGCCGGGGCTGCGGGTGCCGGGCACGCCCGACCCGGCTGAGCTGGTGCTCCGCACCGTGCTCGGTCAGCAGGTGAGCGTCGCCGCCGCGCGCACGTTCACCGGGCGCCTCGTGGCTGAGCTCGGCGGGGCGACCCCCTGGGGGCTCCGCACCTTCCCGACGCCGGCCGACGTCGTCGCCGCCGGCCCCGACGTGCTCCGTGGCCTCGGGCTCACCGGGGCACGCGCTGCCACCCTGCACGCCGTGGCGGCCCTCCTCGCGGACGGGCTGCCCGTGGGACCCGGTGCCGACCGCGATCTGGTCCGTGCCGAGCTCCGCCGCGTGCTCGGCGTCGGCCCGTGGACCGTCGAGTACGTCGCCCTGCGCGCCCTCGGCGATCCCGACGCCTTCCCGGTGGACGACCTGGTGCTGCGTCGCGCCCTGGGCGACCTCCGGGGCGGCGCGGCCGTGCGGCGGACGGAGGCGTGGCGGCCCTGGCGGGCCTACGCCGCTCAGCACCTGTGGACCCTGGCAGCGATGGAGGACAGATGACCGCGACCGAGCACGACCTCACACCCGCCGCGCCGGCGACCGCAGCCGCGCCGACGACCGCAGCCCCGACGTCGACGACCGGCCCGAGCGGCGAGCCCGAGCTACGGATGGCCACCCTGCCCACCCCCGTCGGCACGCTCACCGTGGTGGTCGACCCGATCGGCGTCGTCCGCGCGTCGTGGTTCGGGAGCTCGGAGGCCTTCCTCGCCCGGGTCGGGCGCGCCCGCACCGTGCCGGCAGAGGAGCTGGGCGCCGTCGCGGACGCCGTCGCACGCTACGTCGCCGGCGACGTGCGCGCGCTCGACGACGTGCCGGTGCACCAGGCCGGCGGCGAGTTCCGCCAGGCCGCCTGGGCCGCGATGCGGCGGGTTCCGGCGGGCACCACCGTCTCCTACACCGAGCTCGCGGAGATGACCGGCCGCCCACGAGCGGTGCGGGCGGCGGCGTCGGCGTGCGCGACCAACCAGGTCGCCCCGTTCGTGCCGTGCCACCGCATCGTCCGATCGGACGGGACCATGGGCGGCTACGCCTACGGCCTGGCGGTCAAGCAGGCGCTGCTGGACCACGAGCGGACCAGCCTGGGCTGACACGCCGCGCGTGAGCCCACGCGCGGCGTCAGAGCTTGCGGACGATCGTCCCCACGACGGCGGCGGCGAGCGCGGCGCCCGCCCCCAGGACGATCCAGCCGAGCCGTGTGGGCTCGGGCTCGTCGGCCGGGCGGACCTCGCCCGTCACCTTGCGCTTGAGCTCGGCGAAGGCGAGCTTCGCCTCGTCGACGGCCTCCTGCGCCTGGTTCTTGGGGTTCAGGCGGTCGGACAGCTGGTCGACGGTCGCCCGCAGCTCCGCGCGCGTCCGCGCGATCTCCGCCTCGATCTGCGCCTGGCTCGGCGCCTGGTTGTCGCTCATGCCTGTCCTTCCTTGGCGAGGCCCTGCTTGACGGCCTCGACGTCGGCCTTGATGCTCGTCTGCGCCTTCTCGGGCACCGGGGGTGTGCCGCGGTCCAGCTGCTTCTTGCCGATGACGCCGAGCAGTGCCGCCACGGCGAACACGAGGACGGTGACGATGAGGGCGGCGAGCCAGGCCGGGAGGCCTTCGGCGATGCCGAGGACGATCGTCGCGATCAGCAGCCCGGTGCCCCAGAACGCGAGGACGCCGGCGCCCGCGAACAGCCCGAGGCCGACGCCCGCGTGCTTCGCCTTCTCCGCCATCTCGGCCTTGGCCAGGGCGATCTCGGAGCGGATGAGGGTCGACATCTTCTCCGAGAGCGTCGACACCAGCTCCCCGATGCTCGGTCGGTCGTCGCGCCTGATGTCCACGTGACCACGCCCTCCGTCGTTCGATGATCGCTCCGGCTCACACATTGTCTGCCACACCGGGCGCACGTGCAGGCCGTTCGCCTGGTCGGGGGCCGGGCGACGTGGCGGATACGACGACGCCCCGCCGGATGGGCGGGGCGTCTGAGGCTGTTCGGTCCGGTGGCCACTGGCAGGGTCGAACTGCCGACCTTTCGATTTTCAGTCGAACGCTCTACCAACTGAGCTAAGTGGCCGGTGACCGGCGTCCGGCGAACCGGACGACCGACCGAGCGACCCCGACGGGACTTGAACCCGCGACCTCCGCCGTGACAGGGCGGCGCGCTAACCAAACTGCGCTACGGGGCCTTGCGTACTGCTGGTGGTGCTGGCACTGCTTCCTGCTGGTCCTGCTTGTACTGCTGACGAGCCTCGTACCCCCAACGGGATTCGAACCCGTGCTACCGCCGTGAAAGGGCGGGGTCCTAGGCCGCTAGACGATGGGGGCCCTCCCGGACGCCCATGACGACGAAGCGCCGAAGACCTCCGAAAGCATACGGGTAGACCGTGGGATCTCCAAAGCCGATCGTCCCAGCCGCCGTACGAGGTGCCCATCATGCCAGGTTCACCGCCGGGACCCGGGCGACGGCCACCCGGCGGGAGGCGCGTCCGGCACCTGGACGCCCGCGGCGTCGGCGGCAGGCACCACAATGTGCCTGTGGTGACGATGTCGCGCGATCGCTTCGAGGACGCCGTCCGGGACGCCCTGGACCTGGTGCCGGCCGAGCTCGCGGCGCAGATGGACAACGTCGTCGTGCTCGTGGAGGACGACCCGCCGGCGGACGAGCCGCAGGACCTGCTGGGCCTGTACGAGGGCGTCGCGCTCACGGAGCGTGACTCGTGGTGGGCGGCGGGCTCGCTGCCGGACCGGATCACGATCTTCCGCAACCCGACGCTCGCCATCTGCGACACGGAGGACGAGGTGGTCGAGGAGGTCGCGGTGACGGTGGTGCACGAGATCGCCCACCACTTCGGCATCGACGACGAACGCCTGCACGAGCTGGGCTGGGCGTGAGGCCGGCGCACCGCGCCCGGCCGGGAAGGTGAGGTGGGCATGAGGGTCGGCGTCGTCCTGCTGCCGCAGGATCCGTGGCGCGTGGCGCGCGAGCGGTGGCGCCGGGTGGAGGAGTACGGCTTCGACCACGTGTGGACCTACGACCACCTGGCCTGGCGGTCGCTTGCCGACGAGCCGTGGTTCGCCACCGTCCCGCTGCTCGCGGCCGCGGCCGCCGTCACGGAGCGGATCCGGATCGGCACCTGGGTGGCCAGCCCCAACTTCCGGCACCCCGTGCCCTTCGCCAAGGACGTCATGGGGCTGGACGACGTGAGCGGTGGGCGCCTGCTGCTGGGACTCGGTGCGGGCGGGACCGGGTTCGACGCCGAGGTGCTCGGCCCGCCGTGCACGCCGCGGGAGCGTGCCGAGCGCTTCGCGGAGTTCGTGGACCTGCTGGACGAGCTGCTCACCTCGCCGGTCACGGAGCGGACGGGCACCTACTACGAGGCGCACGGCGCCCGGATGATCCCGGGCTGCGTCCAGCGGCCGAGGGTGCCCTTCGTGGTCGCGGCCAACGGGCCGCGGGCGCTGCGCGTCGCCGCCCGCCACGGGCAGGGCTGGGCGACCTACGGCCCCGCGGACGTCGCCGACCTCGGCGAGCCCGCCGCGTGGGACCGGTGGTGGGCGGCGCTGGGTGGTCTGGTGACCCGCTTCGAGGAGGCCGCGCGGGACGCCGGCCGGGACCCTGCCGCGATCGACCGGTACCTCAACGTCGACGCGGCACCCGTGTTCTCGTTGTCGTCCGTGGATGTCTTCGAGGAGGCCGTCGAGCGGGCGCGTGGGCTGGGGTTCACGGACCTCGTCGTGCACTGGCCGCGGCCCGAGGGCGTCTACGCGGGCCGCGAGGAGGTGCTCGAGCAGGTCGCCGGGCGCCTCGACCGGCTCCGGGGCCGCTAGCCCCGCGCCTGCTGGGCGAGCCAGGCGCTGGAGACCATGTCGGCGAGCGTGTGCCGCATCGACCAGCCGAGGTCGCGGGCCGCGAGGTCACCCGAGGCGACGATCCGGGCGGGGTCGCCCGGGCGGCGCGGACCGACGTCGGGGGTGAACGGCTGGCCCGTGACCTGGCTGACGGCGGTCATGATCTGCCGGACGGAGACCCCGTCCCCGGACCCCAGGTTGTAGACGGGTTCCAGCTCTCGCCCGTCCTCGAGCGCGCGGGCGGCGGCCACGTGCGTCTCCGCCAGGTCGACGACGTGCACGTAGTCGCGCACGCAGGTGCCGTCGGGCGTGTCGTAGTCGTCCCCGTTGATGCGCGGCGTGCGTCCGTCGACGAGGGCGGACATGACCAGCGGGAAGAGGTTGTGCGGGCTCGCGTCGTACAGCTCGGGCGCACCGGAGCCGACCACGTTGAAGTAGCGGAGCGAGGTGTGGCGCAGCGGTGCGGGCCCGCCGGCGCTCGCGCGCGCGACGTCCGCGATCAGCCACTCGCCGATGAGCTTGCTCTCGCCGTAGGGCGACTCCGGGAGGGTCGGCGTGTCCTCGGTGACCTGGGCGCGGTCCGGGGTGCCGTAGACGGCGGCGCTCGAGGAGAACACGAGGGCGCCGACGCCGGCGTCCGCCATGGCGGCCAGGAGGTGGGCCGTGCCGGTCACGTTCTGCTCGTAGGTGTGCAGGGGGCGCTGCACGCTCTCGCCCGCGTACTTGTAGCCGGCGAGGTGCACGACGCCGGTCACGCGGTGCTCACGCAGGGAGGTCGCCACCATGTCCGTGTCGAGGATGGAGGCCTGCACCAGGGGGACGTCGTCGGGCACGAACTCGGCGAAGCCGCTGGACAGGTCGTCGAGGACGACGACGCCGGTCCCGGCCGCGCGGAAGGCGCGGACCACGTGTGCACCGATGTAGCCGGCACCGCCGGTCACGAGCCAGGTCATGCCCCCACCTTACCCGACAGAGCCGATCATTTCCGAACACAACCAAACACACCCTGGTCGCCGCCGCGGCCTCCACCGGGGGCCGCAGTCCCCGGACATGGCGGTGCCCGGCGGACCGTGCCGCCGGGCACCTCATGTCGGATCAGGTCGTGTAGCGGCGGCGACCCATCATCTGAGCCGCGATGGTGACACCGATCACTGCGAGGACGAGCTGGATCAGGAGCTCGATCCAGTCGATGCCTTCGGTCGTACGAACCCCCATGGCACCGGCGATCCAGGAGCCGATCAGAGCGGCGATGATGCCCACGATGATCGTGACGAGGATCGAGATCCGCTGCCGGCCCGGGGCGAGCAACCGACCCAGGACACCGATGATCGCGCCGATGATGATGGCGCCGATGATGCTTTCGATAGTCATGTCGTACCCCTTGTTCGAAGTTCCGGGTCAGGGGGTTGACCCCACAAGAACGCTAAGTCGTGATTGCGAACCTCGCGCGGGGAGCGAAGTTCGTGTGCTCTCCGACGGCGCGTCCTAGCCTGGGGCGATGCTCCCCCTCGCTGTCTCCGAGGCCTCGGGGATGTCGCGCGTCGCGGCCGTGCTGGCGGTCGCCGGTGCGCTCATCCTGGCGGCCGTGCTCGCCGAGGTCGTCGTGGCCGTGCTGCGCCGGGTCGGTCGTCGCCGGTGGTTGCCTGCCCACCTCTCCCGCCGCGTCCTGGTGCCGCTGGCGGTCCTGCTCGGGGCGACCTTCGTCCAGGGCGCCGTCGCCCTGGTCGCGGATCCGCCCGCCCGCGGCTTCGTGACGACGACCTCGCTCGTCGCGGTGGCCGCCGCGACCTGGCTCCTGGTCGTCGTCCTCGGCGCCGTGACCGACGCCGGCCTGCGGCGGTACCGCCCGGACGGCCCGGGTCGCCGCCACGCCCGGGGCAGCGTCGCGCTGGCGCGGCTCGTGCGCCGGGCGGCGCAGGGGCTGGTCGTCGTCCTCGGCGTGGCCGTCGCGCTCCTCGTGGTCGACGGCGCGCGGCCGGCCGGCGCCGTGGTCCTGGGCGTCTGGCTGCTCGCGGTCGTGGTGCTCGCCATGGGCGTCGTGCCCTGGGTGCGGGACGTCGCCGCGGGCCTCCAGCTGGCGCTCACCGACGCGGTGCGGCTGGACGACGTCATCGCCGTCGACGGCGAGTGGGGCCGGGTCGAGGAGATCACGGCGACCTCCGTGCTGCTGCAGGCGTGGGACGACCGCCGCGTGGTCGTGCCGACCCGGCGCCTCACCGGTGCGGCGTTCGAGAACTGGACCCGCCGCAGCGCCGACCTCGTCGGCAGCGTCGAGCTCGACGTCGACGCCGCGGTGCCCGTGGCGCGGGTGCGCGCGGAGCTCGTGCGGCTCGTCGAGGGCAACGACCTCTGGGACCGGCGGGTCGCCGTCCTGCAGGTGGTCGGGGCGACGGGCGACCGGGTCCGGCTCCGGGCCACCGTCAGCGCGGCGGACGCCCCGCGCCTGCAGGACCTGCGCTGCGACGTGCTGGAGGCGCTCGTCGAGTGGCTCCGCGTTCAGGCGCCGACGGGCACCTCGGGCATCCCGGTCCGCGCGAAGCACGGCGAGAGCATCGGGGTGGCGATCGGCTCGGCGATCGGCTCGGCGCTCGAGCACACGCACGTGCGGCCGCCCGCGTCGGCGGAGGTCCCCGAGGCGACGGCTCGCCTCGACCCCCGGCGGGACGCCCGGCTGTTCACCGGCAGCGTGTTCGCGGTCGAGCGGTCGCAGGCGTTCACCGGTCCCGGGCAGGACGTCCTGGCGGAGCGGGACGCCGCCGGGGAGGACGCCGGCTAGCGGCTCAGCGCGGCAGCGCGACGCCGGTCAGCCCGGCGAGGCGGGCGAGCAGCGCCTCCTGCAGGTCGACGTCCGACGCGGCGGGGTTGGCCGCGAGCGTGCCGAAGCGCTTGACGTACCGGCCGCTCACGAGTGCGGCCGGCTCGGCGCTGGTCGCCAGCCAGACCTGGGTCGCCGCGCCCTCGGGCACGTCGTCCCAGGCGTCCGGGCCGCCGAGCTTGGTCTTGATCCAGCCCGGGTCCACCGCGGTCGCCACGACGTCGGGCCAGAGGCGGGCGACGGCGAACGCGAGCATCACGTCGTGCAGCTTGGAGTCGGAGTACGCCTGCATGCCGTCCCACGGGCGGGCGGTCCACTGCAGGTCCTCGAGCTCGACGCGGCCCTGGGCCTCCAGGCCCGAGCTCAGGTACACGAGTCGCCGGGGCCGCGGGATGAGGGCGGTCAGCAGGTACGGAGCGACGGTGTTGACCTGGAAGATGCGCTCGAGGCCGTCGGCCGTCGTCGTGCGCGGTGCCCCACCGCCGATGCCCGCGTTGTGGATGACGGCGTCGAACGGCCCGGCGTTCGTGGCCGCGGCCGCCAGCGCCCGGGTCTCGGCGAGCGACGCGAGGTCGCCGACGACGACGTCGGCCAGCCCGGGGAGCGCCCCGCGCACCTGCGCGGCGCGGTCGGCGTCGCGGGCGTGCGCCACCACCTGGTGGCCGCCGGCGAGCAGCTGTCGGGCGGACTCGAGCCCGATGCCGTCGGTCGAGCCGGTGACGAGGACGCGTGCCATGGGTGCTCCGAGGGGACTGGACGGCGTGGTCAGGCCCAGTGTCGCACCGATTCGACACCCGCTCGGGCGCCCCGGTGCGGCCTCCGCGCACGGCGGGACCGGGCAGTCGGTCCGGATATGTCCCGCTCTGTGGACAGTCGGCGCCGTGCGCTTGCGGCCGACCGCCACGGCTGTGACGGTGGAACGTCAGTGCACCCGACGGAAGGACCCACTGATGCTCACCCTGACCGACAACGCGCGTCACGCCGTCGAGGACATCGCGGTGCGCGCCGGGCTGCCGGAGGAGGGTGGTCTGCGGATCGCCGAGACGACCACGCCGGGGAGCTTCGAGCTGTCCCTGGTCACTCAGCCCGTCGCGGGCGACGAGGTGATCGAGGCCGGCGCAGCCCGGGTGTTCGTCGAGCCGACCACCTCCGAGGTCCTCGCCGACCAGAAGCTGGACGCGACCCCGTCGCCGGAGGGCACCGGCTTCCTGCTCGCACCGCAGGAGGGCGACCACCTGGTCTGACGGACGGACGACGCCCCGCGGACGGCTCGACCGAGCCGTCCGCGGGGCGTCGTCACGCTGACTCAGCCCTGGCTGAGCCAGCCGTCGAGCGATGCGATCTCGTCCCGGACGGGCGCGAGCGTCTTCACCACCGGGGCGTCCGCACGGTGCAGCATGGCGGCGAACGCCTGCCGCTCGATGGGCAGACCAGGCCGGAACGTCCCGTCCGGCCACCCGGTGACGATGCCCATCTCCGCGGCCTGCTCGATGTAGCCGCAGAAGGGGTGGCCCGACGGCACGTCGGTGAAGGTGCGCGGGCCGGCGTCGCACTGGGCGCTGCTGCCCTCGTAGCTGCGGAGCAGCAGCGCGGTGAACGCCTCCCGGGAGATCTGGTCCGCAGGCCGGAAGGTCCCGTCGGGGTAGCCCGCGTCGGCGACGAAGGAGAGGAACTCGATCGCCGTGCAGAACGGGTTCCCCGAGCCGACATCGCTGAACACGCGCTCGTCCGCCGGGTCGCACGGAGGGATCACCGGGGTCTCGAGCCACCAACGGCCGAGGAACGCAGCGGTCGCCTCCCGGGTAACGGGCGCTGTGGGCCGGAACGTGCCGTCGGCCCAGCCGGTGGTGATCCCCTCCGAGGCCATCCACACGACGTCGGCGTAGAACGCGTCGCCCGGCCCGATGTCGGTGAAGGTGGGCACGGCCGCTGCGGGAACCCCGGCACGGGCGCCCGGCGCCACGGTCTCCGCGACTGGCACCACGGCCTCCGTGGCCGGCTCCCCGGCTTCCGCGGCGGTCGCCATCCCTCCGCTCGTCAGCCCGAGGACCACCGTCCCTGCCACCAGTGCCACCCTGCGACGCGTCATCGTCCGTGCCCTCCCGTCGTGCCCGGACCCCCCGGGCGCCGACACGTTAGCGGTGATCGGTCCCCTCTGGGGCGGGTTTGGGCGGACATGCCGACGGGGGTGTGCGGCACTGCCGCACACCCCCGTCTGGTGACGCTTGGGTCAGAGCGCCAGTCGGTAGAGGAAGGCCGCGGTGGCCTGCCGTTCGACGGACAGCCCCGGCCGGAAGGTGTGGTCCGGCCAGCCGGTGGAGATGCTGCTGCTCGCCATCCACTCGATGGCGCCGCAGAACGGGTGGCCGGTGGTGACGTCGGTGAACGTGCGCGCACCTTCGGCGCACGGCGGGATGACCTCGTCGACGAACGCGCGGTAGAGGAACGCGCTCATCGCCTCACGGGTCACGTTGGCACCCGGCTGGAACGTGCGGTCCGGGTACCCGGTGGTGATACCCGTCGCCGCGAGCCACTCGATCGCGCCGCAGAAGGGGTGCCCGGTGCCGACGTCGGTGAACATCCGCTCGGTGCCGATGCAGGCAGGGATGGCGGCGCCGTCGTTCATGAAGCGGTACAGGAACGCAGCCATCGCCTCGCGGGTCACGGTGCCGGTCGGGTGGAAGCCGCCGTCCGGGTAACCGGTGGTGACGCCGACGTCGTACAGGAACGTGACCGGGTTGTAGAAGGTGTCGGCCGGGCTGATGTCGTTGAAGTCGTACTCGACCCCGACCATGTACAGCACGGAGTAGCTGCCGCTGATGGACCAGCCGATGCCGACGTGGTTGATGTCGGGGTTGAGCAGGACGGAGGGCGAGTGCGACTTGGCGTAGTCGACCAGGTCGCTGATGGTCGGGGAGCCGTCGCCGCCGACCATGTACTGCAGGAACGTGTCCAGGCTGACGGGGAAGCCGGGCAGCGGCTTGTCCGGGGTGCCGAGGACAGGGTCGTTCTCGATCACGTGCTGCGTCGCCTGCTGAGCGGCCCACGGCTGGGCCAGCGCCGTCAGCGCGCCGTCTTCGCGCAGCGGCCGCAAGCCGTTGGCGGCGCGGAACTGGTTCACCATGGCGAGTGCTGCGGCGGCGTCACCGCTCAGCGCCGCCTGGAGGTCTCCGGGGGTGTCCCCCTGCAGCTGCGTCGCCGACGTCGAGCCGGATGCAGCGGCGACCCCCCGGTCGACGGCGCTGGTGATCCCGTCGGGGGCGTCACCGGCGCTGGCGACGCCGCCGCTCAGGAGTGCCATGGTCAGTGTCGTTGCGAGCAGTGCCGCCCTGCGACCTCTCATTGTGCGTGGTCCTCACTCGTGGAGATGCCCTCGAGAGTCCGAGGGCGCGCCCACCGTAGTGGCCGGGCGTGCGCCCGGTCCGGCGCTTTCCGGGTGATCTTCCTTGATCACCGGTCCTGGACCGTTGTGTGCCGGTTCGGCGCCTTGTGGGGTGTGCGACGACGCCTCGGGGTGTGCGGACGCGGTCCGCACACCCCGAGGCGTGATGCAGGTGGCGGGCAGTGCCCGCCGAGGAGTCCTCAGTCCAGGGTTCGGTAGAGGAAGGCCGCCATCGCCTGCCGCTCGACGTCGAGCCCCGGCCGGAAGGTGCCGTCGCTCCATCCGGTGCTGATGCCCATCGCCGCCATCCACTCGATCTCCGTGCAGAACGGGTTGCCGGTGGAGACGTCGGCGAACGCCCCGCAGGTGGACGGCATGATCGGCGCCGCGTCGCCGAGCAGCTTGCGGTAGAGGAAGGCCGCCGTGGCCTCGCGGGTCACGGGCTCACCGGGCCGGAACGTGCCGTCCGGCCAGCCGTTGGCGATGCCTTCGGCGGCCAGCCACTCGATCGCCCCGCAGAACGGGTTGCCCGACGGGACGTCGGTGAAGGCGCGCGTCGTGCCGGTGCACACCGGGTCCGGCGTGCCGGGGTTGGCAAACCTGTAGAGGAACGCCGCCATGGCCTCGCGCGTGACGGGCGCGCGCGGACGGAAGGTGCCGTCGTCGAAGCCGTGGGTGATGCCGCTCTCCGAGAGCCAGTCGACCTCGTCGTAGAACGCCGCGTCCGGCCCGATGTCCTCGAACTCGTACTGCACGTAGAAGAAGTAGAGGTAGTCGTAGCCGTCAGCGGTCGCCCAGCCGACACCCATGTGGGTCGAGTCGTCGTTGAAGAAGTTGGGCTGGTTGTAGATCTGGATGATGAAGTCGTACTGGCTGTAGTAGGACGGACCCCGCACCCACCACTGGTAGACGTCGCTGTCGACGACCGGGTCGCCCGGGATCATGTCCTGGACGGTCGGGTTGCTCGAGGCCTCGCCCGCGGCGGCCATCTGGTTCGCCCAGTCCTGGGCGATGACGCTCAGCGCGCCGTCGTACACGAGCGGGTCCGCGCTGTGGAGGCTCCGCTTGTAGTTGATCATCTCGGCCGCGCTCCGCGCGTCCTCCTGCGGGGTGTAGTCGCCCGTCCGGGCGAGCTCGGCGCCCGCAGGTGAGCCGGCCCCCACCGCCGTGACGGACGAGCCCGAGGTGAACCCGTCGTCGGTCGCGGAGGTGGCCGTGCCGGCCGTCGTCGTCAGCAGTGCAATGGTCAGCGCAGTTGCGAGGAATGCCACTCGTCGAGTGTTCATAGTCATGGTCCTCACGTCGGAATACCCCGCCCCGGGGTGGTACCACGGTAATGAACCGGCACGCGTTGCGGGAGGTGTTCCGCGGGTGATCTTCCGGGCAAACAGGAATTGCCGTCGCGACGATTGCACGCGGTGTCCGTGCAGGTCATGGGCGAGCGCACGTGCATTTCACAGACGCGCCCAGACGTCTGCTGGAATGCACACCGATGGCGGTCGCCGACGCCTCCTACGTGAATGCGCGGTGCAGGAATGCGGCCATCGCCTGCCGCTCGACCGACCATCCGGGCCGGAAGCTGCCGTCGGGCCAGCCGGTGGTGATCCCGGTGCCTGCCAGCCACTCCACGGGGCCGCAGAGGGCCTCGCCGGCGGGGACGTCGGTGAAGCGTCGGCCGCTGCCGTTGCACACGGGGTCCGGCCCGCTGTTCATCGCCCGGTAGAGGAACGCGGCCACGGCCTCGCGGGTGACGGCCTGGCCGGGTCGGAACGTGCCGTCGGGGAAGCCGGTGGTGATGCCCTGGTCCGCGAGCCACTCGATGGCCCCGCAGAAGGCATGGCCCGAGGGGACGTCGCGGAAGGTCCGGGCGGACCCGGAGCAGGCGGGCACGTCGCGCCCGGTGACGGCGCGGTAGAGGAAGGCGGCCATGGCCTCGCGGGTCACCGCGGCGGACGGCCGGAAGACGCCGCCGACGTACCCGGTGGCCACGCCGCTCTTCACGGCCCACTCGATGTCACCGTAGAAGGTGGCGCCCATGGGGACGTCGGCGAACCGCGGGAGCGCCACGGTCGAGGGGTACTGGGCGAAGACCTGGGTCGCGTAGGAGCCGTTCGGGCCCACCGCCCACCCGATGCCGACGTGCGTGAAGGTCGACTTGGTCATGTTGGCGTAGTGGCCGGGCGACGCCACCCAGGCGTTGTGCAGCCGCGAGGCCGCGGAGGAGTCGGTCGCGCTGGTCCAGCCGACGTTCTCGCCCCAGGCGCGCCAGCCGGCGGGGATCTGCGCGGAGACGTAGGGGTTGTGGGCCATGGTGCTCGTCGCCGCCTGGCCGTTGGACCAGTTCTGGGCGACCTGGGTCAGCGACGCGTCGAGCGTGAGGGCCGGCAGGCCGAGCTCGGCACGCTTGGCGTTGAGTCGGGTGAAGACCTCCTGGGCCGGCCCTGTGAGCACCTCACCGGCCGTGGCGATCACTGGTCGCACGGCGGCAGGAGCGGCGCTCGGGGCGGGCGTTGCAGTGGCAGTCGCGGGCAGGGCGCCGACGGCGACGGCCAGGATGGCGGCGACGAGGGCTGCTCGGGTTCGCATGGTCACTGTCCTCACGCTATAGAACCGGTTTCGACCGGCTGTTAGGGCGTAGGGCCTACGGAGGCCCGTGACGGGTGAGATCTGCGTCTCAGACACGGGCGCCTCCCGGCGTCGCGACGAGGGCGCTGTGCAACGCCACGGGCAGCGCCCCCGGGCGTCCGACGAGGTAGCCCTGGACGGCGTCGGCGCCCAGGGTGGTCCACGTGGTGAGGTCACCGACGTCCTCGATGCCCTCGACGATGAGCTGTGCATCCGTCCGCTGGGCGAAGTCGATGAGCGCTCCCGCCAGCGCGCCGCGCAGCGCGCTGGACTCCACGCCCTGGGTCAGCGAGATGTCGAGCTTGATGATCTCCGGAGCCAGCTGGACGATGTGCCGCAGGCTCGAGATGCCTGCTCCGGCGTCGTCCACCGCGATCCGCACGCCGAGCGCCCGGAGCTCGTGCACCGTGCCCTGGAGCAGGTGGTAGTCCTCGACGACCGCGTGCTCGGTGATCTCGACGACGACGGGCCGGGTGCAGGCCCGGAAGACGTCGAGCAGCCGCTGCGCGCCGAGGGTCGCCGGCGAGGCGTTCACCGAGAGCGCCACGTGCGGCGGCAGGTCCTCCGCGCCCGCGATGGCGGCCTCGATGGCGGCGATCTCGAGCTCCGTCCCGAGACCGGCGGCCGCGGCGGCGGCGAACCACTTGTCGGGGGTCCGGTAGGGCTCGGTGTCGAACCTGCAGAGGGCCTCGACGGCCACCAGGTGGCCGTCCGCGAGGGAGTACACGGGCTGGAACACCATGTGGAAGCTGCGCTCCGCCAGCACGTCCGCGACCAGCGGGACCAGCGACTGGTCGACCACCTTGCCGGGCATCCCGCTCAGCGTGATGGCGCGCTGCACCTCCGACGAAAGCTGCCGCTCGCCGAGCTGGCGGTGCAGGGCGACGGCGAGGTACGCCAGCGACCCGATGAGCAGGAACATCACCCCGCGGAAGACCCAGGACGCCACCTGCTGCGCCTCACCCGTGACCGAGTCGAGGGGCATCAGCGGCCCGCACAGGAGTGTGGCCGCAGCTGCCGTGCCCAGTGCGCCCCACCAACGGAACGGCAGGCCGGCGAGGATGATCGGGATGTAGAAGAGGTGCGTGAAGGCGCGCTGGGTGCCGCCGGACTCGTACGTGACGACCCAGGCCCCGGCCAGGAGGAGCGCCAGGAAGCCCGCGGCCAGCCAGCCGGGCACGCGCCCGCCGAGCTCCGCGAGCCCGTCGAGCGCCGACGCCGGGGCCGAGCCGCGGTCGCGTTCAGCGCTCGTGCGCCGTGGTGCCACTCCGCCCCCCCGGGTCGGTCCGGGACGCCGGGGCCCCGGCGTCTCGCGATGTTGATCGGCACGTCCGGCGTCCGACCTGAGGGCTTCGGTAACGGTTTCGCGACGGTCTGTCCCGGGACGACGAGTATGTGCCGGGGTGAACAGCTGCCCTCCGGAGCCGTCGTCGGCGTCGTCCGCGTGCCGGACACCCGGGCGGCACGGCCGAAAGGTCCCGTGACGCCGACGATCGTGCAGGCCAGAGTGGGTGCGAACGCCCACACCCAGACCCCGATGAGGAGCCGACGATGCCCGAGTTCACGAGTGCCCTGGCCGACGACGACAAGCTGGTCGCGGGTGCGGCCCTCAACCGCGCGCTGGTCGACCTGGTCGACCTGAGCCTGGTGGCCAAGCAGGCGCACTGGAACCTGGTGGGCAAGGGCTTCCGCAGCCTCCACCTGCAGCTCGACGAGGTCGTCGACGCCGTGCGCATCTTCTCCGACGACGTCGCCGAGCGCGCCGTGACCATCGGCGTGGCCCCCGACGGCCGGGCCGCCACCGTCGCGCAGGAGTCGGTGATTTCCGAGCATCCGGCGGGCTGGATCCAGGACACGGACGTCGTGGACTACTTCGTCGCCGCGCTGAAGGCCGTGATCGGTCGGCTGCGTCAGGGCATCGACGAGACCGCCGAGGCGGACGTCGTCAGCCAGGACATGCTGATCGGGATCACCGCGGCCCTCGAGAAGCACCTGTGGATGTTCCAGGTCGAACGCTGAGGCGTCCGGGGCCTGAGGTGCACCGCTTCGCCCTAGGGTGGGAGCGCGCAGCAGGGGCGGAGGTGAGGAGGCAGGGTGCCGGGTGTCACGAGCGCTGACGTCGCGCGCGAGAGCGGGGTGTCCCGCACCACCGTCAGCTACGTCCTGAACGGCACGGAGAACGTGCGGATCTCGGCTGCCACGGCCGCGCGGGTGCGCGAGACGGCGCGCCGCCTGGGCTACGCGCCGTCGGCCGCCGCTCGCACGCTGCGCCGTGGCCGCAACGACCTCGTCCTCTGCGTCCTGCCGAACTGGCCGGTGGGGCCGGTCATCGACGAGCTGCTCGACCACCTCGCCACGGTGCTGGCCGAGCGGGGGCTGTCGATCCTCGTGCACCACAACCGCGGACCCCAGCCGCTGGCGGAGCTGTGGCGGCAGGTGACGCCGCGCGCCGTCGTCGGGCTCACCCCCTTCGCGCCGGAGGACGTCCGAGCCATGCGGGACGCCGGGATCCTCGTCGTCGGCAGCGCGCTCGACGAGGACTCGCACCCCGGGGTGTTCGCGGTGCCGCAGCAGCAGATCGGCCGGCTGCAGGTCGCGCACCTCGCCGAGCGTGGGCACCGCGTCATCGGGTACGCCGCCCCGACCGATGCGCGGCTCGCCGTGTTCGCCGACCGGCGGCTCGCCGGTGTGCGGCTGGAGTGCGCGGAGCGGGGCCTCCCGGAGCCCCGGGTCGAGCCCGTGGACCTCGAGGTGCCCTCGGCGGCCGCCGCCGTCCGGGCGTGGCGAGCCGCCGAGCCTGTGACCGCCGTGGCGGCGTACAACGACGAGGTCGCGCTCGCCGTCCTCGCCGGGCTGCGCGCGGCGGGCCTCACGGTGCCCGACGACGTCGCGGTGATCGGTGTGGACGACATCCCGACCGCGCGGCTCGCCGCCCCCGCGCTCAGCACGGTGTGGCAGGCGATCGACGAGCAGGCGGACTACCTCGCCACGACCGTCCTCGCGAGCCTCGACGGCGCGGAGCCGCCCGGGCGGCCGGATGACCTCTTCCACGTGGTCGCCCGCGACTCGACGTAGGCGGACGCGGGGGCTCAGCGCCGGGCGGTTCGCAGGACGCCGGCGGCGAGGAGCGTCTGCGCCGCGACGTACGTGAGCATCACCCAGAACCCGTGGCCGGGCAGCGCGTAGTCGTCCACGAAGGCGTCCAGGGCGATGAGCGAGTCCGACAGCAGGAAGAGCGCGCCACCGACGGCCGCCAGCCGGTCGAACGTGGCGAGCGCGGCGACGGCGGTCAGGGCGGCGCCGTAGACGATCGTCGGCACCAGGAGGTCGCCCGTGCCCGGCGCGCACGCGACGAGCAGGCCGGCGAGCACTGCCAGGTACGGGAGCAGCAGCACCGGCCGGCGGCCGACGACGCCGTCGCGTCGCAGCGGCCAGAACGCCACGAGGTAGCAGATGTGGGCCAGGAGGAAGAACCCGAGCATCGTCAGGAACGCCAGGTCGTCCCCGACGAGGTCCGGCGCCGTGTCGCCGAGCCAGGAGAAGCCGAGCGCGACCAGGGTGAGCCGTACGAGGCGGCTGGACCGCGCGCCGTCGGCCGCGGACCAGAGCGTGAGGGCCAGGAGCGGCATGAGGAACCACTGCGTGACGTCCGCGGTGCCCTCCGCGCCCGCGGCCCGTGCGCCGAGGTGCACGGCGGTGACCGCGGCGAAGGCCGTACCGGCGACGATCATGGCGCGCACCTGGGCACCTCACCATGATCGCCGGGCGGCCGCCACCGGAGTGGAGCCCGACGACCGACCGACATGTCTACGTGGTGGAAACGTGATACCAGCACGTGGACAGATCTCTACCATCGTTCCCAGACCCGGCGCGGACCCCACCCGGCCACCCCGACCGGGGTGCAGCCGCGCCGTCGAGGCGCTCCGCCGTCCGAAGGGATTGCCGTGAAACTCCACCGCTCCGCGAAGGGCGCCGTCGCCCTGCTCGCGACCGCCCTCCTCCTCACCGCGTGCGGCGGCTCGTCCGACGATGACGCCACCCCCGGGTCGACCGACGAGGAGACCACCGACGAGACGACCGAGCCCGCGGGGGAGTCGGTCTCGATCGGGATCAGCCAGATCGTCAGCCACCCGTCGCTCGACGCGGCCCGCGACGGCTTCAAGGCCGCGCTCGCCGACGCCGGGTACGACGTCGAGTGGGACGAGCAGAACGCCCAGGGCGACCAGTCGATCGCCGCCTCCATCGCCGGCACCTTCGCCTCCGCCGACCTGGACATGGTCCTCGCCATCGCGACGCCGACCGCGATCGCGGCCGCGCAGGCCATCACGGACGTCCCCGTGCTCTTCACGGCCGTGACGGACCCGGTGGGTTCGGCGCTGGTCGAGAGCATGGAGGCGCCGGGCGCCAACGTCACCGGCACGTCCGACGCCGTCGACGTGGCCGACCTGCTGGAGCTCGTCACGCAGATCGCGCCGGACGCCGAGACCGTCGGCATCGTCTACAACGCCGGCGAGCCGAACGCCGTGACGCAGGTCGAGTGGGCCGAGGAGGCCGCGGCCGACCTGGGCCTGGAGATCAAGCTCGCGACCGCGGACACGTCGGGCGCCGTGCAGCAGGCGGCGGACTCCCTCGACGTCGACGCGTTCTTCGTCATCACCGACAACACCGTGGTGAGCGCGCTCGAGACCCTCATCCAGGTCGCCGAGGACAAGAAGATCCCCGTGATCGCCTCCGAGGGTGACTCCGTCGCCCGGGGCGCCATCGCGACCATCGGCATCGACTACTACCAGCTCGGCTACCAGACGGGCGAGATGGCCGTGCGCATCCTGTCCGGCGAGGCCTCGCCTGAGTCGACGGCCGTCGAGGTGCAGACCGAGCTCGCGCTGCACCTGAACACCGGCGCCGCGGAGCGTATGGGCGTCACCATCCCGGAGGACCTCCTCGCCGAGGCCGACCCGGAGAACATCACCGAGTAGCAGCGGAGCCCCGACCCGGCCGGACCGCCGGCCGGGTCGGGCGCCTCCACCCGCACCCCACCCCCGGAGGCCGACCATGATGATCGCCGTCGAGCTCGGGCTCATCTACGCGGTGATGGCCCTGGGCGTGTACCTGACCTTCCGCATCCTCGACTTCGCCGACCTCACCGTCGACGGCAGCTTCACGACGGGCGCCTCGATCGCGGCGGTCGGCATCGTGAACGGGATGCCGCCCGCGCTGGCGACGGGCTTGGCGCTCGTCGGCGGCATGGGCGCTGGCCTCATCACGGGACTCCTGCACACGAAGGGCCGCATCAACGGCCTGCTCGCGGGCATCCTCACGCAGATCGCGCTCTACTCGATCAACCTGCGGATCATGGGCAAGGCGAACGTGCCGCTCCTCCGTGAGGCCACGCTGATCACGCCGCTGAAGGACGCCGACCTGGTCGGGACGATGACGAGCGTCGGGATCTTCCTGGTCGCCGCCCTGGCGATCCTCGGCCTCATCGTCTGGTTCCTGCACACGGACCTCGGCTTGGCCATGCGGGCGACCGGCGACAACCCGGACATGATCCGCTCGTTCGGCGTGAACACGGACACCCAGAAGCTGCTGGGGCTCGCCCTGTCGAACGGCCTGGTGGCGCTGTGCGGTGCGCTCATCGCGCAGTACCAGGGCTTCGCCGACATCGGCATGGGCATCGGCATGATCGTCGCAGGGCTCGCATCGGTCATCATCGGCCAGGCGATCATGGGCCGGTCGAGCGTCGCGATCGCCGCGACCGCCGTCGTGCTCGGGTCCGTGCTCTACCGCGTGGTGATCTACCTGGCGCTGCGCGCGGGCCTGAACCCGAACGACATGAAGCTGATCTCGGCTGTGCTGGTCGTCCTCGCGCTCGTGCTGCCGCAGTGGCAGGGCTTCGCGCGGATGGGCGGCTTCATGCGGCGCCGGATGGCGGCGATGAGCGAGACGGCTCTCGTCGAGAAGGAGGGCTGAGCCGTGCTGAAGGTCGACGACGTCAGCATGACGTTCTTCCCGGGGACCCTGAACGCGCGGGTCGCCCTGCAGGGCGTGAGCCTCCACCTGGAGCCGGGCGAGTTCGTCACGGTCATCGGCTCCAACGGGGCCGGCAAGTCCACGCTGCTCAACGTGGTCGCCGGCACGATCCGGGCGAACGCAGGGACCATCCGCATCGACGGTCGCGACGTGACCCGCCTCAGCGACTACCAGCGGGCGCGGTACATCGGCCGCGTGTTCCAGAACCCGGCTGCCGGCACCGCCCCGCACATGAGCATCGAGGAGAACCTCGCGATGGCGCTCGAGCGGGGCCAGCGGCGCGGCCTGCGCCTCGGCGTCACGCACGCCAAGCGCGAGCGGTTCCGCACGGAGCTGCGTGCGCTCGAGCAGGGGCTCGACACGCGGCTCGGCGACTGGGTGAGCCTGCTCTCCGGTGGCCAGCGGCAGGCGTTGTCCCTGCTCATGGCGACCTTCAGCGAGCCGAAGATCCTGCTGCTCGACGAGCACACGGCGGCGCTCGACCCGCAGCGCGCGGCTCTGGTGACGCGTCTGACGGCGGAGATCGTCGACCGCTTCGGGCTGACGACGCTCATGGTCACGCACAACATGGACCAGGCCCTCAAGCTCGGCAACCGGCTGATCATGATGCACGAGGGCCGGATCGTGCTCGACCTCGACGCCGAGGCGAAGTCGCGGATGACCGCGAAGGGGCTGCTCGCCGAGTTCGAGAAGGTCAAGGGCGACGCGCTGGACGACTCGCTGCTGCAGTAGGCCCTGACTCCTGAGGATGGCGGCGCCGGTGATCTCCGGCTGGGGGTCGCGATGGGATCAGCCGCGCGTTCGAGATGCCGGACCGGCCTGCATGTGCACACGATGAACGTCCCCTGCGGCGCTCAGCCGCAACGCGACGGTGGGTGAGGTGATCCTTGTGCGCAGCCTTCCCGACGACCTCCCGATCCTGGGTCGGGGCCGCCACCGGCGCCCGAGAGACGGCGCCTGCCTCATGGAGCTGGTCAGTGTGCTCGCCGGCGAGCGGTGGAGCGACTCGCCGCGCTGCACTCATCCTGTGCTCGCCCACCTGGCCCGGAAGGTGAACGACGCCGTCTCCGACGAGGCGCGCCAGCCGCTCGCCCAGCGCGCGGCCGAGCTGGCTGGGCTGAACGGGCCCGACCCGCTCTGGGAGCTCGAGATCGCGCTGGGTACCGCGGTGTGGGCACTGCCACGTGCAGCGCGCGCCGACCAGGACCTCCTTGCGCTCGGGCTCCTGACCTGCGAGGAACTGCTCACAGCAGCCACGACCGAGCAGCGCCGGCGACCCGGGGTTGCCGACGCTGTCGCCGCGTCGCCGCACGCCGTCGAGTGGGCCGCGGCCTTCATGGACACGGTGTCTCGTCGTCGTCGCCTGGCGCCCTCCCGGGCCGTCGTGGAGCTCGCCGTTGCCGCCGTCGGCCGCTCGTCGGCGTCCGACCCCGACCGTGAGCTCGTGGGACTTCTCGACCACGCGATCGCGACCTGCGCGGCACTTCAGGTCGAGCAGCCCGCGCCGGCACCCGCACGGCAGCAGGCGCTGCATGCAGGGAGCCGCATCTGAGGAGACGGGGCGGCGCGAAGCGACCAGACGGGGCGCCGACGACCATCGGCAACCTGACCCGTCCGGTCGGGCGCCGACCTCACGCGGACTCGCTGCTGCAGTAGCCGGGATCACCACCAGTTGTCGCGCGTGAACGCCGGGCCCACCCACGTCTGGGCGTCTGCGGGGGTCTGCAGGAGCGTCGTCGTCGCGCCGGTCGCCGGGTCGATCGCCAGCAGCTCGGCGGAGTCGCACCAGCCGGACTCCACGATCAGCCGCCCGCCGGTGAGGCCGTAGAGCCGGCCGAAGCTCGGTGCCGTGGTCGTGTGGGCCTGGCCGTCGACGAGTCGCACGAGGGGCGTCCTCCCGGAGCACGTGTCGGGTGCGTCGGCGTCGAAGACCTGGCCGTAGAGGACGTCGTCGACCAGCCAGAACTCCCGAACGCTGTTGTCTAGCTGGACCTCGCCGGGAGTGGTGAACGCCTCGATCAGCGTCCCGTCGAGGCGGACGCGCCAGTGCTGGCCGTTGGGCGCCGGTTGGCCGTTCTCGTCGAAGCGGGTGCCGCACTGCATCACGATCTCCTCGTCACTCAGCCACTGCAGGGGCCAGCACTCGCCCTGCACCTGGTCGGCGGGAAGCGTGGGCAGGGCCACGGCGTCCAGGCCGATGGTGGTGAGCAGCTGTCCGCGCTCGCGGTCGAGCACCAGCTCACGCGACGGGCTGAGGCCCCAGGGCTTGTAGAGGGTCGGGCCCGGGGCGATGTCGAGGACCGTGCCGTCGAAGGACATCCGGACGAGCTCCTCGACGTACTCGCCGGTCGTCGTGGTCCGGGTGGCGATGACGGAGTCCGGAGTGGCCAGCCGCACGTCGGGGAAGTAGTAGCCGTCTGCGTTCGTGAAGACCGTGCTGACGGCGGCGCCAGTCATGACGTCGAAGACCTGGCGCTTGGTGCGCTCGTAGGTCGACTCGACCACAACGAGCGTCGTGCCAGGCAGCCAGTCGACGATCCTGATGGTCGTCTCGCCGGGGGGTGCCGGCAGCCGCCACGGGATCTCGTACTTCTCGCCCGTGGGGCTGATGAGGTACATGAGGTCGAACGACGTGTCGTCCGACGCCGATGCCACGCCGTACCCGGACAGGACCCAGCCGGGCTCCGCGGAAGCGCGCACGACCTCCTCGGTGAGGGGGAGGGCGCTGGGGAGCAGCGGGTGCACCGTGACGGTGCGCTGCGGCACGGCGGGCGTGGCCGGGTCGGGTGGCTCCTGCGTCGGGGTGGGCGACGGCGTCGTCGGCGTGGGGTGCGGGGCGGGTTCGATGGTGGCGGGTGGCGCGGGCTCCGGGCCGGCCACGGCGTACACGGAGATGGCGATGCCCACGACTGCGGCCGCGGCGACCACAGAGGTCGCGGCGACGCGGACGGCCCGACGGCGCACCACGCGGCTCGCGACGATGGCGGCTGCTGCGCGGGCGTCGATCGGGGTGGCCGCGACCTCGCGGTCCACGGACTCGACGAACTCGCTCAGGGTCGAGCGGAGGGAGCCGGTCATCGGGCGCTCCTCTCGGT
>Ga0196970_1000800_pt1 | contig 29246 bp, 35 predicted proteins | sample S1v_513CmetaG_FD_148672 | JGI IMG/M metagenome (GOLD analysis project Ga0196970, IMG submission 148672) | Soil microbial communities from Anza Borrego desert, Southern California, United States - S1+v_5-13C | ecosystem: Environmental > Terrestrial > Soil > Desert | place: USA: California... | reverse complement strand
GCTTGGGCGGCTCCGGCTTGGGTTCGCCCTTGTCCACGCGCGCGGCCTCGGTGACCTCGCCGATGTCGACGATCTCGATGGGGATCGAGGCCGGGATGTCCAGCTTGCGATCGCTGGGCGGCAGGCCGAGCACGATCAGCGCGATCAGCGCGACGTGCAGCACCACCGAGGCGACCAGGGGTTCACGCATGGCGGACGAGCCCGTCTCAGCGCTTGGTGGTCGCCGGGCGGACCGCCGGGGCCGACGGACCGGCGGCGGTGTTCGGCAGTTCGGCCACCAGGCCGACCTTCTTGAAGCCGGCGGCGCTCATGGTGCCCATCACCTCCAGCATCTTGCCGTAGGCGATCTTGGCGTCGCCGCGCACGAGAATGCGCGCCTCCGCATTGGACTGGGTGATGGCGACCAGCAGCGGCACGAGGTTGGCGATGTCGGTGCGCTGCTCCTGCACGAAGACTGTGCCGTCCGACTGCACGGTGACGAACAGCGGGTCCTTCTGCGCCTCCAGCGGCGCCGCGTTGGTCTTCGGCAGGTCCACGGGGACGCCGACGGTCAGCAGCGGTGCCGCCACCATGAACACGATCAGCAGCACCAGCATGACGTCGATGAACGGCGTCATGTTGATCTCGGCCATGGCTCGGTAGCCGCGCCGGCGGCCGCGACCGCCTCCCTTGCCTGCGAGCTGGGCACCCATCTCAGGCGGCTCCCCGTTCCTCGAGGTGGCGGGACAGGATGGCGGCGAACTCGCCGGCGAAGGTTTCCAGCCGGTCGGCGTAGCGCGACAGGTCGGTGGAGAACTTGTTGTAGGCGATCACCGCCGGGATGGCGGCCAGCAGGCCCATGGCGGTGGCGAACAGCGCCTCGGCGATGCCCGGCGCCACCACGGCGAGGCTGGTGTTGTTCGACGCGGCGATGGAGGTGAACGAGTTCATGATGCCCCACACCGTGCCGAACAGGCCGATGAACGGCGCCGTCGAGCCGACCGAGGCCAGCAGCGTCATGTAGCGCTCGGCCCGCGCCATCTCGCGGCCGATGGTCACCGACATGACGCGCTCGACGCGCTGCTGGAGCGAGGTCTTCATCGCGCTGCCCAGGCCGCGGTCGGCGGCGTGCCGCCACTCGCGCATGCCGGCGGCGAAGGTGGCCGACATGGGGTCCTCGGGCCGTTTGCCGATGCGGTCGTACAGCGCGTCCAGCGAGCCGCCGGACCAGAACGCCTCCTCGAAGGCGTCCGCCTGGGCGTTCAGGCGGCGCAGCCGCATCAGCTTCTCGATGATGATGGCCCAGCACCACACCGAGGCCGCAAGCAACAGCAGCATGACCAGCTTCACCAGCAGATCAGCCTGCCAGAACAGGCCCCAGATCGTGATCTGGTGTGCCGTGGCTACCGCACCGGCCGCATTCATCGCACGCTCCACTTCATCTGTCGTTCGTGTAAGTCCCGAAGCGCGTCACGGACCACCGCCCCCAGGCGGGCGGGCCGTCCAGCCCCATTGATCGTCGCCAATTTCAGTTCCGCACGCGCCAAATCCCGGCCGTCGCGCCTGATCGTCTGTTCAACGGTAAATGAAGCGCCGCCGATATCGACGATTCGCGTCTCCACTTCAAGCGTATCGTCGAGCCGAGCGGGAGCGACAAAATCGATCTCGACCCGTCGTACCGCAAATGACACACCTTGGTCATAAAGAAGTTCGGTGTGCCGCCAGCCGAGCAGCCGCAGCATCTCGGTACGCCCGCGCTCCATGAAGCACAGGTAGTTGGCGTGGTAGACGATCCCGCCGGCGTCCGTGTCCTCGTAGTAGACCCGGACCGGGTAGCGGTGCACGCCGTCCTCGCCGAAATACCCCGACAGCTCAGGCATCGCCGTCCCCTTCTGCCTCGCCCAGCTTGTCGAGCAGGTCGAACTGGCGCGTGGGTGCTGCCGGCGGGTTGAGGCCGAGGTAGCGGAATCCGTGGTCGGTCAGCATGCGCCCGCGCGGCGTGCGCTGCAGGAAGCCCTGCTGGATCAGGTAGGGCTCCACCACCTCCTCCAGCACGTCGCGCTGCTCGCCGAGTGCGGCACCCAGCGTGTCCACGCCGACCGGGCCGCCGCCGTAGTTCTGTGCGATGAGGCCGAGATACCGCCGGTCCATGCTGTCGAGGCCCAGGCGATCCACCTCCAGCCGGGTCAGCGCCGCGTCGGCGATGCGCGCGTCCACCTCCGCCACGCCGGCCACGGCGGCGAAGTCGCGCACCCGGCGCAGCAGGCGCCCGGCGACGCGCGGCGTCCCGCGCGAGCGGTTGGCGACCTCGCGCGCACCCTCCGGCGTGATGACCATGTTGAGCACTCGGGCGGCGCGGCTGACGATCAGCTCCAACTCCTCCGGCTCGTAGAATTGCAGGCGCACGGGAATGCCGAAGCGCTCGCGCAGCGGCCGGGTGATCAGGCCCGAGCGCGTGGTGGCGCCGACCAGCGTGAAGGGCGGCAGGTCGATGCGGATCGAGCGCGCCGCCGGCCCCTCGCCGATGATCAGGTCGAGCTGGAAGTCCTCCATGGCGGGATAGAGGATCTCCTCCACCGCCGGGTTGAGGCGGTGGATCTCGTCGATGAACAGCACGTCGTGCGGCTGCAGGTTGGTCAGCAGCGCCGCCAAGTCGCCGGCGCGCGCGATCACCGGGCCGGAGGTGGCGCGAAAGCCCACCCCCAGCTCGCGCGAGACGATCTGCGCCAGCGTCGTCTTGCCCAAGCCCGGCGGCCCGAACAGCAGCACATGGTCCAGCGCCTCGCCGCGCGCGCGGGCGGCCTGGATGAAGATGGACAGGTTCTCGCGCGCCTGCCGCTGGCCGATGAATTCGGACAGCGACAGCGGGCGGATCGACGATTCGGCGCCGTCGCCGGCCGCTTGACCCGGTTGGACCAGGCGGTCGCGCTCGGGTGAGTCGTTCACTGGCTAAGCTCCTTGAGGCCGAGGCGGATCAGGTCGGCGACTTTGGCGCCGTCGCCCAGGTTGCGCCCGGCGGCGACCACCGCGCCGAACGCCTCCGAGCGGCCGTAGCCGAGGTTGACCAGCGCCGAGACGGCGTCCGCCATGGCGGCGTTGTCCGGCGCCGGCCCGGCCGGGGCGGTCCCCTTGGCCGACGTCGCGCCGACGGTGGCGGCCACGCCCAGCGCCAGATTGCCGACCTTGTCCTTCAGTTCGTTGACGATGCGCGTGGCGACCTTGGCGCCGACGCCGTCGGCGCGGGTCAGCGCGGTCCTGTCCTGCGAGGCGATGGCGCGGGTCAGCTGGTCGGCGTCGAGCACGCCGAGGATGGAGAGCGCAAGGCGCGATCCGACGCCCTGGATGGTGGTGAGCAGCCGGAACCAGTCCCGCTCGGCGGCGTCGGCGAAGCCGTACAACACGATGCGGTCGTCGCGCACGAAGGTCTCGACGACCAGCGAGGCGGGCTCGCCGCCCATGAGACGCGACAGCGTGCGGTTCGAGCAGGTGAGCTGGTACCCCACCCCGCCCACATCGACCACGACCCAGTCGGTGCCGACCGTGTCCACCACACCCGTAAGCTTGGCGATCATCGGGAACCTCCTTTATCCCTCTCCTGCTTGTGCAGGGGGTCACGACGCAGCACGGGCGTGTCCGCAAGCGCCGAGCGGATGGTCTCCAGCACGCCTTCCAAGTTGTCGTTCACTTCGTTGTTCCAAAACCTCAGAACACGAAAGCCCGCCTGTTCAAGCATCCGCGTCCGTCGTTGATCGTATTGAACGCGATCAGCGTGCTGACCACCGTCCAGTTCGATGACGATCCGATGGTCGTGCGCCACGAAGTCCACCGTAAAGCCGAGGATCGGCTCCTGCCGTCGGAACTTCGCACCCATCTGCGCATTGCGCAGGCGCTGCCAGATGACCTTTTCCACTTCCGTCGAATCGCGACGGAGTTGCTTGGCGAAATTGGTCTGCTGTGGCGTCGGCTTGTCCTTTGCGAGCGGCGCCAAAGCCCCCTCTCCCCTCTGGGGAGAGGGTTGGGGTGAGGGGGTCCCGCGACTGCCGAACGTCGCGCCCCGCGGGACCCCCTCACCCGGCCCTTCGGGCCACCCTCTCCCCAGAGGGGAGAGGGACTGAGCACCCTTCCGCCACAGCGTCCAGGTCGAGCGGTGGTGTGCGTGGCAGATCGCCACCGCCAGCGCGTCGGCGGCGTCGGCGGTGGTGATGGTGCAGCCCGGCAGCAGCACGCGGACCATCATCTGCACCTGCGCCTTGTCGGCGCGTCCCGCCCCGACGACGGCCTTCTTGACCATGTTGTTGGTGTACTCGGCCACCGCCAGCCCGGCCTGCGCCGGCACCAGCAGCGACACCGCCCGCGCCTGCCCCAGCTTCAGCGTCGACGCCGCGTTGGTGTTGACGAAGGTCTCCTCCACCGCCGCCTCGTCGGGACGATAGCGCTCAAGAACCTCGGTCAGGGCGTCGTGCAACTGGCACAGGCGCTCGGCCAGCGGGGCGCCGTCCCTGGAGTGGACGGCGCCGTCGGCCACGTGGGTGAGCCGGTTGCCGGACACGTCGATGACGCCCCAGCCGGTGTGCCGAAGTCCGGGATCGAGCCCCAGCAGCCGTACCGTCGTCATGCCCGTGCCGTCACCGCCCACCTCATGACCCTCACGCGGTCAGCCGCTCCATGAGCTCGGTCGGGATGTCGAAGTTGCCTTCGACGACCTGGACGTCGTCGTTGTCCTCCAACACCTCCAGCAGCTTCAGCAGCGTCGCCGCCGCAGCCTCGTCCGGAGCCACGGTGTTGAGCGGCTTCCAGCTCAGCCGCGCGCTTTCCGGAGCGCCGAACTTGGCGTCCAGCGCGTCGCGGACAGTGGCGAAGCCCTCGACCGAGGTGGTGATCTCGTGACCGTTCTCGTCCGATTCCACCTCGTCGGCGCCGGCTTCCAGCGCCGCCTCGAACATGGCGTCGGCGTCGGCGGCCGAGGCCGGGTAGTAGATGGCGCCCACCCGGTTGAACATGAAGCTCACCGAATTGGTCTCACCCAAGTTGCCGCCGTACTTGGTGAAGGCGGAGCGCACCTCGGCGGCGGTGCGGTTGCGGTTGTCGGTCAGCGCCTCGACGATCAGCGCCACGCCGCCGGGGCCGTAGCCCTCGTACCGCACCTCGTCGTAGTTGGTGTCGTCGCCGCCGCCCGGCGTGCCCTGCTTGATGGCGCGGTCGATGCGGTCGCGCGGCATGTTCTGGCCGCGCGCCGCCAGGATCGCCGCGCGCAGGCGCGGGTTGGCGGCCGGGTCGGGCAGGCCCGACTTGGCGGCGACGGTGATCTCGCGCGCCAGCTTGTTGAAGATCTTCGACCGCTTGGCGTCCTGCGCGCCCTTGCGGTGCATGATGTTCTTGAACTGTGAATGACCGGCCATGCGTCGGACGAGCCTCAGATAGCGTCAGCGGACAAGGTTTTGTGAGACCGGCGGAATGCGGTGCGACACACGCACTAAATCTGGTGCGCCCGCACGCTGGTTTGCGGCGCAGACGACACCCAACGACTTAGAAAGTCAATATGGCGAGATTGCGGCGAGTCCCCGGCGGTGCGGTGGCACTCGACCGACCGTTGCGCAGCGGCAACGGCCAAGGCGGTGAAACGCCGGATTGCAAGGGCTCCGTCAGCCCCGCACCGGCATATGCTGGCTCAAACGCCCGCCCAGGCGCAACGGCTCGATCCGCTTGGCGAGGCCCGTGCGGTCGTCGGTCTCCACATAGCAGCCGCACACCGTCCCCTCCCCTTCGGCCGGGCTGAGGCGCTCGGTGGGCAGCTTGCGGATCAGCTTCGCCATGGCGACCTCTTTCTTCATGCCGATGGCGCTGTCGTAGTCGCCGCACATGCCGGCATCCGTCAGGTAGGCGGTGCCGCCCGGCAGCACCATATGGTCGGCCGTCGGCACGTGGCTGTGCGTTCCGACCACCAGCGAGACGCGGCCGTCGAGGTAATGGCCCATGATCATCTTCTCGGATGTCGCCTCGCCGTGCACGTCCACCAGGATGGCGTCCACCCCGCCCGCCCCCAGCCGGTGCGCGCGCACCACGCGCTCGACCGCCGCGAAGGGATCGTCCAGCGGGTCCATGAACAGGCGCAGCATGACGCTCATCACCAGCACCTTGCGCCCGCCGCGCGCCTGCAACAGCACATGCCCACGCCCCGGCGTGCCCTCGGGGTAGTTGAGCGGGCGCAGGATGCGCGGCTGCTGGTCGATCTGGCCCACCAGATCCTTCTGGTCCCAGGAGTGATTGCCGAGCGTGATGACGTCCACTCCCGCCTCGAAGAACTCCTCGGCGATCTTGACCGTGATGCCGAACCCGCCGGCGGCGTTCTCGCCGTTCACCACGGTCAGGTCGGGGTCCAGCTCGGCCTTCAGGCGCGGCAGGTGCGCCATCACCGCGTCGCGCCCGCTGCGCCCCACCACGTCGCCGAGAAACAGAAGCCTCATCGTCCCACCTTCATCGAAAAACGCTCGGTCACGATCCAATCCAGCGGCTGGTCGTAGGGCCCGTGCGGCACGATTGCCACCTCCTGGTCGGCGAAGCCGACGCCCACCGCCAGCACCATGTCTCCCAAAGCACGCAGTTCCGCCAGCGTCCGGTCGTAGTAGCCGGCGCCATAGCCCAGACGGTGCCCGCTCCGGTCAAACGCCAGCAACGGCACGAACAGCACCGCCGGCACCACCAGGGGCGCCGTCTCCGCCGGTTCCTGGATGCCGAAGCGGCCGGCCCGCATGGGGGTCTCCGGCGTCCAGGCGCGGAAGGTCAGCGGCTGCCCCCTGGGGCCGGACACCGGGAGCGCCGCCGTCCGCCCGGTCTCGCTGAGATGGAGGAGCAGCGGCCGCACGTCGAGTTCGGAGCCCAGCGGCCAGTACCCCGCCGCCGGTCCGTCGGGCAGCGGCACCTCGGCAAGCACGCGTTCGCGCACGGCGTGCGAGGCGCGGCCGCGTTGGTCGGGGTCGGTGACCGTGTCGCGCAAGGCCCGCGCGCGCAGCCTCGCGGCATCCTTTGCTTCGCGAGGGTCCGTCATCGTCCCGATCGGCAAGCATGGGGAAGGGGGCGGAAGGCGCCGCCTCGGCCGTTGGCCATGTTGCCTATCCTCCACGGCCTGCCAGTGCAGGTGGGCGCCATGTACCGAGACCACGGTCCCGGCAGGGACAGCTCCCAAGAGGTTAGGGTTATCGGCCCTGGGGATAATGCGGCCTGACGCGCCAGGCAGCAGCCTTCCTGTCTAATAACTAGGCGTGTTCGAGCCGTGCGGCAACCTCTTCGATGCGCGCAGCGATCCGCTCCACCGCCGCAGCGACCTCCGCCTCGTCCACCGAGGGGGCGAGCGTCGGCGTCACGGCACCGCGGCCGGCCTTCGCGTCGTGCAGCTCGTCGGCGAGCACCAGCGCGGTCACCACCAGCATCTGCGCCTCGGTGCCTGAGCGCACGCCGCCGGTGACCTGTTGGATGCGGCCATCCAGGTAGGCGGCGAGGTCGCGCAGCCGCTGCTCCTGACCGTCCTCGCAGTTGAGCTGGTAGGGCCGGCCGTTGACCTCGATATCGACGCGCGCCATGGGCTCAGGCCTCCAGAACGGTTTCCAGGCGGCCGATGGCGGCCTCCAGGCGTTGCGACACGGTCTCGGCGTTCTGCACGGCGCGCGCCTCGTCCAGGCGGGCCTGGCGCAACTCTTCCGTCAGTTCCTGTTCGCGGCGGAACGCGCGCGTCTCACGCGCCGCGGCGGCAAGCTCCAGCCGATCGACGGCTTTGCCGAGGCGGTCAAGGGCGGTCTTCAAGTTTTCCATGGGGGTACCGGACGGCCATTTCGCAGGTGCACAACAGCAGGGCCCCATACAGTTGGTCCCGCACATTTGCCCCGTCAACCGAAAACGGACGGTATAAGGCCATCCATTGCGACGTCGCCTTCCCGAGGCGCAATGCGCGCGCTGGTGATCATGGGCACCCACACCGACGCGTGCCGCGCACGGCGGCTTCATCCTAATCGCGTGTTGACCTCGGGGCGGCGGATCTGCATGTTGCGCCGATCCGGCGGGGGACCCGAGGGGCCTCCCGTCCGTTCGGCTATTTCGTTGTCGCGCGCACGCCGCAGGAATCCACATTGATGTCCGCTCCCGCCGTTTCCCTGGAGACCATGGCCAACGCCATCCGCGCGCTCGCCATGGACGCCGTCGAAGCCGCCAAGTCCGGTCACCCGGGCATGCCCATGGGCATGGCCGACGCCGCCACGGTGCTCTTCACCCGCTTCCTGAAGTTCGATCCGAAGCACCCGACCTGGCCCGACCGCGACCGGTTCGTGCTGTCGGCCGGCCACGGCTCGATGCTGCTCTACGCGCTGGCCCACCTGACGGGCTACGAGCGCATGACCATCGACCAGCTGAAGCGCTTCCGCCAGCTGGGCAGCCTGACCCCCGGCCACCCCGAGGTGGACCCCGAGGTCGGCGTCGAGACGACCACCGGCCCGCTGGGCCAGGGCATCTCCACCGCCGTCGGCATGGCGCTGGCCGAGCGGATCACCAACGCCCGCTTCGGCGACGCGCTGGTGGACCACTTCACCTACGTGATCGCGTCGGACGGCGACCTGCAGGAGGGCGTCAGCCACGAGGCGTGCTCGCTGGCCGGACATCTCAAGCTGTCCCGCCTGATCGTGCTGTGGGACGACAACCACATCTCGATCGACGGCCCGACCGACCTCAGCTTCACCGACGACACGCCGGCGCGCTTCCGCGCCTACGGCTGGCACGTGCAGAGCATCGACGGCCACGACACGGCCGCCGTCGCCAAGGCCATCGAGGAGGCGCAGAAGAGCGACCGCCCGTCGCTGATCGCCTGCCGCACCATCATCGGCAAGGGCGCGCCGACCAAGGCCAACACGCACGGCTGCCACGGGTCGCCGCTGGGCGCCGACGAGGTGGCTGCCACCCGCCAAGCCATCGGCTGGCCGCACGAGCCGTTCGTCATCCCCGCCGAGGTGACGGAGGCCTGGAGGGCCGCCGGCCGCCGCGCCGATGCGGAGTACACGGCCTGGACCGCCCGCCGTGACGCCCTGGACGCCGCACAGCGCGCCGCCTTCGACCGCGCCGCGTCCGGCACCGTCCCGGCCGAGCTGCCATCGCTGATCGAGGCGTTCAAGCGCAAGGTCTCCGAGGAGAAGCCGAACTGGGCCACCCGCGTGGCCTCCGGCAACGTGCTGGACGTGCTGGTGCCGGCGGTGCCGGAGATGATCGGCGGCTCGGCCGACCTGACGCCGTCCAACAACACCAAGGCCAAGAACACCGGCGACGTGAAGGGCGGCGGCGACTTCCAGGGGCGCTACGTCCGCTACGGCGTGCGCGAGCACGGCATGGCCGCCGTCATGAACGGCATGGCGCTGCACCGGGGCGTGATCCCCTACGGCGGCACCTTCCTGCAGTTCGCCGACTATTGCCGCCCGGCCATCCGCCTGGCCGCCCTGATGAAGCAGCGCACCATCTTCGTGATGACGCACGACTCCATCGGACTCGGCGAAGACGGTCCGACGCACCAGCCGGTCGAGCATCTTGCCGCGCTGCGGGCGATCCCCAATCTCCAAGTGTTGAGGCCGGGCGACGCGGTGGAAACCGCCGAGTGCTGGCAGCTGGCGCTGGAGCGCACGGACGGCCCGTCGCTGCTGGCGCTGACCCGCCAGAACGTGCCGACCCTGCGCGTGCAGCATACCGCCGAGAACCTCAGCGGCCGCGGCGCCTACGTGCTGGCGGAGGCGGAGGGGACGCGGCTGGTGACGCTGCTCGCCACCGGCTCCGAGGTGTCGCTCGCGGTGGAGGCCCGCAAGGCGCTCCAGGCCGAAGGCATCGGCACCGCGGTGGTTTCCATGCCGTCCTGGGAGCTGTTCGAGCGCCAGGGCGCGGAGTATCAGGCGCAGGTGCTGGGCACGGGTTGCCGCGTGGCCGTCGAGGCCGCCGCGCGGCTGGGCTGGGACCGCTGGCTGGGGCCGAACGGCGCCTTCGTCGGCATGTCCGGCTTCGGCGAGTCGGCGCCGTACCAGGACCTGTACAAGCACTTCGGCATCACCGCCGAAGCCGTTGTCAAAGCCGCCAAGGCGCGGCTGTAAGTACTTTTAACCGGTAGCCGGCCCCGGGGCGTGCCCGGGGCCGCAACGACACACTGGAGGAAGTCATGGCAGTTCGGGTTGCGATCAACGGATTCGGCCGCATTGGCCGTCTGGTGCTGCGGGCGATCTACGAGAGCGGCCGCAAGGACGTCGAGGTGGTGGCGATCAACGATCTCGCCGATCTCGACACCAACGCCCACCTCCTCAAGTACGACAGCGTGCACGGCCGCTTCCCGGGCACCGTCGAGGCCAAGGACGGCAACCTCGTCGTCAACGGCCACGCCATCAAGGTGATCCAGGAGCGCGATCCGACCAAGCTGCCGTGGAAGGACCTGGGCGTCCAGGTCGCCATGGAGTGCTCGGGCATCTTCACCAAGCGCGCCGACGCCGCCAAGCACCTGGAAGCCGGTGCGGAGCGGGTGCTGATCTCGGCCCCGGCCACCGACGAGGACATCACCGTCGTCTTCGGCGTCAACTCCGACCAGCTCAAGGCCGAGCACCGCATCGTCTCGAACGCCTCGTGCACGACCAACTGCCTGGCCCCGGTGGCCTTCGTGCTGAACAACACGGTGGGCATCGACCACGGCTTCATGACCACCATTCACTCCTACACCGGCGACCAGCGCGTCGTCGACACCATGCACAAGGACCTGCACCGCGCCCGCGCGGCGGCCCTGAACATGATCCCGACCTCGACCGGCGCGGCGAAGGCGGTGGGCAAGGTGCTGCCGGAGCTGAAGGGCAAGCTGGACGGCACCGCCATCCGCGTGCCGACCCCGAACGTCTCGGTGGTGGACTTCAAGTTCGTCGCCAAGCGCGCCACCTCGGCCGAGGAGATCCAGAAGGCCATCAAGGAGGCCGCCAACGGCAAGCTGAAGGGCATCCTGGCCTGCTACACCGATCCGCTGGTGTCGACCGACTTCAACCACGACCCGCACAGCTCGATCTTCGCGCTGAACGAGGTCAAGGTCATCGACGGCACCTTCGTGCGCATCATGACCTGGTACGACAACGAGTGGGGCTTCTCCTGCCGCATGAGCGACACCGCCGTCGCCATGGTGAACGCGAAGTAAGCTCCGGCGCGTTTTGCGCACTGGAACGGAAAGGCCGCTCCCTCGGGGGCGGCCTTTTTCATTGTACCCTTCCGAGGTAGCCGCCTGTACCCGGCCGTAGCGTGGCCAAATCTCACTCCCGGGGGAGGTCCGATGCCAGGGGAGAACAGTCATGGCTGCGCTGGAGTTGAACGGCTCCGCGGCTCCCGCGGGACGCGTGCGGGAAGCGGTGGCGGTGTTCGACGATCCCGATTGCCTGGACGGCGCGGTCACCGAACTGCAGCAGTGCGGCTTCAACCGGGCCGACATCAGCATTGCCGACGCCCCCCGGGCCGCGAAGCTCGGCTTCACCTACAACGATGCGCAGGAGATCGAGGACGATCCCAAGGTGCCGCGCACCGTCTTCGTCTCGAAGGCGTCGATCGGCGATGCGGAGGGCGTGCTGATCGGCGTTGCGGCGTATATCGGCGCGATGGTTGCCGCGGGCTTCGCGGCGTCGTCGGGCGCCGGCATGCCGGTCACCATCCTGGCCGTCACCCTCGCCGCGGCGCTGACCGGGACGGTCGGCCTGTACCTGCGCGGAAGCGTACATCGACGCTACATCGGCAATCTGGGTGAGCAGGTCCGGCACGGCGGCATCGTGCTGTGGGTCAACCTGCACTCGCCCGAGCAGGAGCAGTACGCCGTGGACATCCTGAAAAGGTGCTCCGCCAAACGGGTCCACGTGCACGAGCTGCCGGTCGTCTGACGGGGCGGAGCGGGAGCTTACAGGCGGGAGCAGTTGGTCCGGGTGCAGCGGCTGATGCCGGCGGCCTCGCTGAGGCGGTCGGCGACCCAGGCGCCGACGCTCTTGCCTTCGCGCTGGGCGCAGGACGCGATGGCGCGGTGGAGGATCGGGTTGACGCGGATGGAGATCTTGCCGGAATAGGGCCGATCGACGTTGGCCCCCATGTCGCTGGACAGCTCGATGTACTCCTCGACCGCCCGATGGAAAGCAGTCGTCAGCTCGTCCACCGAGCGGCCGACGAAAGTGATGCCGTCGCGCGTGTTGATGACCTGACCGACGAAGATGCCGGCGTCGCTGTCAAAGTCGATCTGGGCTTTGTAGCCCTTGTATTCCATCATCGCGGCGTCCCTCTGGGAAGCGGTGCCGCGAACATAGCCTTGCTTCGGGCGTCGCGGTTTGACCTGCCTCAATTCTCCTTTCCGAAGTATGGTTTCCGGCATGAGTCCCGCCCTTCCCTCCCCGATCCGGCCGGTGCGCGTGCACGGGCTGGCCGACGCCCGCGCGGCGCTGGACGCCGCGACCGCCCTCGGCGTGCCCGTGCTGCTGGTCGGCAGCGCCGCTGCCGGTGCCCTGTGGTTCACCCGCATGGTCGAGGCGGCACGCGCGGAGTTCGGCGCGGCGGAGGTCACCGCCGTGCTGGACTGCGCCGACCGCGCCGGCGACGCCCAGGGCGCCCTGGCCGCCGGGGTGCGGCACGTCCTCTTCACCGGCACGCCGGAGCTGGCGGCGCGGCTGGCGGACATTGCCGCACGAACGGGCGCCTCGGTGCTGACGTCGCTGCCCCCGGCGCTCGACCTGCGTGGCGCCCGCGATCCGGCCGCCGCGTGCCGGACGTGGCTCGCGGGCGGCTGACCCCGACGGGGACCCGTGCGCACCGCCGGCCGTTCTGCTAGAGTGTCCCCATGACCGAGAGCAAGCGCGCCATGCCGGAAAAGATCACCGTCGAGATGCGGGCGGAGGAACTGCCCGAGAGCATCAAGGCGCGTATGAAGGAACGCCCTGTTCCCGGCATGCCCTACCGCGTCACCGTCGAGCCCGTTGACGACCGCGAAGCCAAGCTGGAGGCTCTGCGGCGCGACCTGATGGAAGGCATCGAGGATCTGGAGGCGGGGCGCTCCCGGCAGTTCGACGTGGAAGAGTTCCTTGCCGAGATGCATCACAGGCATGGTGCCGGGAAGCCATAGCCGATGCCGCGCATCCAGCTATCGGACCGGGCGCACGAAGACCTTCGTGAAATTTGGCAATTCATCACCAGGGATAAGAAGACGGCGGCCGACCGGCTGATCCGCGACATCGACGCCGCCCTCGCCGAATAGGCATTTTCCCGCATTTTCCCCCGAAATTCGGTCGGAATCGGGGGTATAAAGGCCGTATTATGCCCCCTGCGAGCGTTGCAAAGCCGCTCAAGCTGGGCTATGAGGGCGCCATTTCCGAACAAGCCCTCCACGGAGACGAGCCACCATGAAGCTCACCCGCCGCGTCAAAGAGATTCTTGCGAATTACGAGAGCGACAATCCGGGCGTGAAGACCAACCTCGCCCGCATCCTCATGGAAGGCAAGCTGGGCGGCACCGGCAAGCTGGTCATCCTGCCCGTGGACCAGGGCTTCGAGCATGGTCCGGCGCGCTCCTTCGCGCCGAACCCGGCCGGCTACGACCCGCACTACCACTACCAGCTCGCCATCGACGCGGGCTGCAACGCCTACGCGGCACCCCTGGGCGCGCTGGAGGCAGGGGCGTCGACCTTCGCCGGCTCGATCCCGCTGATCCTCAAGATGAACAGCGCCAACAGCCTGTCGCGCCAGAAGGAAGGCGCCGACCAGGCGGTGACCGCCTCCATCGACGACGCGCTGCGCATCGGCGCCTCGGCCATCGGCTTCACGATCTACCCCGGCTCGGACGCCATGTACGACCAGTACGAGGAGATCCGCGAGCTGTCGGCTGAAGCCAAGTCGGTCGGCCTCGCCACCGTGATCTGGTCCTACCCGCGCGGCGGCAGCATCTCCAAGGACGGCGAGCTGGGCATGGACGTGATCGGCTATGCCGCCCACATGGCGGCGCTGCTGGGCGCGCACATCATCAAGGTGAAGCTGCCCACATCCCACCTGGAGCAGGGTGAGGCCAAGAAGGTCTACCAGAGCAAGGAGATCCCGATCGCCACGCAGGCCGAGCGCGTGCGCCACATCATGCAGTGCGCCTTCAACGGCCGCCGCATCGTGGTGTTCTCGGGCGGCGCGGCCAAGGGCGAGGATGCGGTGTTCGAGGACGCCCGCGCCATCCGCGACGGCGGCGGCAACGGCTCGATCATCGGCCGCAACTCCTTCCAGCGCCCGCGCGAGGAGGCCCTGGCCCTGCTCGACCGGGTCATGAAGATCTACCAGGGCAAGGAGTAACGGTGCCCCAGGTGCCTCAACCCACCTGCCGCCTGTACCTGGTGACGCCGCCGGCTCTCGAGCCGGCGGCGTTCGCCGTTCAGCTGGCCGAAGCGTTGGACGCCGGCGACGTGGCCTGCGTGCAGCTCCGCCTCAAGGATTGCTCGGACGACGCGATCCGCCGCGCCTGCGACACGCTGCGCCCGGTGGCGCAGGAGCGCGAGGTGGCGTTCATCCTCAACGACCGCCCGGACCTCGCGCACGAGACGGGCTGCGACGGCGTGCACGTCGGCCAGAAGGACACGCCCTACGCCAAGGCCCGGCAGATCGTGGGCAAGGACGCCATCGTCGGCGTCACCTGCCACGACAGCCGCCACCTGGCCATGGAGGCCGGCGAGGCCGGGGCGGACTACGTCGCCTTCGGCGCCTTCTATCCGACCACCACCAAGCCCTCCGACTACCGCCCGACGCCGGACCTGCTGCAATGGTGGTCCGAGCTGATGGAGATCCCCTGCGTCGCCATCGGCGGCATCACGCCGGAGAACTGCACGCCGCTGGTCCAGGCCGGTGCCGACTTCATCGCGGTGGTCACCGGCGTGTGGAACCATCCCCAGGGCCCCGGCGCCGCCGTGCAAGCCTACAACAAGGCCATCGCCGGCGCGCTCGCCGGCTGATCCCGTGGACACCGGTCTCGACATCCTGGCGGCGCTGTTCGGCGTCAGTCTGCTGGCCGGCTTCGTCGATTCGATCGCCGGCGGCGGCGGGCTGTTGACCGTGCCGGCACTCCTGTGGGCCGGCCTGCCGCCGGCCGCGGCCATCGCCACCAACAAGCTGCAGGCCAGCTTCGGCTCCTTCTCGGCCACCGTGAAGTTCGTCCGCGAGGGCGCGGTGGAACCGCGCGCCATGCGCGGCATGATCGCCTGCGCATTGGTCGGCGGAGTGGCCGGTGCGGCCGTCCTCCAGGTGGTGGACGCCAGCGTACTGAAGGACGCGATCCCCTTCCTGCTGATCGGCATCGCGCTGTACCTGCTGCTGTCGCCCAAGGCCGGCGACCTGGACGCCCACCGCCGCATCGGCGAGGGCGCCTTCGCGCTCCTGGTGTGCACGGGGATCGGCTTCTACGACGGCATCTTCGGCCCCGGCACCGGAACCTTCTTCGCCATAGCCTTCGTGTCGCTCCTGGGCTTCAACCTGCGCAAGGCGACGGCGCACACCAAGGTGCTGAACTTCGCCAGCAACATCGCCTCGCTGCTGGGCTTCCTGGCCGGCGGGGCCATCGTCTGGACGATCGGGTTGGTGATGGCAGTGGGCGCCTACGCCGGCGCGCAGCTCGGCGCCCACATGGTGATCCGCAACGGCGCCCGCATCGTCCGCCCCATGCTGGTCGTCGCCTCGCTGGCCATCACCGCCAAGCTGGTGTGGAGCGAGCCGGACCATCCCCTGCGGCATGCGGCGGGGTGGGTGGTGGGGTTGTTCGTTTAATCTTTCTTCTACCTTAACCGCCGCAGCGTCAGCAGCGATCCCATCAGCGGGTCGCGCATTTCGGCGGTGTTGGCGTCGATCATGCGTATGTTCAGCGTCGGGCCGAAGTCGCGCGGGATAACCTGGATGCGGTCGCCGTCGATGGCGTAGTCCACCTCCTGGTCGATGCCCAGGATCTCCGCGCTGTCGCGGTAGAACGTGTAGGTGCCCAGCGTGAAGCCCGAGCCGATGGGAGCCTGCAGCGACCAGCGGCCGTTGAGCGGATTGCCGTAATCATAGCTCGCGCACCCCGCCAGCAGGGCCAGAGCCGCGAGGATGGGGGCAAGTCGGTCGCACATGCCCCCATAACGCCCGCACATGCCACCATGTTCATCGCCGCACCCTGGCGGAAATGACACACCTGCGGCCTAATTGTTGGTGCATATGACTATGTGGGTAGTTTCTTGGTGAGGTTGCCCTTTACGTCAACCACCTTTTTGGGCGAGATTGGCGCCATAACGCTCAAAGAGAGACAGGGGGAAAACGCATGATCCGGAATTCGCTCAAGACGCACCTGCTGGCCGCCGCTGCGGTGGCGGCGTTGGCCGCGCCCATCACGGCGCACGCCGCGGGCTTCCAGCTCAAGGAACAGAGCGTCTCGGGCCAGGGGACCTCGTTCGCCGGTGTCACCGCCGGCGGCAACGGCGACGCCAGCGCCATGTTCTTCAATCCGGCCGCCATGGGCCTCGTCCAGGGCAATGAAATCGTCGGCTCGCTGACCGGCATCCTGCCCTACTCCAAGATCGAGAACGCACGCGCCACTCGTGCCCAAGCGGTCGGCGGCACGCCGATCGTCGGCAACGCCAACCCCGGCGACGCCGGCCAGGACGCGCTCCTGCCGGCCGGCTACGGCGTGTATTCGCTCAACCCGGATGTGAAGCTCGGCCTCGCCGTCACCGCTCCTTGGGGTCTCATCACCAAGTATCCCGGCAACTGGGTCGGCCGCTACCACGGCATCACGTCGGATCTGCAGACCATCAACATCCAACCGACGGTCTCCTACCGCGTGGCTCCGACCCTGACGGTGGGCGGCGGCCTGCAGTTCCAGCGCGCCAAGGCGCGGTTGACTGGCGCTAACGATGCCGGCCTGTTCGACATCTACAACGACCTGGAAGGCGACGACTGGGGCTGGGGCGGAGTCGCCGGCGTGATGTTCGAGCCGGCGAAGGGCACCCGCCTCGGCTTGTCCTACCGCTCAGCGGTCAAGCACGAACTGAGCGGCGACGTATCGTTCTCCGGCGCGCCCTTCACCATCCCCACCACGGGCGCGCACGCCAAGCTGGTGACGCCCGAGATCGTCTCGTTCGGCGCCTACCAGGACATCACCGACCGCTGGGCGGTGATGGCGGACGTGACGTGGACCAATTGGTCGCGCTTCCGCGAACTGGCCGTGTTCCTCAACAACGGCACCACGAACATCACCGAGGAGCGCTGGAAGGACTCGTGGTTCTTCTCGGTCGGCACCAGCTACAAGGTGACCGACGCGCTGACGCTGCGCGGCGGCGTCGCCTACGACAAGAGCCCGATTCCCGACGAGTTCCGCACCCCGCGCATCCCCGACGAGGACCGCTTCTGGGTGTCGATCGGCGCCGGGTACAAGGTCACCGAGGCACTGCAGCTTGACGCGGCCTACACGCACATCTTCGTGCGCGACTCTACGCTCAACCTGACCGACGATTTCTCTTTGCCCGAACGCGGGCGCGGAAACCTGTCGGGCAAGTACAAGAACCACGTCGACATCATCGGCGTGCAGGCCCGCTACTCGTTCTGATCGGGCCTGACGGAACGGAGCGCCGCCGGGGGAACCTCCCCGGCGGCGCTTTTCTTTTGGGCACGGGTTGCGCCGCTCCGTCGCCGTGGCATAGTTCACCCCAAGGGACTAGAAACGAAGCTCCGGAAGGATAGGGACAGCCATGGCCGACACCTTCACCGCGTTCGTCATCGAGGATGCCGACGGCAAGCCCAAGGGCGGCTTCAAGCAGCTCAGCCTCGCCGACCTACCCGACAACGACGTGCTCGTCGAGGTCGCCTACTCCACCGTCAACTACAAGGACGGCCTGGCCGTCAGCGGCAAGGGCCGCATCGCCCGCAAGCTGCCGATGGTGGCCGGCATCGATTTGGCCGGCACGGTAGTCGAGTCCCGCTCGCCCGACTGGAAGCCGGGCGACAAGGTCGTCGCCAATGGCTGGGGGATGTCGGAGACGGTGTGGGGCGGCTACACCCGCTTCCAGCGCCTGAAGCCGGAGTGGCTGACCCGCCTGCCCGACGCCTTCTCGCTGGAGGAGGCGATGGGCATCGGCACCGCCGGCTACACCGCGGCGCTGTGCGTGGACGCGCTGGAGAAGTGGGGCGTCATCCAGCCCGGCGGCAAGGAGGTGCTGGTCACCGGTGCGGCCGGCGGCGTCGGCTCGGTGGCGGTGGCGCTGCTCGCCAAGCGCGGCTATCCGGTGGTCGCCTCCACCGGCCGGCCGGAGACGCACGACTACCTGCGCGGCCTGGGTGCCACCGGCTTCCTCGACCGCGCGACGCTGCTGGAGAAGGGCCCGCCGCTCCAGAAGGAGCGTTGGGCGGGCGGCGTCGATTCGGTGGGCGGCCAGACGCTGGTCAACGCGCTGTCGCAGACCGTCTGGGGCGGCGCCATCGCCGCCTGTGGCCTGGCCGGCTCGGCCGATCTACCCGGCACGGTGCTGCCGCACATCCTGCGCAGCGTGACTCTCCTGGGCATCGACTCCGTGGCAGCACCGCAGGACCGCCGCAACGGCGCCTGGGCGCGGCTGGCCCGCGACCTCGACAAGGACAAGCTGAAGGCGATGTACGAGGTGAAGCCCTTCGAGGCGTTGCCCGACTTGGCGTCCAAGATCCTTGCCGGGCAGATCCGCGGTCGCGTGGTGGTGGAGATCGGGACGTAGGGCACGTCGGGGGCGGTGCGCTGTCCCCTCCTCCCGAGCTAGGGTATGTACACATCTCGTGATTGCGGTAAGTCGCTGCGCGGAAAGGAAAAGCCCCTCTCCCGCAAGGGAGAGGGGCTCCTTCCCTGCTGCGCCGCAACGTGTGTGCATTCCGTAGCCCTCCCGAGAGGGTATGGCGCGCATGGCAACTGCGCCGCAGGCGTACATCCATGATAGCCGCCGCCACACCGTTCTGGCAGTCGCATACTCCCCAAGCAGCCAATTCGGCTGCGCAATCCGGGGAGGGCATCACATGACGCCATCAAAGATGATGACCCTGGCTCTTTCGGCCATGGCGCTGGCCGTCGTTCCGGCCGTCGCTCATGCCGACCATGGTCCCGGTCACACCCCGCCAAAAACCGATGCGGAGATGATCACCAACGCCATGTCGGCGGCACCGCCGGCAGTCGCCGAAACGGCGACGATCATGGCCATGAACGAAAAGGGTGAAATGCGCACGCTCCGCCAGGGCACCGGGCTTTTCACCTGCATGCCCGACAACCCCATGACGCCGGGCAACGACCCCATGTGCCTGGACAAGAACAGCATGGCGTGGGCGCAGGCGTGGATGGAGCACAAGGAACCCCCGAAGGGGCAGATCGGCCTCGCCTACATGCTGGCCGGCGGCTCCGACGCCAGCAACAACGACCCGCACGCCAAGGCTCCGGCACCGGGCCACAAATGGGTCGACACCGGCCCGCACGTGATGATCCTGAACGCCGTCGACATGCTGCAGGGCTATCCCACCACCGCCGAGAATCCGCGTGTGCCGTATGTGATGTGGGGCGGCACCCCCTATGCCCACATCATGATGCCTGTAGGCCAGCCGTTGGAGCAGACGGCCGAAACGCCGGCCAAGAAGTAGCGGCCTGACGACTTCCGCGGTGCGGTCTAGGGCAATCCGCTTAAAAGCCCCTCTCCCTTGACGGGAGAGGGGTTGGGGAGAGGGTGGCAGACGTTGCTTTCAGGCCATCGGTGGCTCCGAAAGCGAAAGAAAGTGACTCGTTGCCCGCCCTTCCGGGCGTACCCCCCCTCTCCCCAACCCCTCTCCCACGAGGGGAGAGGGGCTTTCCTTGCGTAATGCCTTCAAGCGATTGCCCTGAGTGCGGCCCTGGACGGCCGCACCGTGCTCACCCGCCGGCCACCGGCGCCCACAGGACGTCGGCGATATCCTCGGCGCCGCTGCACAGCATCACCAGCCGGTCGAAGCCCAGCGCGATGCCGCTGCTCTCCGGCATGCCGTGCTCCAGCGCCGCCAGGAAGTCCTCGTCGACGGGCAAGCGCTCGCCGTAAAGGCGCTCCTTCAGGTCCATGTCGGCCTCGAAGCGGGCGCGCTGCGCCGCCGCGTCGGTCAGCTCGCCGAACGCGTTCGCCAGCTCCAGCCCGCAGGCGTACAGCTCGAAACGCTCGGCCAGGCGCGGGTCCTCGGGCTTGGGGCGCGACAGCGCCGCCATGCAGACGGGATAGTCGGTCAGCACGCAGGGCACCCCTGCCCCGAGGTGCGGCTCGATGCGGTCGAACATGACGCGGAAGAACACGTCCTCCCAGCGGTCGCCGGCGTGCGGGTGGACGCCGATGCGCGTCGCCGCGGCGGCCAGCGGCGCCGGGTCGGGCTCGTGCGAACCGTCATAGGTCGCCAACAGGTCGATGCCCGCGTACTCCAGGAAGGCGTCCTGCACGGTCAGCACCCGCCACACGCCGAACGGGTCGCACTCCAGCCCACGGAACGCGAAGCGCCGCCGTCCGCCCGCATCGGCCGCCATGCGCACGAGGTCCACGCAGTCCTGCACCAGGACCCGGTAGCCTTCCCCCGCCCGGTACCACTCCAGCATGGTGAACTCGGGGTGGTGGGTGGGCGAGCGCTCGGCGTTGCGGAAGACGTGCGCCACCTGGAACAGCCGCGGCACCCCGGCCACCAGCAGCTTCTTCATGGCGAACTCGGGGCTGGTGTGCAGGTGCAGCCGCAGCCGGTCGTCGGGATGCGGGCCGACCAGTTCGGTGGCGAAGGCGTGCAGGTGCGGCTCCATGCCCGGCGACACCTGGAGACAGGGGGTGTCCACCTCGACGAAGGCGCGTTCCTCGAAGAAGCGCCGCACCGCCCCCAGCACACGCCCCCGCGCCGCGAGGTGCGGCCGGCGGCGGGTGAAGATGTCGGGATGCCAGAAGGGGAGCGTGGAAGCGGGCATGGGGACTCGGGATTCTGGTCAGGGCGTCGCTGCCCAGTTTTCCCATCGCAGCCCCGGAACGCGAGCGAATTCCGCCACGTTGGCCGTGATCAGCGTTGGCACGTGGCGCCAGGCCCAATGACATGCATCGCTAATATATACCCCACCCGCGCAGGCCACAACGCCGTGCGACATCGCTGTTTGCGCTGTTTGAGAGCAGTTGCCGGCAAGACCCGTGGCCGACACCGCCGCCCGGCGTTGCCTCGCGCCGATCAAGCTGCTAGGTTCCGCGCCGCCCGTTTCTTGGAAATCACGGAATCGTCCTATGAAGGTCAACGCCAACACGATGCGCGCCGGCCATGTGCTGGAGCAAAACGGCAAGCTCTACATCGTCCAGAAGGCCCAGATCGTGCAGCCCGGCAAGGGCGGCGCCTTCATCCAGATCGAAGCGAAGGACGTCCGCACCGGCACCAAGATCATCGAACGCTTCCGCACCCAGGAGACGGTCGAGCGCGCCCGCCTGGACGAGCACGAGATGACCTTCCTGTTCTCCGAAGGCGACAGCTTCACCTTCATGGACAAGGAAAGCTTCGAGCAGGTCTCCATTCCGCGCGACATCATCGGCGACCAGGCGGTCTTCCTGCAGGACGGCATGGAAGTCACCGTGCAGTCGCACGAGGGCTCGCCGCTGGGCGTCGAGCTGCCGCCGAAGGTGACGCTCCTGATCACCGAGGCCGACCCGGTGGTGAAGGGCCAGACGGCCTCCTCCTCCTACAAGCCCGCCAAGCTGGAGAACGGCGTCTCCATCCTGGTGCCGCCGCACATCGAGGCCGGCACCCGCGTGGTGGTCGACACCCAGACCGGCGAATACGTCGAGCGCGCGAAGGACTGATCCCCTCCTCATGGCAACCCGTTCAGCCCTCATCAACGTGATGGTCCGCGCCGCCGAAAAGGCGGGGCGGGCCCTCGTGCGCGACTTCGGCGAGGTCGAGCAGCTTCAGGTCTCCCGCAAGGGTCCGGCCGACTTCGTGTCGAACGCCGACATGAAGGCCGAGAAGACCCTGCGGGAAGAGCTGCAGAAGGCCCGCCCCGACTTCGGCTTCCTCCTGGAGGAGACCGGCGGCTCCAAGGGCAAGGACGAAACCGCGCGGTGGATCGTCGACCCGTTGGACGGCACCACCAACTTCCTGCATGGCCTGCCGCACTGGGCGATCTCCATCGCGCTGGAGAAGGGCGGCGAGATCGTCGCCGGCGTCGTCTACGAGCCGGTGCACGACGAGATGTTCTGGGCCGAGAAGGGCTCGGGCGCCTTCCTCAACCACCAGCGCCTGCGCGTCTCCGAGCGCCGCCGCCTGGAGGATTCGCTGATCGCCACCGGCATGCCCTTCAAGGGCCGCCCCGGCCACAAGCAGTTCCTGGCCGAGGCCGAGACGGTGATGACCGAGGTGGCGGGCATCCGTCGCTGGGGTGCGGCGTCGCTCGACCTCGCCTACGTCGCGGCCGGCCGCTTCGACGGCTATTGGGAGCGCGGCCTGTCGCCGTGGGACGTCGCTGCGGGAGCCCTGCTGGTCACCGAGGCCGGAGGCTTTGTCGGCGAGATCGGCGGTGGGCGCAACCCGGTGCACGGCGGCACGATCCTCGCCGCCAATTCGCATCTGAACCTGCCATTGGCCAAGCTGTTGCGCGCCGTCGAACGCAAGCGGACCGAACCGCCGGCCGCCGGCGCCGCCACGGCCTGACCTGCCATCCGATCTATCGGGGCATAAGATCCGTCGTCAGGAGGGAGATTTTCCTCCTGGTGTTGGGAATTGTCGCTACGCCGATCGATGGGCTATGGTACAGCGTGAAACCCGTGTAAAGGGTTAAGCCGCGCTGCTCGCCAAAAGGTGTTTCGGTCGCATGAGCCGAGTTCGCAACATGCCCGCGGGGCGGACGATGTCCCTCCGTGTGCTGGTCGTCACCGCGGCCCTTCTTGGGACCGCGGCGCCGGCCGTTGCGCAGGTCAAGGCGAACGTCGACAAGCCGACGGACACGGTTGCGGCCATCAGTCCCGCCCGGCTGACCCTGGAGAACGCGGCACCGCTGCCGGTGCCGCCGCCACCCAAGCTCCGGACCCCCGGAGCGGTCAAAGCGCCGCCGCGCTTCGTGCCGCCGCAGCCGATCGAGCCGCCGCCGCTGCCCGAGATCGGCGTGCTCGATCCCGTGCCGCCGCCCCCTCCGGTGGTCGGCGCCCCGTCGGTGCAAACCACGGCCCGCCCGGCCGAGCCGAAGCCCATCCCGCCCCCCACCGCGGCGCCGAAGCCGGCGCCGGCGCCCTCGACGCAGACCGCGGCGATTCCCGCCCCGCCCCCGCCTGCGGCGCCGCCGCGCGGTGCGCTGAGCGTCGTGTTCGACGGCGCCGCGACGGACCTGCCGGAAACGGCCGAGGCCGGCATCGCCGAGATGGCGGAGCGCATGCGGGCCAACGAAAACCTGCGCCTGCAACTGCGCTCCTACGCCAGCGGCACGCCGGAGACGGCGCGCGAGGCGCGGCAGCTCTCGCTGGCCCGGGCGCTGGCGCTGCGCGAAAAGCTGACGGCGCTCGGCATCCGCAGCACACGCGTCGACATCCGCGCGCTTGGCACCGGAACGGCCGACGGGCCGCCCGACCGCATCGACGCGGAGTTTGTGAACTGATCGAGGCGACGGCCCGCGCCGCAAGACACCCGGCGCAACCTTGGGAGCTTGGTTTCGATGACGCGCCCTGAGCGCTTCCTGACCCGGATGATCATCTTCCTCGTCGTCGTCGCGGTCGTGGCCGGACTGCTGTTCCCGGCGCTCGAAAGCGCCTTCATGACGAACGCGGCGCTGAACGGGCTGATCCTGACGGCGCTGCTGGTGGGCATCGTCTTCATCTTCCGCCAGGTGCTGATGCTGCGGCCCGACGTGGCGTGGCTCCAGCACTACCAGCAGCACCAGCACGACCGTGCTGGCGCCCTGGAGTCCGCGCCGGAGCCGGTGCTGCTCGGGCCGTTGGCGCGCATGTTGGGCGAGAAGCGCGGCCGGCTCATGCTGTCGACCCTGTCCATGCGCACCATCCTCGACGGCTTGGCCGCCCGGCTGGACGAGTCGCGGGAGCTGTCGCGCTACCTCATCGGCCTGCTGATCTTCCTCGGCCTCCTCGGCACCTTCTGGGGCCTGCTGCACACCGTGCACTCGGTGGGCTCGGTGATCAGCACCCTGGGCGTCACCGGCGGCGACGTCGCCAGCATGTTCGCCAACCTGCAGCGCGGCCTGGAAGCGCCGCTGACCGGCATGGGCACGGCGTTCAGCTCCTCGCTGTTCGGCCTCGCCGGCTCGCTGGTGCTCGGTTTCCTGGAATTGCAGGCGACGCAGGCACAGCACCGCTTCTTCCAGGACGTGGAGGACTGGCTGTCGAGCGCCACCCGGCTGTCGAGCGGCGCCGGCAACCTGGAGGGCGGCGACCAGTCGATCCCCATCTACGTGCAGGCGCTGCTGGAGCAGACGGCGGAGAACCTCGACGGACTCCAGCGCATCGTCGCGTCCGGCGAGGAAAGCCGCCGGACATCCAACGCCAACCTGATGGCGCTGACCGAGCGGCTCAGCACGCTGACCGACCAGATGCGGGCCGAGCAGGCGCTGCTGCTCAAGCTCACCGAAAGCCAGGTGGAGATGAAGCAGGTGCTGGGCCGGCTGGCCGACGCCACGGCCGGCGGCCTGGACGAATCCTCGCGCCAGCATCTGCGCAACATCGACATCTATCTCGCCCGCCTGGTCGAGGAGGCCGCCAACGGCCGCACCCAGGCGGTGGCCGAGATCCGCAACGAGATCAAGATTCTTACCCGCACCATCGCGGCCCTGGCCGAAGAGGCGGAACGCGCCGAGGGGCGGTAGGAGTCATAGTCAATTTTCACCGTCATCCCCGCGAAGGCGGGGATCCAGGCTTCGCACTGTGTACCTTCGCGGGGAACGATGGATCCCCGCCTTCGCGGGGATGACGGAACAGGAACGTGCGCAGGTCGGGTTGAGCCACAGGCGAAGCCCGACGCGACTTCGGAAGGAACCGGTCGTCATGGCCAGCCTTAGCCGCCGCAGCGGCAACCGTGAACTCAACGCCTGGCCCGGCTGGGTCGATGCGCTGTCGTCGCTGGTGATGGTCGTCATCTTCCTGCTGATGGTCTTCGTCGTCGCGCAGTTCTTCCTGACGACCGCGCTGACCGGTCGCGACGAACAGCTCCAGAACCTCACCCGCAAGGTGGCGGAGATGAACGACCTGCTGGCACTGGAGCGCGACGCCAACGCCGAGCTGCGCGTCAACATCGCGCAGATGTCCGACCAGCTCCAGACCTCCCTCGCCGTCCGCGAGGACCTGACCGCCGAGCTCGGCCAGATCAAGGACGAGCGCGAGGTGAGCGCGCGCGAGGCGGCGGCGCTCCAGAACGACCTGAAGGCCCTGCGCGAGCTGCGCCGGCGGTTGGAGGGCGAGATCGCCGAACGTGCGGCGGCGCTGCGCCTGTCCGACGAGCAGCGCGAGGCGCTGCTGGCCCAGCTCGGCACCGCCCGCGACCGCACGCGCGAGCTCGAAGCGAAGCTGGCCGAGGCCGGCGACAAGACCATGCTGGTGCAGAAGGAGGTCAATCTGCGCGATCAGCAGATCGACATGCTGAATCGCCAGATCGCCGCGTTGCGCGAGCAGCTTGCCCGCATCGGCGAGGCGCTGGACCTCTCGGAGAAGAAGGCCGAGGAGCAGCAGGTGCAGATCGCCGACCTGGGCGCCCGGCTCAACCAGGCGCTCGCCAGCAAGGTGCAGGAACTGGCCTTCTACCGCTCGGAGTTCTTCGGGCGCATGCGCGAGGCGCTCAGCACCCGACAGGACATCCGCATCGTCGGCGACCGCTTCGTCTTCCAGTCCGACATCCTGTTCCCTTCGGGTTCCGCCGACCTCCAGGAAGCCGGCAAGAAGCGCATGGCCGAACTGGCGCAAACGCTGTTGGAAATCGGCAAGACGATCCCGCCTGACATCAACTGGGTGCTGCGCGTCGACGGCCACACCGACATCCGCCCGATCACCCGCACCTTTGTCTCGAACTGGGAGCTGTCCTCGGCGCGCGCCATCGCCGTGGTGAAGTTCCTGATCGAACAGGGCGTCCCTGCCGAGCGCCTGGTCGCCGCCGGCTTCGGCGAGTTCCAGCCGCTCGACACCGGCACCACCGAGGAAGCCCTGGCCCGCAACCGCCGCATCGAGATCAAGTTCGACCAGCGCTGACACCCCGGTCCCTCCCCCAGCCCCGCCGGGGGAGGTTAGGAGGGGGCAAGGTCTGCCCGAGAATCCAAGCCCTGACGGGCAATCGTTCAACACGAAGCAACGAAGATCATCAAGATTCACAAAGAGAACCGGCGCTGCGGACGCGTCGGCTGACGGCCGACACGTTGATCAAAAACACAAAGATCAGAAGATCAGAAGATCAAAGGGCGTCATCAACCGGCCGGCGCCTTTCCGCGCCCTCACCCCTTCTGATCTTCCGATCTTTTGATCTTCGCGTTTAAAACCCGCGCGCCGACGGCGCTCGGAACCGCCGCCAACTCGGCCTTTGTGACTCTTGATGATCTTCGTTGCTCCGTGTCGAGAAGCACCAAACCACCCACAGAACTGTTCTCCAGGCATGCCCGCTTTCGAGGACACGCGCATGCCCGTTCCCGCCACTCACGCCACCCCGGCTCCGCGCCGCGCGAAGGAGCCATTCGACATCGACGAGGTGTTCCGCCGCCTGCGCAAGGCGGTCGCCGGACTTCCCAAGGCGGCCATGTTCGAGCTGCGCGACGAGGGCTACGGCTCGCCCTTCGAGCAGCTGGTGGGCAGCCTGATCTCCGCCCGCACCCGCGACGAGACGACGCTGGCAGTCTGCAAGCGCCTCTTCACCTTCGCCCGCACGCCTGAGCAGATCGCGGTGCTGGACGAGGAGACGCTGGCCGGACTGCTGAACGGCGCCACTTTCCCGGAACCCAAGGCCCGCGACATCATCGAACTCTCCCGCCGCATCGCCACGGAGTACGACGGGCGCGTGCCCGACACGCTGGAGGAGTTGACCGCGTTCCGCGGCGTCGGCCCGAAGATCGCGGCGCTGACGCTGGCGATCGGCTACGGCCGGCCGGCGGTGGCGGTGGACGTGCACGTGCACCGGGTGACCAATCGTTGGGGCTACGTCGCCACCTCGACCCCGGAGCGCACCATGATTGCGCTGGAGCGGAAGCTCCCCAAAGACTACTGGATCGAGATCAACGAGCGTCTGGTGCCCTTCGGCAAGTGGATCTGCACCGGCGAGCGGCCGAAATGCTCGACCTGCGCGCTGCTGTCCATGTGCCGGCAGGTGGGGGTGACGAGCTACCGTTGACGCTTGGCGCAGGACAGCCGGTTCGGGTACATACACACCGAATACGGTTTTTCCCTGCCCCGAGGGTCTCCCGCGATGATCGTCTACGCGCTGCGCTGCGACTGCGGCCACGAGTTCGACCAGTGGTTCGAGAACATGGCGGACTACGACGCCAAGCGGGCGGAGCTGGCCTGCCCGTCCTGCGGCGGCCACAAGGTGGCCAAGGCCATCATGGCCCCCCGCGTCGGCAAGTCCCAACCCGCAGCGCCGGCCCACCCCTGCGACCCCGTCGGCTGCGGCAACAGCATGTGCCCCATGGCGCAGATGGCGTAACGAAGTTCGATTCCTCCCCCAGCCCCGCTGGGGGAGGTTAGGAGGGGGCAAGGTTTGTGGGGCAGGCCAGGGCCTACAGATCCTCGGGTAAACCTTGCCCCCACCCTCCCACTTCGTGGGCCCCTCCCTCCCCCGGCCCGGCCGGGGGAGGGGTTTACCGCCGCCGCCCGCTCGAAAGCCGCGGCAGCGGGCCAGTGGTCAGCTCCTCGCGGCGGGGCGTGAAGGTGGGTTCGCGGCGCATCTCGCGCGGATCCTCGTCGCGCGCCGGAGCGGAACCCGTTGCGCGGCCGCTGCGCCACCACCCGATGCCGAGATAGCCGACCGTGCCGGCCAGCACCGCCATCACCACATAGCGCAGCCAGCCCGGCACCTTGAAGCCGTCCTCGTCCTTCGACAGCGCGGTCGCCGGCACCACCTTGCCGTCGGCCGTGGTGGCGGTAACGCTGCCGCGCGGGGCCGCCTGCGGCGCCGAACCGGGGGACAAGGAAGACGCGGCCGCCGGCATCTCGCCGGGAGCGCCGCGCACCACCGGGCCCAGGGTCGCCTCGCCGCCGCCGACGTTGTCGACGTCGCCGGTGCGCTGGGCGGCGCGCGGCACCACCTCGCGCGTCTGGCGCGGCTCCTGGCCGGGACCGCCGCCGCCGACCTTCTGCTGGGCGAGGTTGCCCATGGTGTTGGAAGGCTTGGCGCCGCGCTCGGCCATCATCTTGTTGACGGTGGCCGCGTCGAGATTGCCGGTGACCGGCAGCCCGTTCGCCTTCTGGTACTGGCTGAGCGCCGATCGGGTCTCGGGCGTCATCTGGCCGTTGGCGCGGCCGCCGATGTTGTAGTTCTTTTCCTTGAGGATCGTCTGCGCCCACTGGATGTCGCCCGCCGACGGCTGCTGCGCCATCGCGGGAACCGCACACAGGGCACCGGCCCCCAGCCCCGCGAGCACCGCCAGCACCATGTGCGGGCGCGATCGCCTGGAACCGTCAGCCATTCCTTCCTCCGTCCGAAAACGCGCTCGATGCATGAACCATGAACGGTTTAGCTACCAGAATGCGGCGAATTTTCGGGCGAGAAAATGAGGGCAAAGGGCATGGGCACCGCACTGCGCCGTCCGGCGTGGCTTCCACGTCACGATGCCGCATCGCCTGGGCCGGCTCCACGGCCTCCATCCGGAGCACTCCGTCCGTTAACGGACACTGCATAAAATTTGTGGTATTTTCCCCGTTCATCGTTACGAACGGGGGCATAGCCATGGCACGGTTGGCGATCCTGACGGGACTGCTCCTGCTGGCGGCGTGCAGCAACCCATCCTACCGGACGTGGACGGCCAGCAACGAGGTTGGCCAGATCGCCTTCGACGAGTGCACGGACGAGGTGGACACCACCATGCGCCTGCGCGGCTACCCCCTCCGCCCCCTGCCCGAGACGCCACAGTTCCAGTACCGCCGGGAGATCTTCGGCACCTGCATGCGCCGCAAGGGCTACGAGCCGGACTAGGGTCTGTTGACATTCAGGGATGCAGGGGATTCCCAAGCGAGCGGAAATTTGATTCAAGGCTGCCGACAGGGAGGTGGCTTTGGATCGGCTGGTACTGCGTGATGATCAGTGGGAGCGGATCGC
>Ga0196970_1000799_pt1 | contig 29272 bp, 29 predicted proteins | sample S1v_513CmetaG_FD_148672 | JGI IMG/M metagenome (GOLD analysis project Ga0196970, IMG submission 148672) | Soil microbial communities from Anza Borrego desert, Southern California, United States - S1+v_5-13C | ecosystem: Environmental > Terrestrial > Soil > Desert | place: USA: California... | reverse complement strand
TTGGCCGCGGGCAAGCACGTGCTGGTCGAAAAGCCGCCCTGCGCCACCTTGGGCGAGGCTTTGGCTTTGGTCGATCAGGCGCAGGCGCAAGGCGTGAGTGCCTTGTTTGCCTGGCACTCGCGCTACGCCCCCGGCATCGAAGCCGCCCGTGACTGGCTTGCCTCGCGCACCTTGCAAAGCGTGCAGATCGACTGGAAAGAAGACGTGCGCAAATGGCACCCCGGCCAGACGTGGATCTGGCAACCCGGCGGCCTCGGCGTGTTCGACCCGGGCATCAACGCCTTGTCGATCGTCACCCACCTGCTGGCGCTGCCACTGTTTGTCGAAGCCGCCGAGTTGCGCGTGCCGAGCAACTGCCAGTCGCCGATTGCCGCCTCGATCAAAATGTCTGACGCGAACCACCTCGATGTGCGCGCCGAATTCGACTTCGACCATGGTCATGACGAACTCTGGAGCATCGAAGTGCGCTGCGCCGAGGGCGTGTTGCGCCTCGATAACGGCGGCGCGCTGCTGAGCATCGATGGCGTGCGGCAGACGGTGTCGGAGGAGGGCGAATACGCCGCCGTCTATCGACACTTCCAGCAGTTGATCGGCACAAAGGCCAGTGATCTGGACGTGCAGCCGTTGCGCCTGGTGGCGGACAGTATTTTTGTCGGTAGCCGGGTGGCGGTTGAGGCGTTTTACGACTAGTCGTCAGGATCGCTCGCTTCGTGGCAGCGCTGCCTAACCACAGCGCTGCCACGCCGGTTCAACGCGGGTTAGGTTGATCATCCATTTCCGCATTGTCGGTTTCCCTGCGCACCCGTTCCGGGTCGAGACCGGTGCTGTCATCGTCCAGCGGAATTTCGCCCTCGTTGTCAGGGAGTTCATCGATGCCGCGATCCTTCATCGGATCGACTTCGGTGCGGCCCGGGCTCAACGGATCCGGGGTAGTCGGAAGCGGATCGTCCTGAACGGTTGCGCTTTGCAGGTTTGGGTCGTTGGTCATTTCACACCTCGCGTTGTGCGCTGTTTTATCGGCGTACAGGTTGGAGGTGCAGGGAAATCATGCCGTTCGATTTTTCCGCGTGCCGGTGGTCGGCTCAGCCGTGGAAACACGCTTGGTTGAATTTTCACCGGCGACAGATGATCAACAGCACTACAATCCGACACAAGGAAATCGACATGAGCGCTTCATTCAAAGTCGGCGATGCGGTGCGCTGGAACTCCGAGGCCGGGGAGATTCATGGCACGGTGGTCAAGGTGCACACCCGCGATACCGAGTTCATGGGCCGCCATCGGCCGGCTTCGAAGGACTCGCCGCAGTACGAGGTCAAGAGTGACAAGACCGGTCACTTGGCCATGCACCACGGCGAGGCGCTCAAGCGCGTTAACTGACGCGCTCAATCAGAAACGCGCCAATCGGTAACGATCTCCCTTCGGCAAATCAGGCGCCGGATTTGAAGCCGGGAACGCCATCTGCACCAGCATTTCGGCGGTGACTGCTGCCTGGGTCAGGCCCAGGTGCTGGTGACCGAACGCGAGCAATACCTTGCCCTCGCAGACCTGATCGATGATGGGCAGCGAGTCCGGCAGCGAAGGGCGAAATCCCATCCACGGCGTTGCCGCTTCAGTGCTCAAATCCTCGCGAAACAGGCCTTGGCTCAAACGGTGCAATTGCCAGGCGCGTTGCATATTGGCCGGTTTATGCAGGCCGGCGAATTCCACCGTGCCCGCCAGGCGCAGGCCTTCGGTCATCGGCGTCATGATGAACTTGCGCTCCAGCGAGGTGACGGGGAAGGGCAGTCGACCGGTTTCGTGGGGTAGCATCAGGTGATAACCGCGCTCGGTGTCCAGCGGGACCTTTTTGCCGGTGAGGGCGGCGGTGAGTGGCGCCGAATGGGCGCCGCAGGCGATCAGCACGCGGCGGGCGCTGATTGGCCCGTTGTCGGTGTGCAGACAAACGCCGTTGTCCTGCACCTGACCACCCGCCACCCGCTGCTGCAAAAAACTCACGCCGCCAGCCTTGGCCGCATCGACCAATGCAGTTACTACGCGGTAGGGATCGATGAAATGCCCGGTGCTTGGGAAGAACAAGCCGCCCTGAATCCGTTCGCTCAGCTGAGGCGCGGTGTCGCGAATGGCGTCGGCCTGCCAGACATCCACCGGCACTTGTTGCTGGTGCAACCTTTGCTGCAACGCCTCGATTGCCTGCCGTGATTCGCCGCGCTCGTACACCAGCAATGAACCGTCGACTTTAAGCAAATCGCCGCGCTGAATATCGCCGAGCAAACGTTGCCACGCCCCAAGGCTGCTTCCGTTCAATGCGCGCAAACCGGCGACCGTATTCTCGAACGGCTGCGCACGCAGATTCAGCAACAACCGAGTGAACCACGGCAGCGCGCGCGGCAGGTAGCGCCAGTCCAGGCGCAACGGCCCCATCGGATCGAGCAGCATGCCCGGCAGGCGTTTGAGGATCGACACGTCGGCGATGGGAAACACCTGCTCGGTCGCCAGATGCCCGGCATTGCCGAACGAAGCGCCATGGCCGTGGGGCTGCTGATCGATCACGACCACGCGCAAACCCTGACGGGCCAGACGCAGCGCGTAGGCAACGCCAATAATGCCGGCACCGACCACGGCGATGTCGTGCGCAGGGTTATTTGCCATGGTGTGTTCCTGAGAAAAAGAGGAGGAACTGCCGGCAACCTCGGGCTGCACGGCAGGTGCAAGTGCGTGACTCAGGCGAAGTCCTGTTCCGCCGACCAGTTTTCATACCAGTGACGGAACAGCGCATATTGCTGCTCGGCGTAACGCCGTTGCGAGTCGCTCAAGGCGTCGGTTTCGTTGAAGTGCAGGGTGTATTCCTTGTCGCCGTTGAGCACCATCAAATGCTTGTAATACAGGACCAGATCGCAGCCCTCATCGAACGACGACAACACCGCCAGCGCCGACTCCAGCTCCCGCGCCAGACGCCGCGCCCTGGCGTCGCCCTTGGCCGCTTGCTTGCTCAGCGCCACCAGTTGCAGCACTTCGCGCGGCAGGGCGTTGCCGATGCCGGTGATCGCGCCGGTGGCGTTGCAGTTGACGAAACCGTGCACCACTTGGGTGTCGACGCCGACCATCAGGGTCACGTCATCGTCCTTGGAGGTGATGTTTTCGGCGGCGTAACGCAGGTCGGCGGCGCCGCCGAACTCCTTGAAGCCGATCAGGTTCGGGTGCTCGCGACGCAGTTCGAAGAACAGCTCGGCGCGGGTGGCGAAGCCGTAGTAGGGGCTGTTGTAGATCACCGCCGGCAGGTTCGGCGCGGCTTGCAGAATCGCCGAGAAATGCGCCTTTTGCGCCGCCGCAGAAGCCCCACGCGACAGCACTCGCGGAATCACCATCAGGCCTTGCGCGCCGACTTTGGCGGCGTGCGCGGCATGGGATATCGCCTCCCGGGAATTCACCGCGCCGGTGCCGACAATCGTTGGCACGCCGGCCGCGACCAGCCGCGCCACGCCTTCCTGACGCTGGGCTTCGGTGAGCAGCGGCCAGTCGCCCATCGAACCGCAATAGACCACCGCGCTCATGCCGATGTCGACCAGTTCGCGACCCTTGGCCACCAGCGCGTCGAAGTCCGGGGTGCGCTGGGCGGTGCACGGGGTCATCAGGGCCGGCATGCAACCGGTGAAGATGTTGTCGCTCATTGTCATGACTCCTTGGCACAGCATTCGAAGTAAGGTGAAAAACCAGCGTGGCGGCTCAGATGCCCCACGCGAACGGATCCTGTTCGTCGATCAGCAGGGTGCTGTCGGCGGTCATGTAGGCGCGGCCGGTGATGAACGGGCGAATGCGCTCGCCTGCCCATTCGAAGCGGCCTTCGAACTGGCTGCCGGTGATGCTCGCCTGCACCCAGAGCGCGCCGGGCTGCAATTTGTCGTCGGCAGCCAGGCAGGCGAGTTTGGCGCTGGTGCCGGTGCCGCACGGTGAGCGGTCATAGGCTTTGCCGGGGCACATGACGAAGTTGCGGCTGTCGGCGTTGGCGTCATCGGCGAACAGTTCGATGTGATCGATGACCGCGCCGTCCTCACCGTAAATGCCCTGATCTTCAAGGGCTTTGAGCATGGCCCAGGTGTAGGTGGTGAGGTGCTCGACGTGGTCCATGGTCAAGGTCTGGCCGTGCTCGGAGACCAGGAAAAACCAGTTGCCGCCATAAGCGATGTCGCCGGATACCTGGCCAAAACCCGGCACGTCTACCGCCACCTGCTTGCGGTAGCGATAGGCGGGCACGTTGCCGACGGTCACGCTGCCATCCTCGTGCAGGGTGGCGCTGACCGGGCCTACCGGCGTGTCGATCCTGTGTTCGCCGGGCTGGATCTTGCCCAGGTACTGCAACGAGTTGATCAGGCCGATGGTGCCGTGGCCGCACATGCCCAGATAACCGGCGTTGTTGAAGAAGATCACCCCGCAGGTGGCCTCCGCCGAGACCGGCGGGCAATACAGCGCGCCGACCAGTACGTCGTTGCCGCGCGGCTCCAGCAGGCAGGCGCGGCGCCACTGATCATGCTGGCTGCGCAGGGCATCGCGTTGTTCGGCGATGGTCGCGCCGGGCAGGGCGGGGAAGCCGTCCATTATCAGCCGGGTAGGTTCGCCGCCGGTGTGCGAGTCGATCACGTGCAATCGTTTCATGGGCATGTCCCGTAGATGATTTCAGTAGGCGCCGAGGACTCACGCTGGCGCTGGAGGCAGCGACTTCACTTTCCGGCCTGACTCTGCACTCATCGACGCAGCAGCGATTGATGTTTTAGCGCGGCATCGATGACGAATTCAGCACAATGGCGCTGCTGGAACGCCACGCTCGACAGGCTTCGGGCGATGTTGCAATCTGCACGCGACCGCCGCAGATCGGGCACCTGGCCGATCCACGAACCGAGGACACTCTTTGATGCACAGCGCGCTTTCGATCCTGGCGCAGGGCGGCAACGGCCAGCGCCCGCAGACCCTCGAAGAACTGGTGGCGAGCGCCGCGCTGCTGTTACCAATGCTCGACGTGATCCCCAACGCGGCGATTTTCATCAAGGATCTGCAGGCCCGATATGTCCTCGCCAATCGCACGCTGGTGCAGCGCTGCGGCTTGAGGGATTTGCGTCCGTTGCTCGGCAAGACCAGTGCGCAGGTGTTCCCGGCGCAACTGGGGCCGGGTTACACCGAGCAGGATCGCAAAGTGCTGGAGGAAGGGTTTGTGCTGCAGGATCAGCTCGAACTGCATCTGTATGGCAGCCGCGAGCCGGGCTGGTGCCTGACGCACAAACAGCCGCTGTACAACCGTGGCGGAGAAATCATCGGCCTGGTCGGGATTTCCGTGGACCTGCAATCAGCCAGCGAAACCCACCCGGCGTTCGAGCGGCTGGCGGCGGTCAACGAACACATTCGTGCCAACTTCAATCGCCGGGTGACGCTGGGCGAACTCACGCGCATCGCAGGCATCTCGGTGGCGCAACTGGAGCGCTACTGCAAACGCGTGTTCCATCTGACGCCGCGGCAGATGATCCAGAAAATACGCCTGGAACACGCGCACCGCTTGCTGCACAGCGACCTGCCAATCACCGAGGTGGCGCTGCAATGTGGCTACACCGATCACAGCGCCTTCACCCGCCAGTTCAAGGCCTCGACGGGGTTCACCCCACGCGAATATCGGCAGGCGACAGGCAATTAGAACTCACAGCAACACCGCCAGCCACGCCGAAATCAGCAGCAAAAGCGCCAGCGCCGCATTCATTCGCTTATACCCCCGTGCGGAGCCAAACAACCGCGCGCTGCCCACCCCGAGCAGCGCCCAGAAGGTCATGCACGGCAGCGAGACCAACAGAAAGGCCAGTGACAACACCAGCAGGCGCAAGGTCTTGTCGCCTCCGCCGACGAACACACTGACCACCGCCACGGCCATCATCCATACCTTCGGATTGACCAGTTGCAACAGCGCCGCGCCGAAGACGCTGATGCCTGGGGTTTGGTCCTGAGCCGGGTCCAGCGACGGCGGCGGGCTGCGGAAGATCTGCCAGGCCAGCCAGCTCAGCCAGAGCACGCCGCCCCAGGCCATGGCGTGTTGCACCAGCGGATAGCGCAACAGCGTTTCGCCAGCGCCCAGGCCCACCACCAGCACAATCAGCGCCGCCGCAGTGCAGGCGCCGAAGATGATCGGCAGGGTGGCGAGCAGGCCCTGCCGGGAACTGTGGCTCAGCACCAGAATATTAGTCGGGCCGGGCGTGATCGAAGCCACGAAAGCGAACAGCAGAAAAGGCAGTAATGAGGCCATGATGCGCAGATCCTGAAAGTTGAAACAGGCCTGCATGATCGCCAGTCGGCGCGCCTCAGTCTGGAAGGTTTGAGCAGCGCTTGCGGTAGTCTGCCGGGGTCAACTGGTAGGCGCGTCGGAACCAGCGGCCCAGGTGACTCTGATCGGCAAACCCCAGCACACAGGCAACCTCGGCCGGCGTCTCGCCGCGCGCCAGCAACTGCCGCGCCTTGGCCAGGCGCAACTGGATCAGATAGGCATGCGGAGCCAGGCCAAAAGCAGCCTTGAACGCGCGGCTCAGGCGAAACCGGTCGACCCCGCAGATCTTCGCCAGATCATCCAGACCAATGTCTTCAAAGGCATGCGCGTGCAGATAATCCCGCGCGACCTGCGCTACCAGCGGCAAGCGTGGATCAATCGGCTGACGCTTGCGCCAGTCGAGGTGGCGAGTCAACGAGCCCAGCAGCCCGTCGATGGCGGTTTGGCGGACGATGCGCAAATCGCCGTCGTGCAGCGCATGAAAGGCCTGAACAATCGCGGTGGCGAGACGCGGGTCCTGGCTCAGCGTGTCGGCAAATCCCGGCTGACTGTTCGACGGTGCGTCTTCGTAAAGCGCATGCACTTCGCGCTCGAGCCAGTGCGGATCGAGGTACAGCATCGAATAGGTGAAACCGTCCTCGGTCGGCGCATGGCCGTCATGAATTTCCCCCGGTTCGAGCAGAAACACCTGGCCCGGCGTACTGCGATGGCGCCTGCGCCGGCAATTGAATTGCTGCACGCCTTGCTCGGTGACGCCGACCAGAAAACTGTCGTGCCAGTGCGGGTCGTAGGCATGCCCTTCAAAATGAGCGCGAATCGATTCGATCCCGGTGTCGACATCCTGGGACAGTTCGATCCAGTTGCGTTTATCCACGAAGGCTCCAGGGTTCGGATTGGCGAAGTACGGCTGGATAAAATACCGCGCAATGGCTTGAGGCGTTTAGAACATTTGTGCAGAACGCGCCTGCAACTCGCCGAGCGTATTGGCAGGACATTTTGCCGCGACGAAAAAAAACCGGCGTAATCAGCCGGTTTTTTCTTCAAGCGATCGTCTGAACGACGCTCTGCGTAATGCTCAGACGCTGACTGCCTCCACCGGCGCCTGTCCTCGCGCAAAGCGAGTGGCCGAAGTTTGCAGCAACAGGGCCACCGTCAATGACACCAACAGGAACGGCAACAGCCAGGCGTTTTCGATGATCGCCAGTTGCAGGCTGAGTATCAGCAGCAGCACCGGCGTGGCCAGCGCGTTGGCTTTGCTCACGTACAGGCCCACGGCGGCTTCGCTGTAGCGATAGGCGATCGCCACGCGGATGTGGACTCGTGCACCGCCGAATGCCATGCCGAGAATCAGCAGGCTCAGCGCCTTGAGCAGCAGCGTGTCAGGCATCAGCCACCACATCGAAGTGGAAATAACGGCCAGAGCGATCAACGCGCAGAGGTAGGCGAGCAGGTTCCGTCCGGTATTGGCAATGATCACCAGCACGCCGATCAGGGCCATGCCCAGGCCAAATACGGCGTCGAGCACGCCGAGTTCGAACAGCGACCAGCCATGATTCGACACGTACACCGGCAGCATGAAATTGAAGGCCCCGAGAATGGGCCAGATCAGCACCATTGGCACAAACAGGGTTAACGGCAAACGCGCCGGCGCCACGACCTTGCCGGCCTCCTGAACCGCCACCGGCAGGCTGCGACGGCTATGACAAACGCCTGCGACCAGCAGGAAGCCGGCGCCGAGCACCAGCGAAAAACCCATCCCGTTCAATATCGGCATCAGACCTGCGGCCAGCAACGGCCCGACCATCAGCGCGGCCTGGCTCGTCGCGGTGGTCGCGCCGCTGATCCGCCGCACCGTGGTTTGATCCATGCCTCGTTGCAACTGGGTAAACCACATGTCCAGACTGGCCTCCAGCGACATGATCATCAGCCAGACGAACAGGTTGGTGACCAGCAGGCCGACCGTGACATTGCGCGACAGGCCAGAGATCAACGCCAGTCCGGTCAGGCACAAGACGAACCAGACGCTCATCTGGCGACCGTCCATGCGGCGTGACAAGCGTTTGATCATCACCGGTGTGATGAAGGCCGGTATGAACGAGCAGAAGATCGCCAGCGCCAACGGCAGGTAATCGTCGTCGTTCTGCTTGAGAATGGTCCAGGTCAGCGATACCAGCAGTGCACCGGAAAACAGTCGATAAACCGTCGAGCAGAACAGGAAAACCGCCAGTTCCTTCGAGGTACTTTGTTGTTCACTCATTAGATCGATCCTTGCCCTTGGGCACACACGATGCTTGGATGGATGGCCGAGGTCAGCCCCGGCGCCCGGGTGGCGGGCTGCCAGGGTGATGGCTGTTCGGGCCGGGGTCAGACCAGCGTGCGCATGACCTCGAGGGTCCTGTCGATGTCCTGCGCAGTGTTGATGATGCCGGCCGAGAATCGCACCGTTGAATGCCGGTAGGGGGTGGCGCTGGCGATGATGTTGTGCGCCTTCAATTTCGCCACGATTTCCTTGGGCGTCGAACCCTTGACGTCACAGCAGACGATGCCTGCGGAAAACTCAGCGGCGCGCGGCGTGTGCAAGTACACATTGGGCAGCGCGGCCAGACCTTCCTTGAGTTGCCCGTTGAGTTCGGCCACACGATCGGCGATGCGCTTGCGTCCGATTTTCTTGATGAATTCGAACGCTTCGATCACGCCCCATTGGTTTTCAAATGCCAGGAACCCGCCCGGGCTGACCCAGGCCGCCTGCGTTTCGCCTTGCGGATCGCGCAGCTCGCGCCAGGCATTGCCGGGCTCGGCGGCCATGATGGTGGGGATGGTCGGGACGATCTGCGCCCATTGGCCTTCGCGCGCCCAGACCAGCCCCGTACCATGCGGGCCGAGGATCCACTTGTGGGTGCCGGCGCTGAAAAAATCACAGCCGAGGCTGGCCACCTGGGCTTCGGAGCAACCGAAACCGTGCACACCGTCGATCACATAGATGATCCGGTCCACCTCGGCGCGATCCTGATTGAGCCGCGCCACCAGCGCCCCGATTTCCTTGACCGGCAAACGCACGCCAGTACCGGAATGCACCCAGGTCATGGCGAGGATTCGCGTGGTCGGTCTGATGGCGGTTTCGATGCGTGCGACGATGGCGTCGACGCTGACATCCTCGGGGCCCTCATACAGATCGATGCGGCGAATGCTGCCGCCCCATTTGACGACGGCGAGGCGCATGGCCTCGTCGTGCGTATACCACTCGTGGTGGGTGGTGAGGATTTCCTGTTCGGGCTCAAGCTTCAGACCGTTGTAGATCATTGCCAGACCCTGGGTGGTGCTGGTGGTCAGCGCGATGTCCTCGGCGCGACCACCGGTGTATTCGGCAGCTGCGGCGCAAACCTTGCGCCAGACCATGTCGTCGGGCCTGGCGAACATGTTGTCTTCCAGGTAGGTGTAGGGGTTCTCATCGAACGCCTGGCGGTGGCGGGCCATGGCTTCGCGCACGGGTTTGGGGTTGGAGGCCAGAAAAAAATTGGAAATGTGCACGAACTGCGGCGACAGCTTGAACTGCGCGCGAACCGACGCCCAGTCGGCCGGATCGAACGGCGTGGTGGTGTCATTGTGCGCCGGTGCCTGAGCCGCCTGCGCGCTTGCCAACCCTGCAATCATGCTGCCTCCAATCAGGGACGCCCCGACAGTGGCGCCCATAAAATCACGTCTTCCCAGACTCATACCGATTCCCTGTCGATTCATAGTGAACTGCGCGCAGGACGCGCGAACATAGCATTGAAAATACGCTGGCCATAGAGGCCGACAGCCAGCCCGAGGACAATGAACACCACCGCGAGGATCTTGCTCGCCGGCACGCTTTCGTTGAACACCACCACCGAGCCGAGCATTCCGAAGATCGGCACCAGCAATGACAGCGGCGCCACCGTGGAAACCGGGTAGGTCTTGAGCAGCGAGTTCCAGATCCAGTAGGCGAACAGTGTGTTCGGGTACACCTGAAAGAGGATCGACAGTACGGCGGTCGTGTCCACCTGTTGGACGAACGCGGTGTAGCCGGCGCTGCCGTTGACCGCGTAGTCGAGGGCGAACAGCGGGATCGGTGCAAAGGCACTCGACCACACCAGGAAGCCAAAGACATCCTTGGTGCTGGCCTTCTTGTTGATGACGTTGGCCACGCTCCACGAAGCGGCGCCCACCAGCACCAGCAACACCCCGGGCACACTCACCGAACCGTCGCTGATCTTGATGATGCATAACAGCCCCGCCAGTGCGATCAGCATGCCCAGAATCTGGAAGCGGGTCAGCGCTTCCTTGAACACCCAGCCGCCGAGCAGAATGGTGAAGAAGGCGCTGAATTGCAGGACCAGCGAAGCGATGCCTGCGGACAGACCGGCCTTGATGCCAAGATTGACCACGCCCCACAGGCCGATGCCGAACACCAGGCCGTAGCCGATGATGTAGCGCCATGGCACATCGGGCTTGCGGATGAAAAAGATCGCCGGTAACGCACAGAGACTGAAGCGGATACCCGCCAGAATGAACGGGTCGACGGTGGCGAGCCCCAGTTTGATGACTGAGAAATTCACACCCCAGATCGCCGTGATCAATACAGCCAACACTACGTGCAGTGGTTTCATGGATGAATGGCCTTGAAGGTCAAAGGCGACGTCACGCAACGGACGTCAGGTCATGGGCGAGGCTCACCCGGGAAAACAGCGTTTGCAGCAGCGCGCGGGTCTGTTGCGGCTCGGCGGTCTTGACGATGCCGGCCAACGGCGCTTCGAACGCCGAATACGTCACGTGCTCTGGCAGCAGCGAGCCTGTCGGCAGTTCGTTCCACTGCACGATGTGCGGGCTTGCTCGCAGTTCCTCGGCGCCGTTGAGGCCCTGATAGATGCGTTGTGCATGGGTGTGGCCAGGGAACACGAACCAACCGAAACCGAGGTCCGGCGGCTGTGCGGCGAACGGCGCAATATCCAGTTCGCCATCGACGTGGATGCGCAATTCCAGCGACGGCAGATGAATGCCGGTCGCCAATTCATAGGTTGCAACCACATCTGCACCGCCGACCCGGTTGCCGACTTCGAGGAACACCGGTTCGTCGCCATCCATGATCGCTTCCAGGTGGAAGGCGCCGTTGTCGATCTGTACAGCCTGCAACGCTGCGCCCACCCAGGCGTGCATGGCCTCGGTGGTCGGCAGATGCCAGGAACCCAGCGCACTGCCGCGCTCCATATAGTCCAGGCAGGTGCCGACGTATTCGCTGGAGAGCAGGGTCAGGATGCGCCCATTGAGTACCAGTCCGTCGAAATGACGGATCGGGCCGCTGATGAATTCTTCGACCTGGAAGTCTTCGATGGGCAGCGCCAGTTCACTGATCTTGTGGCGGATTTCATCGAAGGCCTGCGCCGGTTGTGAGTGGATGCTGACGTCCATGCTCGATGCGCCACTGTGCGGTTTGAGCACGGTGGCGCTGGTCCATGGCACTCGCCCTTGCAGAGCCAGGTAGCGCTCCAGCGCCATGAAGCGCGGTACACGCAACCGGCGTGCCTGCACCGCGGCCTTCATTTCCAGTTTGTTACGAGCCAGCGTGACCGCCTTGAGCGAGGCCCCCTGAATGCTCAGGGTTTCGCGCAATCGCGCCGCATCGAGCAGTTCGTACTCGGACATCGAAATGACCCGGTCGAAGGTCTGCGGATGCTGCGCCAGCCACGCCAGGGTTTCGTCACAGGCGTTGCTCAGCCCCGGCCGGACCACGCGCGTGCAGCGCAGCTCTGGCGGCAGGGTGTCGATCGCCGATTGTTTACCCAGGTACGTGACGTCATGCCGTTCGTGGTCGATGCCACGGTGGTAGTCGATGCGAGGGTAGGGGACTCGGTGGAGAATCAGAATTTTCATGCCAGTGGTCTCGACGCGTGAAAAAAAGGCTCAGGAGGCGACTTTCAAGGGTTGCTCGCAGGCCAGGCTGCGGTTCAGCACCACCTGCCATTGTTCGCGCAGCACCGTCACCAGATCGCGAATGTCTACGCGCGGGTCATGCAAGGCGACGCACGCGTGGGCAACGAAATCGCTGTTGTCTCTCGGGATCGCGTGGATCAACCGCGACTCCCCGGCGATCCATGCACATTCCAGTAGCGTGATGTCGGCGCTGGCCATGGCGAATGTTTGCGCGGCGCGGGTCAGTGTGTCCTCGACCAGGCTGTCGATCGCGCCGAGTCCGCTGACATCCAGAGTCATGTCCTGCGGCACGCCGAACATCACGGTGGCCGCGCTGCAGGAAGCATCGGGCAGTTCGCGCGGGACGGTGGCGGCGAATACCGAATCGACCCACGCCGCGTACAGGTCCAGACCATGAACGGCTTTGGCCAGTGTCCAGATTTTCATCCCGCCCGGCCGCCGGTTGGGTTCGATGACGGCCGTGTGGTAATCCCTGTCGCTGAGCTTGATCTCGTTGTGAAACGGGCCGATTCGCTGGCCTACCAGGCGATTGACCTGCTCGCCGGTCAGCCGGATCGCCTGACGCTCCTGCGTGCTAAGGCGGGCGGGCAGAATCTGCGCAACCTCGACCGGATAGCGCCCGGTGGCGCTGACTTTTTCGGTGATGAACCACAGCTCGCCGAGCCCATCGTAGGAATACTCGCGGGTATAGGCGATAAAAGCTTCGGCCAGCACGCCGCCGTCCAGATACGGTGCGACCTCGGCAAACGCGTCTTCGCAGTCACCGCCCGGAGCAACCATGACCACACCGCGATTGTTGCCTTCACAGGCGGGTTTGATGACGAAACCGCGCTCCTGGCGCAAGGCAAAGTTGCGCACATCATTGACGCATTCGATCGGCTGAAAGTCGGGCAGCATCACCCCGAGACGGTCCAGCAGCGGTGCAATCGCTCGCTCGGCCTCGCGGTAGGCGAGCTTGTCGAAGGCCGCGAGCGCTCGTGCGGCGTCGTCCACCGGCAGGCCGAGCCGTTCGAGCAGCGCCGCGCCGCTGGCCACGGCGTTGTCGGAAAACACCAGCCCGGCGCTGATCCGGGCCGCGTCACCGGCCAGCCGATGCAAGGCCTGAGCGACGAAGTCGGGGGCCAGCGGGTCGGCGTCGATCACCCGGTCGCTGATCTGCAGGTCATGGTCTTGCGGGTTGGCCCGGATCAGCCAGGTTTCGGCTCCCCAGCGCTCGCGCGCATGGTTGCGCATATGCAGGACATCGCCGATCCGGCTCAGGTTGTAATCCACTATCAGCAATACAGGCGCACGCAGCGGCATGTTGGTCATCCTCGATACTTGTCAGTGTTCATGAACAGCAAGGCTGTGCCAGGCGCTGGCCTGGCGTAATCAAGGGGTGCCGGGTTCGTAGCGAATATCCAGCGCCGTTGCGGACAGGTGCGCCAAACGCTCAAGCTCCCCGGCCTGGCGGCTGCGATCGAAGGTCCACAGCAACTGGCCGAGAAACACCTCTCGGGCATGGGCTGGAATCACATCGCCGGCCTTGAGCAGGATGTGCTTGACGCTGGGGGCGAGGGGCAGCTCGTTCAGCTCCACCGAACTCAACGTTCCCGGTTGAGCGAAATACACCCGGAAGAACGTCGCCACCGATTGTGCACTGGTGCCATCCGCCTGCCACTGGAACGCGTTCAGCTGTTGCGCGAGGGCATCGCGTGGCGCGTGATCGTCCTGGCTGGCCAGCAACAGATCCAGCCACAGCGACAGCATGCTGTGGCCGTGGGTGACGGCTTCGACGCTGTGGGAAATCAGGCTGCCACCCACGCGTGGATTGATCTCGATCAGATCCCAATGCTGCCCGGTAAAACGTGCCTCGATGTGATAGCAACCCCAACGCAGCGCCATGCACTTCAAGACTTTTTCCAGCCACTGCAGGCCCGCCGCGATCTGTGCCTGATCGAGGCTCGCCGGGGGCGTGGTGCAACTGTCTTCAAGGACGGTGTCAGCGGTTTCGGTCACTTCGTATTTTTCGTGGATGGCAACGACATGCGTCTGGCCGTCGATCAACAAGGTCTCGAAGCTGAATTCCTGGCCGGCAATGTAATCCTCGGCCATGAACTGCAGCCCGTCATTGAATGCCGAGGCGTATACCGTGTCCTCGACCGAGGCCAGGCGCAGCGTTTCGAGGGCCTTCCAGGTGGTGTCCTCACGCAGCGGAAATGCCGCGTAGGACGCAATTCCGTGAATCGGTTTGATGAAATAACGCGCGCTCTGCGCTTGCAGCGTTTGCAATACCGGTGCGGTCAGCGCGTGCGCACGGGCTTGCGACAAACCGGCATCGGCCAGTTGATTGCGCACATTGAGCTTGTTGCGCAATGCCAGGGCCTGCTGCGCGTCGATGTCATAAGTGCCGAGCGCTGCGTTCGCCGCCGCCATCAAGTGCCGATAGCCTTCCCACACACTGATGCAGCAGGTGACCTGCTCGCCCGACTTGTGCAGCGTTTGCAGGGCATTGTTGACGTCCTCCAGTTTCAACTGGTGGGAGTCGGCGGTGTAGAGCCGGTCCGCCCAGACCTGGATCTGCTCCAGGCGAGCCGGCACATGCTCGGCGAGCGGCAATGAAGTCAGCACGAAACACCGGAGCTGGCGCCGTTGCAGCTGCTCCTTCAAGTCCTCCAGGAAAGAAAAGCCACAGTGGCTCAGGATCAGAACACCGGGTCGATTCGAATTCATTGCCTGCTCCATGGCTTAAGCAGCCTTGTCTTGCGGCTTGGCCAGGGTGTCGATGTACAGCTCGCTGAAATACATGGCGAGGATTTTCTGGTGCTCGGCCAGGTAACGCTTCAGGGCTGCGATGTCCTGCTCGCCTTTGATCAGGAAGCGCAGGGCTGCCCAGACTTCACCCGGATGGTCATCGTTGATGTCGGTGTGGGAGTGCGACACCTGACCCACGATGTTCTTTTCGCCAACCGAAACCTTGAGCGCTTCGAGCTTGCGCGGCTCCAGCTTCACGTTGACGTACTCGACCAGGTAGGAATAGGCGATCACACCCAGTGGACCTTCGTGATCCAGCAGGTAGGAAAAGAAACCGGCCAGCAGTTTGGTCGACAGGTAGGGTTCGGTGGCGAGAAACTCTTCGCGGCTTACACCGACACGTTGCAGATCCTGGATGAACAGGTCGTCATGGAGCATCTCTTCCTGTTCGTAGTGAGCCCAGATCTGCGCGGCTTCCGGGCTGACCTTGGCAACCTCGACCAGTGCCTTGGCTTCGGCCACGCGCAGCAGACGGATGCGCCATGCGGTTTCGACCAGGTGGCGTTTGTAATAGGCACTGTTGACGTCTTTGCCTTCCAGGTGTGCGGCTTGAGGCACGGTTTCGTACCATTGCTCAACTTGCCCGTCGATGATCCGGTCGATTTCCCCACGCAGATTTACCGAAGCGGCAGCGTTGAGGAAAGGTGTGCGATCACCATAGCCAACATTCTTTACACGGTTAAGCATATTCAAGCCTCTATTTTGGGTTTGTTTTAACGCGTTTAATAATGACCAGACTTCAACTGCAACTATCAGCCAATCACTTCTATGGCCAATTCACCTCTTATCAGGCACTGACAGGCCAGCCGGTATTCTTCTCCGCTGTAACCCAGTACCTCGATAAACGCTTCTTCGTCACCGTCCCGAGGATTCAACGCCTCAAGGCCCGAATTGACTTTGATCAGGCATGCGCCGCAGGCCCCGACCCGGCAGCCCAGCGGGATCACGTTCTTGCCGCCGGCTTCCCACTCGATGTCGGTAAGCGCGGAGTTGGCCGGCAGCTGAAATTCAAGTTGATGCGAAGTAATGGTGAGTGTGTGCAACGCCATACTGACCTCGGTTGAATATTAAGTTCGTGTGGCAGGCACACAGTTTCACGCCAGCGTTTTAAAACGACAGTGAGAAGTTCTTGAAAGTTATGAGCTTAGTTGGAGGTCAGCCCCAGATATAACCAGTAGAGCAGGGCGACAGCACTGATGGCCGCACCCAGAATACAAACAGCGACCCAGCCAAAGTGTGCATAGGTGTAAGTGGCCGCAATCGCACCAAGGCCACTGCCTACCGAGTAGAAACACATATAGGCGCCGACCAGACGGCTTTGCGCGTCCGGGCGAGCCGCGAAAATCAGGCTTTGGTTGGTGACATGCACCGCTTGTACGGCGAAGTCCAGCAGCACCACACCCACGACCATGGCCAGCAATGAGCTTTCGACAAACGCCGTGGGCAGCCATGACAGGGTCAACAACGCCAGGGCGATGCCGGTGGTGCGATTGCCACGTCCCTGATCCGCCAGGCGGCCGGCCCGCGCTGCTGCCAGCGCACCGGCCACACCGGCGAGGCCGAACAGGCCGATCTGCGTGTGCGTCAGCGACAGCGGTGGCGCACTCAGCGGCAGTACCATCGACGTCCACAGCACGCTGAAGGCGGCAAAGATCAGCAGGGCGAAGGTGCCTCTGACCCGCAGCGTGCGCTCGGTCAGGTACAGCTGGAACACCGATCGCAACAACTGCCAGTAACTGCCTTTGGCCGGCGGGGCTGCGGAGGCGGGCATGGTTCGCCACAACACGAGCGCCATCCCGATCATCAGCGCAGCCGAGACAAAGTAAACGCCACGCCAGCCGGCCAGATCGGCGACGGCCCCCGACACGAAGCGCGCCAACAGAATGCCCAGCACCACGCCGCTGGTGACCGTGCCGACGGCTGCGCCGCGCTGTTCCGGGCTGGCCAGCGAGGCAGCGTAGGCCACGACCACCTGCACCACCACCGCCATCAGGCCGACCAGCACCATGGCACCGAGCAACATGCCCCAGTTACCGGCGAGTCCCACCGCACACAAGGCCACGGCCGACATCAGCATTTGCGTCAGGATGAGTTTCTTGCGATTGAGCAGGTCCCCCAGCGGCACGATAAACAACAACCCTACGGCATAGCCCGCCTGAGTCGCGGTGACAACGATGCCGATCGTGCCCGGCGAAACGGCCAGGCTCGACGCCATGGACTCGAGCAATGGCTGGGCGAAGTAGACGTTGGCCACGGCCATGGCGCAGGTGATTGCAAAGAGCAGGGTTTGATAGCGGCTGAGGGTCGAGGTGCCAGCGGACCGCGAGGTCTGTGAATGTCCTCCGGTCGCCTTTTCGGCTTCGACGTCCATTTTTACCGGGGCATGAGGCGTGTACGGCATCCATCCAATCCTTGGAATATGTGGTTTCGAAACAAAACCGATGCGTTGATTTTTATCAAATCAAGTTGTTAAATACAACCACATTTTGCAAAACATTTTCGTCTGACGTTAGATCGTTTTTCTTCCTTCCCATCTGCCCACTGGAGCGTCATGGCCAGACAGAAATTACTGGCACAGAGCGAATGCCCGGTCGCCAGAACACTCGAGGCCATTGGCGATCGCTGGGTGCTGATGATCATCCGCGACGCCTTCGACGATGTCCGCCGCTTCAGCGAATTCCAGAAACGCCTGGGGCTGGCAAAAAACATCCTCACGGTGAAATTGAAAATGCTCGTGGAACTGGGCGTTCTGGAGATCCAGCCGGCCTCCGATGGCAGCGCCTACAAGGAATATGTGCTGACCGAAATGGGCCGCGCGGTGTTTCCGATCGTGGTCAGCATGCGCCAGTGGGGGGAGCGCTTCCTGTACAGCGAAGGCGAGAGCCACTCGGTGCTGCTCGACAACGATTCAGACCAACCGGTGGAGACCATCGCTGTGCGCTCGACGTCGGGCAAGGTGCTAACGCCGGCCGACTGCCATCGACGTGTGGTCACGCGTAAAGCCTGAGTGCCGGGTCGGGCTCCATCAACTCGCGGCCGGTGGTTTCGCCAGCGCAATGCCCGCCGCACCCAGACGCTTCAAGATTTCAAACAGCAAATCACTTTTGGTCACCCCGACAATCCTCGGGCTGGCCACGTACCCGGTCACCGTCAGGGTGATCCCGTCCGGCGACAGCTTGCTGAAGCGCACGAACGGCGCCGGTTTATCGAGCAGGGTTTCGTTCTCGCGGTAGGCATCGAGAAGCAGCTCTTTGACTTGCTCAGGGTCGATGTCCAGCGGGAACATCAGCTCCAGCGATGCCACGCCTTGCGCGCTGCCGCCCAGGGTGACGTTGCGCAGGTTCTGCGAGATCAATTGCGAGTTGGGCACGATGACAATCGAGCGGTCGCTGAGCTGGATTTCCGTGGCGCGCACGTTGATCCGGCGGATGTCGCCTTCAACGCCGCTGATGCTGATCAGGTCGCCAACCTTCACCGGCCGTTCAGTCAACAGAATCAGCCCGGAAACGAAATTCTTCACGATCTCCTGCAAACCGAAACCGATGCCCACCGACAGCGCACTGACGATCCACGCCAGATTGGTCCACTGCACGCCCAGCGACGACAGGGTCAGCAGAATCACCAAGGCATAACCGATGTTGGAAAACAGCGTGCTCAGCGACGCGCACATGCCGGGGTCCATCTCGGTCTTGGGCAGGAACTCATTGTCCAGCCAGCGGCTCAGGGTGCGGATCAGCCAGATTCCGATAATCAGCGCGAGCACGGCATTGAGCAGGTGCGCGGGGACGATGTTCAACTTGCGCAACCCGGCGCCGCCGAGGATGACCATGATGTTGCTCAGCAGTTGCCCGAGCGTGGTGCCAATACCGCCAACGAACAGGCTGATCACCGCCAGCAGCATCAGCGCGGCACGGCTGAAGCCCGACAGCAGGATTGCCATCTGATCGAGGCGCCGATCGCCGATGCCGAGCAGTTGCTTGAGAGCCTTGCCACTGGCATGTCGGGGCGAGAACACGTGTTCACAGAGGTCCTTGACCAGTTGGATCAGCAGGTAGAAACCGGACAGGACAATAAAGCCCCAGACCAGCTGGTAACTGATGAACCGCGCCAGCGAAACATAGCCGGCGAGCAGAGCCAGCGCCGAAACCAGAATCGAAACGCTCGCGACCGTGTAGATGATCCCGGCAAACGTGCTGTTGACCGCTGCCGCATCGTTGGCCGCGACCAGCGCCTTGCGCACCTTGCCGACCCGCAGCAGCAAGGTCAGGACAATCGCCAGCACCACCATGGCAATGATCCCGCGCCCGGCAATCACGATCTGGCTGCTCATGCCGGTGGCGTTGCTGACCTGGACCAGCGTCACCAACACCAGCAACGTGCAGGACAAAACCCGCGGATACGGCTTGAGCGCCTGCGCCACTGGATCGGCAATCGCCGGCAAGCGCCACGAGGGATGCGCGGTCGACAGCAGGGCGCGGCTCAGGCCGGTGATCAGCACGCAGGCATACACGACCTTTTCGAATTCCTCGGAGAAGGTTTGCAGCACCGGCGACAACGGCTGATGGCGGGTGCACGCATAGAACAGAATTTGCAGGGCGATGGCGGTGGTGGCGATCGTCGCCAGTGCCGAGGCGAAGGCCAGCGCGCTGCGGCGTAGCCGTCCCTCCGGCACGCGATGAATGCACAGCCAGGTCAGGCCGCGCTCGGCCAGCCGGCGTCCGAATGTCCAGACGATAAAGGCCAGAAATACCAGCAGGCTGGTGTAAAAGCGCTCGCCGGGTAGCCACACGCTGGCCCCGGAAGTGCGCAGTTGGTCGACGAAAAAATGCAATCGCCGACGGTCATCTGCGTCTGGATTGACCAGCGGCGACCAAAAGCCTGGATTCAGTACGCTATGGGTGCCCAGCGTCAGTTCGCTTTCCAGCAACGTGCGGCGGATGCCAGCAATCTGGGTGATCAGGTCCGCCGCATTCTGCTTGAGCGCGGCGAGACTTTTAAGCGTGCTGTCGAGCTTGCTTTTCTGCGCCGTCAGCGTCGCCCGTTGGGCAATGATGTCGGCCTGTTCGGCGGCCACATCGGTGTCCGGCGCGGCGCCCAACACACCCAATTGCACCGCCAGTTGCGCCTGTTGCGGCAACAGCGCAGCCGACAATCGATCGATATCGAGAATGAACGCCTGCACCCGATCCTGCGGTCCTTCGAGCTGGTTGTAATTGTTCGCCGCCGAGATCTGCTGCTTGAGCCCGTCGAGGCGTTGTTGCAGAGCTTGCAGATCACTTTGCGCGATCACCGGCAACGGCGCGGCGGCATTCTGCGCCGGCGCCGGCAAATCCTCCGCCCACAGCGCCAGGCTGCTGCTACCGAGCAGGGTAAGGGCGACCAACAACATCCATTTCAAGGTGTCGCGCATGGCGTGGCGGCTCGCATCGACCAGACAGTCTATGAGGGTAGGTGATCAACCCGAGGGCGGAGGAAAAGTTTGCGCGCCGGCTGCCGACTTCGCTCAGGGCTGCTTGGCGGGCACGACGAAATTCACCGTCGTGCTGGTCAGCACGGTGTGCGTCGGATCGGCAATCTCCAGCAGCACCTCGTGCGCACCGGGCGTCAGGCCGACCAGAATGATCGGATCCTCATTCGTATGGGCCCATGTGCCTTGCCAGTCATCAACGGTGACGTGCAGATGGCCCAGACGCGGCGAGACCGGCACCGCCGCTTTGCCGAACACCGGCATGATCCGCGTGTGTTCGGTGCGGTATTGAATGATCACCACGCCACGGGCCAGCGGCTCGGCGAGCGGCGGATAGGCAATCAGCATGGGCGCGGCTTCGGAAACCAGCGGGAGCAGGGCGGGTGGTTGCTGCGGGTCGGCCTCGGTTTGCGCGTCGGCGCTCATGGCGAGCAGAAGTGAAGCCGTCGGGGCGAGCAGAAATCTGATCGCGAGGGACATGATTTGTTTGCTCCCGCATAAGGTTACTCAAGGTTAGTTGAGCGCAGGCGGTTACGCGCAGTATTGCGCAAGCCCAAACGCAAAAAGCCCGACGGCGAGGTCGGGCTTTTCTTCGGTGACCGCGGTGAAACGCGGCATTCAGACGGCGCGGCGTTCGATCAGACGGTCAGAACCGCCTTCGGCTACTGCATCGCTGAACAGCGGGTCGGTCTCGGTCGCGGCGACGGCGTCGCTGAACAAGGGATCGGTTTCAGTGGCGGCTACGGCGTCGCTGAACAGCGGATCGGTCTCGGTCGCGGCGACGGCATCGCTGAACAGTGGATCGGTTTGCGTGGCAGCAGCGGTGCGTTGTTCCAGCAAACGGTCGGAACCCCCTTCGGCAACCAGCGGCTGCGCAGGGGTAGCGGCGAAAGCGTTCAGTGCGAAGAGCGAGAAAGCGATGCTGAGAAGGGCCTGGCGTTTCATGATGGTGTGCTCCGTTGGGTAGTGGTTGGGTCTGGAGCCGATCTTACGCCGCGGCACTGATAAGAGAACTTCATTGAATTAATGGTTGTTATTGATGCAGTTAATGGCCGGGCCGATCAAGCCTGCTCGCTGCCGGGCTTGAGCTGAGTGCTGATCAACTCGGCGAGGACACGCACAGGCTCGGTGAAAGTCTCGCGCGCTCGGTGGACGAGGCCGATGTCGCGGTGAAACGTGTGCGGCCCAAGATCGAAGGCGCGGACGCCGGCAGGCCATTCAAAGTCGGGCGAGGTTTGCGGCACCAGCGCCACACCGACGCCGTTTTCGACGAGTTTGATGATCGCCTCCAGTTCGTCCAGCTCACAGACTTCGCGCAGGTTGAAATGCATCTGGCGCAAAAAGCGGTCGACCTGTCTGCCGCCAAAGGAGGAGCGGTCATAGCGGATAAACGGTTGGCTGCTCAGCAATTGCGTCCAGTCGTCGCCCGCCACATCGCGCGGCACGATCAACCGATACGGCTCAAGGGCCAAGGTGGTCCAGCGCAAATCGCTCTGCAGCGAGAAGGGCGGGCGAATGACCACAGCCATGTCGATCTCGCCGGTATCCACCAGATTGACCAGCTCCATCGACAGGCCCGGAATCACCCGGGTTCGGCAGTACGGACATTGTTGGTGAAAGCGCGCCAGCGCATCCGGTAGATAGGAGCGCTGCACCGAAGCAATCGCGCCAAGGTTGACCAGCACACTGGGCGGCAGACCCACCGCGGTCGAACCGAGGTTGTCGTAGAGCCTGAGCAAGTCTTGCGCTTGCAGCAGGATCTGCTGGCCCATCTTGTTCAGGTGCGCCGAGCGGCCCTTTCGGTCGAAGATCTCGAAACCGAGTTCGGCTTCCAGGCGCTGCATCTGCGCGCTGACCGCGGCCTGCGTCAGGCCGATCCGGTTACCGGCCGCCGCGAAGGTGCCTTCGCGCACAACGGCAATAAGTGTTTTCAGTTCTTTGATCATTCACAAATATTAGTTGTGATTCTGAGAAATATATATTGATTTTTATGTTGGGTTTTTCGTCCTAGGATGTTTTTCGTCCCGGCGCCGGCTGAACCGCAAGAGCCGATGTCGCTGGGACTTGTTTGCCAACCAACAAAAACGATCCTGGAGCTCTGATGACTCTCTCGCCTTTTCACCTCGCTATCCCTGTTTATGACCTGGCTGCGGCGCGCACTTTTTACGGTGAAGTCTTCGGTCTTGAAGAAGGACGCTCAAGCACTCAATGGGTCGACTTCAACTTTTACGGCCATCAACTGGTGATTCACGAACATCCGAAAACCGCCTCTCAAGAGAGCGTGCACAGCAACCCGGTTGACGGCCATGACGTACCGGTGCCGCACTTCGGCATTATTCTCGGCTGGCAACAATGGGAGGCACTGGCAGAACGTCTGAAGTCGTTCGGCACGCAGTTCGTGATCGAACCGTACATTCGCTTTCAGGGCCAGGTCGGTGAACAAGCCACCATGTTTCTCTTCGATCCCTGCGGCAATGCCCTGGAATTCAAAGCGTTCAAGGATATGAGCCAGCTCTTCGCCAAGTAACAACTGCCATGGCACAACAGCGTTGTGCCATTTCTCACAGTGAGCTGGAAGCTCATGACTCTAGCAACTGCCTTTTGCGCAGACCGTTCATTCCAACAAGAAGGCTAGACATGAAACGTATTCCCCTGGTGTGGCAAATCGTTGCCGGGCTGGTGCTTGGCGTGCTCGTCGGTTGGTATTTCAATACCCATCCGCAGTATCAAATGTGGGTCAGCGCGGAGATCCTTAAACCGCTCGGCGACATTTTTATCAAGATGATGAAGATGGTGGTGGTGCCGATTGTGTTCTGTTGCATGATTCTGGGGATTGCCGGCGGTGGCGATAACAAATCGTTCGGTCGTATGGGCGCCAAGTCGCTGGGCTATTTCTTCGCGATCACGGCGCTGGCGATCGTCATCGGACTGTGTTTTGCCAACCTGTTCGAACCGGGTGCAGGCACCGATATTTCCGGCATTTCGCACAACGCCGCTGAGATCAAACTGGAGCCGTCCAAAGGTGCTCTGGTGATCCTGCAGAACATCGTCCCGGACAATGTGCTGGTGGCCATGTCGGAAGCGAAGTTGCTCTCCGTGTTGTTCTTCGCGGTGTTGTTTGGCCTGGCCTTGAATGCACTGCCCAAAGACAAGAGTGCGCCGGCCATCGCTTTGGTGCAGAGCATTTCCGATGCGATGTTCAAGGTGGTTTCCATTGTCATGGCCTACGCGCCAATTGGCGTGTTCGGCATGATCGGTGCGACCGTCGCGACGTTTGGTTTTGCCTCACTGTTGCCGTTGCTCAAGTTGATCGGCGTGGTCTATCTGGCGCTGGTTGTCTTTGCCTTGGTGATACTCGGCGGGATTTGCTACCTGATCGGCGAGAACATTTTCAAGTTGATCGGCTACTTCCGCAACGAGCTGATCCTGGCGTTTTCCAGTGCCGCTTCGGCGGCGGTCATGCCGCAGTTGATGAGCAGACTCGAGCAGTACGGCGTACCGCGGCGGATTGTCAGTTTCGTGGTGCCGGTGGGCTATGCCTTCAATCTCGATGGGGCATCGATTTTCCTTGGCGTCGCGACGATTTTTGTTGCGCAGCTATACGCCATTGACCTGTCGCTGTCGCAGCAGATATTGCTGGTGGTGACCATGGTGCTGACGTCCAAGGGCGCGGCGGGTGTACCGGGTTTTGCCATCATCATCCTCTCCGCGACGTTGGCGTCGACCGGCCTGCCGCTGGAGGGCGTGGCGTTGATCGCGGGGATTTTCCGGATCATCGACAGCGGTACCACGACGCTGAACGTACTGGGCAATGCTATCGCGCCGCTGGTGATTGCCAAGTGGGAAAAAATCGCGCTGCAACCCGGTGCCGCCGAGGCAAATGTGAAACACCAGGCGCCGCTGCACTGCCACTGAACGTCCACTCAACGGACGCTTGAAACAAGCAATCGCCCGCTGGCTCAGGGGCGTTTTTTTAACGCTGGTTGCTAGACGACCAGTCTAATGTTTTGGAGGTTAGATGATTGATCACGCGGCTGACACCGACCTTTTTTCACCCGTCACCTTCGGCGCGCTGCACTTGGCCAATCGCATCGTCATGGCCCCGGTGACGCGCAGCCGAATGGCCGATGACGGCGTGCCCAACGCCATGCACGCGACTTATTACGCCCAGCGCGCCACGGCCGGATTGATCATCGCGGAGGCGACGAATATTTCTGCCCAGGGTCGCGGCTATGCGATGACGCCAGGTATCTGGACGCAGGAGCAGGTCGCTGGCTGGAAGACTGTCACCGATGCGGTGCACGCCGCCGGCGGCAAGATCATCTGCCAGTTGTGGCACGTCGGGCGGTTTTCCAGTGTCGAGTTGCAGCCGGACGGCCAAGCCCCTGTTGCACCTTCGGCGATCAAGGCTGAGGGCAGCACCTACACCGAAAAAGGCTTCGTCGATGTGTCAATGCCGCGCGCACTCGAAACAGCGGAGATTGCCGGCGTCATCGAGCAATACCGGCATGCCGCGCAGAACACCAAACAGGCCGGTTTCGATGGCGTGGAAGTGCATTCGGCGAACAGCTATCTGCTCGACCAGTTTCTGCGAGACTCGACCAACCAGCGCAGCGATCAGTACGGCGGCAGCATCGAAAACCGTACGCGCCTGACCCTGGAAGTCACCCGCGCGGTGATTGATGTCTGGGGCAGCGACCGTGTCGGCATCCGCCTGTCGCCGGTTACCCCTGATGCCGGCAACACACCGCCCGACAGCAATGTCATGGCGACTTACGGCCATCTCATCCAGCAGCTCAATCCATTGAATCTGGCCTACCTTCACTTCGTTGAAGGGGCGACAGCCACCTCGCGCAGCGTGCCGGAAGGCGTTGATCTGGATGCGCTGAGTTCGCAATTCGACGGCCCGTTCATTGGTAACAACAACTACGACCTGCCAATGGCTATTGAGCGACGCGCGCAAGGCCGCATTGATGCGGTGGCGTTCGGACGTTTGTTCATCGCCAACCCCGATCTGGTCGAGCGCCTGCGTCGCGGTCTCGAGCTGACCATCGCACCGCGTGAGAACTATTACGGCGGCGGCGCCAAAGGCTACATCGACTGGCCCGCCGCCAGCGTCTGATCAACCCCGTTGCCGCGTCAGCCTTGGCTGGCGGCAGCCTTTACTCAAAACAGGAACTCCACCATGACTACCCCAACTTACGTGCAGGAATACAACGCGATCGTCGCGATTATCAACCAGTACAACGAAGGCGGCGCGAAGGCTGACAGCACGCTGATGAAACCGGCATTCAATCCGCAAGCAACGATGTTTGCCGTCGACGACGAGCGCCTGGTCGGCGGCGCGATCCAGAATCTCTACGACGTGATCGACACGTCCTTCCGCCCATCGCCCGAAGCTCAGGCGGCGATCGTGCGGATCGATATCGTCGGCACTGCCGCCAGCGCGCGTGTCGATACCGACAATGTCTCAGGCTTTCGTTTCACCGATTTTTTCAATGTGCTGAAGGTTGAAGGGCAGTGGACGATTGTCAGCAAGATTTACCACACGCATTCGGACGTTTGATCGAGCGGGTCAGCGCGTTGCTACCAGGCAACGCGCTTCAAGCGTGACGTTCGCCGCTCTCGACCGGCTCCGCGGCTTCAGCGGCCAGTTTCAAGCGCTCAGCCTTGCTGATGTACCTGGGCTTTTTCGGCGCCAGTTTGGCACTGGCCTTCTTGGCCTTTTCCTTGAACAGTTGTTTGAGTTTCTTCTGGCGGTTCATCTGGGCTACTCGTTGGCAAGGTGAAGTCGACCGGGACCGTACGCTGAACAGATACGCGGCTGACGATCGAAAAGGCGCGAATCCTGACCCAAGCGCCGGGCCAAGGCAATGTCAATTTGTTGAGGAAAAAGTGAAGCCTCGCACAGCCTGCAGCGTAGCCGCTTGGTTTGCCGATGGTCAGCGCGGCGAAATAAACTAAGCTGAGCTCAATGTCATCGATGACAGTGAAGCATCCCGCCATGAAGGAGTACCCATGATCAGCTCTCGTAAATGGATTGCCACGGCGTCGTCCCTTGCATTGGTTTTAGCGTCTGCGGTGGCTTCGGCCGACCCCGGAAACGGCAAAGGCCAGGGGAACGGCAAAGGGAATCCGCAGAACATGCAGGATCACGGTAAACAGAAAGGCCAGGGTAATCAGGGCGGCCAGGGCAAGCAGGGTGGGCAGGGTGGGCAGGGTGGCCAGGGCAATCAGGGCTACCGCGGCGGTCCTAGTGTTGATCGCGGCAACATACTCGGGATCGTGGGCGGTTATCGCGATTACTGGAGCCCGGGACCGGCGCTGCCGCCGGGTATTCAAAAGAATCTGGCGCGGGGCAAACCGCTGCCGCCCGGCATTGCGAAGAAACTCGACGGGCGCCTGCTGGGGCACTTGCCGCGTTACGACGGCTACGAATGGCAGCAGGTGGGCACGGATCTGATTCTGGTCGCACTGGCGACTGGTGTGATTTACGAAATACTCGACGGCGCCTTCGATTAAGCAGCGCAGCCAATAAAACCGCGCGTTGGCAGCGGCAGGGTTAACCTGCTACTGCTTCCGCGCATTCTGCACCTCAAGCGATTTTCAACGCCCTGAGCACCACCAGCGACTGCTCGGCAAACGCCTGCGCCTGCTCGGTCAGTTCAGCGAGGTTTTGTTCGGCAGTGAGCAACGGCTGGTCGCCCTTGACCAGCACTTCGCCTTGTTCGCTGATCACACTCCACGCCAGCTGCGCCCATTCAGCCGGGTGCTTTCTGCCTTGCTTGATGGAAATCAGGAACAGTTGCTGGAAGCGGCTGACCGTCACGCCACCACCGGTGACCGGGCTGGCCAGCACTTGAACCCTGGTGGTGAACAGCGAGCGTTTGCACAATTGCAGGTTGAGCGCTGCGCAGCGGTCTTGCACCAGCGATTCGGCCGCTTCGCTCTGGCAAGGCGCCACGACCCCCATGCCGACCAGTACGGCAAGTGCTTGTTCTAGATCGTCGAAGGTCAGCGGCGCCGTCGCCCCGAGCAAGTGGCGCATTGATTTTGCGGCGTAGGCCTGGTCCGCCAGTGCATCCAGCACCGGACCGTAAATCTCCACTTGCAGTGATGCTTCACCGGCCGGACCAGTGACGGCGGTGGGTACGCTTGTTGCCGGTTGCAGCAGCACGAAGCGCGTATGCAGCATCTGAGCGCGGCGCTCGGGTGCAGACAGACGATTGGCCCCGCGCACGTACAGATCGCGGCGGAAATGCTGATTGACGAAATAGTCGCGCGCCTGCTCGCGCATGACCGGATGCTCAATGGTTTCGAGGAAATCCATCGCCTCCGCGCTCAGGTTCAGCGGATCGACTGAGTCCAGCGGTACCGCGGTCGTCGCGTAATCGAGCTTGGCAGGTGCGAGGGCATCGACCATGTCGGCGAAGTACATGCAGTTCCAGTCGCGGTTGAAATACTCATGCGCGACGTACTGACGATCCTGGCCCTTGATGCTCTGCAGTCGCGCACCCAGACTCGGCGCGGCCGCGGCGTATTTCGGGTTGGCTGCCAGCAGCGCCTCGGAGAACTGCAGCGCAGCGTCGATGCGCTGATCCGGACGCGCAGAGGTGTTAGCGAAGCGGTCATGCAGACTGAACAACTGGCGCAACGGCGCCGATGGCGACCAGCCCGGAAAACTGTTGTAGCTGACGTACAGATGACCACCGGGTTTGAGGTGACGGCGGGTGAATTCGACGATCAGCTTCTGGTTGTCGCGGCTGACCCAGGTCCAGATGCCGTGCAGGCTGATGCTGTCGAACTGCGGCAGGTCAGTACGCGCCAGTAACTGTTCGAAACTGTCGTCGTAGAGTCGGGCACCATTGTTGGCCGCCGCTGCCAGCTCAACGGCATAAGCCGCCTGGCCCGGATGAAAGTCCGTACCGACAAACGTGCCCGGATTAGCGGTGGCGTGGATATTGATCGACACGCCCTGACCGAAACCGAGTTCGCAGTGGTAGCCGTCGGAACTGTCCAGACTGGCGAAGCCGCGCAACAACAGGCAGTAGCGCTGGAACACCGGGTTGATCTCCCGGCTGTAGCTGTAGGTGTAGCCTTCGTCGGTGAAATAGCCTTCGTTCCAGGCGTTGCTCATGGTTGACGTCTCTTGTTCTTGAAATGAAAGCAGTCGTTATAAGGGGTTGTCGGGGCGCGCGACAAGCGAAAAGACAAAAGCCCCTCACCCTAGCCCTCTCCCGGAGGGAGAGGGGACTAACCGAGGTGGATGCGAGGGATACGCCGATATGAAATACCGAGTCGTACGCGATTTCGAAACCAACCGAAATCGGCTCCCTCTCCCGGATGAGAGGGGACTGACCGCGGTGGATGCGAGGAATACGTCGATATGAAATACCGAGTCGTACGCGATTTCGAAACCAACCGAAATCGGCTCCCTCTCCCGGATGAGAGGGGACTGACCGCGGTGGATGCGAGGAATACGTCGATATGAAATACCGAGTCGTACGCGATTTCGAAGCCGCCCGAGATCGGCTCCCTCTCCCGGATGAGAGGGGACTGACCGCGGTGGATGCGAGGAATACGTCGATATGAAATACCGAGTCGTACGCGATTTCGAAACCAACCGAAATCGGCTCCCTCTCCCGGATGAGAGGGGACTGACCGAGGTGGATGCGAGGGATACGCCGACGTGAAATACCGAGTCGTACGCGATTTCGAAGCCGCCCGAGATCGGCTCCCTCTCCCGGATGAGAGGGGAGTGACCGCGG
>Ga0196970_1000798_pt1 | contig 29445 bp, 24 predicted proteins | sample S1v_513CmetaG_FD_148672 | JGI IMG/M metagenome (GOLD analysis project Ga0196970, IMG submission 148672) | Soil microbial communities from Anza Borrego desert, Southern California, United States - S1+v_5-13C | ecosystem: Environmental > Terrestrial > Soil > Desert | place: USA: California... | reverse complement strand
GATCAGGGTTGCCCCCATTGTCCAATATTCCCCACTGCTGCCTCCCGTAGGAGTCTGGGCCGTGTCTCAGTCCCAGTGTGGCTGATCATCCTCTCAGACCAGCTACCGATCGTCGGCTTGGTAGGCCGTTACCCCACCAACTACCTAATCGGACGCGGGCCCCTCTCTCGGCGTAAACTTTCCCCCGAAGGGCGTATCCGGTGTTAGCGTCCGTTTCCAGACGTTATCCCGAACCGAAAGGCAGGTTCCCACGTGTTACTCACCCGTGCGCCACTATGGCCGAAGCCATCGTTCGACTTGCATGTGTTAGGCATGCCGCCAGCGTTCGTTCTGAGCCAGGATCAAACTCTCAGGTTCAATTCACCACTAGTCCTGAAAGACCAGGGCAATTGATGGGGTCGCTTGTGCGACACACCTCACCTAAGCTCGATACTGTATCTCTTGCTTGGCTTGGAATGCGCGGTCAAACGACCCCGTCTGTGCCAGGCCCCTCTCTACCGGAGGACCCCAACCGCAGGTCTCGCCGCCTGCGCATCCCTTCTCATTCACGTCTGACTTGTCAAAGATCCCTGCCCCTTCGGCGACCCGACAGCGGTGTGTTCCGGAAAACCGGTTCACGCCAGCGATGCATGGTCTGGAAGATCGAAGAGGCGCAAGCGCCGTAGCGCTCGCAGCGGATGGTCTGTTTAGCGCTTTCGCGATCGGCCGTCAAGCCTTTTTCGCTACTCTTTTTTCGATCGGCCCCATCTCCCTTTCGAGAGAAGCGGCACGGCCGAAAGCGTCGACCTTCCGTCTTCGACCCCGTCCAGGGCCGTCCCGACCGCCTCCGTGTCCCCTTGGAAGGGGGCGGCGTCGGCCGGGGAGGCGGTGTATAGTGGGGCGCGTCGGGCGTGTCCAGCGCTGTTTTCACCGACCGGCCGATTTTTTCCGATGGGCCGCTGATGTCACAGGTTCTTGCCATGCAGCGCCGGCTGCGCAAGATTAGTGCACAGACGGTACCGGCGCGACACGATGCCAGAAGACTGGACATCGGGCGCCGGGCGGAGTAAGTTTCGAGTCGAAACCGAGCAGCCCGGCTCGGCACGTCTTTCAGGGAATCCGGTATGCGCCCAAGCGCGCGCGCGACCGCCGAGGTGATGGCACAAGTTCTGCGCACCACGGCAAGCCTGGCCTTCACGGAAGGGCTGAACCCCGCCCAGTGGGCGGCGTTGCGTTACTTCGCCCAGGCGACGCCGAGTGCGCGCAGCGTCGTGGCCTTCGCGCGGTATCATGGCACCACCAAGGGCACCGCCAGCCAGACGATCGCAGCGCTGCTCAAGAAGGGACTGCTGGACCGCCACCGCGGTGAGCGCGACCGGCGCACCGTCAACCTCGTCCTCACCGACGCCGGCCGGGCGCTGCTCGACCACGACCCGCTGAACGAACTGGCGGCGGCGGTCGCGGCCCTGTCCGACAGCCAACACAAGGCGATGGCCGAGGGGCTCGACCAGCTTCTGCGCACGCTGCTCGCCCGCCGGGCCCGGCGGCAGGCGCGCCGCGACAGCACCGCCGCCGAAGCGGCGGCGGAATAGACATGCCCGCCGGCCCCATACCCGTCGGCGGCTCCCCTGCCGATCCTGATCCGCGGACCTTGATCCACGGACCGGGGCGCGGCTATCTAGGTGTGAACGTATGAAACGCGAAGGAATCGGCTGATGGCGCGCGTCCTCGTCGTCGACGACATGCCCGCCGTGACCGCGCTGCTGCGGGTCGCGCTGGAGGACAGCGGCCACACCGTCGTCGAAGCCAGCGACGGCAACGCGTGCCTGGACCTCGTCCGGCGCGAGCCCTTCGACGTGGTGGTGGTCGACATGATGATGCCCGGCATGGACGGCATCGAAACGGTGAAGCGCCTGCGTGGAGAGGGCTGCGGCGCGGCGGTGATCGCCATGTCCGGCGGCACCGACGAATTCCCGGCCGCCGCGTCGCTGAAGATGTCGGAGATGTACGGTGCCGACCGCCTGCTCTTCAAACCCTTCGACAACGAGGAACTGGTCGCCACCATCGACCAACTCCTTGGAACACGCGGCCGCTGAACAGCCGGCGGGCGCAGGGACGCCGCCGTATGCGCGGCGGATGATTTGTGCGGTGCAATAAATCCTCCTTTGGTATAGGCTCTTTCCACGGCGTTCCGTCGAACGTCGTATTTGGGCAGCCAAAGTGGAGAGAGCGATGCAACCGACCGAGAGCACCAGCACCCCCGCCGCGAAGCCCGAAGCCGCCGCACCGGCCCGCCCGGCGTTCGCCGGCGCTTTTTCCGGCGGCGGCGCCAGCGGCGGCCTGTTCGTCGACGTCATCCGCACGGCGGAAAAGACGGACGCGCCGGCCACCATCAAGAAGGCCTGACGCCTAACCCGGAAGGCGAGGCAAGGGGCCGCCGGCCCCCTGCCCCACCCGCGAGCGGCTCGTTCCTCAGCCGCGGGTCGTGGTTCGGGTCCCACCGGCGCTTGTGCTTCCCGCCCCGGTGGTCGAACCGGCCGTGGTCGTGCCGGCGGTGGTCGAACCGCCCGAGACGGTACCGGTTCCCGAGCCGATTCCCCCCATCCCCGCCATGGCCGAGGCGCCGGCCGACGTCGAGGTGCCGGTTGTCGTGCCGGTTTGCTGGCGAACGCGCAGGTTGTTCTGCACGTGCGTGACGCCGGACACCGACTCGGCGACGTCCTCGGCGCGGCGCTTGGCCATGCGGCTGTCGATGTGGCCGCTCAGCGTCACCTCGCCGTTGCTGACCGTGATGTCGATGTCGGACGCGTCGATGTACGAATCGTCGGTCAGCCGGTCGTTCACGTCCTCGCGGATGCGCTCGTCGGAGCGGGAGTAACCGCGCGGGCCGCGGCCCCGGTGTTCGCCCGCTCGCCGCTCGTCCATGCGCCGCCGCCGCTCGGCGTCATCGTCGCCGAACCAGGAGGCGATCTCGTCCCCTGCGCGCTCCAGCCAGCCGCGTTCCTCACCGCGCGCGCCGTAGCCACCGCCATGGCCGCCGTAGTCACGGACGCGGCTGCCCGATTCGCGGCCGCCGCTCCACTCGTCACGGCCATAGCCGGTAAAGCCGCGTCCCTGGCCATAGCCGCGTCCGTAGTCGGCGCGGCCATAGTCGCTGCTGCCATAATAGTCGCCACGGCCGGCCCCTTCGCGGCTCCAGCCCTCGTTCCGCCCACCGCCGTACACGCCGGCGCTGCGGGAGCCCTCGCCGCGGTAACGGTCCTCGTCGCGGCCGTAGCCGCCGGAACCGCCGCCATAGCTGCCGGAGCTGCTGGAGCTGCGGTAATCGTCGCGCGGGTAGCGGGACGTGTCCTCGCGGGTCCAGTCGTCGCGGCCCCAATCGCCGCGACCCATCTCACCACGGCTCGTCTCGCCCCGCATCCAGTCGCTGCCGCGGCCGGCGTCGCCGCGCCGCCATTCGCTGTGCCCCCAATCGCTGCGGTCCGTGGCGCTGCGGTCGTCCATGCCGCGCCCGCCATATCCGCCGCGCCAGTCGCGGCTTTCCGAACGCCACCGTTCGCGGTCGTCATCGGAACGGCCGTAACGGTCCTGGTCGTTCCTCCACCGGTTTTCGTTGTACGCCATGGAGTGAGCCTCCTTGCTTGAACGGATATCCGCGCAACGGCGCGGATACCCCGCTCAACATCGGCGTCCCAATGGCGTTCCGGGCGGAGCCCCGTCAGGCGCGGGGGAAGACCTGGACGCGGTCGATCTGCACGGCGCAGCGGTGGCCCAGGCGCAGGCCGATGTCGGCCATGCGGTCGCGCGGCATCTCCGCCTCCAGCATGGTGCCGGCCAGCCGCAGCTCGATGCGCGCCTGCGGCCCCACGGTGGTGACGCCCACCACGGTGGCCGGCCCCTCCGGATCGGGGCGCAGCGCCACGTCGTGCGGACGGACGAAGGCGATCGCCGGGCCGCGCAGCCCGCCGTCGGCCGCCCCGGCCACCGGAATTGCCGGCAACCCGTCGGCCAGCCGGGCGCCACCGTCGTCCACCGTGCAGTCCAGGCGGTTCACCTGGCCCAGGAACTCGTAGACGAAGCTGGACGCCGGGCGGTCGTAGACATCGGCCGGGCTGCCGATCTGCTCGATCCGGCCCTGGCTCATCACCACCACGCGGTCGGCCAGTTCCAGCGCCTCCTCCTGGTCGTGCGTCACGAAGACCGACGTGATGTGCATCTCGTCGTGCAGGTTGCGCAGCCAGCGCCGCAGCTCCTTGCGCACCTTGGCGTCGAGCGCGCCGAACGGCTCGTCCAGCAGCAGCACCTTGGGCTCGATGGCGAGCGCGCGTGCCAGCGCCACGCGCTGGCGCTGACCGCCGGAGAGCTGGGCCGGATAGCGGTCGGCGAAATGGCCGAGCTGTACCAAGTGCAGCAGCTCCTCCACCCGGCGGCGGATCTCCGCCTTCGACGGGCGCTCGCCGCGCGCCTGCACCTTCAGGCCGAAGGCGACGTTGTCGAACACCGTCATGTGGCGGAACAGCGCGTAGTGCTGGAAGACGAAGCCCACCTTGCGCTCGCGCGGGGTCTGGCCCAGCGCCTCCTCGCCGTGCAGGGTCAGGCTGCCGGCGTCCGGCTGCTCCAGCCCGGCCATGATGCGCAGGAGCGTCGTCTTGCCCGAACCCGAAGGGCCGAGCAGCGCCAGCAGCTCGCCCGAGCGGACCTCGAGGTCCACGGAATCGAGCGCCACGTAGTCCCCGAACCGCTTGGAAATGCCGCTCACCTGAATGGTCATGCTGTGTTCCCCGATCAATGCCCTGATCAATGTCTGGTGGCGGCCAGTTCGGCGCCGAAGCGCCATTCCAGGGCCGTCTTGGCGACCAGCGTCACCAGCGCCAGCATGGCCAGCACCGACGCGACCGCGAAGGCGGCGACGAAGTTGTACTCGTTGTAGAGGATCTCGACGTGCAGCGGCATGGTGTTGGTGGCCCCGCGGATGTGGCCGGACACCACGGACACCGCGCCGAATTCGCCCATCGCGCGGGCGTTGCACAGCAGCACGCCGTACAGCAGGCCCCACTTGATGTTGGGCAGCGTCACCCGCCAGAAGGTCTGCCAGCCCGAAGCGCCCAGCACGATGGCGGCTTCCTCCTCCTCCGTCCCCTGCTCCTGCATCAGCGGGATCAGCTCGCGCGCGACGAAGGGGAAGGTGACGAAGACGGTGGCCAGCACCAGGCCCGGCAGCGCGAAGATGATCTGGATGCCCTGGCTCTTCAGGAAGGGACCCAGCACGCCGTTCAGACCAAACAGCAGCACGTAGATCATGCCCGAGATGACCGGCGACACCGAGAACGGCAGGTCGATCAGGGTGATCAGCACGCTCTTGCCGCGGAAGTCGAACTTGGCGATGCACCACGAGGCGGCGACGCCGAACACCAGGTTCAGCGGCACGGCGATGGCCGCCACCATCAGCGTCAGTTGGATGGCGGACAGCGCGTCCTCCTCCACCAGCGCCGCCCAGTAGGCGTCGAGGCCCCGGCGCAGCGCCTCGGTGAACACCGCGGCCAGCGGCAGCACCAGGAACAGCCCGACGAACGCCAGCGCCAGCAGGATCAGCAGGACCCGCACCCAGGCGGGATCGGTCAGGGCGCGGCGCTGCGGCGCCACACCCGCGGACGGCTGGCTAACGTGCATGGCGCACCCTCATCCAATGCTGGAGCAGGTTGATGACCAGCAGCAGCGCGAACGACACCACCAGCATCAGCGTGCCCACGGCCGCCGCACCGGCGTAGTCGAACTGCTCCAGCTTGATGACGATCAGCAGCGGCAGGATCTCCGTCACGCCCGGCATGTTGCCGGCGATGAAGATGACCGAGCCGTATTCGCCCACCGCGCGGGCGAAGGCCAGCGCGAAGCCGGTCAGCAGCGCCGGGAACAGCGCCGGGAAGACGACCCGGGCGAAGGTCTGCCAGCGGCTGGCGCCCAGGCTGGCGGCGGCCTCCTCCTCCTCCGGCGGCAGGTCCTGCAGGATCGGCTGCACGGTGCGCACCACGAACGGCAGGCCGATGAAGGTCAGCGCGATGCCGATGCCCAGCGGCGTGAAGGCGACCTTCAGCCCGAACCACTGCATCAGCAGCTTGCCCACCCAGCCGTTCGGCGCGTACAGCGCGGTCAGCGCGATGCCGGCCACCGCGGTGGGCAGGGCGAACGGCAGGTCGACCAGCGCGTCCATCAGCCGCTTGCCGGGAAAGTCGTAGCGCACCAGCACCCAGGCAACCAGCAGGCCGGCCAGCGTGTTCACCGCCGCGGCGGCGAGCGAGATGCCGAAGCTGACCTGGAAGGCGGCGAGGACGCGCGACGTCATCACCGCGTCCCACAGGCCCGACCAGCCGAGGCCGGCCGCCTTCACCGCCAGGGCACCCAACGGCAAAAGGACGATGAGGCTGAGGTACGCGATCGTGAAGCCGAGCGTCAGGCCGAATCCGGGCAGGACGCTGGGCTTTTTCAGCACGACGCCCCCCGTTGCCGGGGGGGCCGCGGAATCGAGGGCGACGGACACCACGCGTCACCGACCCGGCTTGTAGATCTCGTCGAAGACGCCGCCGTCCGCGAAGTGATTCTTCTGTGCCTCACGCCAGCCACCGAAAGCCTGATCGATCGTCACGAGCCTAACATCGGCGAAGCGTCCGGCATACTGGCTGGCAAGCTCCGGCTGGCGCGGGCGGTAGAAGTGCTTGGCGGCCAGTTCCTGCCCCTCGCGGGTGTAGAGGAACTGAAGGTAGGCCTCGGCGACCTTGCGCGTGCCCTTGCGCTCGACCACCTGATCGACGACGGCGACCGGCGGTTCGGCCAGGATGGACATCGACGGGACGACGATCTCCAGCTTTTCGGCGCCGAACTCCTGCACCGACAGGAAGGCCTCGTTCTCCCAGGCCAGCAGGACGTCGCCGATCTCGCGCTGCGTGAAGGTGATGGTGGAGCCGCGGGCACCGCTGTCCAGCACCGGCACGTTCTTGAACAGGGAAGCCACGAACTCCTTGGCCTTCGCCTCGTCGCCCCCCTGCTTCTCCTTGGCGTAGGCCCACGCGGCCAGGTAGTTCCAGCGGGCACCACCCGACGTCTTCGGATTCGGCGTGATGACCTGCACGCCCGGCTTCACCAGGTCGCTCCAGTCCTTGATCTGCTTGGGGTTGCCCTTGCGCACCAGGAACACGATGGTCGAGGTGTAGGGCGAGCTGTTCTGCGGCAGGCGCTGCTGCCAGTCCTTGGCGAGCAGGCCGGCGTCGGCAATCGCGTCGATGTCGTAGGCGAGCGCCAGCGTCACCACGTCCGCGTCCAGCCCGTCGATCACCGAGCGCGCCTGCTTGCCCGAGCCGCCGTGCGACTGCTTGACCTGCAGGGTCTGCCCGGTCTCCGCCTGCCATTTCTTGGCGAAGGCCTTGTTGAAATCGACGTACAGCTCGCGCGTGGGGTCGTAGGAGACGTTGAGCAGAGTCACCGGCCCGGAGGCCGCGCGGGCACCGAGGGCGGCGAGCAGGATGCCCGCGACCAGGACCGGCAGGTGGATGCGGAGGCGGAACGGCATGGTGCGGCACTCCCTCGTCTATTACACAAATCTTTGCAGCTGATTTTTCTGCGATTTTCCTATCTTGTTCATAGAGATTGAGCGAAGATTCAGCGCTTGTGAAGCCCTCTTTTTGCACGCGCACGCCGGAACACCCCTCGCCCTACCCTGTTCCGCGCGGAATCAAAGGCTTGGCCGGCGAAAAAAGTTCGCTCCGCGCAGCCTGCGGCGCCCGGCGAAGCGGTGGGCTTCGGCGGGTGCCGCACGCGGCGGAGCATTCAACAGTTTCAGATGTCGAAGTGTGCGGGGAGTTCGCCGGTGGCCTGGCGATGGCGCAGCGCATCGGCCAGGGTGCGGTGGTCGAGCACCTCGGCGGTGGCGTCGCGCACCTGGATCATCAGCCAGCGGACCGAACAGGTGGCCGGGTCCGTGCAGTCGGCGCAGGGCTTGAAGTTGAACTTGCTAGCGCAGGGGATCGGGGCGATGTGCCCGTCCATCAGGCGGATCACCTCGCCGAAGGAGATCTCCGTCGGCAGGCGCGCCAAGCGGTAGCCGCCGCTCTTGCCGCGCTTGGCGTAGAGCAGGCCGTTCTTGCGCAACTCGACCAGGATCGCCTCGAGGAACTTGCGCGGGATGTTTTCGCGCTCGGCGATGTCGGCGATCAGCACCAGCTCGTCGTCCGGCTGCTCGGCCAGCATGATGAGCGCGCGCAAGGCGTATTTTGCTTTTTGGGACAGCATGAACCGGAAAGTTTCCCTATCGGGAGGCTTGGTTTTCCGAATGTCGGCCAACGGGCGCCCGCCGTCAACGTTTCCGGTTCCGAAAGCGGTGCGAATCGAAAGGCATGCGTTGGGTTTTCGCCTTCGGCTCGACCCGACCTGCGAAGCGCCCGCAGGTCGGGTCGAGCGCGGAAAAAGCCCAACGCCTTCGCCTTACAGCGTCGTGAACCACCCGGCGTTCACGTCGGCCGCGCGCACGCCCGTCAGGGTGAGCTGCTCGCCGGTGCCGAAGGTCACCACGGCGCCGTTGCCTGCGTCGGCCACCGACCAGGTGTCGCCCGCGCGCAGGCCGATGCGGTCGCCGTCGGTGAGGCGGAAGTCGGCGGCCACATCGGCGCCGCCGCCGGCGGCGCTGAACACGTCGGCGCCCTCGCTGCCGGTCAGTGTGTCGTTGCCCATGTTGCCGATCAGCACGTCGTTGCCGGCCCCGCCCTGGAGGTCGTCGTCCCCCTGGCCGCCGAACAGCGTGTCGTCGCCCTCGGCGCCGTAGATATGGTCGGACGCCATGTTGCCGTACAGCGCGTCGCCGCCCAGGCCGCCGAACACGAGGTCCGCGTCCTGGCCGCCGAAGATGGTGTCCACGCCCTCGCCGCCGTAGAGGAGGTCGGCCTGCTGGTTGCCGTAGAGGAGGTCGTTGCCCGCACCGCCCACCAGCGTGTCGGCGCCGGTGTCGCCGCGCAGCACGTCGTCCCCGGCCCCGCCGGTCAGCGCGTCGTCGCCGGGCGTGCCGTTCATCTGCGCCCCGCCCGGCTGCCCGCCGTCGGCGGCGATGCCGAAGGCGTTGCCGGCCAGGATGATCTGCCCCGGGTCGTAGCTGCCGGACAGCATCAGGTGAACGTCGGCCCCGGGCGCCGCGTTGGTGCCGATGTGCAGCACGGTGTTGCCGTTCAGGCTGCCGACCTGCACCTGCCCGGCGCCGACGGCACCGCCGTCGCCCGCCGTGGCCGGGCCGCTGAAGGTGACGCCGGCGATGCGGACGGCGTCACCCACCCGCAGCCCCTGGACGACGAACAGGTTCGCCGCCTGCGCGGCGCTCAGCGTCACGTCGTGCGGCCCGGCGCCGGAAAGGCTGAGCACCTCCACCCCGCTCAGCGTGATGCCGGAAATATCGACGCGGCCGGCGGCCGCGACCTCCAGCGCATCGACGTCCTCGCCGCCGTGGAAGGCGAGCAGACCGCGGGTGTCGTCCACCGTCACCTGCGTGCCGTTGTTGGTCTCGATGGTGCCGACATGCCGGATGATGTAGCGATCGCTGCCCGCGCCGCCGTACAGCACGTCGGCGTCGTCCACCACCAGCCGGCCGTTCTCCATGTGGCTGCGGGCACCAGCGTCGATGAAGATGTCGTCGCCGGCACCGCCATAGGCGGTGTCACGGTCCCACTCGCCGCACAGCGTGTCGTCGCCGGCACCGCCGTACAGCACATCGTCGCCGGCGTTGCCGGTCAGTTCGTCGTTGCCGCTTTCGCCGAACAGCACGTCCTGGCCGTGCTTGCCGTACATGAAGTCCTCACCGGTGCCGCCGTACAGCGTGTCGTCGCCGAAGCCGCTTTCGATCGTGTCGTTGCCGCCGAAGCCGTACTGCAGGTCGTTGCCGTCGATGCCGCGGAACCAGTTGGCCTCATCGTTGCCGTACATGGTGTCGTTGCCGTTGGTCGGCACGAACCGCTCGACGTCGACGTAGCGGTCGCCGGCCGCCGCACCGCCGTTGTTGGACTGGTCGCGCAGGTCGATGCGCACCGGCGTGGTGCCGGCCGAGGTGTAGAGCACGGTGTCGAGGCCCGCGCCGCCGTCCATGAGGTCGGTGCCGGCGCCGCCGTCCAGGTCGTCCTGCTCATCGCCGCCCAGGAGCGTGTCGTTGCCGTCGCCGCCCAGAAGCGTGTCGGTGCTGCCCAACCCTTCCAGCAGGTCGTCGCCCGACGTGCCGGTGATCTGGTCGGCCCACCGCGTGCCCAGCACGTGCGGCCACGCCTCGGCGCCCTTGAAGGCCGGCGGCACGGTGACGGGGGCGGTCGCGACGTCCAGCTCCCACGAGCCGCCCCGCCCGGCGTGCCCGACCGGGCGGCTGGAGGCGGCCACCGTGCACCCGGCCACCCCCGCGAGGCCGTCGACGAAACGGCGCCCCGTGTCGCCCTCGGCGACGCGGCAGGCGTAGATCATCACCGCAGTGCCCGCAGCGTCGGGCCACTCCCGCGCGGCCAGCGCCGCCTCGTCCAGCGGCCGGGCGCCGAGCCGCACTTCGCCCGGCGCGCCGTGCGCCAGCAGGTGCACCGCCTTCGGCCGCCGCGCCAGCGTGTCGGCCAGGACCGCTCCGGCGTCGGCATCCTCGGGCACGAGGACGACCTGGATGTCCGGGCGCCGCCGCTCCAGCAGACCGTGCAGGTCTTCGAGGCCGGCGCTGGTGATCAGGAATTCCGCCAAGGCATATCCTCCGTTCGCGACCGCAGCCGGAGTCCCGGTTCGAAAACGCGGTCATCTGGAATGATGGCCGCCCGCGCACGGGGTAATGCCTGGTCGGGTGGCCTTTTGCACAAAATCGTCCGATGTGCACCGGCCTCAACGCGACCTGTAATGAAATGTTGCCAAGTAATACGCCTGCCCGTTGGTGGTCCGGCAGGCGTATCTCCTTTTCCGTTCTTCTGCCGATTCCGGTTATTGATACCGCGGACGGTCAGCGCCGCCGCAGCAACTCGGCGTAGACCGCGGCGACGCGCTCCTGGACGAGGCCGACGTCGTAGCGTTCACGCACCAGCCGCCGCGCCGCCATGCCCAGGCTCCGCGCGCGGCCCGGCTCGGCCAGCAGCGACTCGATGGCGGAGCGCAGGGCCGGGACGTCGCCGGGATCGACCAGCAGGCCGGTTTCGCCGTGCGCGATCGCCTGCGGAATGCCGCCGACCGGCGTGGTGACCACCGGCAGCCCGTAGGCCATCGCCTCCAGGAGCGCCATGGGCAGCCCCTCGGCGTAGGAGGGCAGCAGGAAGACGTCGGCTTGACGCAGCACCGCCTCCTTCTCCGCGCCCTCGACCCAGCCGAGCAGGCGGACGCGGTCGGCCCACGGCTCCCCGGCGATGCGGGCGCGCACCTTGTCGACCTCCCCGTCGCCGCCGAACCAGAACTGCGCGGTGGGGAAGCGCGCGACGACCGCCGGGATCGCGTCCAGGATGTCGTAGGTGCCCTTGCCCGGGCCCAACCGGCCGAGCGCCAGGACCACCGGCCCGTCGCCGCCGCGGGCGTGTTCCGCCGGCGAGGGCGGCACGACCACCGGGTTGGGGACGACGACCAGCCGCTCGCGCGGATAGAGGGTGCCGTAGAAGTCGCCCCACTCCTGCGACAGGACGAACAGCCGGTCGAGGCGGTTGAGCACGAAGCGGACGTAGGCCCGGCGCAACGGTCCGCACGCCTTGTAGAAGGCCGGGAAGGCGCCCGCGTGCGCCTGCCCGACGCGGGGAATGCCCAAGAACGCGCACAACAGGATGAAGACCGACTGGCGATAGAAGCTGGCGTTGGCCGAGAAGTGCACGTGCACCACGTCCACCCGACGCGCCGCCGCCACCGCGGCGAACCGGCCCAGCGCGCGCAAAGCCGCCAGCAGCTTGCGCCCCCGGCTGCCGTCCACGTGCGTCGGGATGTGGCGCAACGCGAAGGCCGGCTCCCGCCAGTGGCCGAGGACGACCTTGAGGACGGCCGCTACGCCGCCCAAGCCCTGTGTGGAAGGCCCCAGGACGACGACGCGCCTGGGCGCCGCAATGGCCTCCCCGGCTCCCGGCTCCGGCCCGACATCGTCATCGGAGGCACCTTCGGCAAGCGAGCGAGCGTTGTTCCACATCCAGAAAGTCATTCGGTCCGGCCCCGTTCCTGATGGCAGGAGAATACCCGATAAGGAACCGCACATTGGCGGCGCAGGAGCCTTCGGACAACGGGGTCGCGCCAACCATGTCGGCGTAACACCTGCCGTCTACCCCGCACCTCCTATTGGCCATCCGGGGGACCGCCAACACGAAAAAAGGGCCGGCAGCGTGTGCTGCCGGCCCCCGTAGGCGTACTTGACTTTACATTGCGACCGTCAGGCCGCCGACGCCAGCTCGTGCTGGTCGAGCAGCGGATCGGCGTGGAGCGCGTTGAGCACCGCCGCGTCGAAGGTCGTGGCCTGGGCCGCAACCGCCTCGGCGGAAGCCGCCGGGGTCTGCTGCATGGCCACGTGGTTCCACAGGTCGACCGAGCCCGCTTCGGCCGGAGCCGCCGACGCCACCGGCGCCGAGGCGTGGAAGTAGTCCTTGGTCGGGTTGAACGTCAGCGTGCCGTTCCACCAGATCCCGGGCTGGCCGGAGATGACGTCCTGGCCGTCCAGGGCGTACTTGTCGTAGGTGACGCCGGTGGCGGTGGAGGCCATGGCCTTGCCGTCCACGGCGATGCCCTTGATGTGCAGGTTGCGGTCCACGCCGTTGACCACGGCGTCGTTGTCGTACTGCACCTGGACCTTGTGCGCCGCGTCCTGCGTCAGGCTCGCCTTGAAGGTGTAGGCCGTGGCCGTGGTGGTGTTGGCCGTAGCCTCACCGACCTGCTTGCCGTCCACCAGCACCTTGAAGTGCCCGCCGACGCCGCCCGCCAGATTGGAGTGCGCCGTCACCGTGATGGTGTTCGTCGCCGTCCCGCCCGTGGTCGGAGAGGTCGGGGTGGAGGTGGACGAGCCGGCCGGAGCGATCACGTTGGTGCCGACCTTCATGGCCGACGCCGCGACGTTGTCCAGCGTGGCGACGGTCACCGGGGCACCCGAACCGGCCGAGCCGTCGGCGTCGATGCGGACCTCGGTCGCCGTGCCGTTGGCGACGAACTTGACGTAGTCCGCGGCCGGCGTGACGCCCGCCGCCTTGATGGCGTTGTAGTACGGGGTCAGGTCGATCTTGTCCTCGGCCACCGCGAAGTCGGTGACGCGGTCCACGCCCGCCGCCTTCTCGATGACGACCGTGTCGAGGCCCGTGCCGGTGGTGATGACGTCGTTGCCGACGCCGCCCACCAGGACGTCGTTGCCCGCACCGCCGGACATCAGGTCGGCACCGTCGCCGCCGTACATCTTGTCGGCGCCGTCGTCGCCGAACATGGTGTCGTTGCCCTGGCCGCCGTACAGCTGGTCGTCACCGCCGCCGCCGTAGACGCTGTCGTTGCCCAGGTCGCCGAACACGGTGTCGTTGCCGAGACCGCCGGCCACCATGTCGTCGCCGCCGCGGCCGTAGACCAGGTCGTTGCCTTCCATGGCCCGCAGCGAGTTGGCGTTGTCGTCGCCGCGCAGCTCGTCGGCCTGGGTGGTGGCGACCACGTTCTCGACGTTCGCCACGGTCTTGGTGTTGCCCGTGCCGCCGTTTGCGGTCTTGGCGGCCAGATCGACCTTGTAGCCGACGGTCTGGTTGTACAGGTCGATCACGTCCACGCCGGCGCCGCCGTCCAGGACGTCGTTGCCCGTGCCCGGATCCAGGGTGTCGTTGCCGCCCATCGCGGAGATGGTGTCGTTGCCGGCCGCACCCCCCAGCTTGTCGGCGCCTTCGGTGCCCTTGATGTTGTCCGCACCGCTGGTGCCGTTGCTCTGCGTCACGCCGGTGCTCGGCGACGTCGGGGTCGTCGGCGTGGTGGGCGTGGTAGGCACGTCGGTGGTCTGCGTCGGGGCGACCGAGTTGTAGTTGCCGCTGCTGTTGGCGATGCGGATGTCATCGTAGTAGTAGGTGCGGCTGTCCGCGCCGGTATCGTTCGAGCCCGCCCAGCCCCACTTGTAGACGCCCAGCTTCCAGTACGGGCCGTGGTCGTCGTTGAAGCAGTTAGCCTTGTTCGGCAGGTCGAGGACCAGCTTGCCGTCCTTCCACAGCTGGATGCTGCCGGTGCTGTCGGTGTAGCCCCACTTGATCTTCCAGACGAAATCGTTCCACTTGCCCTTGAGGCTGGAAACGTCGCCCAGGTCGTAGGTCTTGACCGAGTCATAACGGCTGTCGCCGCCGCCCGACGGCGTGAACTCCGACGCGTCGGCGCGGACCTTCACCACCAGGTGGTTGGAGCCGTCCGACCACGGCAGGATCTTCAGCGCGAGGTTCGGGTTCTTCCACGCCTCGCCGGCGTCCGGGTAGTCATGCCACTGCATGATGACCTCGGGATCGCTGTCCTTCTGCCAGTCGGCCGGGACGTAGATCTTGGCGCCGTACCAGTAGGTGTCGCCGATCTTGGCGTTGGCGTTCTGCGAACCGGCGGCGGTGAAGTTGGCACCGGTCATGCCGACCGGCACGATCTCCGAACGCACGGTGCCGCTGCCGTCGTGGGCCAGATAGGACTTCAGCGCGGTCCGGCCGGCGAAGGTGCCGGTGCTGACCGGGGCGCCTTCGCGGGTGTAGCCCGTGCCCGAGATCATCGGGGTGTCGAAGTTGGCTTCGTACACGAGGCCGGTGCGAGTAACGTCTGCCATGGATTTCTCCTCGGTTGGCTTTGACCTGGAGGGGGCCCCCTTCCGGGCGCCTTCGGCGGCCGCCGCAGCCGTGGCTGTCAGGGCGACCAGGCAACTCACCACCAAGGCGATCGATTGTGCCGTCCGGCGCGGCCACCGCGTTTGCGGTGGCATCCGGTGCTGCGGCCCAGCCTGCCAGCTACCGGGACGCCTGGAACCGGCAGCGCCACAGCTCGTGACGCATGCGGCTCCCCGCTCTGGGGACACCCGTCGATCCTTGCCTTGATGGAGTGTGGATTGCTCTCCGTTCCGTCCTCCAATCGACGAGCGGACCCTATCGAAAAAATTTTCGAGAAGTTGGGTCGAAATTGAGACAATCCTGCCACACCCAACGCCAATTGCGTTCCAGCCCTTGATTTCCGTCGATTTTTCGCGGGTGTGATCGGCGCGCCTCAGCATGGTTTTTCCTCCTGTCGAGCGGTGTGGACCGGGTCGCACGGGTCCCATGGCCCTTCAAGAACGCCACGACCGGCGGCGCCGCACAGCCGGCGCTTTGGCAGCATCAACCGCTGAGTTGAATAGTAAACATTAGAATAGGCGTTTTCCGAATGGAGCAAGCCTGATGGATAGGCGCTCGTTCGACTGCAAACCGGAGCGGGTAGCCGAGAACACCGCCTGTCACGGCCATTACCCACAAGACACATTAATCTTAAGAGCACACCACTGTGGCGGAACCCTGCATTACGTTTTCCTGGCGCGAATTCCTCGCGACATCAGCGAAGGGAAAGGGACCGAACATGAAGTACGTTCTTCTGGTGGCCGCCGCGACCATGTTTGCCGCTCCGGCGTTTGCCGCCCCGCACCACGGCGGTCACCACAACAACGGCCACCACAACGGCTGGAACAACCCGCGCAACCCGCACAACAGCGCGCCCGCGCCGCTTCTGGGCGCCGGCCTGCCGGCCCTGCTGCTCGCCGGCGGCGCGCTGGCGTGGCGGAAGCGGTCGCAGAAGAGCGACCAGTAAGGCGCGGTGACTTTCCCGGCCTCCGCCTTACCCGAGCGGGCGGAGGCCGGGTCACCCAAAGAGAACCGCCCCAAAAAGAACCGCGAACGACGGAGAGGACTTTCACCATGAAAGAGGCGTTAGGGGCATTCGTGCGCGTGACGCGCCTGGACGCGCTCGTGCGCTTTGCCTTTGCGCGGCGGCGCGTGACGATCGCCGTCTACCACAACCCCTCTCCCGAGACCCTGCGCACCCACCTCGCCTACTTCGCCCGCCGCTACAGCTTCATCACCATGGATGCGTTCGAGCGGGCGCTGACCTCCAGGCGCTGGGACGAGCTGCCCCGCTACCCGATGGTCGTCACCATCGACGACGGGCACGCCGGCAACGCGCGGCTGGAGGCGCTCCTGCGCGAATTCGGCGTGCGCCCGACCATCTATCTGTGCAGCCAGATCGTCGGCACCGCCCGCCCCTTCTGGTGGCAGACCTCCGCCGCCGCGGCGCTGGGCGCCGAAGCGCTGAAGGGGCTGACCGACACCCAGAGGCGCGAACGGCTGCGCATGGCCGGCTGCGACCTGAGCGGCACGGAGGGCGAGCGCCAAGCCCTGACGTGGGAGGAGGTGCGCACGCTGTCGTCCGTGGCGGATTTCGGCGGACACACCCGCCACCACCCCATCCTGCCGCAATGCGACGACGCCGCCTGCGCCGACGAGATCGCCGTGTGCAAGCAGGAGTTGGAAGCGACGCTGAACCAGCCGTGCCGACACTTCGCCTATCCCAACGGCGATTATGGCGAGCGCGAGATCGCCGAGCTGAAGCGGGCGGGCTACGCCACCGGCCGCACCATCGAGGTGGGCTGGAACGGCCCCGACGCCGACCCGTACCGGCTGAAGGTGATGCCCGTGTACGATCACGCCTCGCTCAACTGGCTGGTGGCGCAGATGACCGGGCTGCCCAGCTGGCTGCGCGCCATCCGCATGAAGCTGCGCCCCCGCCCTGCCCCGGCGGCCGGCGTGCGGCCGGCCCCCGCCCGCGCGTGAGCGCCGGGCCCCGGCCCGTCAGGAGTCATCCCCATGCTCACCATTCCCACCCTGTGCCGCCCCCCCATGACCGAATCCGCGGCCGAGGTCCGGCGCTACATCGTCGACACGTTCCTGCTCGGCACGCCGGGCGGGCTGAGCGACAGCCAGTCGCTGATGGACACGGGCGTGGTGGATTCCACCGGCATGATGGCGGTCGTCGCCTTCGTCGAGGATCACTTCGGCATCACCGTGGAGGACGAGGAGATGGTGCCCGAGGTGTTCGACACCATCGAGCGCATCGCCGCCTTCGTCGATCGCAAACGCGCGGCCTAACCCCGAGCAGCCTGAATCCGAGAGGCACGGCATGGCCTTCCTGGCACACCACCTGCTCCGCGACACCGCCCTGCGGTTTGCGGACAAGACGGCCCTGATCGCCGGGGACGAGCGGCGCACCTTCGCCGCGCTGGAACGCGACAGCGACGCGCTGGCCGCCGCGCTGCAGCGGCGCGGCGTGGCGCGGGGCGACCGCGTCGTCCTGCTGGCCGAGAACACCATCGACACGGTGGTGGCGCTGTACGGCGTATTGAAGGCCGGGGCCGTGGTGGTGCCGCTGAACCCGACCACCAAACGCGACAAGCTGGCCTTCGTCCTGAACGACTGCGGCGTGCGCGCCGTGATCGCCCCACCGGCCTGCGCCGAGGAGGTGCGGCCGGCCGTCGCCGACGCCCCGTCGGTGCGCGACACGCTGTGGCTGGGCGAGGCGGTCGAGGACGCCGGTCCGCCGGACGCGCCGCGGATGATCGACGCCGACCTGGCGGCCATCATCTACACCTCCGGCTCCACCGGGCGGCCGAAGGGGGTGATGCTGACGCACCGGAACATCGTCAACACCTCCTGGTCGATCTCCAGCTACCTGGGCCACACGCCGGACGACGTGGTGCTGTGCGTGCCGCCGCTGTCCTTCGACTATGGGCTGTTCCAGGTGTTCATGGCCGTGCGGGTGGGCTTCACGCTCGTGCTGGAGCGCTCGTTCGTCTACCCCTACGTGGTGCTGAAGACGATGGCGAAGCACGGCGTCACCAGCCTGCCGGGCGTGCCGACGATCTTCGCCATGCTGCTGCAGCTGGATTCCTTCCACGCCGGCACGGTGCCGACGCTGCGCCGCATGACCAACACCGCCGCCGCCCTGCCGCCCGCCCACATCCGGCGCCTGCGCGCCCTGTTCCCGCAGGCGCGCCTGTTCTCCATGTACGGGCTGACGGAATCGACGCGCGTCGCCTACCTGGATCCCGACCGGCTGGAGGACAAGATCGGCTCCGTCGGCAAGGCCATGCCCAACTGCGAGGCCTACGTCGTCGATGACGACGGCAACCGAGCCGCCCCCGGCGTGGTGGGCGAGCTGGTGGTGCGCGGCGCCAACGTGATGCCCGGCTACTGGGGCCGGCCGGAAGAGACGGCCAAGCGCCTGCAAAACGGCGTCCTGCGCACCGGCGACCTGTTCACCGCCGACGCGGAGGGCTTCCTCTATTTCGTCGGGCGCAAGGACGACGTCTTCAAGTGCCGGGGCGAGAAGGTCAGCCCCAAGGAGATCGAGAACATCCTCTACGAACTGCCGGACGTGGCGGAGGCGGCGGTGGTCGGCGTGCCGGACGAGATCGACGGCACCGCCATCAAGGCGCACATCGTGGCCCGTCCGGGCGCCGCGCTGGACGAGGCGCAGGTGCGCCGGCACTGCCGGGCGCGGCTGGAAAGCCGCCTCGTGCCCAAGTTCATCGCGTTCTGCACGGCGCTGCCGAAGACCGACACCGGCAAGATCCGGCGCGCCGCCCTCGCCGAGCCTGCCTGACGGGCGGTCCGGCGGACCTCAGCACTGTGACCGAGGAGTCATGACAGCGATCGCAAACCGCAGGTTGCGCTCCCCCAAGCGCGGCGAACTCCGCCGCTACCGCCCGTGCGACCAGCCGGCTCTGGAAGCCTTCCAGCTGGCGACGTTCGGGCCGGGCGCGCGCCAGCTCGACCCTGCCCACACCCAGTGGCTGTACGAGGAGAACCCCTGGCGCGACGCCGAGGGGCCGCAGCTGTGGGTGTACGAGTACGAGGGCGCCATCGTCGGCCAGCAGGGCGGCATCCCCTTCCGCCTGAAGGCCGGCGGGCGGGAGCTGTCCGCCTCCTGGGGCGTGGAGCTGATGGTGGCGCCGGAATGGCGCCTGCGCGGCGTCGGCCCGGCCCTGTCGGAGACGCACGCCGCAGCCAGCGACGTCACCCTCGGCCTCGGCATGTCGGAGGCGGCCTACAAGGCCTACCGCACGGCCGGGTGGATCGACCTCGGCTTCGTGCCGACCTACTTCCGCGTGCTGGAGGCGCGGCGCTGCGCGCGCGCGCTTGCGGTGCGCGGCCCCTTCCTGCCGGTGGCGGCGACGCTGGCCACGCCGGCGCTGGACCTCGCCGGCTTCACCTACGACATCGGCGCCAAGCTGTTCGGCACCCGCCTCGTCCCCATCCCCGCCTTCGACGCGGCGGTGGACGAGCTGTGGGCCGCCGTGTCGCCGCACCAGCCGGTGCTGGCGCGCCGCGACCTGCGCACGCTCTCCTGGCGCTTCGACGCCCGCCATGCCGACCGCTACCGCCGCTTCTACCTGGTGCACCGGGGAACGGTGAAGGGCTACATCGTGCTGCGCGTCGACCGCTGGGCGGGCGAGCCGGTCGGCGTCATCATCGACTATCTGGCGCGCCCGGAATGGCTGCTGCCGCTGCTGGCGCAGCTCACCCGCGCCGCCCGGCGCGAGGGGCTGGTGGCGCTGCTCTGCCGCACGCTGAACGAGCCGGCCGATCGGGTGTTCAAGGCGCTGGGCTTCCTGCAGTTCCGCCAGGGCCACCGCACGCCGACGCGCGCCATGGCGCGCCTGGGCGAGACCGCGCGCGACGCGGCCGGCCTGATCGGCGACCGCCGCAACTGGCTGATCACCGCCGGCGACAGCGACACCGGCTTGCGGGAGCTGGGGCCGTAAGCCCCTGCCCCAGGAAACGGAAAAGCCCCTCTTCCGTCGGAAGAGGGGCTTTTTGCTGGCCGAAGGATGGGGAGGCCTACAGCTCCTTCCAGGGCAGGCGGGCGGCGGTGCCGGCGCAGGCCTCGTCCTCCACGACGGCGACGAGCGCGTTGAGCGTCGTGCCGGACTGCGCGCCGAACAAGCGCAGGAAGCGGCCGAACTTCTCGGACACGTAGGCTTCGAAGACCGGCGGCGCGTCGTGCACGCGGCCCGACAGCACGTAGGAGATCCGCCCGCCGTCGGCGAACTGGCTGTCCAGCATGGCCGTCGCCTCGCCGTTGATCGGCACGGCGCCGACGCGCAGCGTGTCGCCGCAGGCACCGGCCGGTGCCGGGCGCGCGTATTCCAGCACGCGGTAGTGGGCGTCGCCGCTGAGCGCGATCAGACCGGCGCGCTGGTAGCCCTGCGCGGCGAGGAAGGCGTCGATCCGCCCTTCCAGGCGGCTGCGGCTGTTGGCGTAGCCCTCCCCCGCCTCGGCGCCGCCACGGGCGAGCTTCGGCGGGACCGTCACCGCGACCACCGCCACCAAGCCGGCGGCCAGGGCCAGGGAACCGAGCTTCATCGCGCACCTCCCGTTTCGTTGGCCGTTTCGTTGGCCGTTTCGTTAGCCGTTTCATCGCGCACCCCGCGCATGGCGATCAGCGCCGCCGCCGCCAGGGTGACGAGGCCGAGGATTTGGGCGCCCAGGTCCGAATGCAGCGCGTGGTAGGCGTCCGGGCCGAACCCCATGCCGACGAGGCGCGCGTGGTTCAGCGCGAACATCGCCAGCACCACAAGCACGGCCGTGGCAAGGTCACGTGCCTTCCAGACCGGCCGCGCAGCCTGGGTGATCGCCACCCAGCACACCAGCCCGGCGGTGATGTAGTGCATGGACAGGCAGCCGGCGACGATGACGAGGCCGAAGCCGTCCGGCGTGTCCACCAGGTTGCCGTTCAGCGCGACGCCGTCGCGCAGCAGGCCCAGCGTGAAGGCGACGGCCGCCGCCTCCAGGTTGGTCAGCGGCATGGCCAACAGGTTGACGGCCACGCGGCCCCACACCTCGTGCACCGACAGCGCCAGCATCACGGTGGCCGCCGCGCGGCTCCAGTCCGCCGCGCGGTTGCGCAGCACGTCGAAGGAGGCCAGCAGGCCGATGGCCATCCAGCTGACCTGCGGCGACGGGGCCGCCATCAGCACCAGGAACAGGGCGCCCATGCCGAGGTCCGCCCGCGACGGCGCCGCCGCGCCGCCGCGCAGCGCCAACCGCAGGGCGAGCGCGCTCGCCAGCAGCTCGATCACGGTGACGCCGAACAGGTTGGCGGCGGCCATGGCCACGCCGTACTTGGTGATGGCGGCGCCGACGTCGGGCGCCAGCCCGTTGATCAGGCCGACGAGGTAGAGCCCGGCCATGAACTGGCCGCGCGGCACCGTCCAGGCGCCGCGCAAGGCAAGACTGGGGGAAGGAGAGGCGTCGGTACCGATCGACATGGGGTTCGCTCCGGAGAAGACGGGCGCATGGCGGTGATGATGGCGGTGATGATGAAAGCCGCCCCCGCCTTCCGGCAAATCCGCAACGGAATTAGCCCGCACGACACCCCGTTCGATCGGATGGGGGTGGCACGATCGTCAGCTCGACCGGGCGGACTGAAGCATCCGCTGCATCCTGCCTAGGACGAAGGTGCGGCAGCCCAGCAGGTTGAGCGCAAAACCCACCACGGCGTAGACCGCGACACCCGTCGCCACCATGGCCGCCAGCCCGGCCGGCGTCAGCGGGAAGGCCGGCAGGATCAGCGCCACGGCCATCGCCCCGGCGGCCAGAAGGCTGCGCCACACGGTGTCGACCGGCACCGGCACGGGCATCAGCCACGTCGCCGCACAGATGGTCAGCACCAGCCCGCCGGCGTAGGAGGCCAGCATGGCCGTCATCGCCCCGGCAATGCCCCACGACGGCACCAGCAGCAGGTTGAGGCCGACGTTCAGCACGGCGATCGGCACGTTCAGCAGCAGCAGCAGGCCGGTGCGCTGCTTCAGGTGGAAGACGTGGTCGTAGACGTGGATCTTCACGCCGCTGAGGAAGGCCGCCACCGCCAGCCACGGCATCAGCGCGCCGGCCGCCCGGTATTCCTCGCCCAGGCAGGCGACGGCCACGTGCTCCGCCGTCAGGGCCAACCCGACGGTGGCGGGGACGCACAGCGCCAGGACGATGGCGAAGTTCTCGCGCAGGCGGCGGCGGGCCGATTCCACCCCTTCCCGCTCGAAGGCGCGCATCAGCATGGGGTAGGCGGCGACCAGGGTGACCGAGAACAGCAGCGCGATGCTCTGGCGCGACAAGTTGCCGGCGACGGAGTAGACGCCCACCGCCTCCTCGCCCCAGAACAGGCCGATGATGTAGCGGTCGGACAGCGCCACGAGGTCGGCCAGCACCACCGCCAGCGTCGCCGGCAGGCCGAAGGACAGGCAGGCGCGCGTCGTCGCCCCGTCGAACCAGCGGCCGGCGAAGCGCACAGCCGCCGACGGCAGGTCGGCCAGCAGGATCAGCGCGAAGACGGCCACGGCGCCCAGCAGCAGCGCCTGCTCCTCCAGCCCGACCAGCACGGCCAGCGCCACGGCGGCGGCCAGCGAGACCGACGCGCGGCCGATCTCGATCAGGCTGTAGCGCAGCGCCTCGCCCCGCACGCGGTGGCGGTTCAGCAGCTGCAGCAGGGCCGCGCGCAGCACCAGCAGCACGAGGCCGGACACCATGGCCAGCGCCAGCGCCCGGTCGGCGATCAACCACAGGGCCGCCGGGATGCCGGCGCCCAGCACCAGCAGGCCGAGGCCCAGCAGCATCGCCTGCGTGTTGGCGAACAGCGCCGGCACCTCGCCGGTCGCCGCCCGCGGCTCGTAGAAGCGCATCTCGCCGGAGCGCAGCCAGCCGAACAGGACGATGTCCAGCAGCTGCACCGTGACCATGACCAGCGCGTAGCGCCCGAACGCCTCCGGGCTGATCAGGTGCGTGAAGACGATGACGGTCAGGAACTGCAGCGCCGCCGGGACGACCACGGCGGGCGTGTAGCTGACCATCTTGCGCAGCAGGCTGCCGGACGCCATTGCGAAATCCTCACGAATGCCGGGACACGTTGGGTTTTCGCTGGCGCTCAACCCAACCTACGGAGCGACGGCCTTAGCGCAGCACCTGCTCGTAGACGGCCTGGGTGCGCTGGGCCGTGCTTTCCCAGGTGAACTCGGCGGCGCGGCGGACGGCGCGGTCGGACATGCGGCGGACCAGCGCGTCGTCCTCCAGCATCCGCGTGAGGTGTGCCGCGAAGGTGTCGACGTCGCCGTAGGGCGACAGCAGGCCGGAGGAGCCGTGCTCCACCACGTCGGGGATGCCGCCGACGTCGGTTGCCACCACGGGCAGGCCCGACGCCATCGCCTCGCACAGCGCGATGCCCTGCGACTCCTCCTCGGAATGCAGCGCGAAGAGGCGCGCGGAGCGCACGGTGCGCAGCAGTTCCTCCCGGCCCAGGTCGGAGCGCAGGTCGATCCGGTCCTGCACGCCCAGGCGCTGCACCAGTTCGCGCAGCTCCTCCAGGTAGCCGCGGTCGGTGGTGGCGCCGATGATGGTCAGGCGCGCGTCCACGCCCTGCGCCAGCACGCGGCTGAACGCCTCGATGAGCAGATGGTGGCCCTTGCGGCGGGAGAAGGTGCCGATCGACACCACGTGGCGGGAGAGCCAGGGCTGCCGCTCGGCATCGGCCACCTGCCAGTCCTGCAGGAAGATGCCCTGCGGGATGACGTGCGCCTTGGGCTTGCCGGTCAGGTTGAAGTAGTCGACCACGTAGGGCGTGTTGCCGATGACGGCGTCCGCCGCCTCCACCGTGAACCACTCGGCCAGGCCGTAGAACACCACCTTGATGGCGTTGGCGACCGACGGCGTGGCGCGGAAGCGGTCGCGGCACTCCTTGCCGACGATGCCGTGCACGCTGAGCACCGTGGGGACGCGCATCACCTTCAGCGCCGCCATCATGGCGATGGTGATGATGTTGGTGCCGTGCAGGTGCGCCACGCGGACGTCGGCCCGCCGGTACCGGCGCAGCATGCGCGGCAGGCAGAGCAGCGCCGCCACCTGCCGCCGCATGGGGGAGCGGAAGTAATGCACGGTCACGCCGTTCACGCTGGCCTCGTAATCGCCCGCGATGTCGGCCTTGGGGACCGCGAACACGGCCACGCTCGTGCCGTCGCTGGCCGCGGTCAGCGCCTGCGCGAGACCGGCCGTCGAGGCTTCCACGCCACCCCGCACCTTGTTCATGGTCAGGGGGAAGTCGCCGACGAACGCCACCGCCGTCATAATGCCATCCTTGCTGCAACAATCGCCCTGGAAAGTGGCGTCATCGGGCGGAGATCGGCAATGGCTCGTCCGGCGATGCGCGGACGTATGCGGCGCAACGGCGAACTAACGCCTTCGGATGTCCGTACGAGTATTAAGGGCTCATTGGGGGTGCCTGGCCCATTCCGCCTAACACGGGAAGACGAACCCCGAATCACCAACCCCGCCGACTGACCGGATGCGGCCGGAGGTGCCCTGCATTATTTCCAGGGTCCCGTCGCGGCGCTTCGCCGATGGAGGCGCCGCGACCCGTCCGAACCTTGGCAAGCGGGGTCCGCGGTGACGATCCAGTCCGAACCGTCGTTTTCCATTCCCGAAGAGCGGCGCGCGCGGCCGGCCGCGCGGTCCGGCGCCCTGATGCGCAAGCTGGCGTGGTACCGGGCGCGGCTCGCCTCCATGTCCACGGCGGAGGTGGCGCACCGCGTGGTCGAGCAGGCCATGCGCACCACCGCGCGCTGGCGGAGCCCCGACTTCGCGGCCGTTGCGACGCCCGGCGCGCTGCCGGCCATTCCCGGCCTGGCGGACGGCGTGCAGGCGCTGGCCGCCGCGCACCCGGAGCTGGTCGAGCGCTGGCGCGCCGTGGCGCGGCGGGCGGCCGAGGGGCGGTTCCGCCTGCTGGGCGTCGAGTGGCCGGGCTGCGACCGGCACGGCCGCTGGCACGTGGACCCGACCACCGGCCGCTCCTGGCCGGCCGAGCCCTACTGCTTCGACATCTCCTTCCGCCACACCGAAGGGCTGGGCGACGTCAAGCACGTGTGGGAGGTCAACCGCCTCCAGCACCTGCAGGCGGCGGCGGCGCTGGCCGCCTGCACCGGCGACGGCGAGATCAGCCAGTCCTGCGCGGCGGAGATCGAAAGCTGGATCGACCACAACCCGCCCTTCCGCGGCGTCAACTGGGCGTCGGGCATCGAGCTGGCGCTGCGCGCCATCAGCATCATGACCGTCGTCTCCCTGCTGCCGGCCGCTGCCTTCCCCGGCGCGCTGCGGGCCAAGGTGCGCGCCGCGCTGGCGGCGCACGGCCACTGGCTGATGCGCTACCCGTCGCTGCATTCGTCGGCCAACAACCACCTGATCGCGGAGGCCGCCGGGCTCTACCTGATCGGCACGCTGGCGCCGGACCTGGACGAGGGCGGGCGCTGGGCCGCGTACGGGCGGCGCACGCTGATCGACGAGGCCTTCAAGCAGATCCACCCGGACGGCGTGGGGGCCGAGCAGTCGCCCACCTACACCGCCTTCACGCTGGAATTCCTGATGCTGGCCGGCTGCGTCGCCGGCCGTGTCGGCGCGCCGTTCCCCGACGCCTTCTGGGCGCGGCTGGAGGCGGCCGGCGAATGCCTGCGCTGGTTCACCGACGCGGCCGGCAACCAGCCGCGCATCGGCGACGACGACGAGGGGCGCGTCTTCATCTCCCAGGTCGAGCCGGAGTCCTACACCACGTCGGTGCTGGCGGCGCTGGCCGGGCTGCGCGGCCGGGCCGACCTCGTGCCGCCGGGAGTGGAGCCGCACCTGCGCCACGCGGTCCTCAGCCCGCCGCCCGCGCCGGATGCCGCGCCACTGGGCGTGCGGCGGTTCGCGGACGGCGGCTACACCGTGTTCCGCTGGGCGGAGGGCGGGGCCAAGGGCGGGGTGGAGGGCGGGACGGACTGCCTGGCGGCGTTCGACCACGGGCCGCTCGGCTACCTGTCGATCGCCGCGCACGGGCACGCCGACGCGCTGGCGCTGTGGCTGCACGTCGGCGGCCAGCCGGTGCTGATCGACGCCGGGACGTTCCTCTACCACTCCGGCGGCGACTGGCGCTCCCACTTCCGTGGCACGCCGGCGCACAACACGCTGTCCATCGCCGGCGAGGATTCCAGCCGCATCGCCGGCCCCTTCAACTGGTCGGCCAAGGCCCGGACCGCCATGCTGGGCGCGGTCGAGGGGCCGGACCTGTGGTCGGTCGAGGCGGAGCACGACGGCTTCCGCCAGCGCCACGGTGCCCGCCACCGCCGCCGGCTGGAACGGCGCGGCAACCGGCTGATCGTCACCGACCGGCTGGTGGGCGCGGCCCGGCCGCTGCCCGTGGAGATCGGCTTCCTGATCCACCCGGAACTGAGCGTGACCCACGGCGACGCCGGGTGGACCATCGCCGACGGCACGCGCGTGCTGGCGGTCATCGCCGGCGGCGCGCCGCTGGCCGCGTCGCTGGAGCGCGGCGTATCCAGCCCGCGCCGCGGCTGGTGCTCCCCCGCCTTCGGCGCCCGCATGCCGGCGCCGCGTCTCGTCCTGCGCGGCGACCTGGGGCCGGAGGACGCCAGCCGGGTGACCATTACGGTGCTGCCGGGCACCGTGCCGCCGGAGTGACCCTCCGGCGGGGGCGGATGCAACAGGATGCAACGGATTCGGGCATGTGTTGCATCCGGCCACCGGCATCATTTTCGGAAAACGAAAACGGGACGGAGGGTGACCTCCGTCCCGTTCGCACCTGTGGCCAGTGTTGCCGACAGGATGGCGGGGAATGGGGGAGTTGTCAATGTTCGCGAGGATCAGCGGCGTATCGGCTGGATGCCCCCATCACCGTCTCATCAGCGCGAACACACCCCAGCCCAGGTATTCACGTGTGTAAGTGGCGTAGCGTTCGGGTTCCGATGTCAGTTTTTCTCGAACAACTTCCGCCAACTCATCGCCGGGATTGGCGTCAAGCCATCGGCGCATGGTGAGCCATTTGGCCGCCTCGTATCTGTCCCAACCGTCTTGGTCAGCCAGCACCATTTCGACGACGTCGTAGCCAACGCGGCCGAAGGACGCGAGAAGTTCTGGAAGCATAAGAAAGTCGGAGATCGAGTTGGCAAGACACCCCTTGGCAACATCTTCCGTCGGCGGCAACCGCCGCCAGTAGGGCTCGCCGATGAGGATGATTCCTCCGGTGCGCAGGCTCCGCGCCAGAAGCTCGATGGTACCGACGACCCCACCGGCGATCCAAGTGGCACCGACACAGGCTGCCACGCTGGCCTTCTCGTCAGAGACATAGCCTGCGGCATCGCCATGGATGAAGTCGACTTGATCGGCGACGCCGAGTTCCACGGCGCGCATTTTCGCTTGCTCGGTGAACAACCGGCTCATGTCGATACCGGTGCCGATGATGCCGTGATCGCGTGCCCAGGTGCACAGCATCTCCCCCGAACCGCTGCCGAGGTCGAGCACTCGGGCCCCCGGTTCCAGACGCAGCGCCGCGCCGAGAGTGGCGAGCTTTTCGGGGGTGATCGGGTTGTGGATGCGGTGAGCGCTTTCAGTGATGTTGAATATCCGCGGGATGTCCACTGTGAAAAATTTCCCTAAAATGGCGTGAATGGATTCTGTCGCGACCCGAAGAGCCGGACCGAAGAGATTTGAGCGAAATCAGGAGATTTGGATGCCATTGGTTTGCGACGGCACAATGGAAAACGGATACCCTGGACCGAGATCACTCGACGCCAGTATCGGCAGGAAGGCGTAGGTTATGCAAGCGATACGACGAGCGAAGAGTGGGCGCTGATCTCACCGTGTACCCCTGGCTGCGCCGCACCTTCGCCGATGACAGTTATGCTGGCGATGAACTGAAGAAGGTTCTCGCCGCGTTGGGGCACTGGACCATCGAGATTGTCGGACGACACGAAGCGGCCAAGTGCTGCCGCCGCGCCGGCGGGTGGGCGAGCGCCCCTTTGCTTGGCGTAGCCGTTGTCGCAGATCGGCCAGGTCGTGAGATTGTTCCGTGAGTTGGCGGTGCGGGGACGTTGGGTTTTCGCTGGCGCTCAACCCAACCTACGGGCGGATCCTTGAACAGGCCGTTGCCCCCACCCTGCCCGCTCTCAGCGGATGCCTATGGCATCCGCCTGCCGCGTCAGCCGGATCGAAGATCCGGCGAGAGCTTGTGCGGGCTTCCCTCCCCCAGCGGGGCTGGGGGAGGGAGTTTATGGTTACGCCCGCTCGGGCGGGGTGGCGCCGGGGGCGGGGATGGTCAGGTAGCGCAGGCGCTTCATCTCGCGGCGGCCATGGGTGACGGTGTCGAGGATCAGGCCGCACATCAGGCTGAGGAAGGCCAGCAGCATCAGCCCCGTCGACAGAACCGCCGTCGGCAGGCGGGGCACCAGGCCGGTCTGCACGAAGGTGGCGATCACCGGCGCCGCCAAGCCCAGCGCCGCCAGCGCCAGAAGCGCGAAGACCAGGCTGAAGAACGGCAGCGGCCGTTCCTCCTTCACCAGGACCAGGATGGTGCGCAGGATGCGGAAGCCGTCGCGGTAGGTCTTCAGCTTGCTGACCGACCCCTCGGGACGGTCCTTGTAGGGGGTCTTCACCTCGGCGATCGGCATGCGCAACTCCAGCGCGTGCACGGTCAGCTCCGTCTCCGTCTCGAAGCCGCTGGCGAGTGCGGGGAAGGACTTCACGAAGCGGCGCGAGAAGACGCGGTAGCCGGACAGCATGTCCTGGATGCGGCTGCCGAAGATCTGCGCCACGATGCCGGTCAGCACCTTGTTGCCCAGGCGGTGGCCGGGGCGGTAGGCGGCGGCGATGTCGGTCACCCGCTGGCCGTTCACCATGTCCAGCTGCTCGGCCCACAGCTTCCGGATCATCTCGGGGGCCGACGGCGCGTGGTAGGTGTCGTCGCCGTCGACCAGGACGTAGACGTCCGCCTCCACGTCGCTGAACATGCGGCGCATCACGTTGCCCTTGCCCTGCAACGGCTCGTGCCGGACTACGGCGCCGGCCGCGCGGGCCACCTCCACCGTGCGGTCGGAGGAGTTGTTGTCGTAGACGTAGATGGTGGCGTCCGGCAGGGCCGCGCGGAAGTCGCGCACCACCGTGCCGATCGCCGCCTCCTCGTTGTAGCAGGGGATCAGCACCGCCACGGCCGGCGTGTCCGGCCGCGCCGCGGGCTTGGGCGTCCAGTCCGTGGTGGTGTCGACCAGAGAAATCGCGCTGCCAGCCATTATCCTCTCCCGACTGTCCATTTACAAAGTCCCCCTGGAATTCGCCTTGGCCCGCATGTAGTCGCCGAAGCACAGCACCAGCGTGACCAGGATGGTCAGCGCCGTCGTCTTGGCGGCCAGCGAGTTGTTGGTGGAAGCGACCACCAGGAAGGTGGCCACCGTCAGCCCGCCGACGTAGCCGCCCCGGTGCGCCGTGCGCCACAGGAAGAGGCCGAAGCCGTACGTCAGCAGCGCCACGTTGACGATGCCCAGGTTGACGATCAGGTAGATCCAGAAGTTCTCGATGACGCCGATGTGCGACAGGTTCTCCATCAGGATGCCCACCGCCTCGCTGCTGATGCCGAACCAGAGCTGGTCGCGGC